>Ga0206943_1042_pt1 | contig 31082 bp, 25 predicted proteins | sample Alteio_BWOrgHeat_7_FD_153243 | JGI IMG/M metagenome (GOLD analysis project Ga0206943, IMG submission 153243) | Enriched cells from forest soil in Barre Woods Harvard Forest LTER site, Petersham, Massachusetts, United States -... | ecosystem: Environmental > Terrestrial > Soil > Temperate forest > O... | reverse complement strand
TCCGCTCGAAATGACGGCGATACCAGCAAACATATCCGGGCGCTGGCTCACTATTGTGGCAGCTTCCATTCCGCCCTGGGAGTAACCGACCAGGATAACGTGCCGGGGATTGACGTGGTCGCGCGCGATGGTGTCGGCCACGATGGCGTTGACGATTTCCCGGGTATTATCCACTGAGCCGGAGGCTGCCAGTTTGATGTCGGGCACAGCGACCACAAGGTTCGCGTGGCTGCGCAGCAGGCCGAGCCAGACGGTGGCAAAGTTGGCCGCAGTGTCGCCATAGCCCGGGAGGCAAACCAGCAGCGTGTTGCTGGGAGAATCTGGCGCTTGGGGCGAATTGCGATGGAGAAAAACGTAGGCGCCCTTGCCATCGTTCAGAGGTTTGGTGTTACCCGCGGAATCCACCATGAAGCCTTGCGGGCCGGTAGCGGCGAGCGCGACCTGGCGTTGTTCCGTCACGACATCCTGGGCCAAGGCCGTACCGGCCAAGCGGCTGAGTATAAAACAGACGAGGATCCCCCGCCCAAAGTGAAAAGAAAGTTTCACAGGCAACACAGGGATGGGGAAATAATTAGCCCTAGTGCGAATTCAGGCAATGCTGAAAAACAGTCTTTTAGCTGTAAGTGGATTACATGGTTTGAGACCAGTTTGCCCTATACAATGCCTAATTCTGAAATTAGATACTCGATTTGGAAAAAGAATCTGCGGGTCGGGCCTACCCTTTGCTGATCACCTTGTTGCGGCGCGCGTCTTGTCAGTCGTTGAATTGCAAAAAGTAACAGCTAAATCATTTCGGATGCCGTAAACGAAGATCTACGGCGAAGCCAGACCAAGGCCCCCAGCCAGCCAGCCCAGGTAAAACCAGAGATGATCAGGCCCCAACGAAAAGAAGGTGGCGCATAGGCCACTTCCAAGTGATGGTGCCCGGCGCTGAGAGGAATCGCCCGCACAATATAGTCGGCGGGCAGAATTTCATAATGTTGCTGAACGCTGTCCGGCAAGGCGAGCGCCTGCCAATCCTTGCTGTATAAATCGGTAATGAGCAACAAAGTGGGCGTTGGCGTATCCGCTTCAATAGAAAGCAGGTCGGAATTAACCTCAGTGACCGTTACCGTGCCGGGTGCCGCGCCGGGTAACGGGCGCGGAGTCGGTTCACTTTCGAGCAGTACTTTTTGACTGGCGTTAAAATCTTCCTGCGCCATCGCATTAAATATGGCGTCGCGCCCCGGAAGGACCTCGTAGCCGGGCACGAGCAGCGCACGCGGCATGGGGCCGGGATTGGTGATGATGGTATATTGATCCGCCACCGCAGAAGCAGGCAGAAATGCATACTGGAATCGCACCAAAGATAAAATTCCTGGAATGTCGTTGAAGCGGATGTACTGGCCGGCGTGGTCGGGGTCGTCCCCCTGGGTAAAGGCAATAAATTCCGCATACCTTTTTAAAACATTGGCGTTGTCGCCCCACAAGTCCGAGCAACCGAGCAAGTAACCGCCATCCGTCCAGGCGCCATTGAGCGTGCGGTAATGGCCAGGACGCACCGCCACATAATCGTGCAAACTGGCCACAGATAAATCACCCGTCCGAGCGGTCAAAAAATTGCCCCGGGCAAAGGCGATTAATTCCAGCGGGAGCATCGCCAGCACCAGCCAACCCCAACGCGGCCAAAACCTCGCCAGCACCAGAGCCGCACCCGCAATGACGAGCAGCAGCCCGCCAGTGGCCAAAGTCTGCCCGGCTTGGATCCCCGCATGGTTGTTGAACAGCGGGCACAGTAGTTGGGGCGCGGGGCCACGATATTCAAGATTCTCTTGAACAAATTCGAGCAGCCGATTGAGGTGTGCCGGATTTTGCCAGAGACTAAGGCCCAGGCCCCCGGCAAAAACTCCGGCGGCGACGACGCCTGGCCCAAACCATTTCCCAAACGAGCAATGGCGGATCAAGGTGTCGGCCCCGGCGGCTATGGCCAGGCTGAGGAAGAGAATCGCGGGAAAAATAAATTTGGCAAAACAGCGCACCTGGCCAAACCCCGGCACATAGTCGTATAAGATATGTTGCAGAGGGGTGTGGTCCCCCAGCGCCAATAAAAAGAGCACAACCACCATCGTCCAATCCAGCCCGGCCCAGCGGCGCCCTTCCCGACCCACGAGCGCCAGAAATGCGAGCACGAGGCCGGAGACACCGACAAAGAGACACGACTCCCACAAATATACGCGACCCCAGTAAACGTCGGGAGTCATCTGGCCAAAAAATCCCGGAGCAAGCAAAGTCAGTAAATTCTCGGGCGGGAAAGATGCCAGGCGCGCAAAATCGTAGTCCACTTTGCCCTGCCGCACGCTTTCCGCGGTGGCGGCAATGCCGGGCAGGATTTGCGCAGCGGCTAACAATGCCCCAAGGACATAGACGCCTAGAACCACCCCCAGAGCACGTTGGCGCAAAGCAGGTTCACGAACGGTATAAACAATTGCATGCAGGCCGGCAGCAATGGCCACAAAAAAGGCATATTGCGGATGGCCACCCAGGATTTGCAGGCAGACACAGGCCGCAGCCAGCAATACCGGCTTCAACACCGGACCACGCCAAGCTTCTTCCAGCGCACAGAACATCCAGGGCGCCCAGGCCATGGCACAAAGGTTGCCAACCTGCCCTGCGGGCAGCCGCATAAATACGGGCCCACTCAGCGCCGCCGCAAGCCCCGCGAGCGCCGCCGCCGTGGGGTGATAACCGCGCCGCACCGCCCAATAACGCACGCCCCAGCCCAACAGCAGCCCATGCAACAACAGCGAGAGGTTGAAGGCCCGGGCCAGCGGCAAGATGAGAAAGAGGAGATTGGGCGGATAAAGTTCAGCCGAGATGTAATCGCCCAGAAATGGTTCACCCGCATAAGCATAGGCATTCCACAACGGGAAATGCCCGGCGCGGATACTATCGGCGGCGTAAGACCGCCAGGAGGCAAACTCCGGAAGGTCCCAATTAAAGGAGGAGATAAACAAATCCTCCGGCAGCAGCATGACCACGACTATCACCGCCACCACGCTCACCAACGCCCAGAACCAGGGACCGGGTAATTTTCGGGATTTAGGTTGCGCCATTTCCTACGGTTACGAATGGACCACAACCCCTGGCAGGAACAAAGGCGTGGTAATTGGAAAACAAGGCGAGTCGCATGGCGGGAAATGGGTTAAATCGCCCAATCATAAACATTTCCTAACGTAATTCAAGAAAATGCAAAAAACCCACCCCAAGAATTGAAGAAATTCCTCAGCGGCTCCAGATATCGCAGCTTGACCAACCAGCCCTCTATACGACCTGATTTCGGATTATGGTACTCGATTTGGAAAAAGAATATGCCGACCGGGCTTATCCGCTGTTGGTCAGCCTTGTGACGCCGCGGCCCATTGCGCTGGTGACGACGATGAGCGCGGACGGGAAGGTCAACGCCGCGCCGTTCAGCTTTTTTAATGTGCTGGGGGCGGAGCCGCCCATTTGCGCGTTTGCGCCGGGCGACCGGGACAACGGCGTGCCCAAGGATACGGCGTTGAACATCCGGGCCACGCATGAATTTGTGGTGAACCTGGTGGACGAAAGCATTGCGGAGGCGATGAACCAGTGCGCGGCGTCCCTGCCCTTTGGCGAAAACGAACTCGTGCGCGCGGGGTTGACGGCCGCGCCGTCGAGCCTGGTGAAACCGCCGCGGATATTGGAAGCTCCGGCGAGTTTGGAGTGCGTTGAGTGGGGCACGCTGCAAATCGGCGAGAACCGCGTGGTGATCGGGTTGATCAAACGCCTGCATGTGCGGGATGAGCTTTTTGATATGGAGAAAAAACGGATTTGCACGGAGAAACTGATGACGATCGGCCGCATGTCGGCGCCGCACTGGTATTGCCGGACAAGGGATCAGTTTGAGATGAAAAGGCCGGAGTGAGTTAGGAGAATGCGTCCCACTTTGATCGGTCAGCTTTTCCTAGGGAATTGCGCCTCGTATGCTGCAACGTGATTCGGAAACAGTTCTGCATAATCCGGACTGGTGATTCCCAGAACGTAAACTTCCAAAGCGTCATCACCCAATTCGGCAGAGTAGTCAGCAATTCGCACCCCTCCCATCGCAGATAATTCCTGACCACCGCATACGCGAATTCCAAGAGAAAGATGCGATTGCGATTTATCTCGTGCGAAAATAATCGCTGCCTGAAATTTGGCGTATTCCAAATTAGGAAGAAACTTTCCTGTCGCAACTCCCATCGGCGGATCACCGTGTTCGAGTTCACTATTGCCAACAATCACCGACTTGATGGTTACTTCAAAGCGTGGCACATTGACTTCTTTGTTCCTTAGATTCTTCGTGGAACGGTGGCAACTGATAAAAGCGATTTTTGGTCAAGTGCGTTAGCCGCATCTGGTGGACCCGAAGGACGGACGTCTAAGCGTTTGACGTAAGCGAACTGCCACCCTAGGCTTAATCAATGGAAACCGAGCCAGGGATGCGGGTGGTGGGACGGCTGAAAGGCACGCCGTGGGAGCGTTTTGTCAAATTGCAGCGCATGGCGAGTGAAATCAGCGCTGGAAGTTATTCCCAACCCCGCACGGCGAAGGGCTTCAAATCTTTTGAGGAATGCGAAGAATGGACATGGAAACACCGGACTTACCGAGCCGCTCGCCCACCAACGACGACCTCGTCGCCCTTGCCCGGGAACTAAACCGCCTGGGGGCGAAATACATCGTGGTCGGCGGCTTTGCCGTGGGCCGGCTTGGCTATGACCGGGCCACACGCGACATTGATTTCTTAATCGCCCACGACAAGGCAAACCAGATGTCCGTGCGCAAGGCACTGGAGATTTTGCCCGACCAAGCCATCAAGGAACTGGGGCCAGAGGAAGACATGGCCGAGGTCGTCGTCGTGCGAGTTTTTGACGAAATCACCGTGGATATAATGACCAAAGCGTGCGGGGTGGATTATATTGAGGCGGAAAAGGACATAGAAATTGTAGAGATACGCGGCGTGCCCATACCTTTTGCCAACCTTGACTTGATGCTCAAGTTGAAACGCTCGTACCGGACCCGGGATGTGGAGGACCGGGAGATTTTGGAACGGATTAAAAAAGAGAGGGAAAAGAAATCGTAAAAGGGCGCATGTCGGCCCCGCACTGGTATTGCCGGACAAGGGATCGGTTTGAAATGAAGCGGCCGGAGTGAAATGAGCAGGAAATGAATGGCCTAATTTCTTCAGTCCTCCGTAGTGGTACTAATTCCAGTCAGGTATGATATATGGAGCATACTATTTTCATTAACATTATTTAAAGGAATAGCATTTGCCTTCAAAGGCGTAGCAATGCTTGCTTGCTGGATAAAGTAGCCGTTGATGTAGACATCAATTACTTTATTATTCAGATCCAAATTCTGAACCGTTGGCCAATTACTGATCCATAACTCAATTTCAGCCTTCTTGGATTGTTCGTGGAATACAATCTGCTTGATTCCCAAGCTGGAAAATAAGAGGTGTTTTTGACTATCGTATAATTTCACGGCAACCCGAGGCGGTGGGGTTTTGCCACAGCCGCAAAGTACAACAAAAAACGATAACGCCAAAAGTGTTTTTAGTTTAGGCATTTTTTACTGAATTAAATGTGAAGCCTTACCCTACTCCCGCAACTTCCCCGCGGCTTTTTCGGAAAGAAAATGTTGGTAGGTATGGCGGAGGCCTTGGGTGAGGTCGTACTTGGGAGTCCAGCCAGTGGCGCGGAGCTTGGAGACGTCCAATAGTTTTCTCGGAGAGCCGTCGGGCTTCGTGGTGTCCTGGATAATTTTGCCGGTAAAGCCGACGGTCTTCGCGACGATTTCGGCGGCTTCGCGGATGGTGGTGTCCTGGCCCGTGCCGACGTTGACCCAGTCGGGTGGGTTATCCAACTCGGCGAGATGGAGCAAGGCGTCGGCGCAATCGTCCACGTGCAAAAATTCGCGGCGGGGGGTGCCGGTGCCCCAGAGGATGACCTCGGCGGCATTGGCCTGGTGGGCGTCGTGAAAGCGGCGCAGGAGCGCGGGCAGGACGTGGGAGTTCTGCGGGTGGTAGTTGTCGCCGGGCCCGTACAGGTTCGTGGGCATGCCGGAATGGAAGAGCACGCCGTATTGCTTGCGGTAGTACTGGCAGAGCTTGAGGCCGGCGATCTTGGCGAGGGCGTAGGGCTCGTTCGTGGGCTCGAGGGGGCTCGTCAAGAGGCAGTCCTCCGTCATCGGCTGGGGGGCGAGGCGCGGGTAGATGCAGGAGCTGCCGAGGAAGAGCACGCGCTTCACCTTGGCCTGGTAAGCGCCGTGGATGAGGTTGAGGGCGATGGCGAGGTTGTCGTAAATGAATTCCGCCGGATAGGTGTTGTTCGCATAGATGCCACCGACACGGGCGGCGGCGACGATGAGGAGGTCGGGCTGCTGCGCCGCGAGGTACTTTTGCGTGGCGACGGGGTCGAGAAGGTTAAGCTCCTTGCGCTCGGGGCGCAGGAGCTTTTCGGCGGAGTGGCCGCGGGCGAGCAAGGTGCGGACCAGGGCGGCGCCGACCATGCCGTTATGGCCAGCCACGTAGATCTTCGAATCGCGGGACAATTTCATAGGGACAGGAAAGGAAAACGAGGGGCGAAGCAAAGAGCTTGATTGGTATTCGGAAAAGAGTGAACCTCAATTTGCCGGTTGTGCGGCAGACCATGAAAACCACGATTTCGGCGATTTTGAGCTTGGCGCTGGCCGCCCTCTTCCTGGCGGCCTGTGAAACGACCCCCCAAGGGGAGCAGCCCGACACCACCGGCATGAACCGGACGGATTCGGGACTGTATTTCAAAATCCTCAAACCGAGCCCCAATGGAGCCATGGCGGTGTCCGGAGCCACGGTGGCGGTGAACTATACCGGTACGTTTGTCAACGGGACGGTCTTTGACTCCAGCGTGGGCAAAGATCCGTTTGTTTTAATCCTGGGGCAACACCAGGTAATTGCCGGCTGGGATGAAGGCTTGGTGGGCATGCGCGTCGGCGAAAAACGCAAGCTGGTCATCCCGCCGAATCTAGCCTACGGAGCAAAAGGCAGCGGGCCCGTACCGCCAAATGCCACCCTCATCTTTGAAGTGGATCTCCTGGCCGTCGGACATTAGCAGTTTTTTATTCTTTTTTTCACTCCCTTCCCCATGAATTCCAAAGACCTCCCCATATTTCTCGGCTCGCTGGTGCTTGTTGGTGTCGTGGTCATCGGTATCCTCAAAACGAGCAATACGGCTCCGTCGGATAATCCCCACCCGGGCCAGTCCAAACCAGCGAGCAACGCGGTGAACAAACCCACCGCGAAGCCTGGTGAAATGGTAACCACGGGTTCGGGCCTGCAATATTTAATCGAAGCGCCCGGCACTGGCACCGTCGCAACGCCGGGGCACACGGTGGTGGTGAATTACACCGGCTCATTCACCAATGGCACGGTGTTCGACTCCACTGCCAGCCACGGCGCATACACTTTCGCCCTGGGCGCAGGCACGGTCATTCCCGCTTGGGACGAAGGGCTGACGGGAATGAAAGTGGGTGAAAAACGCCGGCTACTGGTTCCGCCGGAATTGGGTTATGGGGAAAACGGCCACGGAGAAACCATCCCGCCGAATACTCCGTTGATTTTCGAAGTCGAACTGCTCGACGTGAAAAACTAGCCCGTTTATTCCAAAAACGGTTTGTATTCCGGGACGATGGTGGTGAGGAACTTCTTCACCGTGTCACGCTCACCGGGAACGAGGTAGGCATTAAGCTGCCGCATCCACTCCTCCACCTGGGCAAGTGTCGCTGGCTGGCAGACGAAACGGGAAATACGCTTGTGTGTCGTGTCCTTGTACTGTTCGCCGCCGTGCTGCAATTCCTCGAAAAGTTTTTCCCCCGGGCGCAGACCGACAAATTTGATTTCGATGTCCACGTCCGGCCGGAAGCCGCTCAACTCAATGAGCTGGCGGGCGACATCCACGATTTTAATGGGCTGGCCCATATCCAGGACAAAAATTTCTCCTCCATGGGCTTGCGTGGCCGATTGCAGGACGAGGCCCACGGACTCCGGAATCGTCATGAAGTAACGCGTGACATCGGGATGCGTAACCGTGACGGGGCCGCCGTCGGCAATCTGCCGTTTAAAGGTGGGGATGACACTGCCGGATGAACCCAGGACATTGCCAAAGCGCACGGCACAAAACTGCGTCACATTGCCGGGAGCTTGTTGCAGGGATTGCACGGCAATTTCAGCCAGGCGTTTGGAGCAGCCCATCACGCTGGTGGGATTGACAGCCTTGTCGGTCGAAATAAACACGAATTTGCTGACCTTGTTTTCCGAGGCGAGCTGGGCCAGACGGTGGGTGCCGACGGTGTTGTTCTTCAGCGCTTCGACGGGCTGGTGCTCCATCATGGGCACATGTTTGTGGGCGGCGGCATGAAAAATAATTTCCGGCTGATAGGTGCGCAGTATCCAGCCAACGCGGTCTGAATCAAGGATGGTCGCGACCAGGGGCAGGATGAGGGAGCCATGGCCCAAGCTCACCAGCTCCTGCTCAATGAGGAAAAGCTGCACTTCGGAATGGTCCACCAGAATCAGTTGCTTGGGTGCGCGATTGGCGATTTGCCGGCACAACTCGGCGCCGATGCTGCCTCCCGCACCGGTAACCAGCACGACGCGACCGCGCAGCATTTCCTCAATATGGGCGGAGTCGAGGGAGACGGGCTCACGTCCCAGCAAGTCCTGTAATTCCACCGGGCGAATTTGCGAAGCCTGGACGCGGCCGGAAGCCAGCTCCCACATCGAGGGCATGATTTCTGTTTCCAGGCCAAGGTGTTTGGCCTTGCTGACAACATCCAACATCCGACGATGGGCCGAAGACGGCAGGGCGATGATGATCTGGTCGAAATCGTAAACATTCCGCGCAGCGGACATATCATCAGGTGTGCCGACGACCGGGACGCCGTGAATATCGTGTCCATGCTTGGATTCGTTGTCGTCAAAAAAGGCGACCGGTTTCAACCCCAGGCCGCGCTTGGCCAGCAAATCCGCCACGACGGCGGAACCCACTTCGCCGGCGCCCACAATGGCGACACGCCGCTGGGCCAAGGCCACCCCATTGGGGGATTTTAAGCGGCGGCCTTCACGATAGTTGCGCAAAATGACGCGGAAGACGGACAAAGCAATCGTGGAGAGTAGAAAGTTGACGATGATCGTACTCCCAGTCGGGGCCACATTCTGGTGCAGGCAATAATTCAGAACCAGCCAGACCAGGAAAATACAGCCGGACGAACAGCCCAGGGCCCACGTGAGCTGGAATAAATCCGGCAGGCGGAAGTAGGACAGAAACCCGCGGAATTGGCCAAAACAGTAGAGAAAGAATAGCTCCAGGGGCACGAGCCAAAGCATCTGGTGTTGGCGCGGCAGAACCCACACCGGATCCATTTTGAAATCGAAACGCAGCTCGTAGGAAAACCACAGACTTGCGGCCAGTAAAACGCTGTAGCAAGCCAGCACAATCAGGTGCCGTCGGATGCTACGTTTGACTGCAGGGGAAGTCATAAGAAAGACGAAACGGAGAGAGTATAGTAACAGACTGGAACTGGCAAGAATTCGTCCCGCCTTTCCGAAAGTTTAGCGCACCGTTAGGAAACAAGAGCGAACCAAGCTGGCCACGCGAGCGCGATCCGCGTCACTCAAATTGGAGCCAGAAGGAAGACACAGCCCGCGGGCAAAAAGTTCCTCAGAAACTGCTCCACCCAAACGAGGCGCCTGTGCGAACAGTGGTTGCAAGTGCAGCGGTTTCCAGACGGGACGGGCCTCAATATTTTCTTTTTCCAGAACCAGACGAACTTTTTCGCGATCAGTGCCGGCGACGGTGGGGTCAATTGTCAGGCAGGTGAGCCAGCGGTTAGAGCGGCCCCAAGCGGCTTCGGGCATAAAATGCACTCCGGGCAGCCCCCCGAGGGTTTGATTATAAAATTCAAAATTCGCACGGCGACGGGCGACCTTTTCCCCGAGGTGGCGCAATTGCCCACGGCCGATGGCGGCCAGCACGTTGCTAAGGCGGTAATTGTAGCCGATTTGGGAATGTTCGTAATGTGGAGCAGAATCGCGGGCTTGGGTGGCGAGAAAGCGGGTGCGCTTGGCCAGCTCGCCATCATCCGTCACCAACATGCCACCGCCAGAGGTGGTGATGATTTTATTGCCATTAAAGGAAAACACCCCGGCGAAGCCCCGTGTCCCAACGGGACGATTGCGGTAAGTGGCTCCCAACGCCTCGGCGGCATCCTCGATGAGTACAACTCCGTGTTTGTCACACAATTCGACAATCGGATCGAGATTTGCGCTCTGGCCGTAAAGGTGGACGAGAACCAAGGCCTTGGGCTTGCGGCGGGCACGCAGGGCATCGGCGAGCAAATTGGGGTCGAGATTCCAGGATTCCCGTTCGCAGTCGAGAAAGACGGGTGTGGCGCCTTCGTAACAAATAGGATTCGCCGAGGCCACAAACGTAAGACTGGAGCATAGAACCTCATCCCCTGCCCCCACCCCCGCGAGCCGAAGAGCCAAATGAAGGGCCGCTGTGCCAGAACTCAGCGCTACAGCATGCCTGGCCCCGACTTCCTGAGCAAATTCCGTCTCAAAAGCATCCACATGAGGACCAAGAGGGGCGATCCAGTTGGAGGCAAAAGCGTCGGCGACGAGCGCCTGCTCATCGGGACCAACATCGGGTGGGGAAAGGTAGATGCGCGGAGGCATGAAAAAAATTGAAGTGGTTCAGCATAGCGGCGAATAACCGCCCGGGCAATCGGAAAGGCAGGGGATTTGATTCGCTTCACGGTTGACAAACACCTGTTTGATTTGCTCTTATTACCCTCTTCTCCCGCTGCTTTTCGGGTTCCCTGCCACTCTTTCGTATCTGTAATGCAAAACTTTGCCGCCCAGTGCCTCGACATGGCCCGCTCCATCCTTGGGCACAATCTGGACGCAATCAACCCGGACGGTTCCATCACCCCCATCCCGGGTGAACAAGGCCGCCCTGACGAACCGGGACACGCTGCGCTGGCCATTGGTGAGTTTTACCGCGCCACCAGTGAACTGAAGCTCGGCCAATTTGACCTCGTAGACCTGGCCGCCCGCACAGTTACGGCCCAAGCCTTTACGGAAACCGAAGACGAAAACGGTCTGGCCTACAGTGCGCTTGGCTTGCTCTCTTTTGGTTGTGCGAAGGACCGCAACCCGGTCTGGGAACGCCTGTTTGAAGAAACCCGCCAAAAGCTCGACCGCGCTTTGCTGGCCCGGACGGACTACGATAACCACCAGCAGGCCTTCAATATCGCGAAGTCGGTGGCGCGTTTCAGCCTCGGGTTGTCCAAGAAGGATGAAACCTCCAAGCTCGTGGAACGCTTTATTGAGCGCATTGCGGAAAACAGCTCAGGCGGCTATTTTGATGATTGTCCGACGGGTTTTGGCGGCTGTTTCGATATTTACGGCGTCCTGAGCTTTGTCTTCATCCGCCAGGCGTTGCAACTGCACGCCAACGTCCACCTGCGCGAACGCAAGCTGCCGAGCCTGCGCACCCATGCGGAAAAGTATTTGCGATTGCTGCCGGATTTGGTGCGCCAAGACGGCTTGGGCTGGAATTACGGACGCGGCATTGGCGCCTATGGCCAGATGCACTGCATCAGCCTGATTCTCCAAGCGATGCGCGATGGTTGGATAACGGAAGAGCAGAAGCCGATGTATTTCGACATCCTGCGCCGGTTGTTCCACTTCTTCTTTGCGACCTATCTCGACCAGGAGCACGGTTACGTCGTCATCCGCGATGACGAACGCGCCACGGGCACGAACCACCCGACGCGAATGGCGAACTTTGACGCCGCGCGCTACTTGTGCCAATGGTCCCGTCTTGCCAAGAACATCGGCGGGCAGATGAACCCGAAGTTCACCGGCCAGAAGACGACCGGCCGCTGGATCGGCTTCGACCAATCGCACCGCAAGGAGCAGGGCCTCTTTATTTATCAGGATTCGGACAGCGGGTTGCATTTCTCGATTCCCCTGGTGAGCAGCGGCCCGGCGCGAACGAGTGATGCGCTCGCGTTCCCCCACTCTCCCGGCGTATTCGACTGGCCCGTGGGCATGTATCTGCCCATCATGCTGCCGGAGCTGACCTTTGGTGACAAAGTCATCATCCCCGCATTTTACGGCAAGCGTTGCACGACGGGCATGGGCCTGCGCAATTCGCTCTTTTTCCGCTACGAGCAGCCGGAGTTGGTCACAAAGGATGAGCAATTTGTCCCCGGACTTGGCTCCTGCAAGGTGCAATGGAATTTCTCGGGCAGCAAGATCACGAGTGAATTCATCTTCACCGTGAAGAACCAGGTGACGCTCGACAAGCTGCGCTACATGCTGGCCATCAGCGCGCCGCATTCACACTACCGCATTGGCACGACCCTGACGCTTGGACCGGAAAGCCTGCGCTGCGAAGTGATCAAAGACGATTTCCAAGCCACGTGGGCGCCGATTGAAACGGTGACGAACAACCCCAGCTACCGCACGTATTGGGGCCGCTTGAATTATATTCAACTACTCCACCGTGACCATCCGTTTGTGATGCGCCCGGGTCAGCAATACCGCCTGACCGTACAGTTCCAGCCGCAGATCGTGATGGCGGATGAGTAGAAGTTAGCTGCGCACTTCGATTCCAGCAGCGCGGAGATGGTCTTTAACTTGGGCAATGGTGAGTGTTCCAAAATGGAACAAAGACGCAGCGAGGACGGCACTGGCTCCGCCTTGCTTCACGACTTCAACAAAGTGATCGAGCGTGCCCGCGCCGCCCGAGGCGATGACGGGAACCTCCACGGTGCTGCTCACGGCTTGGGTTAATTCGATATCGAAGCCGGACTTGGTACCGTCGCGGTCCATGCTGGTGAGCAAGATTTCGCCCGCGCCACGTTTGACAACTTGTTTGGCCCAAGCCACGGCATCGAGTTCCGTGGGCTTGCGACCACCGTGGGTGTAGACGCGCCAGCTTTTGCCATCCGGTTCGCGCTTGGCGTCAATGGCGACGACGATGCACTGGTTGCCGAATTTCTGACTGGAGCGCGAAACAAGATCGGGATCGAGAATGGCCGCGGTGTTGAGGCTCACCTTGTCGGCCCCGGCATTGAGCATCAGGCGGATGTCCTCGACGCTACGCAAGCCGCCGCCGACAGTCAGCGGCATGAAGCATTCGCCAGCGGTGCGCTCGACGACGTCGTGCATGATATTGCGCTCGTCGCTTGAGGCGGTGATGTCCAAAAAAACTAATTCGTCGGCGCCTTGTTCTTCGTATTTTTTCGAAGACTCCACCGGATCGCCGGCATCAATCAAATTCACAAAGTTGATGCCCTTGACCACACGACCAGCCTTCACATCCAGACAAGGAATTACTCTAACAGAAAGCATGGAATTAGTTGTTAAGTTATTCCGTCGAAACTTTACCCGAGCCGCCGAGGGCGGTTTCGAGGGCGTGCCAGGCGAGCGTGGCGCATTTGACGCGGGCGGGAAATTTGCGGACGCCTTTGAGGGCAATCGCGTCGCCCACGCGTTCCTGCACGGCGATGGGCGGTTCTTTTTCAGAAACTAAAAGCTCCTTGATGTCGGCGATGGCGGTACGGACTTCGGAAATGGTTTTACCCTTGATCCGCTGGGTCATGAGGGAGGCAGAAGACTGGGAAATAGCACAGCCCTGACCGACAAATTTGACATCGGCTACTTTGTCGCCATCCATTTTTAGAAAAACGGTCAGCTCATCACCGCACAAAGGATTAAAGCCCTCACCGACAGACGTGGGCGATTCCATCTGGCCACGGTTGCGCGGCTTCCGATGGTGGTCAAGAATGATGTCCTGGTAGAGATCTTCGAGTTCGTCGGACATGGGATTAGCTGAAAAGTTTTTTGACTTTGACCAGAGCGGCGGCCAACTGGTCCGCCTCGGCGGTGGTGTTGTAAAACGCAAACGATGCACGGGCCGTGCCGGCGATGTTATAGCGCTTCATCAACGGCTGGCAGCAATGGTGGCCGGCGCGGATGGCAATACCCTCGTTATCGAGGACAGTGCCGATGTCGTGCGGGTGGACGCCGTCCATGACGAAAGAGAGCACCCCAACCTTCTCCGGCGCTTCACCGATGATGCGGACGCCGTTGATACCGGCGACGGCGTCAGTGGCATAGGCGAGCAACTTGCTCTCGTACGCGGCGAGCGCGGTGTGGTCGAATTTCTCGAGGTAGTGAATGGCGGCAGCGAGGCCGATGGCGCCGCTGATGTCCGGCGTGCCCGCTTCAAATCGTTCGGGCAAACCGCGGAAAGTCGTTTTTTCGAACGTGACGCGTTCGATCATGTCGCCCCCGCCCTGGTAGGGAGGCATTTTTTCAAGATGTTTGGCCTTGCCGTAGATGATGCCGATGCCAGTAGGCCCGAAAACCTTGTGGCCGGAAAAGGCAAAGAAATCGCAATCGAGCGCCTGGACGTCCACGCGCAAATGCGGAACGGATTGTGCGCCGTCCACGAGCACCAATGCGCCAACGGCGTGGGCGCGCTGAATGAGTTCCTGAATGGGATTGATGGTGCCCAGGGCGTTGGAGACGTGGGTAATCGCCAGCATCTTCACGCGCGGCGTGAGGAGCGAACCAATGGAGTCGAGGTTGAGTTCGCCGCCATCCGTGACGGGAATGACTTTGACAACTGCACCCGTCAGCTCGGCGACCATTTGCCACGGCACGATGTTGGCATGGTGCTCCATGCCAGAGAGGAGGATCTCGTCGCCTTTTTTCAGGTTCTGGCGGCCCCAGCTGGAAGCAACGAGGTTGATGCCCTCAGTCGCGCCGCGCACGAAGATGCATTCGCGCGGTTCGGCGGCGTTGATAAATTTGGCGACCGTGATGCGGGCGCGGTCGTAGGCGTCAGTGGCAGCGCCGCTGAGGTAATGGACGCCACGGTGGATGTTCGCATTCGTTGCGGAATAGTAATGGCTGACGGCGTCAATAACCGCCTGCGGCTTTTGTGACGTGGCCGCGTTGTCGAGGTAAACGAGCGTGTGGTTACCCACCTGGGTGTCGAGGATGGGAAAATCCTCGCGCACGGCGGCAACATCGAATTTCGCAGCAGACCTGGCGCCAGTTTTTTTCATGGAAGAACCGGTAAATGTACCCGAAGAATGGAATAGCGGAAAGCAAGAAGTTGGCCGGCCTTAGCAGTCTGGCGACCAATGACAACTCCCGGCCCTCGCCCACCGTTAAATCTTCGTGCCGTCTTTACGGACGATTTTCTTGAAGGCAGCGGTGATCTTCTTGGTGGCAACGCCCGGCTTGCCGGTGCCGATGACACGGCCGTCCATCTCGATGATGGCGACCACTTCGGCGGCAGTGCCGGTGATGAAGCATTCGTCGGCCACCCAGGCGTCGTAGCGGGTGAGGTTCTTTTCCTCGACCGGCATCTTGAGTTTGCGCGCGATGTCGAGCACGGCGCCACGGGTGATGCCCGCGAGAGCGCCCGCGGAGAACGGCGGCGTGAGCAACTTGCCCTTGTGCACGAGGAACAAGTTATCGCCCGTGCATTCGGCGATGTAGCCCTGGTCGTTGAGCATCACGGCCTCGTGGAAGCCGAGGTTCTGCGCTTCGATTTTGGCCAGGATGTTGTTGAGATAATTGAGTGACTTGACCGTCGGCGGCAGCGCGGCGGGATTGCAGCGGCGCGTGGGCACCGTGATGATCTTGAGGCCCTTCTCGTAAAATTCGGGCGGATAAAGCTGAATCTTGTCCGCGATGATGATCAATTGCGGGTCGGAGCAAGACTTGGGCGAAAGGCCGAGGCTGCCCACGCCACGCGAGACGACGAGGCGGATGTAGCCGCTCTTAAGGCCATTGACGCGGCAGGCCTCGCACGTGGCATCGGCGATCTGCTTGCGGGTCCAAGGCAGGTCGAGGAGAATGGCTTTGGCCGAGTATTCGAGACGCTCAAGATGTTCATCCAAGCGGAAAATGCAGCCGTCATATAGGCGGATGCCCTCGAAGATACCGTCGCCATAAAGGAAGCCGTGATCGAACACGGACAGCTTGGCGTCAGCCTGGTCGAAGAACTTACCATTGATGTAGACTTTCATAGCGCGAAAGGGGGAAACGATGGCACGGCGGGGCGGGGATGTCGAGCACTAGCGCAAGGCCGGCTCGGGCTGGGCTCCGCCCGCCCACATCCTAGACTAGACAAAATCCACCTTCCCACTATACTCAATCACACCCCAATACTAAGGGTATAAAATTCTGATTCCCAATGCGAAAACACGCTTTAGCCAAAGCCCTTGCCTTGCCTATGGCAGCTTTGCTGTCGTTTACTGCTCTCGGCCTCGCCACCACTTATGTTTACACGGATTTGGGCAACTTAACGAGCGATGCGGCCGCTATAAGCCAAAACGGACGGGTCGCTGGTTTTTGGGAGGGTAATACCACCTCTGATTCCAGCGTATTCATTTTTTATAACGGAACGTTTACTAATTATACTTCGAATGTCAGTGGTTCGCCGAATAATTTTGCAACCGGAATAAATTCTTCCGGCCTGGTCGTTGGTTACAGTGATAACATTACCAACAATATTGATGACACTACGACCGGCTTCATTTTCTCCAACCCATTGGTAGATATTAGCTTGATCATACCCAAACTGGGATCCGACCAAATCAATTCCAGTAAGATTTTTGCCATCAACGATGCGGGCACGGCAGTGGGCACGGCGCCGAATTGGAATATCGGTGTGCCCAATGGGGGAACTACAGACACAGGCCATGCCTTTGTGTACACCAACGGAGCCGTTTCCTTTCTGCCCGATTTCAAGGGAACCGCCTCCGAAGCTCATGCCATCAATAAAGCCGGGCAGATTGTTGGTTGGAGTTTCATCGGCGAATCTGGAATAAAAGCGCACGCGTTTTTATTGGCGAATGGCAAAATGACTGATTTAAACCCGCTGTTTGGTGGAGATGAAAGCGTGGCAGTGGCCATTAATGACAAAGGTGATGTTTTGGGGTATCAATCGTATTGGTTTGGATATCCTTTGGGCTCGATGTATCTTTACTCCAAAGGTAAAGCCACCAAGCTGAACCTGCCCGAATTCTCGCAACCGTTCGGAATGAATAATTTAGATCAAGTGATAGGAGAAGATGGCTCGTTTAACCCGTTCCTTTATTCCAACGGAACTCTAACCTATTTGGCCGATCTTACTTTCGTTGGTCCGGCTCCAGAGGAGTTTATCACCGTTCAAGCAATTAATGACGCCGGGCAAATGGTCGGACAATGCATCAGTCCCAATGGCCATCAGAGCGCCTATCTCATTACCCCCAGCGATGAAGCCTCCTTACCTGCGGCGGGAACACCTTTGGCCGACAAGATGAAGCTCGCGGGAGGCAACATCAACCTTGATCCCGGACTCAGCGGGGGCAATCCGCTCACGGTGCAATGGTACCGCAATGGCAGCCCTATCGCCGGCGCAACCAAAACGACCCTGACCCTGGCCAAATTACAAACCTCACAAACCGGAAACTACTCGTTTTTCGCCTCCAATCTCATGGGCAACATGAGTGGCAATATGACCCTGACGGTGGTCAGTCCGCCCATTATTGGAAAACAACCCGTCAATACAGCCGTGCTCATCGGTAAAACGGCCAAACTTATGGCGACAATTTCCGGTTCCCCACCCCTGACCTACCAATGGTTGGTCTCCAACGACGGCGGCAGCACCTGGGCGAATGTGACAAATGCCAATGGCATTTCTGGCGCCACCAGCCCCACCCTGATCTTCTCCAATACGACGGTCGATGAGAATGGCGGACAGTATCAATGCGTTGTCAATAATTCTTCGGGAGTACCGGCTACCACCACTCCCGTAACGCTCACCGTTGGCAGTGTCCCGCAAATAGTCGTTGCCCCGCTGAACCTGACCGCGATTCAGAGTCAGATTGTCTCCTTCAATGTGACCGCAACAGGTTTTCCGGCCCCAACCTATCAATGGTACAAGGGCAAAACCCTGCTGAGTGGACAAAATACCACGACTCTTGCCTTTAACGGAGTGCAGACTACTGACGCCGACACCTACTCCGTCGTGGTTACCAATGCCTTTGGCAAACTCACCAGCAAGGCGACCCTGAAGGTGATCATTCCGGCATTTGTATCCGTACAACCGTCCAATGCCAGCGTGGCGGCGGGAAAAAGCGCCAAGTTTGCGGTTACGGCCACCGGCACGGCCAAAATAACTTATCAATGGCAAGTCTCAACGGATGTCGGCCATAGCTTTACCAACATTGCCAAAGCCACTGCCAACACCTACAGTATCGCCAAAACAACAATCGCGATGAACGGGTGGCAGTTCCATTGTTTGGTAAACAATGCCGCCGATTTACCAGACACCAGCCATGCCGCAACATTAACTGTAAATTAGATTGGTCGTGGCGAAAATTAGTTGCCAGTCACCGCCGCGCTGAAGGAACGCTCAGCCTTGTCGTTCACGTCGGTGGAAACGGGTTGATCGCGCCAGAGCCAGCGCATCATGTCAGGGAAAATGGCGCCGCCCATCTTTTGGCCGTGGTTGTTAATGCCCCAGGCGTAGTTCACGTCATAGCCTTTATCGGTCAAAGCCTGCATCAGCCGGACATTTTGGTAAAACCAGTCGTTGTTGGGGTTGTAAGCGCCCCTTCCGGTGGTGCGGTTGTCGTTGCGGCCATCTTGCATGAAGATGCGGATGGGCTTTTTGTCGGCTTGGCCGACCATTTCCGGGTAGGTGTATTCGCCGCGGATGTCCGTAAAGCTGCCGACGAAGGTGATGACCTTGTGAAACTCATCCGACCGGAACCAAGCGACGCCAAACGCCGCGCAGCCGCCGGAACTGGAACCCATGATGCCATGCATATCGGGATCAGGGGAAACATTGTAGTCTTTTCTCAAGGCAGGCAGCAACTCGTCCACGATGACGCGGGCATATTTGTCGGTGGGTGGATTGTATTCATCACGGCGGTTGGTGGTATTGTCGCCCCAGTCGCTGGGGGTAGGCTCGGGCTGGTCGGGACGCCGGCCGGGATTGATGAAGACCCCGAGCATGACGGGAATTTCGTGGCGGTAGATGAGGTTATCCAAAACATTTTGGGCTTGGACATCACCCGGCTCGGCCTTCATCGCCTGACCATCGTTAAAAATCATGAGGGCGGTCGGCTTGGTCGGGTCGTACTGAGCGGGGACGTAAATGTAATAAGTATGCTGGGTGCCGGGGAAAACGTTGGACGGGATAATCGTCGGCCCAACCCATTTGCCTTTCGGAACACCGTCCATCGGTTGGGAATCCGGGCCAAGCTTGTAGAACGCGTCGTTATTCGGTGGGCGGGCGGGCGCGGATTGGACGGGAGCTGGCGTAGATTCAACAGAAGTAGCCGCAGCGGGTGCAGGGGCTGATTGCGCCAGCGAAATTGGGGCGACAAACAAAAATACCCAAAGTGAGGCTAGACGAATTTTCATAGGATAGTCCGTAATTTTACTGCTCCTCCCCCAGCCCGCAAGGGCTGAAAATACCCCCCTAAGCGTTGGCCGCCAACACGCCGCCGACGCAAATGAGCACCGAAGCCACCAGCAGCTTCACCGGATGGACGTTGCGCCATTCGGCCAGTGCGATGAGGCCAATGACGACGGTCACCAGCGTGTTCATATTGTAAATCGGGACCAGCTGGCTAATTTGGCCGTTGTAGCGTTTAATCGCAATGGCGACCGAGGCCATGGACAGCGACCACATGATGCCAAAGGCGACGAGATACATGATGCTACGGTTCGTAACCGCCAAATCGCGATCCCAACAGGCAAAAAGCGCGCCCATGATGAAGATTGTCAGACCGATACCCATAAGAAACGGCCCCATGCCTGTTCCCGCACGATTAACGACTTTGAGAAAAATCGCGGAAACGCCAAAAAGGATGGCCGGCAGAAAGCCGCCGATGAGGAGGGAAAGTTGTTTGTCGGTCATGCGGCGAGCGATAACACGGCGGTGAAAGGGTGGCCAATGGAAAAGAAGCGTCACTTCCAGTTGACTGCGGCACGGTTATTTGACACGAAAGCATAGTCGCTCCGACACACATGAACTTTCTCCGCCGCAAAAGCGTCGCCGACCTCCAAGCCGAGGCTACCACCGATAATAGTCTGAAGCGCGTTTTGGGCCCCTGGCATCTGATACTCCTCGGCGTTGGCTGCACGATTGGCACCGGGATTTTCGTTCTCACAGGGACTGTCGCCGCCCGTAATGCCGGTCCGGCGGTTATCCTCTCCTTTGTGCTGGCGGGTATTGCTTCAATTTTTGCCGCATTTTGCTATAGCGAGTTTGCGTCGCTCGTTCCCATGTCGGGGAGCGCTTATACTTATAGTTACGCCACGCTGGGTGAGTTGTTTGCCTGGATTATTGGCTGGGACTTGATTCTCGAATACGCTGTGGGCGCCATCACCGTCGCAATCGGTTGGTCGGGATATGTCACCTCCCTCTGTCATGACTGGGGCATAGACATTCCGCCGCGCTTGACGGCGGCCTACGGCACCCTCGTCACACTGGCTGACGGCACGCAGGTGCACGCTTTGTTTAATTTACCGGCCATATTGATTGTCGCAGCAGTGACCATTTTGCTGGTTATTGGAATTAGAGAATCAGCCTGGTATAACAATCTGATCGTCATCGTAAAGTTGATCGTGATCATGGCGTTCCTTGCCCTGGCGGTGCATGCGGTCAACCCGGCCAACTGGCATCCCTTTATCCCCGCAAACACCGGTGAATTCGGCCATTTTGGCTGGAGTGGCCTCATGGCAGGTGCGGGAACCGTATTTTTCGCCTATATTGGTTTTGATGCCGTCAGTACAGCCGCGCAGGAGACCAAGAATCCCCAGCGCGATATGCCACTGGGCATCATCGGTTCGTTGGTGATTTGCACCGTCTTGTACATTGCGGTTGCCGCCGTGGCCACGGGAGTCGTGCCCTACGCCCAGCTCGATAATCCCGCGCCGATAGCGCTGGCGGCGGACAGGGCGGTGGGAGGCTGGATGTCAGTGTTCATCAAAATCGGCGCCATTGCGGGACTATCCTCCGTGATCATGGTTTTAATGTTGGGCCAAACCCGGATTTTCTGGGTTATGTCGCGGGACGGCTTGTTGCCCAAATTTGTCAGCGAAGTTCATCCGCGGTTCAAAACCCCTTGGATCATCACCATCATCACTGGCGTGGTGGTCGCATTATTTTCGGCCCTCTTGACGGTCCGCGAGGCGGGCAACTTGTGCTCCATCGGAACCTTGTTGGCCTTTGTGATTGTTTGCATCTCCGTCCTGGTTTTGCGGGTTCGCGAGCCGCACCATAAGCGCACCTTTCGCACTCCCGCCATTTGGTTTGTCGCCCCAGTCGGAGCACTTTCCGCAATCGCCTTGATGATTCCGCTGCCCAACGCGGCTTGGAGTCGTCTCATCATCTGGTTCGCAGTTGGCATGGTCGTCTATTTTACCTATAGTGCCCGATTTAGCCGGTTGAATGAAAAATCCCCCTAAAGCCGTCCACGCACCCCATGGGCCTTGAATACCTTCATGCCTATTGGCGTTTGCCCTACGTCCAGGCGACGAAGCCCGAGACCGGCGGGGAGAACCCCTTTGCCGAGTTGCCCAATCTCGGTGACGACCGTAAGGCGCTCATCATCTGGCGCGGCCCGCATACGTACCTGGTGATGAACAAATTTCCGTACAATGTCGGCCACTTGCTGGCGATACCTTACCGCGAAGTGCCGAATTTGGTGGATCTTTCGCACGCCGAACGCGCCGATTTGATGGAGACAATTATTAAGGCCCAGGAAATTTTGACGAAGACCCTCAAGCCCGACGGATTCAACATTGGCTTCAACTTCGGACGCGTGGCGGGCGCAGGCATTCCCCGGCATTTGCATGGGCATATCGTTCCGCGCTGGACCGGAGATGTAAATTTTATGCCCGTCATCGCGGACACGAAAGTTCTGCCCGTGGCGATGGACGCCCTCTGGGAACGTCTGCGCGCGCACACCGCCTAACACCTTTTATCCATGGAACCCCGTATCCTCAAATTCGGCAACCCCCGCCTCCTGAGCCAACTTTATTGCGGGAAGATGGAAAATCTCGCCAAAGTCGAGGAAGCCTTCGAAGTCAAAATTACCGCACGGGAAGACTGGCTGCAAGTGGACGGGGCCCCGGCAGAGCAAGAGCATGTGGCGCAGCTTTTTGAATTTCTGAATTCGGCCCGCGGGCAGGGATTGAATATTTCGCAGGTGGACTTCGACAACATGCTGGCGACCGTGAAACGTGGCGAGACAGCGCAACTGCGGGAGCTGTTTGAGAATCCGCTGGTGCTACGGATGAAGCGCGGCACGATTATCCCGAAGACACTTAATCAGAAGCGTTACCTGCAATTTATCCAGAAAGCGGACATCGTTTTCGGCATCGGGCCTGCAGGCACGGGTAAAACATATTTGGCAGTTGCGGCGGCGTTGATGGCCTTACTGGAAGGCCACGTCGAAAAACTTATTTTGACCCGTCCGGCCGTGGAAGCCGGCGAAGCCCTGGGCTTCCTGCCCGGCGATTTGCAGGAGAAAATCCTGCCCTACCTGCGCCCGCTTTATGATGCGATGTTTGAAATGCTCGGGAAGGAAGAGAGCGAAAGATTAATTCAAAAAGGCGTCATTGAGATTGCCCCCCTAGCTTACATGCGCGGCCGCACGCTCTCCAATGCCTATGTTATTTTGGATGAAGCGCAGAACACCACCCCGGAGCAAATGGTGATGTTCCTGACACGCCTGGGCGATCGCTCGCGCATGATTATCACGGGAGACATTACCCAGGTGGACTTGCCGCGTTCGAAGGCTTCAGGATTGAAGCAAGCCATTCAAGTCCTTCAGGGGGTCGAAGGCATCAAACTCTTTTATTTCGACGTGGTGGACGTGGTGCGCCACCCCTTGGTGAGCGCGATCATCAAGGCGTATGAGTCATTTCATGCCGATATGCCCTAAACCCGAATTTGCCAAAAATGGGTACAGTTTAGCCCCGTACCTAGAAAATAAAATGTTAATGGTGAATGAGTTACTATTGTTCCGTTGTGTATTTTCTCGTTAATTGGGGTTATTTTGGTAAAGTATTCGGTTTTTAGCATAACGCGGCCTTAAACATGCTGCATAGAGCATGATAATCTGCCGCAATTAACCGATAAACTTCCATGGCCTGGTTTGCCAAGCCCAAGACAAAAAAGGAGCAGATAGAGGAGCAGCGCCGGCGCCGGCGCGGCGACACGGTGGCCTTGTCCGTGCGTTGGTTCAATTTTCGCATCCTGGTAAATGCCTTTCTCTTTTTGGCCATGGCGACGGCGGTTTGGGTAATCTGCTTTGCCGGTTTGTCGCCGGTTACCCAGCAATTACTGTCCAGCCAGCGGGAACGCGTGCGGGTGGTGGCGTCGTTCCCCTTCGAATACACCAGTACTGTGCAAACCCAGCGCGCCAAGCGGTTGGCCTCGGAATTGGTCGGGCCGTCTTTCAAACAACCTGACCATGCCGCGGAAGACCGGATGAAGCAGGCTATCCTCGAATTGGAGACGGCGCTGAGCCAGTACCAGCAGGATGCCGTGAGCATGACCCCGGAAGAACAGCAGGCCGCCCGCGAAAAACTGGTGCGCGATTTCAGCGCCAAAAACGGTTTTGATTTGGATCCGGCCGATGCCCTTAGCCTGGCCTCCATTGCCAACCCGAGTGTCCTGACACAAGCTTTTGGAGAATCGCTCGCCGAACTGCACATTTTAGTCAGTCGCGGAATCTATGACCCGGCGCAACCGGGCTTCCAGCCCGTGGCCACTCAAGGCTCGATGTTTACGGTGGATGTGCCCGGACGAACCAATGTCGCCCCGGTAATTTCCCAGGATGAAGCCCTGCGTCAATTTCACGTCAGTTTGGCCCCCCTGGATGTGGATGCTCCTGCCAAAGCGGCAATTTTTAACCTGCTTAAGCAAGCGGTGGCGCCCAATATCGTCTTCGATAAGGAACACACGGACCGGGCCAAGACCGCCGCCATGGACGCCATTAAACCTGTCGTCCAGCAAGTGCATGAAGGCCAGGTGGTGGCCGACCCGAACGCGCTCGATTACAACTCGGATGAGCAAAAAGAACTGCGGGATGCCTACTTCCAGCTCCTGGGCCAGCACAATGACATTGGCATCGAGACTTCCCACCTGCCAATGCTGCGCTTTCTCTACACCACCCTCCTGTTGGGTGCCGTGCTGATTTTTATAAAATGCGGCCTCGTGCAAGGTGAACGTTCAACCAAGATTATTGCCCTGGGCAGTGTGGTCCTGCTGGTGAATCTGGTTTTACTTCGTTTGATCACGGCCCTGGGCTCCAGCGACCTTTTTGCCAAAAACCCCGAATACCTCGCGGTTTTGCCATGGATTGCGCCGACGATGCTGGCGCCCATCCTCATTACAGTGATGGTTGGCGCGGCGCCAGCAGCTCTGACTTCACTGCTCATCAGCATGCTGTTTGCCATGATGACGGGCGACACGCTGGAAGTCTTCCTCCTTAATTTCCTCACCTCACTAGTGGTGGTTTATTTCTGCCGGGAGGCCCGCCTGCGTGCTCGACTGATCAATGGTGGATTACTCGGTGGAACGGCGGCGGCGGCTTGCGCCGCGTATCTGAGCCTGCTCAATCCCTCAGCCTTGACGCCAGCTGACGTGGGACGGCAGATGTTTATCGCGGCATTTACCGGCATCATGACGGCGATTCTGGCCATTGGCCTGCTGCCGTTGTGCGAAAACTTTTTTAAAATCACGACAGACATTACATTGCTGGAGTTGACGGATTTTAACCACCCGCTGCTGCGTAAACTGCAAGTGTCCGCCCCGGGCACCTATCACCACAGCCTGATGGTGGCCAACCTGGCCGAACGCGCCGCCGTGGAATCCGGCGCCAACCCGTTGCTGTGCCGCGCGTGTGCGCTCTACCACGATATCGGCAAAACGGTTAAGCCGGAATATTTTTCCGAAAATCAGCGCGACAACTTCAATCCGCACGAAGAAGTCAGCCCCTCAATGAGTGCGCTGATTCTCAAAAGCCATGTGGATGAAGGCCTGAGTCTGGCCAAGCAATACAAGCTGCCCCAGGTGGTGAAGGACGTCATCGTGCAGCACCACGGCACGACGCTGATTAAATTCTTTTACCACAAAGCGGCCAAACAACAGCGGTTGCTGACCCAGTCACCCTTTGGGCGCCAACGCGCGGGCGATGCACGAGCGGGCCCGATCCCGGAGAATCTGGATGAATCCGGCATAGATGAATCTTTCTACCGCTACGAAGGACCCAAGCCCAACTTCAAGGAATCGGCCATTATTGCCTTGGCCGACTGCGTTGAGGCTGCGTCACGCTCCCTGCGCAAAGTCACTCCGCAATCGGTGGAAGAATTGATTGAGACAATTATCAACGACCGCATTGAGGACCACCAGCTGGACGATAGCCCGATAACTATTCTCGAACTGAAAAAAATTAAGGAGAGCTTTACGGTGACGACGCTCAATATGCTGCACTCGCGCTTGCAGTATCCAGAACAGGAAAATGCAGGCATGCCCGGACGCAAGAGTCGGGATAAGAATATCGTCCCCATGACGCCACTCACAGCTCCAACGACATCCACCAAGAAACCGCCAGCAAACAATGACGATGCCTCGTCCGCCTCGGCCTAAGCCTCGCGCCTGGTCGGCGGCACGCCGATACCCCCGCCTGCACATTGCGCGTACTGCCCTGGGCAAGTGTCTCGAGGTTTTGGACGCCCAGCCCGGTCCACGGCCACCGGCAGGAGAAATCTCGCTCGTGTTTTTAACGGATAAAGCGCTGGCGCGCCTGCATAAAGATTTTCTCGATGACCCGGCGCCTACGGATGTCATCACCTTTCCCGGTGATGCCGCAGAAGATTTTGCCGGGGAAATTTGCGTTTCGGTGGACCGTGCGATTCTCGAAGCCAAAAAACGCCGCCGGCCATTCGCGCTGGAGTTGACGCTCTATCTCGTGCATGGCTGGTTGCATCTGGCCGGGCTGGATGATTTGACGCCACGGGGACGCCAGGCCATGCGTCGCGGCGAACGCCGCCTGCTCACCGCATTGAAGCAGGCGCGGGCCATTCCGGATTTTAAGCTGCGGTAAGTTGCTTCCCCATGGGTTTAATTTGCAACTGGCCTGGCAACCCCCTAAGTTGAATTGAAATGAACCCTGCTCCCGTTCTCGTCCCAACTGCGCGCCCAAGTTTGTGGTTGAAGCTGCGCAATGCCTTTGTGACGGGGCTGTTTCTGCTCGCGCCATTGGGGGTGTGTGTTTTCGTAATCAAGTTTCTGCTTGATAAAATCGGCACTCCCGCGAGCCAGTTGTTTTTTGGCTGGATGGAAGGCAACCAGCCAAATTCCGGGCTGGCCACAATCGCCCTTTCCACACTGTCCATCGTCATCGTCGTCGTGTTCATTACCGCCCTCGGCTACACCTCCCACTATTTGTTGGGCCGGTGGCTGCTGCGCCGGTTTGAGCGCTTGATTCTGCATGTGCCGATCCTCAGCCCGATTTACCGCACGACGAAGCAAATTGTGGATACATTTCACAATCAGGAGAAGGCCGGATTCGATACGGTCGTGATGATCCAGTATCCACGGGCAGGGCTGTACTCCATCGGTTTTATCACCAAACGCGTCGAAGGTGAAGTGCACGCGCGAACGGGCGAAGACTTTGTCAATGTCTTCATCCCCACCACGCCCTTGCCGACAAATGGATTTCTCGTCGTCGCCCAGGAGAAGGATTTAATCCGGCTGGAAATGTCGGTCGCCGATGGCATGAAGCTCATTATTTCGGGCGGGGCGATCGCGCCGGCCTACAAGAAGCCGCTGCCGGGGAAAATCGTCAGCTAACAGTATCCCATGCCGCGCCAGCTGGAAGCCGAGGGCCTGGTGCTTGACCGCAAGCAAGCGGGGGAAAACCATCTGCGCCTCACGCTGCTGTCGCCCACTTTGGGCATTGTGCTGGCTTTGACGCGCGAATCGCGCCCGGCAGGGGCCACACCTTCTTCCTCGAAAAAAACGCGCAGCGCGCCGCAACGCCCGGACATTTTTGATCATGCCTCAGTGCTACTCGAAGTCCGCGATGACGGGGATGCGCATTCTAATATCTATTTTTTGCGCGAATATAAAATCATCCGACGGCATGCGGGGCTGGGGCGCAGTTATGCAGCGCTCGAAGCGGCCTCGGGCATAGCGACCCTGGTGGCCCACAACGCCAAGCATTTCGAAACCTGTGCGCCGGTCTTTGATCTGTGCAAAAAGGCGCTGGACGCGCTGGACACCGGCGCCTCGCCCGAAGCCGTGCGGCTCAAAACCCTGTTCATACTCGCCAAGGCGGAAGGCTATGCTGCCCAGGAGCAATGGCTGCCAGGATTGTCCGCCGCAGACCAGACGCTGGCCCTGGCCATCTTGAATCACCCGGCAGCAGAAGCCGCAGCGCTGGCGGCAGACGATACGAGCCGGTTGCCCAAACTCCGCCAGACTTTCGAACGCTGGCTCGAACGGCATACCGATATTGAGCTGAAATAAAGAATCTCCGTGTGCTCGGGTGGTTTGTCGGTTTAGGCTGAGGGATGCGGATTATCCCCGGCCAACGGAATGCGGTAATGAGCGTCGGCGAATTCGCCGCGTTCAGTCCCGTACCCGTGGGCGGCGGCTATGGCCGGCAAGGAGCCTGGCGGGCGAAGGCGGGCACCGCCTGGCACCAAACCCTGCGCGAACGCACTCAGGCGGCAGAGCCCACCGCGCAATTTGAGGTAACGATCCAGGGCAAACTGCTTCACGGAGGCTGGACCATTGAGTTGCAAGGGCGGGTAGACCAAATTGTACCGGGTAAAAAGGAATGGACGCTGCGGGAAATCAAAACCATTTCGCATTCCCTGCCCCGGGAAGAAGAAGAATTGCGCGAGGAGTATCCGGAATATTTTCGGCAATTGGCGGCATATTTGCGGATGGCAGAATTGACGAGGATAGCGCAAGGTGCCTCGGTAAAAGGCGAGCTGGTGTTCGTGGATTTCGCGGCGGGGGTGGTGCAAACCGTGGCATTATCTTTGGCCGAGGCAACGGCGCTGGTGGAAAAGCAATGCACGCTGCTCCAGCCTTATTTGGAATTTCGCTGGAGTTCTCGTCAGCGGCTGGCGGCGCTGCCGCAGAAAACGGCGTTTGCCGTGTTGCGTCCAGGGCAAGCTGAAGCGCAGGCGGATCTTGCGGCGATGGCCGGTAGGACGGGCGTGTTTATGTTCGAAGCGCCGACGGGCTTTGGGAAAACGGGGCTACTGCTAGAGTACGCGCTGGCGAGGCTCCGCGACGGGCACTACCAGCGGCTGCTCTATTTAACGGGCAAAGGAACGGGACAGGCACCCGTGACCAAGCAATTACGCTCTTTATTGGGCGATGAGCCGGAATTGCGTTTCATCCAACTGCGGAGCCGGCGCGAACATGCCATCGAATCGCCCTTGCATACTTGCGATGTCCGGAGATCTTGCCGGACGGATTTGGAAGAACGCTGGCTGGCGGCGGGGATTGATCCCTTTACCTTGTTCCAAGATGGAACGTTTACGGTGCAGCAAGCCCGTAAACTCGGCGCGGCGACAGGTGTCTGCCCCTATGAAATAACCCGGGCGGCGCTGCCGTGCGCGGAGGTGTGGGTATGCGATTATAACTATATTTTTTCTCCGGCACATCGGGGTGTACTCTACAATCTGCCCGGCTTTGACCCGATGGCGACGTTGCTCGTGCTCGATGAAGCGCACAATTTACCGGCACGCGCGGCGGAGGCCCGGTCGCACGCGTTCTCGGCATCGGAAGCGATGTTCTCGGCACATATTTTGCAGGAATTAATGGCGCAGCCGACGCTGCAACGCGCGGCGGATGATTTTGCCGATTATCTGGAAGCTTTACCCGCGACAGAAAAGCTCGACCTGACGACGCAGTATACCCTCGAGGATCATCTCGAAAATTTAACGACGGAAATGCAGGCGACTCCATTGCCGGAGAATTTGCCTGATGGCGCGGCGGATTTTCTCTGGAGCGGGGTCAATGCGCTCGAAACATTGCGCGACCAATCGCTACAACTCCTCCCCACAGCTCCGGCAAAGGGAGAGCTACGTCTCGCCTGCGTAGATGCCGCTCCAGCCATAGCCTCAGCTCTGCGCGGTTTTGGGCAATCGGTGCTGACCTCGGCCACCTTTGGGCCACCGGAATTTTTCCTGAGCGCGTGCGGATTGCAGGCCAAGGACGCCCAGTGGATCGCCGCGCATGCACCGTGGCGCGATGGGGCGTATGACATTGCGGTCGATTGCCGCGTGGATACCCGCATGCGGTTGCGGGAAAAGTTTTTTGCGGCAACGGCAGAAACAGTCAGCAATTTTTCCGGTGGCCAAGCGCGACCAATTGCCGTCTTTTTCCCATCGTATGACTATGCGGAAAAAATTCGTGCCTATGTCGAAGTAGTGAACCCCGGCCTGCGCGTGGCCATGCAACCACGCGGGGCGAGCCTACAGGAGCAAACGACTTTCCTCGAAGAATCATTGCTGACGGAGCATGCCATTTTCCTTGTTTTGGGCGGAAGTTTCGCGGAAGGCATTGATCGGCTGGGCGGCGAAGTGGAACGCGCGATGGTCGTCGGCCCGGCATTGGCCGAGCCCAATCCCGTGACCAAGGCGCGGCAGGAGCTTTATGAACAGACGATGACGCCGGATGAGGCTTTCCGCCGGGCATTTCTGGCGCCGGGGTTATTGAAGGTGGCACAAGCGCTAGGCCGGCTCGTCCGCGCGCCGGGGCACCACGCGAAGGTTCTGCTGCATTGCCGGCGCTTTGCCGAACCCGCGACGCAGGCGCTGCTGCCGGAAGAATACCGCGGTGGCGAGGTTTTGCAATCGGACGAAGACTTTCTGGAATGGTTGAAAAAGTAAATGGTTCCGGTTATGCCTTGAGAGATGGACGGCCGGCAACGCGACTTTCTCACCCTCACCCTCGGCTGTACGGCGTTGGTCATGGCGTTTGGGATTGTCCATGACCAGGTGCTGGCCGCATTAGTGCCACAGCATTTTGAGGTATATTACCCGCAGTATTTGCCGCTGAGGCAGGCTTGGGCGCAGGCGTTGGTTTATCCATTACTGGGCAACATTTGGCCTGGGGCAGTGTGGGGGGCCTTGCTCTATGGGGCCGCAAAATCAAAGCAGGGCTTGGTCCTCAGCCCGCGGAAAATTTTAGTCGGGGTTTCGTGGGTCATGCTCCTGACGGTGGCCGTTGCATGGTGGCTGGGCTGCCAGGTCAAGGCGGGCGGCACACCACCCTACCCGACCTATTTTTTCCCGAGCGACGATAAGGATTTGTTTTTTTCCGAGACGGTTGAATTGACCTATGCACTGGCGGGGACGATTGGCGGCGTAGTATGGGTCGCGGCAGTATTTATTTGGCGGCTCTGGCGCACGCCCAAGCCGGTGGAAGGCACTTAACCGTTGCACGGCAGCGGGCGTTGGGCATCATCCTTGGCCATGCGCGAAATCGCCAAAATCGAGCACGAACGCATCGGCCAAGCCATCGAGGAAATCGTCGAGAAAATCGTCGCCCGGCACCGGGACACGCCGAACCTCGTCATCGCGGGGATTGCCAACGGGGGCATCGCAATTTCCCGGAAACTGGGCCAGCAACTGGCGCTGCGCCTGTACAAGGAAGTGCCGCTGGGCATCGTCAACATCGCCTTCCACCGCGACGACATTGGCCACCGGCCCATCCCCCTCCAAAGCATCGCCACGGAGCTGCCCTTTGCCATAGACGAGGCGACGGTGATTTTGGCCGACGATGTGCACTTTACCGGCCGCACGGCGCGCGCGGCGATTAACGAGATTTTCGACCAAGGCCGCCCAGCAAGAGTGGAGCTGGCGGTACTGTGTGACCGGAGTGGACGATTGTTGCCCATTGTGCCGGATTATATTGGGTTTACGCTGGAAACCA
>Ga0206943_1041_pt1 | contig 31318 bp, 29 predicted proteins | sample Alteio_BWOrgHeat_7_FD_153243 | JGI IMG/M metagenome (GOLD analysis project Ga0206943, IMG submission 153243) | Enriched cells from forest soil in Barre Woods Harvard Forest LTER site, Petersham, Massachusetts, United States -... | ecosystem: Environmental > Terrestrial > Soil > Temperate forest > O... | reverse complement strand
CGGTAATTGTGAAGGCGCATCCAGCGCATCCGGGTACCAGCGCACTTGTGGCCGGTGCTATCTTCAAGGCTGCGCTAAAAACAGGTATGCCGGATGGTGTATTTGCAATACTTTACGATGATGGTTTTGCTGTAGGTGAAGCGTTAGTGAAGCATGAACTTACTAAAGCGGTTACGTTTACCGGCTCATTTAAGGGAGGCATAGCCCTGCATCAAATTGTGCAGCAACGCAAACAGCCTATACCATTATTTGCCGAGATGGGGAGTATTAATCCGGTGATATTATTACCCGGTATCTTGCATACCAGGGCCGAAGAATTGGCTAAACAATATGCAGCATCCATTACCCTGGGTGCCGGCCAGTTTTGTACTAATCCCGGGTTGCTTTTGGGCATCCGGTCAGCCGCGTTAAGTCGCTTTGAACATGCTTTGGCTGATGCTATCTCAGTTATTCCACCGGCAACGATGCTTACCAAAGGCATTTGTGAAAACTTCAGTAAGTTATCGGATGAAATGCTAAATGAAACCGGTGCTCAATTATTAGCAAAGGGGTCATACTCAAAAGGCATTAACCAGGCCTCACCCGTTATTGTAAAAATACTAGCAACAAGATTCCTGGCTAATCCAAAATTCAGCGATGAGGTTTTTGGGCCGTATTCCTTATTAGTTGTCGCAGATGATAAAGCGCAGTTACAACAACTGATAAGCACATTAGAAGGGCAACTCACTATAACCTTAATGGCAGAAGAAACAGAATTGGCTGATTATCAGTCAATAATTGATAAAGCTACAGAGATTGCCGGTCGCATTATACTAAACAACGTGCCTACCGGCGTGGAGGTATGCGCGGCAATGCAACATGGCGGCCCATTTCCGGCTACATCTGATAGCCGTTTTACTTCGGTGGGCACATCGGCCATACGCCGTTTTGTACGCCCGCTAAGCTGGCAAAACTGGCAGCAACAATTATTGCCCGATGAACTGAAGGACGGCAACCCGTTAAATATCTGGCGCATGGTTAATCAACAATGGACAAAAAACTAATATGGCAGTAAAAACATTTTTTTGCGTAGATGCCCATACCTGCGGTAACCCTGTAAGGCTTGTTGCAGGCGGGGGTCCTGTGCTGCACGGCACTAATATGAGCGAAAAGCGGCAGCACTTTTTAAAGGAGTATGATTGGATACGCAAGGGCCTGATGTTTGAGCCACGCGGGCATGATATGATGTCGGGCAGTATTTTATACCCGCCGCATGATCCCGAAAACGATGTGGCCGTGCTGTTTATTGAAACCAGCGGATGCCTGCCCATGTGCGGCCACGGCACCATTGGTACCATTACCATAGCCATTGAAGAAGGTTTGATAAAGCCTAAAGTACCCGGCATAGTACGTATGGAAGCACCGGCCGGGCTGGTGCTGATCGAGTATAAGCAAGAAGGCGCCAAAGTAACATCAGTAAAACTCACTAACGTACCTGCTTACCTGGCCGCCGAAAACCTTGAGGTGGACTGCCCTGGTTTGGGCAACCTAACATTTGATGTAAGTTATGGCGGTAATTATTATGCTATAATTGACCCGCAAGAAAACTTTAGCGGGCTGGAAAACTACGCTGCCGACCAACTAATAGCCTGGAGCCGCGAACTGCGTAAACGCATTAACGATAAATACACCTTTGTACATCCGCAAAACCCCACTATTAATACCTGTACACATATTTTATGGGCGGGTAAAACTCTTTCGGCCGATGCTACTGCTCGTAATGCCGTGTTTTATGGCGATAAGGCTATAGACCGCTCCCCCTGTGGTACCGGTACTTCGGCCCGTATGGCACAATGGTTTGCCAAAGGCAAGTTAAAAAAGGGGGACGAATTTATACATGAAAGTATTATTGGCAGCAAGTTCATTGGCCGCGTAGAGGATGTGGTGAACATGGCCGGATATAAGGCCATCATCCCAAGTATCGAAGGCTGGGCCAGGGTATATGGATATAATACAATTAAAATTGACGATGACGACCCATACGCGTATGGGTTCCAGGTAATATAATATGCAAAAAGTAATTATTATTGGTGGCGGCATTATTGGGCTGAGCACGGCCTATTATTTGAACAAGGCCGGAGCCGAAGTAACGGTACTTGATAAAGGCTCGATAGATGATAATTGCTCGTTTGGTAATGCCGGCATGATTGTCCCCAGCCATTTTGTGCCGCTGGCCGCGCCGGGCATGCTCGAACAAGGCATCCGCTGGATGTTTGATAGCAAAAGCCCTTTCTATGTTCGCCCTACTTTAAATCTTGACCTGGTTAAATGGGGGTTAAAATTTATAAAAAGCGCTACGGCAGCACATGTTAACCGCTCGGCAGTTCCGCTGCGCGACTTGTCTATATTAAGTAAAGCCCTATACCAGGATATCGCTAAAGAGCCGGGATTTGATTTTGGCCTGGCAAACAATGGCATATTAATGCTTTATAAAACCGAAAAGGCCGGTGAAGAAGAAGTACACCTGGCAGAAAAAGCCAGGGCGTTAGGTTTAGATGTGGAAGCGCTATCTGCCGAACAAGCACGTGCTTTGCAGCCACAATTAAACCTTGATGTTGCCGGCGCGGTACATTATCGTTGCGATTCGCACCTTGCGCCGCATGTGCTGATGCGCCGGCTTACAGCCTATCTTGAAACTGCCGGGGTAAAAATATCGCGTGGCAGCGAGGTGATAAAGATAGATCATCAGCAAGCTAAAATTACCAATATACATACGCATACCGAGACTTTCCAGGCCGATGAGGTGGTAATAGCCGGTGGCGCCTGGTCGCCCGCAATAACAAAGCTTATTGGTTTAAATGTGCCGCTGATGCCGGGAAAAGGTTATTCGTTCATGTACGATGAACCGCAACAGCGAATGTCTATCGCTTCGCTACTGATGGAAGCAAGGGTTTCGGTAACACCAATGGGCAACCAGGTCCGCTTTGGCGGAACAATGGAACTTGGGGCAATGAATAACAAAGTGAACATGAACCGGGTAAAGGGCATTGTAGAAGCCATCCCAAAATACTTTCCCGATCTTTCTCCTGCTATTCCCGAAGCCGAAAAAATATGGCATGGTTTCAGGCCCTGCTCGCCCGATGGCTTGCCCTACATTGGACGATCCGGTAAATATCAAAACCTGCTGGTTGCCGGTGGCCATGGTATGATGGGACTGAGCCTTGGACCGGCTACCGGGAAACTTATTACCGAAATGATACAGGGGCATACTTTATCAATGCAAACAGGGGCCTTTAATCCCGACAGATATAGTTAATTGTTTGCTATGAAAATACTGCCATTCACCATACCTGTTCCCCATGACCATACTATAATAGTACAGAACGAAGTACTGCCCTATTTTTATAAACATTTGCACCGGCACCAGGAAGTTCAGCTTACCTGGATAGTAGAAGGTGAAGGGACATTGATCGCAGGTAACGACATCCGTAATTTTAGTGCAGGCGATGTATTTTTATTAGGATCAAACCAGCCGCATGTATTTAAGAGCGATCCCGAATATTTTGAACCCAACAGTACAAAACAAGTTCATGCTATCACAATATTTTTCAATCCACAAGGTAAATTGCTTGCTTTGCTTGGGCTGCCCGAGATGAAAAACATTCATGCGCTTTTACAAAAACTAAGCAATGGGTTCAAAATCCCCCAATCTATTCGCCAAAATGTATCCGGTTTAATAACTACTATTCACCTCAATGATGGAATTGGGCGCATGCTTGCCTTTGTGCAATTATTGCAATGTTTCAGCGAATGTTCAGACCTGGAGCCCATAGTGTCAAACAATTATGTACGTTCAATTACCGATAGCGAGGGTATGCGTATAGGCTTCATTTATGATTACATTGTTCAAAACGCCACACACCAGCTAACTTTAGATGATGTTGCCGGCCAGGCCAACATGACGGCTCATGCTTTCTGCAGGTATTTTAAAAAACATACAAAATATACCTTTATCAATTTCCTAAGCAAGATCAGGGTTAACGAAGCCTGTAAAATGTTAAACGATGCCGACTATAAAACAATAAGCAATGTTGCTTTTAGCTGCGGCTTTAATAGCGTAAACAACTTCAATCGTGTGTTTAAAACAGTAACCGGTAAAACACCCCGAATGTATATAAGCAACTATAACAACATTGCCCGGTAATTTATCAATATAAAAAAAGAACTTTTATTAGAACCAACAATCGAATGAAAAAAGCAATCTTGTCCCTTATATTATCACTTTCTTCTATCGTGCTGTTTGCACAAAAAATTGTTATCACAACGGGCACATCGGCAATTGTTTATCAGCCGGATGCCGGGGGGCATTTACAGCAAATTTATCTCGGCAAAAAACTATCAGATACCACGGGATACCGAAACATCAATGCAGCGCTCAACCCGGCTTACGCCGCCGGTGGATCTACCTATCTCAATGAACCCGCCTTAGCCGTAAAACACGCTGACGGCAATATGTCGTTAGATCTGGTTTACCAGGGGTATGACGTTAAACATGAAAACTCAAATATAACGCTAACCGACATCAGGCTAAAGGACCCCTCCTACCCGTTTTATGTTACGCTGCATTATAAGGCCTATCAAACACAAAATATCATTGAAACCTGGACCACCATTAACCATACTGAAAAAGCCGACGTGATACTTAACCGTTACGCGTCAGCTTTCATTAATATCACTTCAGCGCAAAATTATCTTACCCATTTTTATGGCGAGTATAATTACGAAATGCAAATGCATAAGTTTCAGCTCCCTCCCGGAATATTCAGCATACAATCAAAACTGGGGGTAAGAACAGCCTGTAATTACAATCCGTCTTTTATGGTATCGCCCAATAATGACGTCACCGAAAACACCGGGGAAGTTTTTGCCGGGAGCCTTGCCTATAGTGGCAACTTTGATATCCAGTTTGAGTCATTGAAACTGAATGTGGATATGGGCAATTCCTTAAAGATCATCCCCGGCATAAATGCTTATGCATCATCGTACCCGCTAAAGCCCAAAGAAAATTTTGAAACGCCGCATTTTATATTCACTTATACAACTAACGGCGAAGGACAAGTAAGCCGCAATTTTCATAACTGGGCAATTAACTATGGTATATGGAACGGCCATCAAAAACGGCAAACTTTACTCAACAACTGGGAGGCTACCTATTTTAACTTTAACCAGGATACACTGGTAAATTTGTTCGATGGAGCTAAAAAACTGGGGGTTGACCTATTTTTGCTGGATGATGGGTGGTTTGCCAACAAATACCCAAGAAATGATTCAAGGGCGGGGTTGGGCGATTGGGAAGCGAACAAAAAGAAGCTCCCCGACGGTATTGGTTACCTGGTGAAGGAAGCAACAGCAAAAGGATTGAATTTTGGTATTTGGATAGAGCCCGAGATGGTTAACCCCAAAAGCGAATTGTATGAAAAACATCCCGATTGGGTATTAAAGGCACCTAACCGTCCCGAGCACCTTTATCGCACACAGTTAGTGCTCGACCTTACCAATCCGGCAGTTCAGGATTTTGTATTTGGCGTTATTGATAACCTGATGAAGGAATCGCCGGGCATATCCTACATGAAATGGGATTGTAACCGCTCGATGGACAATGCCTACAGCCCTTATATGGGAAAAGACCAGGATGCCATGTATGTGCGCTATGCCCAGGGCTTCTATAAGGTACTTGACCGCGTACGTGCAAAATACCCCAATCTTGATATGATGCTATGTGCCAGCGGGGGCGGCCGGGTAGAATATGGTGCATTAAAGTATTTCAACGAATTTTGGCCGAGCGATAATACGTACCCTATAGACAGGATAAAGATACAATGGGGCTATTCGTATTTTTATCCCGCGTTGGCTGTCTGCGCGCATGTTACCGCTGCCGGAAGCGAATCGCTGAAGTATAAACTGGATGTGGCCATGTCATGCAAGCTGGGTTTTGATGTAATGGTTAAAAAGATGACCGAACGCGAAATTACCTTAAGCCGTACGGTAACCGACAATTATAAACGGTTGCAAAACGTGATCAATTACGGCGATATGTACCGGCTGGTATCGCCATACAAAACTAATTTTGCCTCTTTGATGTATGTGGACAGCTCAAAAAACGAGGCGGTAGTTTTTGCCTATAACCTCGAAAGTATTGAAGCGGATACTTACCCGGAATTGAAAATGAACGGGCTTGACCCGAATAAGAAATACCGGGTTACCGAAATAAATTTGAATACAGGGGCGAGAGCGGCATTCCCTGAAAATGGCCGGGTATTTAGCGGCGAAACATTAATGGAACAGGGGTTGAAATGGTACCTAAAACGGGCCAAAACAAGTTCGGTATTGGAGGTGGAAGCGATTTAATTTTCCACTTGAGCCAAAATATTCGGTTAGAAGAAATAATGCCAAAGCCGCCTTACGAAAGTAAAGCGGCTTTGTTGCTCAATTAGCAGAAGTGTTGTAAAAAAACCCAAAATTGAGACGTAAGTAACCATTTGTCAATTGTTTCCCATTGCCGGTAGCGTCAAATACAGCTGCGGTAAATTTTGCTTCCAAATTGTACCCTCCGGATGTTGCTTGTGTAAAACTTATGATCTCGAAGGTAGAACTCTTTTGAAATCCGGGTGGAATCACGACCGTATTGATCCCGTTATAAGCATTATAAGATGAATATCCTTTATTATTGGCTAACACGTCGATGGCAATACCATTTTGCGAATTTTGCCATTCAAAGTCCTCCGCCAATGAATATTTGCCAACAGTAAACAATTTAAGGATACCATTTAGCCCGGGCATCCAGTAAAGCCCTTGTTGTTGCCTGATGTATTTTTTCAGAAAGAATACATTTATGCTTGCACTGTTAGAAAATATTGTGTTTTTCTGAAAATACATTACCGAGTCGGCATTGCCAACAAGGGAATACTCGTATTTTTTGGTGCTATCCGGGTAAACCAGCTTCCGGTTTGCATCTTCTCCGCCACTGGATACATTATTAAGGCCCATTCCACCGGCTGTATATGTTTTGCCATCTATAGTGTAAGAAACGGAATCACGCACCGCAGCTATTTCAATAGGTTTGTTTTGGATTGTGGAAATTTGCGGGTTAGCCCCTTTTTTACAGGATGTAAGCGCCGACAAAAGCAAAACGGCATAAATAAGATTAAGGTTTTTCATAAATTTTTTCGAGTGTAGATAATGCAAAATTAATTGTATTCACCCGAATTTTCAAATCGATAAAGGCGTAACCAATAATTTTAACACCAGGTAGTAGTATCGTTGCAAAGCAGGTGGAAACAAAATAGTCCCCTATAAGGTCAACAAACTTTTCGACTTGAGGCTTCTAACTTTTTGAGCCGGTCCATTCCGAATATTTGAGAATCTAAAGTTCACCGGAAAGCTTTAATATTTTGTTTGCAGATTGAGTATCCATTTGAGTATTAATCTTTTTTACATCATTGCCGAAGATGTCCTTAGAGATATTGATAGTTATAACATCTTTCCCGCTGGCGTCAGTGATCACTTTCGTTGTGTTGCCCATTGCATCTGTAGTTGTTCTTAAAGTTGCAACAGTAAGTCCCTGCGGGTCAGATATCACCTTTTGATCGTTTCCGAAAATATCTTTCGAAACTTTGATGCTGGCCTTGGGCAGGCCATTGTTACCTGCTACGGTTTGGGTTACGTTGCCAAGAATATCGGTGGTATTTTTGACAGACTGGACCTCTCTGCCAAAATTATCGGTAATTTTTGCGGTTTTATTGCCAAAAATATCTGTAGTGTTTGTGGCTGTATAAGCAACAGCACCTGTTTGGTCATGGTATGTAATTACAGTATCACCGAAAATATTGACATCCCGGGAAGTAGTATAAGTTTGTGCGGTGGCTGTAAATGCAACTGACATTACAACTAAAAATGTAACCAGCCGGACTATTTTGTGAATCATAAGGTTGAATTTTATAAATAAGATTAATAAATTGACGAATAGTTTAAACAGCCCACGGGTTAAATATTTTTAGTCAGCATTATAGCGCGCGCGTACCTCTTCGTCCAAACACCCCACTACCCGAAGTTTGAAACTTCGGGTTAGTATGCTTGTCTCCAACTACAGAAAATCAAAAAGCCGCCCTACTTTTATAAAGCGGCTTTGATGGCCCGTGAGGTAACCGAATAGTACTATGGCTTTTTCTTATTGGTCATTTCCATATCCCTGTCCATTTCAATCATATCAACTGGTTGCGAAAAATCGCCCAACAGGTGCTCAACAAAATAGTCGGCCTTGCGCCAAAAAAAGTACTCGGTCATATCGCCATAGCCATGGCGCTGGCCGGGCAGCAGCACAAAGTCAAACCGTTTGTTGGCTTTGATAAGCGCGTTCATTAAACGTATGGTGTTGGCAGGGCTTACGTTATTATCGATGTCGCCGGTTGAGAGCAATAAATTACCTTTCAGGTTTTTAGCCAGTTCGGGGTTTTTATCAATGGTATATTGAAAAGTGGTGTCGCCCTTTGGCGTAATGGTTTCTTTAACGCCATTATGCTTTTCGCTCCACCAGCGGTTATATACGCTGTTATCATGATTGCCCGATTCTGATACCGCTACTTTAAAGAAATCGGGATATACCAATATAGCCGCAGTACTCATAAACCCGCCGCCCGAGTGGCCGGTAATACCCACCCGGTTAATATCTATGAAAGGGTACCTGTCGGCTAATTGCTCAACGGTTGCTTTTTTATCGGCCAGGCCATAATCGCGCAGGTTGCCATAGCCGTAGTTATGATACCATTTTGAACGCTCGGGGCTGCCGCCGCGGTTACCCACGGTTACTACAATAAAGCCTAATTGCGCCAGGCGGTCAACATTGTCCATCCGCGCGCTAAACGCTGAGTTTACCGCTTCGGTTTGCGGGCCGGGGTAAACGTATTCAATAATGGGGTATTTTTTAGCCGGGTCAAAATCAAATGGTTTATACATTACGCCAAACAGATCAGTAATGCCATCATCGGCCTTAACTTTAAAAGGCTCGGGGAATTTATAGCCTGTAGCCATTAGTTGTGATAGGTCGGCGGCTTCGAGGTCCATGATCTTGGTGCCCATATAATCACACAGCACAGATCTCGGCCCCGCGTTAACCCGCGAAAAGTTGTTTACAAAAAAGGTAGTATTGTCATTTAAGCTGCTGGTATGGGTAAAGTTACCGGGATCTAATAACCGAAGGTTATGCCCATCGAGGCCAATGCTGTACAGGTGAACATAATAAGGGTCTTCATTAGGTTCGCGGCCCGATGCGGTAAAATATAGTACCCGGTTCTTCTCGTCAATTTTTACAATTTCGTCGCAGTGGAATGACCCCGAGGTGATCTGGTTTTTCAGGTTACCGGCATTGTCATACAGGTAAAAATGGCTCCAGCCGTCGCGTTCGCTCCATTCTACCAGTTCCTTGCCGCCATCAATCAGGCCGGGCCGGGTTATTTCTACATAAGTGTTCATGCGCTCCTGCACCTGCACGGTTACATTGCCGGTTTGCACATCTACGCTGCACACATCTATTTTTTTCAGATCGCGCCCGGTACGATAAAAGTAGAACTTAGCAGCAGTACCCAGCCATACCGACGGAACAAATTCATCGTCGCGGTTTTTCTGCATGGTAGGCTGCTGCCATATATCCAATTCCTGATCTTTAAACAAGCCTACATTCAATTTCTTATAGGTTTTTGCCGCAAAATCAAACAGGATCATTTCCTTACCCGGGTTTTCCTTTTCGCCCGGCATCTGGTATTTATAGGTTTGCAGGGTGGGCCGTGGGTCGGCAATGCTATTAATTACCCACAGGTCTTTTATCTTACGTTCATCGGTGCGTATAAGCACAAAGTTTTTTGAATCGGGCGACCATAATACCTCCGATGGTTTGCGTTTCTTTTTATCTTTTAGTAAGTCAACATTGGTTTCATCACCCCGCGAACTGCCGTAGGCATAATTTTCAACACCATCCTTGGTTAGCTGGTGCTCAACAACGGTGCTGTCGTCTTCATTTTTTACCGCTTTTTTATAGTTATCCTTATCCATCCAGTACAGGTTATTGTTTTTTGAAAAAACAATTGCCGAACTATCAGGCGCTATGGAAGCCCAGTTGGGTTTGGGTTTCACTTTATCAAAGTTTTTAAGCTCAGCCAGCTGGTCGGTTTGCAGGTTGTAGGTAAAATAGAAGGTCTTTTTTTCTAACGAGTCGGCAGCTTTTTTATCCTTGCGGTCTTTTTTTACTTCGTCGATAGAGCTTTTGAGCTCAAACTGGATGCTTTTTTCGTCCCTGGTGAACTTTAAATTTTCTATAGGTAGATGCTGCGCGTCAAACGGGTCTTTAACAATAAGGGTTATTTGCGCGGCTAATTTCTCATTGCTGAACATTAGTTTTTTTGATCGCTGCGCCGGGTCAACTAAATACCAGTTTTTAATATCGGTAGTTTCATAAACGTACCAAAACCGGTTTGATAGTTTTAGCCAGCGCGCATCTACAGCGGTTGAGAAAACAATTTTTTGAAGTTTTTTTGGCGAAAATCTTGATGCCAATTGATAGTTAGCTTTAACAGGTGCAGGCACAGTTGTTTGTGCATTAACCCCAAAAGCAAATAATAAGAAAAGGAACAGGAAGTAAGTTTTTTTCATAAAAATGAGATAAGTGGATCTGTTTTTTGTCGCGCACCGTGCTGATGGTACAAGATTATTGTGCGGTCAATAAGCCAATAGTATCAGTTCATCAATAATTTGAAGCAAATACGTAAAAGTATATTGTCTGCCTAAATCTAAAAAAGAAGTTGAACAAAAGCAAAAACGGGTATAATTTTACCCTATTATTCAAATTTATACACGCCCGTTTGAACCGCGTACAACACAAGGCCGGTGCGCGACTTTAAATTTAACTTTACAAAGAGCGAATCGCGGTAATTATCAATGGTGCGGTAGCTTATGCACATCTTCTCGGCAATTTCTACGTAATTTAATTCAGTGCAGCACATTTTCAAAAACTCCAACTCCTTGTCAGATAAGGCCGGCGGCACTTCCTCTTTACCCGCCATCGAACGGATAAGCTTCCCTGAAACCAGTTCATTAATATATACGCCCTTCGCATCAATAATTTTTATGGCTTCCAGCAGTTCCTTTGGTTTTGATTCTTTTAACACGTAACCCGCAGCGCCGCATTGTATCATGCGCAGCACTGCTTTATCGTCCTCAAACATACTTAGCGCCAATACTTTTATCTGCGGATAATTTGTTTTAAGCCATTGGGTGGTATCATAGCCATCCATTACCGGCATATTAATATCCATCAATATTACTTCGGGCAGCGGGTGCTTAGTTATCATTTGTTGTAGTTGCTGCCCATCGCCTGCCTGGAAAACAACTTTTAGCTCATCAAATTCGCCCATAAGGGCTGCCACGCCATTCCTGAAAAGGGTATGATCGTCAACAATGGCTATCGAAATTTTATTCTTCTTCATTTTGGGTATGAGGTATAATGATATCTATCCATGTGCCTTTGCCGGGATGCGATTTAATGGAAACCTCGCCGCCAATTATCCCGGCCCTCTTGTGCATATTATATAAACCCATGCCTTTTTTTGCAGCGGGCAATCCATCAGGGTCAAAGCCCCTGCCATTATCAACTATCTGTAATTGGGTAGCCTCTTCCAGGTATTGAAGTTCGATAATTATTTGCGTTGCAGCGGCATGTTTAATAATATTATTCAAAATTTCCTGCATCATCCTAAAGAGAATAAGGTTTTTACCCGCATTTTTTTGAGCCGGTTCTTTACCGTTCACATTATATGTGATTTTATATTTTCCCGACTTCTCCATCCAGGTAATTTCATGACGGATAGCTTCCTGCAAGCCTAAAGCTACCAATTGATCGCCTTCCAATAATTTACCCAGCAAGCGCAGTTCTTTAATTGAACGTATAGTAAGCTCAATCGAAGCATCAATTTTTTGCCTGGCTTTGGCCGGTTCATCTAACTCAATTGAGTTCAATGTTAACGAGGTAAGGCTTAACAGCTGGCCAATATTGTCATGCAGGTCGGTGCCAATGGTTTGCATGGTTTGCTCCTGTACTTCCACTTGTGTTTTAATTATTTCCTGGTCAAATTCAATAGCTAATTTTTCGCGCTCAATTGAATTTAACAATTGCTTTTTTCGGTACAAAACAAGAAAATAAATAATAAAACCGGCAAGCCCTGTTAATAAAATGGTAACAGCCAGCAGTATCAGGTAAATGTCAATATCCTGCGGTAAGCTATTCATTATATACGCCGGATATATGCCGGTTACCTTGCTTTTTATCTATATGTATGGCGTACCCGATTGTTAGGTAATAGATCAACGTAAAATATAATAAAAGATCACCCAACAACGCATTATTTAAATGATGCCTGGTCATATAATTCAAAACGCCGAAACATATTGGCACTGTTACCGAATAAATGAGTATTGCACTGTTAAACCAAAATACACTTTGTTTAAAAATAGTTATTTCTTTTGGCGAATCGAGCATTTGTATAAATAAGATCAACGCAAATGCAATAAATATAATATAGGATAGCATTATGGGCAGGGATGGGAACGAGAGAAAATTTTGAACAAAAAGTGTATTTGCCACAGACAAGATGGTAAACGGGATAATAGACAACAACACCAGTTTATGCAGGCGCCACCCCGTTATTAACCGGCTATATATAAATGCTGTCGCCGCAAATTCAAGGATAACCAATATATGGTAAGGTGGGCTGCTGTTCCTGATCCTGGCAACTAATATCCTTGAGGTGATCTCGCTGATTAAAGTTATGAGCATTAGCACCGTCAAAACTTTAAACGGTACAGTCAGCTTATTAAACCTGACTATCCCATTTAAAGTAATGATGGTCAATATTAGAAGATAGATAGAAAAAACTAACGTCATGATCTATTTTTTGGTTTTGCCGTTGGTCTTCACGGTTAAAAAAGTTCCGCATGCATTTGGGCATGGTTCCGCAAAATCATATGTTGACGTATCACTTCCAGTGATTTTATTAAAAATTTTTGATTCGGTGCCGCCTAATTTGAATTTTGGGTTATAGCTCCCACCCATGTAAATTAAAGTATATACTTTGTTTTTATTGCCTGTTGCGTGGGCCAGGCTATCAACCCCAAGGTAGATGCTGATGCCGCCAATGCTTTTATTTTTTAAGATGTTATCTAATGGTTGCCTGTTAATAAAAAAGCCTCTTAAATTTTGGCCGCTATCGTTTTTTATAGGCCTGCGGGTTGTATCGTTTTCATTAATATAATCGGCCATAAGCTTGTGAGCCAGGCTATCAGATATACGGTGTGAATGAGGGCCGGACAAATACGTAGTATCGCCCATTGAAGAGCTATTGCTACCTTGTCCCGTTTTATGAGATAGCCAGTAGCCCAGCCCGAAGCCAATGATAAGGATAGCCAGATAGCCGATGATTTTACTAAATCCTGATGTTGAATTTTCCATAATTGTTGGGGGTTTAAGTATAAAAGTTAATAGTAGTTAAATTGTGATTTACGAACACTAAACTCAGCATTAACCTCCACATTATCAACATACACTTTCACCCTTTTTAATACCGTGAAATCACCCTATTAAAAAGGGTGATTTTACGGTAAGTTATTTTTTTATTTCTGCTGACATTTGAATTGTTAACGTCTCAATTTGAAAACAATTTAATTTTTACCGTTATGGCAACATATATTATAATCATACTGGCAGGGTTAATTACAATTATTGCTTTTGCACAAAACAGTCCCGATCATAGCTACACTGTTCCGGAACCAGCGCCGGGGCAATACCGTTTTTTTCATGAAAAGAATGGCGTAACTGTTTATTTATCGTGGGTGGTGATGAACGGTAAAACTTTAGCTGTGAAATTTAAGGTGATCAACAAAAACAATTACCCCGTTACCGTAACCTGGACCGGCCCGCAGTGGTATTCAAAAGGTATTTATTTAACTACTACCTATCATCCCGGCGAATCTACTGCCGATGAAAATAGCTACTCAAACCAGTTTGCAATGGGTAAGGATAACGACAGCGGGCAATATGATATAAATGCCAGCAAAATATATCCATCAGAGCCAAATTACCTTTATTTTGATGCGCCTAAAGGCGAATGGAATCACGGGCAGTTAACCGTAACATTTGCTAACTTTTTGGTTGTGCCGCAAAACGAGGCGATTGCGATAGCCTGATTATTGAGCGTCAGGAATCAAGAGCCAGGAATCAAGATAAAAAGAAAACGAGTTTATTGCTTTTCTATATTGAGGTAACCTGGCTGAATTCTCCTTTCTATAGTTTTCTTCCCTGTGTTACTGCCTTCCCGGTTCTCATTAGGCTATTCCAAATCAATACTTCCATTTTTTGCTTTTGGTTTGATTTTTACCGGCAAATTTTACTATCTTTCAAAAAGATAGCCGACTACGGTATGTTTTTCAAGGAAAAATTTGTAATTTTTAATGCCAAATTGAATAAAAATTGAAAATCAATTAAAATAATTGGCAAATCATTCGTTTTTTTTCAAAAACACTTCATAAATTACGGTTTTAAAAAGTAACTGGTTATATATTTTATTTATCGCGTTTTTAATTCATGCAAGAATCAGCTTATTTTGATAAATACAACCCCATTGGCGGCGTTTGGGACGAGATGTATGGCGCTGATAATCATGTGCGCGAACATTACCGTAAAGTAATTGACTATATCGCTAATGAATCGGCCGACGACCTAACCAAAAAGGAAGAACTGGCCCAGCGGCTTTTTATGAGCCAGGGCATAACTTTTACCGTATATAACAGCGGCGAGGGGATTGAAAAGATATTTCCGTTTGATATTATCCCGCGCATTATCACCGCCTCCGAGTGGGCATTTATAGAGAGGGGTATTAAACAGCGCTTGACGGCCCTTAACCATTTTTTAAAGGATATTTACCATAACCAGTTTATTGTTAAGGATGGCATAGTGCCTATTGATATCATTTACTCGTGCCCGCATTTTCTGCGCGAAATGTACCAGCTGCAGGTTCCGTTTGATATTTATATCCATATTTCGGGTATCGACCTGATACGCGATTCCGACGGTACGTTTTATGTACTGGAAGATAACCTGCGCACCCCATCGGGTGTAAGCTACATGCTGGAGAACCGCGAAATAACCAAACGCCTTTTCCCCGATCTACTGCCGCAATGCGGTGTGCGCAGCGTTACCGGGTATCCTTCTTTATTGTATAAAAACTTGCTGGCACTGTCGCCGCGGCATATTGCCAATCCTAATATCGTGCTGTTAAGCCCGGGCATATACAATTCGGCTTATTTTGAACATACCACGCTGGCCCGCTTAATGGGTATTGAGCTGGTTGAGGGGCGCGATTTGGTGGTTAACAACCATAAAGTATATATGAAAACCACCACCGGGCTGCAGCAGGTTGATGTAATATACCGCCGGGTTGATGATGAGTATTTAGACCCATTGATTTTTAACCCATCGAGCATGCTGGGCGTTGCGGGCATAATGGGTGCTTACCGCAAAGGCAATGTAGCTATTGTAAACGCGATGGGCAACGGCGTAGCCGATGATAAGGCAGTATATACTTATGTGCCCGATATGATACGCTATTATTTAAACGAAGAGCCGATATTAAAAAATGTGCCCACCCACCAATTGGGCAACCCCGACGAGCGCGAACATGTGTTTAAAAACATGAACAATATGGTGATAAAACGCACCAACGGCAGTGGCGGGTATGGAATGCTGATGGGCCACGCGGCAACAGACGAAGAAATAAGCGATTATAAAAAAGAGATATTAAAAGACCCGCGCAACTTTATCGCGCAGCCAACAATAAGCCTGTCGGCAGCGCCCTGTTATTTGCAGGGCATATTGCAGCCACGCCGGATAGACCTGCGGCCTTATGCACTTTGCGGGCCCGATGGCATTGAGATAGTGCCGGGCGGGTTGACCAGGGTTGCCCTTAAAGAAGGCTCATTGGTGGTAAACAGCTCGCAGGGCGGCGGCAGTAAGGATACGTGGGTGCTGGCTTGATTTCGGATTTCGGATTTTCAATTTCGGATTTAATTCCGGCATTGCATAGACGTAACCTCGCAACATTAATAAATGAAATATAAACTAAACAAATTCGAAATTGAAAAATATGCATCAAAATAAATTCGAAATTGAAAATCCGAAACGGCATAGCCATCTTGAACACAAATAAAAACAAACAAAAGTGAAAAATCCGAAATAAAAAAACATGTTAAGTAGAGTTGCAGCAAGTTTGTATTGGTTAAGCCGTTATGTTGAACGTAGCGATGGTATGCTGCGTATGCTAAAGATAAACTATGCTTCGTCGCAGGATGCGGTACAGGAGTTTACGTGGGAGCCGGTGATACGGATATTTTCGGGATCGGAAGAAGATGAAGCCAACGCGTTAAAAAATGATAGCCGTGCGGTATTGAAATACATGGTTACCGGTAAAAATAATTCAAATTCGGTTTTGAATATTATTACCCACGCCCGCGAAAACGCGCGCAGTGTGCAGGAGCATATCACCAAAGATCTATGGCAATGTTTAAATGGTTATTACCATACCATAACCGACCCAAAATTAGAGCGGTCGCTGCAAAGGGAAGACCCCATCAGCGTGCTCAATGTTTTGATAAAGGAGGTAATGCTTTATTACGGCACGGTTGAAATAACGATGGAACGCGGCGAGGGCCGCAGTTTTATGAATATTGGCAAATACCTGGAGCGCGCCATACAATCGGTAGATATTTTAGATTCAAAATTTGATTTTTTAAGCGATAACCCCAACCTGTTAACTGATGCTACCTACTGGAAATATTTATTGCTGTCGTTAGGGGGGTATGAGCTTTATTTAAAAACCTACCCCGAAGGCTTTGAAGCCGAAAATGTTTTGGAACAGGTAGTTTTTAACAACGATTTTCCGCGCGCGGTAATTTACTCGGTGAATAATATACAGCGGTATTTTGAGCGTTTAAAAAATAACAGCAATGTAGAAGATTTCAGGGAGATGTCGTTCCAGATTGGCCGGCTGCAAAGCCGCATTAAATACAGTTCGGTAAAAAGCATCAGGAACGAAGGCCTGCATACTTTTTTAACCCAGATAAGGGGCGAACTTTATGGTATAGCCAACTCATTGAATGAGCATTATTTTGCGAATTCGTAAGTTAGAGATTAGTTGATTAGTGGGGATGAAATTTAAAAACCCTCTTTGCGCGCAGCGAAGAGAAGGTGGTCGAGCAAAGCAACGACCGGGTGAGTCATCGCCGATAAGCTATTAATAAGCAGTAGGATTAAAATTATATACAACAACCCAATGCCCGAATTTGAGATACAACATATTACCCGGTACATTTACGAAAGCATGGTGCGTGATAGCGCCAACCAGGTTATTTTATTCCCGATAAAGGACGAGTACCAGGATGTTTTAAAACAGGAGCTTATTATAACAGGCAATCCTGTTGTTGATACCCATATTGATTATTATGGCAACGAGGTTGGCAGCTTTACCTTTAGCGAACGCCACAACCAATTAACAATTAACTCAAGAGTTACGGTAAGCACCAAACACAAGCCGCTACCGGTTAATGATATTTTTCCGGGCCACCAGTGGGACGATTTAAAACGTTTGCAAAATATGGTGCCTTATATTGATTTTCTAAAACAGGAGTATTTTGAGGGACTGGACGAACTGGAAAAAGTTGTTGAAAAAGAACTATCAAAAGATGATACGCCTTACCACGTAGCCCTGCGCTTTTGCAGGTACGTATATGATAATTTTGAATACATAAAAGGCGTTACTACAGTTGAAACCACCCTTGACGAGATATGGAAAATAAAGGCCGGCGTTTGCCAGGACTTTGCCCATATTTTAATGGAAATGCTGCGGCTGGTACACATACCGGCGCGGTATGTAAGCGGTTATATATGCACTAATAAAAACGGCTTACGGGGCGAAGGCGCTACCCACGCATGGGCCGAAGCCTATATACCTGATTATGGCTGGCTGGGTATCGACCCAACTAACGATTGTATTGCCAACGAAACGCATGTGCGTTTAGCCGTTGGGCGTAATTTTACCGATTGCTCGCCCGTAAAAGGGGTATATAAAGGCTCATCTGGCCATAAGCTGGAGGTGGCGGTTTCTGTTGACGATGAAAATTCATTGAATAAAGAGTTTGCACCCGTTACCGAAACGCCTGCCACTGCAAGCCCGGCTACTGTTTATTCAAAAAACAGCTACCAGCGCCATGTTGAAATGATGATGCAGCAACAACAGCAGCAGCAATAAATTACGCACAGGGTTAGTTTTAAAGTACTATAGATTTATCGTAAACTTTTTAATTCAATAAAACCTATACTTTTTTAACAGCGGCTACCAGGTCCTCAATTTTGGGTGGGTTGTAAAAATATTGCACCATTTTACCTTTGCGGTCATAAATAGCTATAAATGGAGTGGTTTGTACGTTGTAATATTTTAATACAGTATAATTAGGGTATTCGGTACCCATCGTTATGTTTTTATATTTAGGCAGCTCATAGTCATGACTAAAAGTTCTGATCATTTTCATGAAAGGGTATTCGGTGCGGGCGCCCGTTACCATAACTATTTGAAAATCCCTAAAGGGGGCCATATCTTTTCTAAGCTCGGTCATCAGGTGCTGGCAATGCGGGCAATCGGGCATAAAGTAAATGATCATTACCGGTTTGTTCTTTTTCAGCGCGGTCCAGCTGGTATAAGTACTGTCGGCTTTTAATATTTTATAATGCGGAATAGGAAGATCAAGAACGGCTTTATCTTGTGCATTAACGCAACCTGTTATAGCAATAAGGGTAAAAAAGAACAGTAGTTTTTTCATGGTGGTTTTATTCATTTATGCTAATGCAATAATAGCGTATTCTTTTTAGCAAATAAAATTACGCTCCCAGTAATTCCATTTGCCAGCTAATATGTTCTTCTGTTATAGGGTATAACGCGTTATTGCGGATGGTATGATACACCGCCTCAAATAAATGGCTATAATTGCCCTTATAGGATGGCACCCACTCCACATTTTTTTTATCATCGGGCCCTATGGTAACCAATTTGCCTTCGCACCCGGCAGGTTCAATACCATAGGCGGCATCAATCGGCGACATACCGGCATCTAACTGTATTTCCTGTACATCGCACCTGTTCTTAATAAAACTGCCCAATGAGCCATGTACTACAAATGACGGCAGCGGCTCCGGAATAAGCAGCGCACCGGTTAAAAACACCCTTAACTCATCGGGGTATGTTAGCTGGAAATTAAAATAATCAATGATCATGGAGTCTTCGCGCTGCGAGGCGGTTACTTTATTAAAACTTAGCGGCCTGCCAAATAGCAGCATGGCCTGGTCAATAATGTGCGGGCCCAGGTCATACACCAGGCCATTTATAGGGGTGTCTTTAGTTTCTTTAAACGGTTTGGGGCTTAGTATGGGTTTGTAGCGGTCAAACCTGAAATGCACTTCGGTCAGCCTGCCTAACCGGCCACTTTCAATCACTTCTTTTACGGCCAAAAAATCGCTGTCCCACCTGCGGTTTTGGTAAACCATTACGTGCTGATTTTTTGCTTTGGCCAAATCATACAATTCTTTAACCTCGGCGGCGTCGGCGGCTGCCGGTTTTTCGATCAATACATGCTTGCCTGCCAACAATGACCTTTGAGCAAGGTCGAAATGCGTAAAATTGGGGGTGTTAACAATGATAAGCTCGATTTCAGGATCGTTCAGCAAATCGTCAACGGTAAGGTAACTAACAATGGCAGGATAGTCGGCAGCCATTTTTTGCCGGTGGCGTTCAACAACCGCCTTTAAGCTAAACCCCGGGTTGGTAGTTAAAAACGGCGCATGAAACAACCTGCCCGACATTCCGTAGGACATTAAACCGGTTACAATGGGATTGGACATAAGGCAATGAATTATACAGCCAAATTATGGGTTTAATTGGGGTTAGGCAAAAATAGTTTGTATTAAGTTATGTAGCTTTATATGATGAAACGGTTGTTGTTCCTGTTTATCCTATTTATTAGCTGCACTATTAATGCGGCTGCACAGCCACCCGGTCCGCCGGTAGCGAAAATAATCAGCGCGTTTCCAAATGGGCCTAAAAATATTCCCGTTACGCACGATACAAATTTTGTGTTTAACAAACATTATTATGAGGCAGAGGGCCAATGGGTAACTTTTCCAAAAAGACCTAACCTTGCCTTTTCAAAAGGCATGTATAGCCTCGGTTTTATTTATTTTGACGCCCAGGCAGGCTACACGATGATTAACGAGGGTTTATTTAATATTGATACTCAAGGGCATGCATTTCGCGATACATCCGACTCAAAATCGCGTATGGCCCGCACTGCAACTGATGTTTTTTTAAGACGTGGGCCAACCCGCTCGCAAATATCTGTAGATGCGGTTTTAACAGCCGCGATACCGGATAAGATGCTGTATGATATGAAGATCAAGAAAACACCCGACTGGCTGCCCGAATACAGGCGTAATAATCCCGATACTTTTAAAACACTTACTCAAAAACTGCTTTTTGGGCATACTTTCACGGTGATGGTAGGCGATGCCGCAAAACACGTAGGCGAGCACGTAATAGTTGAAGGACGGCTATATGGTGGTGTGGTTAAACCCGATGCCGAGAGGCCCGGGTTTAACACCGTGTTACTCTATATTGGCGGTGGCAATTATCCCAACCAAAAGTTTACCATTATTATAAAAGATACCAAAAGCGGTTCAGGTAGTTTTGCAGGTCATTTTGCCGGCAAGTCAGTCGCCGAATTACTTACACACGAAGAATACCTTAGCGCAGAAGGAACAATATTTATTTACGAGGGGAAACCTGCCGTGGAAATAAAAGAGAATGAGCTTGGAGGGATAACATTTTTTGATAACGCCCGGCCTACACCGGCAATGCAGTAAAATTTGAGATCACTTCATACTCCCCCTAATCATATTAATTGCATCCAAATGCCTTTTTAAGATAAGCACATTTTTGGCTGCAAAGGCCCGCAGTTCGGGGTCCATGAGTTGCTTGGAGGCTTCATTAAATACTTTAATATCATTTTCATGATCTTTCACCATATCGGCCAGGTAAGCCCTGTCAAAATCCCGCCCCTGGTTTTTATTCAGCTTGTTAATAGCAATTTGCTCATCGGGGGTAATGGTATCTGGCAAGCTGATTTTTTTGCTGCTCGCGATAGCTTCTAATTTCGCGTTAGCCTTGGCATGGTCCTTCGCCATCATAGCGCCAAAGTTTTTCACGCGTTTGTCCACCCCTTTTTTTACCGCAAGTTTACCCATCTCAATTTCATTGAGGCAGCTGCTGGCGGCTACCATAGCAAACCGGGCTGCATCTTTATCAATAATAATGGTTGGTTTTGACCGGTTTTTAGGTAGGGTCACCTGGTCGTCACTATTCATATCGCCACTGCATGATTGCAGGCTCATGGAGATAATGGTAAGACCGATCAGGCTTGAAATTTTCATTTAGCTATTATAATTTAGTAACAGTCAGCAAATATTATTCCGTTAGTTTTGTTTGGTAAGCCTAATATAGGTTTAAATAAGCGGTAATTGATGTGTTAGGTTAAAGTTTTATTATTTTTGAGCAAATAAAATCAGCAATATGAGCTTTCCGGCAGAATTAAAATATACAAAAGACCACGAATGGGTGCGGGCAGAGGGCAATGAAGCCTTTATCGGTATCACCGAGTTTGCCCAGCGCGAGCTGGGTGATATTGTTTATGTTGACATTACTGCTGCCGGCGAAGAGGTGGCTAAAGAACAGGTTTTTGGTACAGTAGAAGCTGTTAAAACGGTTTCGGACCTGTTTATGCCGGTTACCGGGACCATATTGGAAACCAACCCGTTGCTGGATAGCCAGCCCGAATTAGTTAATACCGACCCTTATGGCGACGGCTGGATGGTAAAAATAAGCTTGGCCAATGTGGCTGACATGGAGAATCTATTGTCGGCAGACGCGTACATGAAACTAATTGGCGCTTAATGAGGATAGCCTATAAATACTATTGGCCTACCATTTTATGGGTGATCGTAATTTTTGTGTTATGCACCATAAAATTGGGTGGTGTTTCCAGCTCGCCCCTGTTTTTTCCGGGGTTTGACAAACTGGTGCATTGCGGGTTTTATTTTGTATTGGTTGTTGTTTATGCCAATGGCTTTATCAGAAATCGCGGATTAGCTAACCTCACCTTTGGGGTTGAAGTACTCGTAACCGCGGTTGCTATTTTATATGGCGGATTGATAGAGTTATTACAAGCCTACGTTTTTACCTGGCGCAACGGCGAGTGGGACGATCTGTTTGCCGACGCAGTAGGCGCTTGCATGGGTACATTTAGTTTATTATTAATAATTGCAGCTGTTAAACATGTTAAAAAGTAAATTATTTATAGCAGGGCTGATCGTACTGGTCAGTTTTTCTTCGTGCGGAATATTTAAAAAAGGCTGCGGTTGCCCGCCTATAACCAGGGTGAAAGCGGTGCGGGCGGAAGAAGAAAAAGCTGTTGTATAAGCCCCACCTAAATCCTCCCCGGTAGGGAGGACTTTAGAATCTTCTTTAATACAAATATTTCAATAAGCGGTAAATCCAAAGTCTCCCCAACCGGGGGAGATTTAGAGGGGGCTTACACTCCGCTGAAAATAGAAAACCCGCCATCAACATTAATAACTGTTCCGGTTACAAATTTTGAGGCATCGCTCAATAGCCAAACCAGTGCGCCTATCAGTTCTGACGGTGCGCCAAAGCGCTTATATGGGGTATTTTGCAAAACCAGGTTACCGCGTTCGGTATAGCTGCCATCGGGGTTGGTTAGCAGGGTACGGTTTTGCTCGGTCAGGAAAAAGCCGGGCGCAATAGCGTTCATGCGGATAGCATCGCCATAACGTAAAGCAGCTTCAACCGCAAACCATTTATTATAGCAATCGATTGCACTCTTGGCCATAGAATAGCCTAATACTTTGGTAATGACAGATTGCGATGCCATTGATGAGATGTTTACGATACTGCCTTTGCCGTTTTGGGCTATGGCTTCGCCAAATATTTGGGTAGGTATAATGGTTCCCCATAAATTAAGGTCCATTACCTTGCGCAAACCATCCAGGTTCATCTTAAACAGGTCGGCCCCCGGTTGTACAATTGCCTCGGGCATATTGCCGCCCGCGCCATTTATCAGCCCGTCGATACGGCCAAACTTATCCAGTATTTTTGTACGGGCCGCAATCAGCTCGTCTTCTTTTAATACATCGGCTATTAAAGCAATTGCCTTGCCGCCATTGGCATTAACTGTATCGGCACGCTGGCCGGCTACGGCTGCGTTGCGGCCCAAAATGCCAACGGTGGCCCCCGCCTCCACAATTCCGTTTATAAACGCATCGCCCAGGATGCCGGTACCGCCGGTAACTACAATTACCTGGCCTTTTAAAGAGAAATTTTCCATTGTTTTTATTCTTCCTGAATTTTGGGGTATCGCCCAAAATTAGGATTATGATCGGTAAAATATCGATGCCGGAGTGAATTTATTTTGGTATTACCCCATCCTCCTCCTTCTCCTAAAATTAGGGGAAGGTATCGCACAAGGCCCGCGCCTCATATTTTTGAGTTGCTTGAAATTATAAAAGCGATTTCTCTGCTTTTTTAATAACTAATTGTGGCACCAGGCGTTTAAATAGCCCCGGTAAGCATGGTGACAGCTGTTTAAGGCCGCTTGAAGTACTGCTAAGGCGACATGAGGCCGCATTAAAACAATGGTTTAAGGGTTGGAAATGCCATAATCTGGTTTGCTTTTTTCGGCTATTTTGGGGTTGCGATATTTACTTTTAACCCCTTTATAGGTGGCATTTTAGCTATAGCAAGTTATACGGACAGGGCATTTTGAGAAGCCGTTATTTTTTTGTATCTTTAATAGTAACCTGCAATTCTGCGGGTTTATCGCGGCTTTTTTCTGCCTGTTTTTTAGCAAAAAAAATAATTCGGGATTTTCCAAAAATTTTGGGGTAGCCAGGTCAGGGCAATGCATTAAAAATAGCTTAAACCGTAAGAGGAGGCGCCTATGGAGCCCAATTGATTCGAAGCCTTTTCTATAAACACGGAACTCCCCTGGATTTCAATAGCCGGACCCCGGAGCGGGTCGCGTGTTTATAGATAACATTTAAAAGTGTTTTAGGCTCCATCGGAGCCACGTATCCCCATAACTATTGGAATGAATTTGTACAGGCTCTCAGATACTCCAAAGCGAATTATTTTAATATGCTTGCCCGGTGCCACACAATTTGTTCTTTGAAATTATTTATAACCGGTTTTTACCAACGCCGTTTGGTGGAACTACTTACTCCGCTACCCAAACCGCGTCAATGAACCATTTTTTCTGGTCGAAAAAGTGATTTACTGTTTTAAACCCCGATGCCGAGGCCATGTGATTGGTTTGTGCTACGGTGTATTTTTGGGATATCTCCATAAAAATGCATTCATCCTTTAAAAAATGGATGTTTTCCTGCCCGTTAATTTTTACAACCTGGTCTGTGCCGCTCACTAAGTAACTTTTGCATGCGCCTGTTTCGGGGTCATAAACCGGGTAATGCTCAAATTGCGTTACATCAAAATCGGCATTTAGTTCGCGGTTAATGCGTTCGAGCAGGTTGAGGTTAAACCTTTTGGTGATACCTTCCTTGTCGTTATAAGCTGCTAACACGGTTTTGGGATCTTTCTTCAAATCGATGCCTATTAGCATCATATCGCCGGTTGATAAGTAGCCGCGTATTTCCCTGCAAAAATCTACCGCTTCATTAACCGGCATATTACCCACATTTGACCCCAAAAACATAACTACCTTGCGTTTATGGGGGCGTTCGGCAGCTTGTTTAAGCATATCGAAATAATCGCCGTTTAAACCGGTTATTTGCAGGCCGGGCAAAACCACGGGCAGGGTAATGTTAAGGTAGGATATTACATTGTCTGATATATCAATAGGCAGATACGTAAAATCAACGTTTTGCTCTAAAAGATATTTAAGCAAATAGCTTGATTTCAGGGCATCGCCCGCACCTAATTCTATCAAATCGAAAGCATCACCGTCGCCAGTAAGCGCGGTTGCTATTTCGGCGGTTTTTTCGGCAAATATTTCCAATTCGCATTTGGTTGGATAATATTCTTCACAGTTCATCAGATCCTGGAAAAGCTTATCGCCGTTGGCATCATAAAAATATTTTGAATTTAGCCGCTTGGGTGTTGCCTGCAATCCTGTTATAACATCCACGTAAAACTGTTCGGTTTTAGTTTTCGACGAGGTGCTTACTTCGGTGTTTGTTAGGGGTAGATCCATGTTTATGTTTGTTGGTGCAATTACTTAGCAAGCCTTATGCCGGTAAATTGCCATCGTAAATGTGTTTGAAAAAAATTGCGGTAAGTTAACCGGCTATGGTTTGACGTGGTTACTTCTGACGCACCGCGCAATACCTTTTGGTTTACCATAAACTTGCCATTGTATTCGCCAATTGCGCCGGGCGCTTTTGTAAAACCGGGATAAGGCAGGTATGAACTTTCGGTCCATTCCCAGCTTTTACCCCATTTAAACCGGTTGGCGGCGGCCTCCCATTCAAATTCGGTTGGCAGCCTTAATCCTTTCCATGCGGCATAGGCATAGGCTTCAAAATAGCTGATATGGCAAACAGGTTCTTTTAAGTTGAGCGGCTCAAGCCCATGAAAAGTATAATGGTGCCATTCGCCATCGATCAAATGCCAGTACAACGGCGATGCGATATGATTGGTTTTTACCCAATCCCAGCCCTCGGCATGCCAGTGGCGGAAATCATGGTAACCACCACTGTTGATAAATGCTAAATATTCGGCATTGGTAACCAGGTTGGGGCTTATTTCAAAAGCGTTTAAATAAACTTTATGGCGGTTTAGTTCATTATCAAAACAAAAGCCTTCGCCCTTAAAACCTATTTCATAAATGCCCTCGTTGAGCGTTATAAATTCGTCATCGGCGACAACTACTTTTGGTGAACTGTAACTCTTATCATAAGCCGGGAATAACGGGTTATGCCCCAAAATGTATTTAATATCTGTGTATAATAATTCCTGGTGCTGTTCTTCGTGGTTAAAGCCGAGCTCCAGTAGTTCTTTAATTTCTGCGGATGGCTCTTCGCATAAAAAGTTCATCATCGCCTCATCAACATACTCGCGGTAACGGTAAATGTCGATAACGGTTGGACGACTTAAATTACCCCTATCGGTACGTATTACACGGTTACCTACGGTTTCGTAGTAACTGTTAAACACATAATTGTAGTCGGCATTGTATTCCCGGTAACCCATAAAATAGGGTTTCAGAATAAAAGTTTCAAAAAACCAGGTAGTATGCCCGATATGCCATTTAGGCGGGCTCACATCTGCAACCGGCTGAACTACATAATCTTCCGTTTGCAATGGGGAACAGATCATTTCGGTACGCTGGCGAACTTTTTTATAGCGGTCAGTTAACTTCATTTAGTTACTTTGTTTCTAAATATTTTCTCAGATCTGATATGGTCTTAACATTTAAGGCGGCTGCTTGTTTTTGCCGCATCATTAACGCGTATGCATTATTAAAACCTATGGGTTGTAACCATTTTATTTGATACCTTTTTTCAAACTCGGTTTTAACGTAATTATAGGTTTTGTCTTTATTGCCCGCTAATGAATCAACTGTCTTAACCGACGGTTGTAATATGGCCAGCAAGCCGGTGCCGGTATATTCCGGGTAAAAATCAATCTGGTTATTGGTTAAGGCATCAAAACAAATTTTAGTGCCGCCCAAGCCTGTTTTTGTGGCCACATCATAATCGGTATTTCCTTTTATTAGCATACTGTACATACTTGCCAGGATATATTGTTCGCCAAAAATCTTGGACCCTATTCGCACTATCCCGGCATTGCCGTTACGTTCGGGCTTCCATAAATTTTGCGCTGTCAAAAAATCTTTTGCCACGCGCTCGGGGCTTTGGTGAAGATAATCAGTACGGTAATTTAATTCGGTCATTACACTATCATTTATTTTACCGGCCAGCAGGTTTAATGTTTTTTCAAGTTCGGGGAATTTTTTCAAAGCGTCGTCCCTAACAACGGGTGCAGCATAATAAGGCGGAAAAATACCTTTGTCGTCCTGCAAAACAATAAGGCCGTAGGCTTTTAAACGGCCGTCGGTTGAGTAGCCGCTGATAACGTCCAGCTGTTTTTCATAAGCGGCTTTGTACATTACGGCATCGCTGATCACAATGGTATGGATCTTTAAACCATACTTAGTTTGCAGGCCCAGGTTGCCGTCCTGCCTGCCCATAAACTCGGGCGTAAAACCGGCGGTGAGCTTACTGCCATAAGCCGAGGGGATAAAGTAAAAGGACGATAGCAAGATAAGTAGCAGTGGCAGGATGGCAGTAGCAGTTTTTAGCTTTTTTAGATTGAGGTGTTGTAATCGCGACAGCAAAAAATCAAACACGATAGCCAGCAACGCGGCGGGTATAGCGCCTGCCAATATCATATTGGTATTGTTTAGGGAAATGCCGCCGAATATAAACTCGCCCAGGCCACCTGCCGCGATGTATGAGGCCAGCGTAGCCACGCCCACATTAATAACCGTAGCGGTGCGGATGCCGGCCAATATAACGGGCATAGCCAAAGGCAATTCAACTTTAAGTAGTATTTGTCGGCTTGTCATACCCATTGCAACAGCAGCCTCTTTAATGGCAGCATCAACGCCTGTAATGCCGGTATAAGTGTTGCGGATAATTGGGAGCAGTGCGTATAACAACAGGGCAACAATAGCAGGTTTGGGGCCGATACCTAAAAGCGGGATCATAAAACCCAATAACGCAATGCTGGGAATAGTTTGTAAAATACCGGCGATACCCAAAACCGGGCCGGATAGCTTTATTTTACGGGCGATCAAAATACCCAATGGCAAACCTATCAGCACCGCAAAAAACAATGAGATAAACGTAAGCCCGATATGCTGCAATGTTTGCGTAAGCAATTTATCAGACTGCTGCCACATAAAATCAAACAGGGTTTGTTGCTGATTATTCATTGGCTATTGTTTTTCATATCGATAGAACGCCGACATTAATTGTTCAAATCCATCTTGATTAGCTTTCTTGTCACCATTATATTTAAATTTTTCTAAGGCTGCCCATAAGCTCATATCGGGCTGCAAATCAAAAACACCCTGGGGGGCTATATCGCTTAGTTTGATTGCCTTAAACTCCAATTGTAATCGCTGCTCCTTCAAAAACCCTCTTACAAAATCGTTTTTTGGATGGAACAGCAAATCGGTTGGCGTACCACATTGTACAACGCGGCCTTTATCCATCAGGCAAATGCGATTGCCCAATTCAAAGGCTTCCTGCACATCGTGCGTAACCATGATAATGGTTTTTCGTTTCAGCTCGTCCAGCGCTTTAAATTCGGCCTGAATCTTTGAACGGGTAACGTTATCAAGCGCGCCAAAGGGCTCGTCCATCAATAAAACCGGCGGATCGGCCATTAATGCCCTCGCCAACCCTACGCGCTGCTGCTGGCCGCCGCTTAGTGCTGCCGGATACGCGTTAAGATATTCGGTTGACAGGTGCAGTTTTTCAAGTAGCTCATCCGTTCGATTTTTGATCCGTTTTTGATCCCACTTTAATAATTGCGGTACGATGGCAATGTTTTCGGCAACGGTATAATGGGGGAACAGGCCATTGTTTTGTAAAACGTACCCAATGCCCCGGCGCAAAACTTCGGGCTGTTGCGCTAAAATGTTTTGCCCGTTAATAAAGATATTACCGCCGGTGGGCTCAATCAATCGGTTTATCATTTTTAGTGTGGTGGTTTTACCGCAGCCGCTTGTGCCCAACAAAATGAGGTTTTCATGCTCGGCCACTTCAAAAGAAATAGCATCAACCGCTTTAATCCCGCAAAATGATTTACTAAGCTGTTCAACCTTTATCATAGGCGGTAATTAATCGGTTAAAGCCATAAACAAGTTATTTAATGATTCGGCATATAGCGGGTGAGCAAATACGCAATAACGAATTTGCTCATAAGTAATGCCGCCCATCATAGCCATTTGTAGTATGGTCATGATTTCGCCGCCCTCGGGGCCTAATACGGTTGCGCCTAAAATTTGTTTCGTATCCGTGTCAACGATGGCTTTTATAAAGCCGCGCGTATCGCCGGTTTCAATGGCACGCGCCACATGGGCCATGGGCAGTTTTGCAACTTTATATTTTAGCTTCAGTTTTTTAGCTTCGGTTTCATTTAGCCCGATGTGCCCCAATTGCGGATCGGTAAACATACAATAAGGTATGGGCCTGTCTTTTATAGATAGGTTTTTTTTTTCAATTAAGTTGCGGTAAACAATAGCATAATCATTGTAAGAGATATGGGTAAACGCGGGGCCGCCCTTTACATCGCCCAGCGCATAAATACCGGGAATGTTTGTTTCCAGTTTATCATTTACCTTAATATTGCCGCGTTCATCGGTTTCAACACCGGTTTTAGCCAGGTTAAGCGCTTCGGTTTGTGGTGTGCGGCCCACGGCAACTAAAACATGTGTACATCGTAGCTTTTTCTCGTCTTCGCCATCTAAAAGCGAAATACTTATTTTTCCGCCCGATTTTTTTTTGAACCCGACGGCTACCGTATTGGTGCGGATATTAATATCTTCATCGGCTAATATTTTGGTCAGTTCTTCAGATACATCTTCATCTTCGCGTGGAACTATTCTTTCTGTTTTTTCCAACACCGTTACCCGGCTGCCAAAACGACGAAACATTTGGCCAAACTCCAGCCCGATATAGTTGCCGCCCAGTATTAATAAATGTTTGGGGATTTGTTCCAGGTCAAGTATAGAAGTGGAGGTTAAATAATTAATATTGTTTAACCCGTCAATGTCGGGGATATAAGGTTTTGCGCCTGTATTAATAAATATCAAATCGGCGGTAAATTCTTTTTTCTTTCCGTTTTTCAGCTTTACAGCAATTATTTTTTTACCCGTAAAGGTAGCTTCGCCAAACAATAGTGTTAGGTTTTTAGTAGCTTCCAACCCTTTTTGACTGCCATCCCTAAACTGGTGCACAATTTCGTCTTTACGCTTTTTTATCTTCGGCATACTTACCGAATAGCCTTTTATTTTTACGCCAAGGCCGCCGCTATGCCCGGCCATATAAGCCGCCCTTGCCGATGCTACCCAGGTTTTGGTAGGTGTACAGCCATCATTAACACAAGTGCCGCCGACCCACCTTTTTTCAATTAATAAGGTTTTTTTGCCTGCCTGGGCCATTTTTTTAGCCAAAGGGCCGCCCGCCTGCCCCGCGCCAATAATTATTGCATCGTACTTTAACATACCCATTTGTTATTTGTACATACTTCCTCAGGTGCGAAATGATTGTTTTCAACCACAATACTATTGCCGCTTTCAGCAATAACCGGGTTGTGCAAAACTGTTCTCATCAGGTTTGTTGGTTTTATTTAATAAATATAAGTGTATTTGGTAATAGAATAATAATGCCCGTATTATGTTTTTGTTGGGATAATGTTAAATAGCACGTTTTCAAAGCCGTTGTCATTCAAATCTGCCCATTACATTGCTAAGCCTTCTTAACTTGATTTACCTATATATTGACGGACTTATCACACCAAAATAATTTTTTTGAAAGATTATTTTTAATTTATCATTAAACGTATATCTTTGCAATCCCAAAATAAGGGGAGATTTTTAGTCGAAAGTCTAAAGCCATGAGTCGCAACCCGACTTAAGATTTAGAACTCAGGACTCGGAACTCCAACAAAAAGGCCCGTTCGTCTAGGGGTTAGGACGTTAGATTTTCATTCTAGAAACAGGGGTTCGATTCCCCTACGGGCTACCAGAAGGGAAAGATGCTTATAATAAGCTTCTTTCCCTTCTTTATTTCCACACAATTCCCTGTTTATCAGCAATATAACATCAGCTACGGAGTTCGGTTGGGGTGTTCGATATCGAAATCCGTCAAATTCTAATTTTTTAGGGAATAATGAACACACCATTTGACGTTTCTTTTTAATATCGGCATCTACAAATTTCTCATTTAAGCCAACAAAGCTTTGAATTACCTTGAAAATCAAAGCGTTAATATTCAATTTGTCTAATGGATTTTCTTTGATGTTTGCCATTTTTGCCTCTA
>Ga0206943_1040_pt1 | contig 31403 bp, 35 predicted proteins | sample Alteio_BWOrgHeat_7_FD_153243 | JGI IMG/M metagenome (GOLD analysis project Ga0206943, IMG submission 153243) | Enriched cells from forest soil in Barre Woods Harvard Forest LTER site, Petersham, Massachusetts, United States -... | ecosystem: Environmental > Terrestrial > Soil > Temperate forest > O... | reverse complement strand
TGGATTTATCAGAAAGCGCAAGCGGGTTTCAGGCTATATTACCCGTATTATTGGTTTTAAAAAACCTTTGTAATACCAAGGCGTATTCATCTTTTATTATTGAAGAGCCTGAATTGAGTTTATATCCGGCAACACAGAAAAAACTCGTTGATTTTTTAATATCATCACTAAAGCAAAGTAAAAGAAGCGGGGATTTAATTATAACTACCCATAGCCCATATATTTTAAGTTCGTTTAATATCCTTTTGTTGGCTTTCATATCTGCCAATAAAAATAACAACGAAGATGCTATTGCAGATATAGTTCCTAAAAACACGTGGATAGACCCGAAAGACTTTAACGCATTTTACTTTTCAGAAGGCACAGTCAAAGAAATTTTTGATAGAAATATTAATCTGATAAGTGAAAACGAGTTAGACGGAATATCAGAAGATATAGGCGATAAGTTTGATAAACTTATGAGTATTTATGCTTAATAAATGATTGACAAGATTAACAACGCCTTTCCAGATTGCATTCAAAATAACTGTTTATCCATAGTTAATCACGCTGCTTTTAAAGTTTTTGACAGGGAGTCGGCTTGTTGCTTTACTTGTATTGCGCCATTTCCAAATTCACTTTGTTTTTTTACCGTTGAGAATAATACCGCAAAACCATTAAATTTTTTAGCAATAGACCGATGTCTAATAATAGATGATGACAACAAAAAATGTGATTGCGCCGTCTTTAATGACAATGAATTTCACTTTGTAGAAATAAAAACAGCATCGACTGGAGTTCGGGGTAAAAGAAGAAGAACGGCTTTTGAACAACTAAAAAATACTATAGATGTATTTTATGGAAAAATGGATTTTAGCGGATTGAATGTGTTTGCAATGATTTGTATAGGATGTGCTAATGTTCGCCCAAGAACTACGTCAAGTCAAATCGCAAGGGCTGTGGAATTATCCAATACTTACGGCATCAAACTTGTTGAGGGGAATATAATACCATTTAACTAATACCCCTTGTCCCAACTCCTATATAGTTACCCTCTTGAGAGGGGTGGAGGGGTGTGTTGGTTAGGCATGGCTTACAAACACACCCCTGCAACCGCACAATCAACGCGCCCCCTCTCAAGAGGGGAATTTTTTGGCGAAGCAATCCCGTCGCACGGCTAATGAAGCGACGAGGATGCCTGGTCGTTAATCCTATTTGTTTGGGTCAATAGTGTTGTTACCCATTTGTGTTTTAAACTCTTTTAAAATCTCGGTTTGCTGTTCAATTAAAAGATTTTGTTCTTCCATTAATCGGATGTGCTCTTCATGGTACCAGGTTACCTCATTTATCTTAAAATACCATAACACTAATCCTCTTATAGCAAGAAAGAACAGGATGTAAATCCCTATGATCAACGGAATGAATAGCAGCATTCCAAAGTCTGGGGCAATTGTAAAAGCAGTAACAGTCATGGTGATAGGTTTAATTATAGGCTAATTTACTCAGATAAAATTATATGTACAATATTTAATTATAAACGGGCAGGCCTTCACGCACATGCTTCGACGGAGCTCAGCATGACATCCGGCGTGCTAATTAAAATCAAGACAATCCACAATATCCACCAATTTACCCGACCGGTAAGTAACCTCCGTATCGGGATGTCTGTTGGCGGGATCAAACAAAAAGGTATCAATACCCAATGCCTTTGCCGCTTTAATTTCAGATCCGGGGTCATCGCCGATAACCAGTACATCGCCGGGCAGATAGTTGTATTTGGAAAGGATATTGGCGAAAATATCTTTTTTGGTAACTGCAGAAATTTGCGGATCAACAATATATATTTCAGTAAAATCGGCTGCTATGCCCAGCATATCCACTTTGCTGTTTTGCAATTTGGTAAACCCCATAGTTACCAGGAATTTTTGGAGAGGTATTAGTCTCACTTCATCATAACCGGGATACGCTGCCATGGGTTTATTGTAAGTGATGTTTTGAAGATGGTTAAGCCCTTTCTGTTTAAGTTCCTCACTGAAATTGTATTTATCGGCTATGTCCTGGTAGGGGCGGCGGGTAAATTCTTCTTTGATGTTTTGTAGCTCGTTATTTCCTAACAACTCGCGGTATTCATCAACCACGCTAAACAAACTTTCAAACAGCTCATCAGCAATAGCGCTTACCGGGTAAATGGTATTATCGAGGTCGAAGATGAGGGCTTTTTTCATTAAGTCTAAATTAGGTTTTTAAAAGCACTCCTCATAGCCCCCTCTAAATCTCCCCCAACCGGGGGGAGATTTAGAGGGGGGCCGGGGATGTCTGGTTAGCAGAAAATATTTTGCTTGTACCTAAACCCACCATTGAAATTTACGTACTCTATTATTTATTAATATTAACATTGCTATATTTAATCAAACTTATCAGCCATGAAACCAATCAAATTGACCACCTTATTTTTATTATTAATTTTCACCGGGTTAAATGTAAACGCCCAGCAAAAACCGGCGCTGAGCTGGAAAGATGTCACCGCATGGCGGTACATCAAATCAGGTTATAATACCTTATCTCCAGACGGGCAATGGATGGCATATATTAACGGCCCGGTTGATGGTGATCAGGAAGTTGTGGTCCGTAAGGTTAATGATACCACTACTTTTCGTTACCCTTGCGGCGCTACCGCCAGCTTTATAGCTTTTAGTAACGATGCAAAATTTATTGCGTTTAAAGTATCGCCTAAAGACGCTGAAGTAAAAGCGGCTAAGAAAACCAATAAAACTTTATATGATAAGCTGCTTGTTGTAAACCTTGCTGCAAACACAAAAACAGAGTTTGATCATGTAAAAAACTTTAGCTTTTCGGGCAAATTGCCTAACTGGATAGCCATATCATTTTCGCCGCTCGAAACCGCGTCAAAAGAAAAGGACGCCGCCAAGGGCACTGATCTTTTGCTGTGCAATGCATCAACTAAAAAAAGCTTTAATGTGGGTAGCGTGGGCGAGTTCGCTTTTAACAAAGCGGGCGATCTGCTTGCTTACTCGGTTGATGCCAATGGTAAAAACGGCAACGGTATTTATGTGCGCAATATGAAAACCGGCATTACTGACGGTGTTGATAATGACAAAGCCTTGTATAAATCTATCAATTGGAACCAGGAGGGGACCGCATTTGCGCTTTTGAAATCAAATAAGAACGACGATTATAAGACAGATGTTTACAGCGTAATCGGTGTTAGTAAAGTAAAAGGAGATAGCCTGGGCACAACTTTTTACAGCGGCTTAACCGATAAATCTTTCCCTGCCGGAATGGGTATAAGTGGCGACCGCCGCCCATATTGGTCGGATGATTTGACAACATTGTTGTTTGGTGTAAGTACTATTGAAAAAAATGATAAAGCCAAAAAAGACAGCACTAAAACAACCGCAAAAAAGGACAGCACTAAAACGACTGCGAAGGCCGGGAGCGTGGCAGACGCCCGTAAAGACTCGGTAAATAAAAAGCCGGCAGAAATAGCAGCGGCCAAAAAAGATGATATAGATAAACCGGATATGATTATCTGGAACTGGCAGGACAAGCGGCTGCAGTCCGCACAAACCGTGCAGGAAATGAGCGACAAAACCTTTAGTTACCTGGCCGAATACCAGGTGACCAACAACCGCTTTATTCAACTGGCCGACAGTAATATGCGTACAGTTAATGTAGCGCCTAAACAAGCGTATGCTATAGGGACAGACAATGCCAAATATGAACTGATGAGTAACCTTAATGGGCAAAGTTATGCTGATATTTATTTGATAAACCTCAAAACCGGGGATAAAAAACTATTGTTTGAGAATTTTTACCTTACAGGTAACCCCGGCTTTAGAATGGCGCCTAACGGAAAATTGGTGAGCTATTACCAGGATGGAACTTTTTACAGCATCAATTTAGAAACCGGCGAGAAATATAACCTTACCGGGAAAATCAAATCATCGTTTGTTGATGAACTGGACGACCATAATGTAATAAAACCGGCCACCGAAAACTTTGGCTGGTCGGCTGATTCTAAATATGCGCTGATTAAAGATAATTATGACCTTTGGCGTATCAGCGCAGATGGAAAGTCGGTGGTTTCACTTACAGATAACTGGAAAGCCAGGAAAACGGAGATCACCGGCATCTTTAACCTATATACCGATGATAAAGGCACCGATTTGCAAAAGGCGCAATACTTTAGTGTTTTTAACAGGACTACAAAACAGGCAGGCATAGGGCGGTTAGATGGCGCCCAAATTAAAATATTATTTTTAGATAATTATGCTTACGGCAACCTGGTTAAAGCAAAAAATAATGCCGTTTTTGCTTATAGCAAGGAAAATTATGAGCAATCGCCCGAGGTATTTGTAACCGCCGCCGCTGATCTTTCGGCCGCTAAGCAAGTTACCAAAAACACGCCTGATCAGGCTAAATATGCATGGTCATCGGGTGTTAAACTTTTTAACTATGTAAGCGCCAATGGCGATACTTTGCAGGCTGCCTTATACTTGCCCGCCAACTACGTGCCGGGCAAAGCCTACCCAACCATAACCTACATTTATGAACGCTTAACCGATGGATTAAACGGATACACTATGCCCGGTTACCCCGGTACCGGCTTTAATAAGGCCCTTTATACCAGTAACGGCTATGCGGTACTGATGCCCGATATTAAATACAAGATCAATGATCCCGGTATGTCGGCCGTTGCCTGTGTGGTGCCTGCGGTGCAGGCGGCAATTGCTACAGGCATTGTAGATGCTAAACGGGTGGCTATACACGGCCACTCGTGGGGTGGTTACCAAACAGCTTTTTTAATTACTCAAACCAATATTTTTAAGGCAGCGGCAGCCGGCGCGCCATTAACAGATATGATAAGTATGTACAGCCTCATCTATTGGAACGCGGGTATTACCAACCAGGCCATATTTGAAGCCAGCCAGGGGCGGCTAACCAGTGGGTATTGGGATAATATTGAAGCATTTGAGCGTAACTCGCCCATTTACCATATTAAAAATGTACAAACGCCATTGCTGCTGTTGCATAATGATAAAGACGGAGCAGTTGATTTTACCCAGGGAATTGAATATTATAACGGGTTACGCCGTTTAAATAAACCGGTAGTGATGATAACTTATAAAGGAGAAAACCATGGTATTGCCAAACTGCCCAACCGTAAAGATTACGCGGTACGGATGCTGGAGTATTTTGATTATATGCTAAAGGATAAACCTGCGCCAACATGGTGGTCAAAAGGCGTTAACCATATTGATATGGACAAATATCTTGAAGCGCGGGCTTTTGAGGAGAATTAGAACTGTAACTTTCGGGTGCAATTCAAATTGTCGCGATTAGCATAGCGAAAATTCTGTATTTGGTTACGCTAATCGTTTGATAATTTTGGCTAAAGCCCTGCTTATTTATGCTTCTTTATCCGTTGGCTAAAGCCAAACGGCAATGAAATATAAAGATTCATTGCCGTCCCATTTATGGGGCGATAAAAATAAAAAATCATATAAGGGCTTTAGCCAAATAAACGCCTGCTTAGTGACAATTTGAATTGGACCCAAGCTTTCCCGATGAAATTTTTTGTAGTTTTAGGAATATGAAATTTTTATTGGAGGTTAAGGATAGTAAGGCAGCTGCGCTAATGGTGTTATTAAATGACCTTCCCTATGTAAAAACTAAATCACTTACACCTTATAAAGCCAAAGTTTTAGAAGATGTTAAGGAAGCTTTAGATGAAATGAAGCTGGTTTTAGCTGGCAAACTTCGGGCGTGTGACGCAGATGAGCTGCTGAATGAGCTATAATCTTTATTTTTTAGATTTCGACCATTCAATATACCTGGGAAGCTTACTAAGTTCGATTGATTCCTCTTTTTGAGAGAATGATGGTGTTTCCATCTCAACATAACCAATATTCAATGCGTTCGACTTTTCACCGAGAACGTTATCCAATACAATATAAGCCGCAGTTAGAAAGCTCATTTTATTGTTTTCATTGTAATTATCAGAATATAGCCTTAATCCTATTTTTTCAGGTTCGTTGTTATTGTTAAGCGGGATAAACCAAATTCCTTTTGGGTCGAGGGTAATGCCTTCGTATTCAGTTACATAATCCGTTCGGATGGGTTTAAATGCAATAATATTCCAATTGTCGAATTGAGGCGCTGCGCGAACAATTGCTTCTACTTGAAGAAAATAATCAGTATCTCCTTCTGCTGTAATGATCAAATCCTGTTTTTCATCCGGATAACCACCAATTTCAAAAAAAATCCGGTCGCAATATTTATGTAAATGGTTTAAGAATTCATCCAATAGTCTTTCTTTTTCATCTGAATCATTAATCTGATTTAGGAAGAAGTACCTGGCCTCATTGCTTTTAAACCACTCCCAAAATTGACTTTCTTTAGATATTTTCATTTGTTCTCCTGTTTAGATTTGACAACTTTTTGAAAGTTGTCAAATCTTTAGCTCGCTATTATTCCCCCTTTAGGGGGTTAGGGGCCAAAATACTATTCCTATTCCTCAACCAATGATCAGCCAACACCAGCGCCGCCATAGCCTCAACAATAGGCACGGCGCGTGGCACTACGCAAGGGTCATGACGGCCTTTGCCAGAGATTTCGGCGGCGTTGCCTTCGCTGTCAACGGTGGCCTGGCTTTGCATAATAGTGGCAACGGGTTTAAAGGCCACCTTAAACTCAATAGGCATACCATTGCTGATACCGCCCTGTATGCCGCCCGAGAAATTGGTAATGGTTTTTATCGGCCTCACCCCAGCCCTCTCCAAAGGAGAGGGAGCGTTGGCGATAAAAATATCGTTGTGCTCAGACCCGCGCATTTCGCTGCCCGAAAAGCCTGAGCCAAATTCAAAACCATGTACGGCATTAATGCTTAACATGGCTTTGCCCAAATCGGCATGAAGTTTATCAAATACCGGGTCGCCTAAGCCAACGGGGCAGTTTTGAATATAGCAGCTTACTTTGCCGCCAACGGTATCGCCTTGCTTGCGGATGCTGTCGATATATTCGATCATTTCTTCGGCAGTTGCCGGGTCGGCACAGCGGACGATGTTTTTTTCGCGTTCGGCAATAAACTCCTGCGCATTGGTGATCTCCACATTTGGCGCGTTGATCTTACCGACGCTGCTTACATGGGCCACGATCTCTATCCCCTGTGTTTTGAGCAATAGTTTGGCTAAAGCGCCTGCCGCAACACGGGCCGCGGTTTCGCGGGCCGATGAGCGGCCGCCGCCGCGATGGTCGCGTATGCCGTATTTAACCTGGTAGGTATAGTCGGCATGCGATGGGCGGAAAACGTCGGTATTGTGGCTGTAATCTTTTGACCGCTGATCTTCATTCGGTATCAGCATCGCAATAGGTGTGCCTGTGGTTTTACCCTCAAATACGCCCGAAAGTATCTTTACGGTATCGCTTTCCTTACGCTGGGTGGTTATTTTTGACTGGCCGGGCTTACGTTTGTCTAGCTCACCCTGTATGTAATCTAAATCAACGTCAAGCTGCGCGGGGCAGCCGTCAATAATTACGCCAATAGCTTCCCCGTGCGATTCGCCAAATGTGGTTATCCTGAATAATTGTCCGAATGAATTGCCTGCCATACTTATTATTGTGATTGCACTGATTGCTTTGTGATTACACCGATTTTGATGTGCATATATGCAAATGTGCAGATTATTTTATTGTTTGTTATAAAAGCGTTCTTTTGTCTGAACCATGATTCAAAGGATTTGATTGATTAACCCGATTGTAGTTAATAAAGGCAATCCTTAAATCCTACGAATCATGGTTCAGACTATTTTACCTGAAACCCCATCTTCTCCAAATCTACCCAAAACGCCGGGTATGATTTTTCAACTACCATTGCCTCTTCAATTTCCACTTCGGGGACTATCAGCGCCAGCGGGGCGAAAGCCATTGCCATACGGTGATCTTCGTAGGTGTTAATGAACAGGCGTTGTGGGATAAACTTTTCGCTGCAATCCAGTTTATACACCTGTCCTTTTTCAATTAACTTAACGCCAATTTTGGCCAGCTCGTTTTGTAATGCTTTGATGCGGTCGGTTTCTTTGATCTTTAGGGTTTCTAATCCGGTAAATGTTGCCTCGTGGCCTATGGACGCGCATACCACAATAATGGTTTGCGCAAGGTCAGGACATTCTTTCAGGTCGAATATCTTGCGGAACACCGGCTTAACTTCTTTTTGCAGATATACGCCGCCGTCCTTAAACTGCGAGGTGATGCCAAAGTTGGCCATGATCTCGGTTATCACGCTATCTCCCTGCAAGCTGTACTGGGTTAACCCCGGCAGAAACAGTTCGGCTTCATCAGCCAATGCAGCTATGGCATACCAATAGGATGCCGCGCTCCAGTCTGGCTCAATATAGATCGATGTTTCAGCAAATTGCTGATTGGCAATAGTTATGACGTTATCGTTCCAGGTATGTTTGATGCCTGCCTGTTCCAGCATGGCCAAAGTCATTTCTACATACGGGCGCGAGGTTAGCTCACCTTCAATATGCAGCTCCAAACCCATGGGCAAGCGCGCCGCTATCAGCAACAACGCGGTAATGTACTGGCTGCTGATGTCGCCTTTAACGCTTACCTTGCTGGTTACCTGTTGCAGGCCGCCTTTGATCCTGATGGGCGGGTAACCCTCGTTCTCTTCATACCCAATAACCGCACCCAGCTTGCGCAAAGCATCAACCAGTATGCCTATTGGCCGCTGCTTCATCCGCTCGCTGCCTGTTAATATCACCTCTTCATCCTCCAAGGTTAGGTAGGCCGTTAAGAATCGCATAGCCGTACCTGCCGGGCCGATGTTGATGGTAGCGTAAGATTTGAGATTTGAGATTTGAGATTTGAGAGAAGTGCCCTTTTGTGCAGTGATAGCATCCATAGGTGCGCCTAAGGGAACTACAGGGGCGTTTAAAGCAGCTTGAGGTGTATCATTTGTGGCTTGAGGCAGGTTGAGGTCATCAACTTGCGGCCTCAAAATACCCGCAAGTAAAACGGCATCGGCAGCATCGGATATGTTTTGCACTTTCACTTTGCCGCCGCTTAACGCCTCGATAATGAGGGCACGGTTACACTCACTTTTTGAACCCGTGAGGTTAACCGTGCCTTTTATTGACTTGCTCTTTGCCGTGAGCAGTATGTTTTTACTCATTGTTATTACGCGTGGGTCAGTTTTTCGGCTTGCTGGCCTGCAGCATCTTTATTCATGATCTCGGTTTGTTTGCGGATAGATTCGGCATGGATCAGTTCCAACAGTTTCTCGGTAAACTCGCCGCTCAGTTTCAACGCTTTACCGTAATTGATACGTTTGTTCAATATCTCTTCCCAACGGCTTACCTGTAAAATGGTGATGTTATTGTCCTTTTTGTACTGACCGATCTTCTCTGCAATTTGCATACGCTCGGCCATTTTCTGTATGATCAGGTCATCTATCTTGTCGATATTGTTACGCAGCTCAACTAATTTATCATTAACAGCGGCATCGCGGGTTTCGGGCTTGCGTAAGGTTAAACGGTCTATCAATTCGACTAAGGCAGAAGGGGTTACCTGTTGTTTGGCATCTGTCCACGCAATACTTGGGTCGATATGTGATTCGATCATCAGTCCCTGCATATCCAGATCCAGCGCCTTTTGCGAGATATAACCTATCAGTTCGCGGTTACCTGAGATATGGCTCGGATCGCAGATCAATGGCAGGCTTGGTGCTAAAGTCTTCAGGTGGATAGCAATATCCCACATTGGCTCATTACGGAAAGCCGTTTTTTCGTAAGATGAAAACCCGCGGTGAATAGCCGCTAACTTGGTAATACCTGCGTTATTGATACGCTCTAAAGCGCCAATCCATAATGAAAGATCAGGGTTTACCGGGTTTTTAACCATAACCGGTATATCAACGCCTTTTAAAGCGTCGGCAATTTCCTGTACAGTAAATGGGTTAACGGTTGAACGCGCGCCAACCCATAGTATATCAACACCTGCTTTTAAAGCTTCTTCAACGTGTTTACCGGTAGCAACTTCAACGGTTGTAGGCAAGCCGGTTTCTGCTTTGGCGCGTTTAAGCCATTCCAAACCAATGCTGCCAATGCCTTCAAACTCTCCGGGACGGGTACGTGGTTTCCATATACCGGCGCGTAACGCGCTTACACGGCCTGTATTTGCTAATAAATGGGCAGTGGCAACTAATTGATCTTCAGTTTCGGCACTGCAGGGGCCTGCTATTAATAGCGGCTCGCTCCCTGTTTTTATCCAGGAGCTTAGGGGTTGTATGTTTAAATCCAGTTTCATCGTTTTTGTGTTATTTAGTCCGGAAGTCGGGAAGACCCTAAGTCCGGGAGTTTTTTAGTTGTTAGTTTAGTGCTTGTTTAGTTAATTATTTCTTTTTCAGTTAGTTATCATTTGTTTCCTTTTTCTGACTTTCCGACTTCCGGACTTTCCGTCTTCTCTATCTTCTTAATACTTATGTACTTTCGGGTAGTTTTTTCGGGTGCTATATTCAACGGTTTTTCAGTGTTGATATCTTCCTCGTACCGCATATACTCGCCCAGTATATTAAAGTTGTGGGTGTATTTTAGTATTTGTTTTATAGCGCTGTCGTATTGCCTGGTTTCTTCCCACTCTACATCTACATAAAAGTTGTATTCGTTACGCTTGCCCAAAACCGGCATAGATTGAATTTTGCTCATGTTAACCCCCTGGTTGGCAAAAACATTAAGCACCTTGGCCAATGAACCTACCTGGTTGCTTACCTGGAAACACAATGAAGCCTTGTTGGCCGGGCCTTTTTCCACGTTATCATGATGGGTAAGTATCAGGAAACGGGTAAAGTTTTTCTTGTTCGATTCGATTCTTCTTTCCAAAACATCTAAGCCATAAAGCTTGGCTGCCAGAGTATTAGCAATTGCCACTGTATCAGTCAACTGCTCATCGTGTATGCGTTTGGCACAGGCCGCGGTATCGCTGCTTTCAATGATCTTTAAATGGGGGTATTCGTCAAAGAAATCAATGCACTGGCGTATGGCAATAGGGTGCGAGGTTACGTACTTTACATTTTCAAACGCCACGCCCGGCAATGCCATTAAATGCAGTTGAATAGGCAAGTAAACCTCGCCAACTACCGGGAAATTATAGTTAAGCAATAAGCTGTAATTGGGTAAAATACTGCCTGCAATACTGTTTTCAATAGCCATTACCACATAGTCGGCCTCGTTGTTTTGCAGGGCCTCAAATGTTTGCTTAAAAGAGCCACACTCAATGGTTTGGATGTTATCTCCAAAATATTTGAAAGCCGCTTCCTCGTGGAAGGAGGCGCGGATGCCCTGTATGGCTACTCTTGATTTGTTTTTTTTCATAAAATGCCTTTAAAGCAAAAAGTCCCGGTTGTTTAGGCCGGGACTTTTCAGTTTCTTTATATGTTTGTTAGTGCATATTAGTCCCGGCTCTTACTGTTAAAGTAAAAGTAGTAACCATAAAAATATGCGCTGTTAAATGTCATGTGTCTTATTTCTGTGGTAAATGTAGCAAGTAAAATTGATTTGTCAATAATTTTTTTATTTTTTGTGAGAGTGAATGATTAATTTTAAACTATAAACATAACATTATACCTAAAATGAAGATCATCGCTACTGCTTTTTCGACTTTATTGTTATGTATGTTATTGCTGACATGCAAAAAAACAGCTCAGCCTGTTACTCTTGTACACAAATGGAATGTCCTGAGTGATACCACCTATAATTTATTTACCGGGACTTCCAGATTCTATATAGGCCAGCAGGACGACTACTTCGACTTTAGAACCGACAACAAGATTTATATAAAGGAAGGTTCGTTATTGGACACCGTGCCTTACAGCATAGGCGCAGATGGCACGGTAGAAATCTATTACAAATATTTCTCCTTTGGTATCGGCCAGCCAACGGACACCGAAGTTCAGCTATCTGCCAATAGCGCAATATTATTTAGCTCAATGGAGATACTTCCGAATGGCGGTTACGGCAGGACCGTTCGTTTAAGCAGGCTGGTTGGGTTTTAGGCAAACACATCATTTCGGTATCAGCTTCGGAGCTATCCGGGTAAATATGCGCGGCGCTAAGCGGGTGAGCCAAAGCGCTATCCTTTCGCCGCCGAACCTGCCAATATAAGGTTCGAACGAGCCTCTTTTAATAGCTTTCATGATCTGTTTTGCGGCACGGTCTGTAGGGAAGCCGTTGGTTATATTTTCAGAAGGCTTACCTAAACCGTATGCCTTATTTGTAACGGCATATAGGGAGATATTAGTGCGGATGTAGCCCGGCGTAAGTATGGTTACTTTAATGTTATCAGCCGCTACTTCGGCCCGCAGGCAGTCAAAAAACCCATGAAGGGCATGTTTGGCGGCAGCGTAGGCAGCCCGCATAGGCGTACCTATCTTCCCCATAACACTGCTGGTAATTACAAAATGCCCGGCTTTACGTGCTATGAAATGGGGCAACAGCGCGCGGGTGAGATCCACATAACTAAAGTAATCCAGTTCCATTAACCGCCGGTGCACCTCCATACCGGTTTCAATTACCAGCGACCGTTGGGTAACACCGCCATTATGCACCATAATATCTATTTGGCCAAAGCAGCTAATGGCTGCCGTTACCTTGCCTTCCAGCGAAGGGGGATCTGCCAGGTCCAGTTGCAACAACTGCACCCGTCCGGGATCGCTACAGGCTTGTTTAACCCTTTCCAGTTCGTCCATTCTGCGGCTCGACAATATCAGCCTGGCACCGGCGGCCGACATGGTGTAGGCCAGCGCCTCGCCAATACCCGAAGATGCGCCCGTTATCCAGGTAACCTTATTGTTGAAGTGGTTATCCATACCGATGTGTTGTTTAAAGTTAGCAGCTAAGAATCTTTTTGTCTAATTTAAATATAAATTTAGCTTGGTGAGGAACGTTTAGATACAATTTTAAAAAACAGGACGTAGCAATCCCGTATGTTTTTAAGTTCATTTATTCGTTTTAAGTTTTATGGAGAATAGCTATATTCGTTACATGGACGTGCTGATTGCTTACCCGGAGAATAAAGAACAGTTGACGGCCTTAAAAGCCGTTATGAAAGCCATGAAAATAACTTTTGAACGGAAAAGTGAAGTTTATCCTGATTATGTGATAAAAGGGGTGAAGGAATCTTTAAGACAGGCTGAAGAGGGGCAATTAACACCATTTACAAGTATAAAGGATATGCTTGTTTAGGATAAATACCCGCGCACCCGCATCAACAAATTGCTACCTTTATACTATGGATCAACCCAACAAAGAGGACTACAACTCATGGAAATGGGGTTTTATCTACTATAATCCCGACGATAGAAAAATTATGGTTCCAAAACGCACCGGACTCGGCTGGACGTTTAATTTTGCACGCCCCTTAGCTTACGTGGCTATAGCGGCGCTTATCGGCTTAATATTTTTGATCAGGATAGCCATTAAACACTATGCCAGGTAAACCGACCGGTGGTGATAACACCATGGGTGTTCGGAAGAATAAGAGAGCGGTGGGATCGTGTGATTCCCCTCTTGAGAGGGGTGGAGGGGTGTGTCTCTTGCGCTTCATTAACACACCCCTGCATCCGCACAATCTGCGCGCCCCCTCTCAAGAGGGGAATTTATATCTGCAAAACACATTCTTCCGAACACCTATGGTGATAACACTAATAATGGCCAATAACAATAAAGGAGGCCCTTTAGGCCTCCCTTTGCTTACTATTCTACTATTTCGCAACAGCTAAAATTTCTTTTTATCTGTCATGATGCTCAAATCCATCCCAGTCGCCACATGACGAGAAGTTACTCAACACCCTGTTATAGATAGATTGATTTGAAGTACTGCTTATAATAATAGTACCATTGGTTTGTGTTGCCGCAGCTATATCAGCAGAGCTAATGCCGGCTAATAATTTGCCTAAATGCATGGTAACAATGCTGGTTAAATTGGTTTTGCCATCAACAACCACGTCATGTGCAGCCGCGCTTACTTCGGCATTATCATTCAGGTCAAATTCAATAGGTATTGCGGTGCCTGTTGACGTAGTAAAGGTGCCCTTTAGCACTAAGGGCAAAGTGCTTGTTGACGATTTGCTAAACTCTACCCGTATTTCAATTTCGGTATAAGTGCCTGTATCTAAAGTAATACCTGTCATTGATGGGTTAATTGCAAAAAGATCTACGGTTGATAAATTATTTGACCTTACGTCAATCTGCAAACCTTTCCGTGTGGCTTCAAATTTAAACCCGCTGATATTGGCTATGGCCGAGGTAAAGTTTATGCTGCTGGCTGCAGAACCGGTACTGCTTGCTGCTGGTGTGCCGGTATTATTGGTTGTTGCCAATGAAGTGGCGGCATTATCTGCGTTTACGCCCATTGATAATTGTGCAGATGATAAGACAGTACTATAAGAACCGCCTTTTTTACATGAAGCCAGCATTGCAGCCGCGATCATGATGCTAATCCCTGTTTTTAAAAATGTTGTTTTCATATTTTATAAGTTTGATGGTTTATAAAAATGAAAAAAGGCAAAAATAGTGCCAATGGTGATAATAAATTAACTTGAAAATAATTTATTTAAGTTTGTAAAGGGATTTATAATGAATGAAGATAATATTGTTGCAGTTGGGATATACTACAATTACCCAAAAAAGAAAATTAAAAGCAAATTGCCGTGTTTAAATAGTCAATTTACTTGCTGTATTCTTTTTGCAGCACCGTTGCCGTTTTTGTTCGCCCATCGTGGCTCCATCCGGGTGGGTATAGCAGGTATTTGACACCCGTTTTAAAGTTTGGCGCCGTTTTCACATCGTACCATAGTGCTTTCCACTCATGAAAAATAATGTTTACGGGGTCTGTATCTTCCGGTTGTTTGGTGAGCCCATATTTAACAGGCTCGGGCAGGTTTTCTTCGTGGAATGTTCGAAAAATACGGTCCCATATAATTAATACCATACCCATATTTTTATCCAGGTAGGGGATGTTCGATGCATGGTGTACCCGATGATGTGACGGTGTTACAAACAGGTAGCTATACCATTCAGGGAAATTAACCCTGTATTGGGTATGCACCACGTTGCCATATAACTGTGTAATTAAATAGGCAAACAAAATATCAAGCGCGGTGAACCCCATTAATGCCAGCGGCAGGTAAAAAAACACCCTGTATAATGGTTCAAATACAGTTGAGCGGAAGCCGGTAGTTAAATTAAAATGTTCGGAAGAATGGTGGGTTACATGCATGGCCCAAAACAACCGGCAATAATGCCCGGTATAATGTAATACCCAATATAAAAAGTCCTGAACTATAAGCAGTACTATCCAATAAAGTATGCCATTTTTTATTTGGAATAACCTGAACCGGTAAGCATGATCCAATATAAAGAATGTACTTACTTTTACCGACAAATTTATCAGGAAAGTTAGTACAGTAAGGTAAACATTAGTTAGCGTATCGCGTTTATCGTAATATTTGCGGTGTTCAAAATAGCTTACCCCCATTTCTATAAGGGTTAATACCACCAATAAACTAACTAATATTAATACTGCATTGTCGCGGCCATCCCAATGTGGCATTTTATCAAAGCGTTATAAATTTGTATAATATTTCAAGCTTTCAAAAAGCTCTTCCCTGGTGCAAATATTATCAATGGTACACTCGCCAATAGCGTTTAACAAAGTACAGTTAATTTTTCCGTTCTGGTTCTTTTTATCCTTCAGCATCAGGTCATATAAAGCATCATTATAGGCTTCTTTTAACGGATAACGGGGATATAAATTGCTCAACACTTCGGTTATCTCGTTTAATTCGGCTTCACTCAGGTTTGCCTTTTTATAAGATAAATAAGCCTCGCAGATCATGCCGATAGCTATAGCTTCACCGTGCGATAAATGATCCTCATCGTTTATGAGCGAATAAGTTTCAACCGCGTGGCCTATGGTATGGCCAAAGTTTAATGACTTACGGATACCTTTTTCATGAGGGTCCTCAATCACCACTTTATTTTTAATGCCGATTGATAAATAGATCAGCTCAGCACTCGGCATTTGCAGGTCGCTGTTTTTAAGCAGTTCCCAGTAGGACGCATCGGCTATAAGGCCATGTTTTAGCATTTCGGCCAGGCCGGATAGGATTTGCCTTGCCGGCAGTGTCTTTATAAAGTTGTATTCAATAAAAACAGCTTTGGGCTGGGTAAACGTGCCGATAATGTTTTTAATGCTATCAATATCAATGCCTGTTTTACCCCCAACAGAAGCATCAACCTGCGAAAGCAGGGTAGTAGGCACATGTACAAAGTCAATACCCCGTTTAAAGGTTGACGCTGCAAATCCGCCCAGGTCGCTGATTACGCCGCCGCCCAGGTTAATGAGCAAGCTTTGCCTGTCGGCGCCAAAATCAATCAGCATTTTCCAAACACCAATGCAAAAATCAATATCCTTGCTTTCTTCGCCCGCGTTTATTTCGATGATGTCAAATTTAGCATCAGCGCCAAATTTTTCTCTTAGCAACGGCAGGCAATGTTTGCCGGTATTTTCGTCAGTTAAAACAAAAAATTTTGAATAATTACCCTGCTCAACAAACTTTACAACTTCGTTAAGGCTGTTTTCAAAATATATGGGGTAATTAATGCTGTAAATTGTATCCATAGTATCAATAGCGTAAGTATCGCTATAAATTGTATCTGCATCCATAAAAATTATATCACTAGTATTTTTTCACCTCCGAATTCAACCACATCGCCTTTTTTTACTTTTAAGCGTTTGCGGTAATCAACAGCGCCATTATATTTCACTTCTCCCTCTGTTACAACAATTTGCGCTTCGCCGCCGGTTTGCACCAGGTTGCACGCTTTGAGCAATTGTATCATGGGTATATAATCGCCGTCAACTTTAAATTCAATCATAATCGGCGCAAAAATAAACTATTCAAAGGATAATGAGTTATGTTAACTTGTATTTTATAATTTTGTGACCGGAAAATGGGTCTATGGTCGATAGTCCATAGACCATAGTGACGGAAGTATAAGCAGTCCTTAAATGAAAACTATGGACCATTGACTATCGTCTATAAACTACAATTATGAGCCAAACAAAAACTAACCTGTCTTTCGAAAACACCGAGATCGCCTTCCGTCATAGCTCAAATGCTGCTTTAAACCGTGCTTACTGGCTATTCAGGATCATCAATATTAATTTTTTGGTGAAGATAGGCCCACCTATAACCAATTTTGCCGTTAAGATAGGTTTGCCTATCAAAGGATTAATAAAAGCAACCATATTTAAACACTTTTGCGGGGGCGAAACCATCAGGGAATGTGAAAATACCATAAAAAGCTTAGCCGCAGGCGGGGTAGGTACAATACTGGATTACTCGATAGAAGGTGAGGATGATGAGCAGGTTTTTGATAATACCGGCGAAGAAATTATACGTACCATAAAACGTGCCGCGAAAGAAAAGGCAATACCTATCACCGTATTTAAAGTTACCGGCGTTGGCCGGTTCGCGTTATTGGAGAAATTAGATGCTGGTGCGGTTTTAACACCGGCAGAGCAGGATGAATGGAAAAAAGTTCAGAACCGGGTATTGGCTATTTGCGAAAAAGCGCATGAAGCGGGTATCCCTGTGATGATAGATGCCGAAGAAACCTGGATACAGGATACTATTGACCGGTTAGCTATTGATATGATGCGCCGTTTTAACAAAGAAAAGGCGATAGTTTATAATACTTACCAGTTGTACCGGCACGATAAATTGCAATCATTAAAAGATGATTACCAGGTAGCTGCAAAAGAAGGATTTATTTTAGGGGCTAAACTGGTACGTGGCGCATATATGGAAAAAGAGCGTAAACGCGCTGCAGAAAAAGGTTATCCATCGCCCATTCAGCCAGATAAACGGGCAGCCGATAAAGATTATGATGCCGCGCTCGATTTTTGCACCGACCATGTTGACCGCATTGCCGTTGTTGCCGGGACGCATAACGAAGATAGTTGCCGGCTGCTGGCCGAACTATTGGATAAAAAAAAAATAGACCATAACAACCCGCATATTTATTTTTCGCAATTGCTGGGTATGAGCGATAATTTAAGCTTTAACCTGGCCGATGCGCAATACAATGTAGCCAAATACGTGCCTTATGGGCCTGTAAAAGCGGTTTTACCATACCTTTTTAGACGGGCGCAAGAAAATACGGCCATTGCCGGGCAAATGAGCCGCGAGCTTAGCCTTATTGCTAAAGAGAAGAAACGAAGAAGGTCTTAATATTAAGTGCGGATAATATCAGTGTCTATTGGGGTATAACCCAACGTCCTGCTCATAGTCAATATTTGCCCTTTATGATGGAACTCATGTGTAATTACATGGGTAAATAGTTGAAGCGGCGATAATGTTAACTGAAAACCCTTACCGGGAATACTAAAAGGGATAGCTACATCTAAAGTTTCTTCAAATTGTAAAAGAAAATCAGCAACAGTTTGATCAACAATAGCATATATCTTTTCAATAGCCGTTATTGATATGTCTTTATCTTCAAAAAAATCAAATTGCCTTTGCGCAGCCACTTTAATAAGCCAGTGAACATAGGTGTTGGCATTATGTACAAGCAAACTATTTATACTACTATTATTAAATTGGGGTATTGGTTTAAGCATATCGGCAGGCTGCATGCTATGGCAATAAGCAAACAACACGTGCCTTGCGCTTACAACTAATTGGTATTGTGCCATTAATGCTTTATGCATATTACACTATGTTTTCCTTTTTAAAAAAAGCCTGTATAGTATCAGGTGCTGTCATCAGGTAAGTATGTATCCCTAATTGTTTAGCAGTGGCAATATGCTGCGGACTATCATCAATAAACAACGTTTCGGCCGGGTCGAGGTTGTTTTCCTGTAGTACCTGCTCAAAAATCTCCTGTTCGGGTTTACGCTTGCCGGTTAAATGTGAGTAGTATGTTTTTTCGAAGAACTGCCTATTGTTAACTACATCGAATTTCCTTTTTAAGTAATCATGCACATAATCATAGTGGATGGCGTTAATGTTGCTCAATAAAAAAGTGCGGTATTTATCTTTAAGTTTTAGCAATAACTCGTGGTTCCCTTCGGGGATATCGAGGAAAATACTGTTCCAGGCTGAGTCAATTTGTTCGTCAGTCAACTCGGGTTTATGGGCCAGATCCCTTATGCGGTCCCTGAAATTAGCATTGCTTATTTCGCCGCGCTCCAACAGGTTAAAAACAGGGTCTTGCTGCCTGTGCCCATAAAATTCTTCAACATTGTTAACCCCCAGTTTGGCCCAGGCGGCTTGTACGCGGGTAAAATCAATGTTAAATATAACGTTACCGTAATCAAATATGATGTTTTTAATACCTTCCATAATAAGGGCAAATATGTGGAAATAGAGGGAGATTGTAAAGGGCACATCTTTGCCTCACCCTGCCCCCTCCAAAGGAGAGGGTTCTATAAAGTTAACCCTACAGATTTGCTACAGATTTTTTTATTAATTAGCTTCAAAAAACCACCAAACCATGAACTTAATTAAAAAATCGGCTGCTTTTTTATTGTTGTGCAGCGCAGCGCTTAATATACATGCCCAGGAAAAAACGGGCTTCCATGTAATAAAAGATATTCCTATTGCCAGTAGCGGCGGTTGGGATTATATTACTGTTGACGGTGCAAACAAACGTATTTATACGTCGCACGGCAACCAGATCAACGTGCTGTCAACTGTTACCGGCGATTCGATAGGCTATGTGCCCAATACACCAGGGGTTCATGGTATAGCGCTTGTTGCGGCATTAAACAAAGGATATATCAGCGCCGGGCGCGCCAATAAAATAGTTGTTTTTGACCTGAAAACTTTTAAGGTGTTGAATGAAATACCTGTCGGGCAAAACCCTGATGCCATTTTTTATGATGATTTTTCGAAAAAGATAATTACCTGTAACGGAAGAAGCAAAGACGCCACTGTTTTTGATCCGTTTACCGAACAGGTAGTTGCAACGGTGCCGTTGAATGATAAGCCCGAAACGGCAGTTTCTGACGGTAAGGGCAAAATATTTATTAACGGCGAAACTACCAGCACCATGATCGTAATTGATGCCACGACATTTAAAGAAGTGGCCCGTTATAAAATTGATGGCGGCGAGTCGCCAAGCGGCCTGGATATCGACCGTAAAACCAACCGTTTGTTTATTGGCTGCGGCGATACTAAAACTATGGTGATCATGGATGCAGCCAATGGTAAAACAGTAGCCAAATTCCCGATAGGGGGTACTGATGGTTTGGTGTTTGACACCAAACTGAAAGTGGCGTATGCTTCAAACGGAGAAGGCACTATTACCGCTGTGCGGGAATTGAGCGCCGATAAATTTGAGTTTATAGAAAACATTACTACCGAGCCAAGCGCGCGTACTATAGGTATTGACCAGGTAACGCATAGACTGTATTTGCCCGCTGCCAAGACTGAACCGGGCACGCCAACGCCTACAAATGCTAACCCAAGGCCACACCAAATACCCGGAACCTTCCACATTATTGAAGTTGGAAAATAATATAACGGCTGATTTATAGCCGGTTAATACCCCTAATTTTAAATATGAAATGATTTTTTGAATTCCGGTTGCAAATTCACATATTTGCAGCCGGAAAAAATCATTGATTTATCCGCGCCTATAGCTCAGTTGGTTAGAGTAGAAGACTCATAATCTTTTGGTCCCTGGTTCGAGCCCAGGTGGGCGCACAGTGAGGCAAAAACCTCCATTCAAAACCTCTCTAAGTCGCTGATTTAGAGGGGTTTTTCTTTTTTAGCGATCCTTTTCAGTCCTTACGAATACATGCTTTGGAAACCTATTCCGGCACCCCGAAATTGTTTTTTACTTTCGGGGCGCATTTAAGCGTTAAGGATTTGTATATCAGTTATTTAAGTGTACTAAAATAGATTAAAAAGTACTCAAAAAGACTGAAAATACCATTTATTCCTGCGCCTTTCCTGCGCCCCGAAAACGACGGTTTTCAGGGGTTAATTGTCCATTTATTTACTTAAAACTGTTAAAAAGATGAGAACATCGCAGTCATTTGGTGTACATTTCACCATTAAGAAAGACAAAGCAAAGGATGGTGTAACCAACGTTTACGCCTGTATCACGCTCAACAAAGACCGGATACATTTTGCATTAAAGCATTATGTTAAAGTTGAAAATTGGGACAAAGGCCGGGGCGGCCTGAAAGTAAAAGTGCCGGAAGCAAAAGATACCAACGCCTACCTGGAAGAAGTTAAATTCACGATCACTACGTACTACCAGCAATTACAGATCGCCGGAAAAGAGATCACGCCGCAACTACTCAAAGCCATGTTCCTGGGCGAGGAAACGGAGGAAACCTATTCCCTGAATAAGCTGATGGATTATCACTATGAAACCGCGTCCGCCGCTTTAACCTGGAGTACCCTAAAGCATTATGCGGTTACCCGCCGCTATCTCGAAAAGTTCCTGAGGGAAAAGCGCAATACGACCGACATCCGCATTAATGATATTGACTATAAGTTCATTATTGATTTTGAAACTTTTCTGCGCAATCATCAACCTAAAGATCATCAAAAACCGCTGAATAATAACGGAGTGATGAAGCACCTCATCCGCCTGCGTAAAATGACCACACTCGCTTTTAAGCTCCAATGGATCAGTAAAGACCCTTTTAAGAATTATAAATTCCGCTATAAGAAAGTAGAAACCGCCTTTCTTAATCAAACAGAACTCAATACCATCCAAAATAAAGAGTTTACTATGGAGCGCCTGAATATGGTACGCGACCTCTTCATTTTCAGCTGTTATACGGGGCTATCTTTTGTCGATCTGATGAATTTGAAAGAAGGCAATATCACAGCTGGGGAAGATGGTAATCAATGGATCAAACTCTTCCGCCAAAAAAGTAACGAGCCAACCAACATACCCTTACTACCTACGGCCGGTAAAATATTGGAGCGCTACCGGAATTGTGACCGCGCTGCTATTACTGGTACCCTGTTCCCCAATTTTTCCAACCAAAGGGTGAACAGTTACCTGAAGGAGATCGGCGTCATTAACCAGATCAAAAAGGTACTCACGTTCGGCGTAGCCCGGCATACGTTTGCCACGACAATCACCCTTTCGAATAACGTTCCCATTGAAACGGTGAGCAAAATGATGGGCCATACCAAGATTGCCACTACGCAAATTTATGCCCGCGTGCTGCTCAAAAAGATCAGCGATGATATGGGACAGCTTAAAAAGATCATCGAAAGTAATCAGGTAAACACTGACCAAAATTAATTCAATTATTCATTCACTAAAAAATTTAATCATGTCAACACCAACGAAACTGATAGAATTATTGACCGGCAAAGTATTTAAAGTTCGCGGCGAGGCCGTAGTACTTGATTTTGACGCCGCCTCCCTTTATGAGGCAGGAATAGACCAATTGCATAAAAGTGTTACCAGGCACCATCAGCGGTTTCCTGACGACTTTATGTTTCGCCTGACGCCGAGTGAATGGGACGAGATTTGCATTCAAATTTTTGGAGAACGTCGTACCATCCGGTCAAAACCGCCTTTGGCTTTTACCAACGCCGGGCTATTTATGCTATCCAGCGTATTAAAAGGGCCACGGGCTGCACAGATCAGTGTGCTAATCATCGAATCATTATTTTCTTATAAAAAAATCATTGATAAAGATGAACCTACCACACTATAATTATAAGACCACCGACTTCCAGGAATACGAATTTTATAGCGTTGGACCGAAAGGGGTAATAAAAAAGATAGTCAGGTTCCAGAAAATACAAGAAGAGCCGGTTATTTATAACCTCGCATTTGGAGACCAGGACGAGATAACTGGTGATATTAATGACGCGGTGACGAGCAATAATGAAGACCGTGATATTGTTCTTGCAACGGTCTCCCGTACAGTAATTGAGTTCTGCGATCATTATGGGGATCATTTTATACTGGCTAAAGGCAGTACACCCGTAAGAACAAGATTATATCAAATGGGCATCAATAAATTGATAGCGGAGATCAGGTCAGACTTCGATGTATATGGGTTTACGGGTGAATTATTACATAAATTTGAGACGAATGTCAACTATGACGCGTTCTTGGTAAAACGAAAAAATCGTATATTTGATCATAAATAAAAGGAGTTATTATGTCAGAAATTAAAAAAGCAACTGATAATGTCAGCTATAATGGCCGGGCCACTGTAGTAAAGGGTTTAAAAAGCCATGCTAATGATCCTTTTTTTATTAAAAAAGCAGAAGATGCAAAAGCATTCATCAGCAAAGTGGTCCTTCCTGAACACTTAAAAAAGTAACCGCACTTTATATGATATTCGAGGCTGGCATTTTTCCAGCCTCAAGTATAATCAATTTAAAGGTGTCGCAATTTGTGACACCTTTTTTATTTCCTGTCTTTTTTAGTTTATCCGAATATATAAGGATGCTAAAAGCATCCCACCCATACAAATGTTGTCATAGTTAATTTTTTTTCCTTTCCATATTTGTCCCTCATCTATTTTTTGGAACTTATGGAAAAAGCAACTGAACAGAGATCAAGAATGAATCTGGTTCCGACGCGGAATCAGATATTAACCCTGGGTGACCTGGAAGATTTTAAAAATGACATACTTCAGGAGGTAAAACGCATTATGAAAGAATGCGTGAGCGGCGCGCCCGGCAAGAAGTGGCTGAAGTCGGCCGAAGTTAAAAAGCTACTTGGCATTTCGCATGGCTTTTTGCAATCCTTACGTGATAGCGGCGTGCTGCCCTTTACAAAGATCGGCGGCTCTATTTATTATGATTACGAGGATATCACTTTTATGATGTCCGCTAACAAGAGCGCCTGACACATCTTTCACCGGCCGGGCTGCCGCAGCGCAGGCTGGCCATAATTTTCAATTATGTTTAAACGCAAAGCCAAACGGACACCTGCCAGACACAGGCGTGCTCCAAAGCCCGAACCTATCAAGCAAAAAGGTTTCGGTACAGAGATGCCGCCGCAAAAGCGGCTCGTTGAAATATACTTCGATCAAAAAAATCATAGTACCGAAGCGGTTGCTTTCTACGCGCATTATGATGAAGCTAATTGGAGCAGTCCTAAAGGAACGCCCTATCGCAACTGGAAGCTGCTGGCTGGAGAATGGATATTTAACTACGAGCAGGAACAAAAACTCTGGAAACGGCAGCGGGAAAACGCGCTGCTATAACGTTATAAAACTATCATTATAAACACTTAGCAAACTATATCATGGCAAAGATCATCACCATAGCCCACCAAAAAGGTGGCGTAGGCAAAAGCACTTTAGCGATCAACCTGGCTTTATGTTTCCAGGATCAATTATCAGTGGCCCTTGTGGATACAGACCTTCAGGGAAGTTTATATCATATCAGGGAGGATTTTCCTGGGTTGGCCATTATTGGTGTAGACAAATTTCAGGATATCCAGCAATTAGAATATGATCTCATTATTATCGACACGCCGCCTTATCTTTCCAGTCGCCTACCTGAATTATTCCTTTACTCAGATTTTATTTTAGTGCCGACAAAGGCCGGCTTTTTCGATGTAATGGCCATTCGTTCCACGCTGGCACTCATCAAAGAAGCGCAGCGTAAAACCCCGCATATTAAAGCAGGTATTGTGCTCAACATGGTTAAGCCAAGGTCAGGTATTACCCGGGACGTTGCAGACTTGCTGCAAAGCATGGATACCCCATTGCTGAAAACAAGGGTACACGACCGGGTGAGCATTGCACGGTCGCCCATTACCGCAGGCATTTTAAATGGTGTTGATAGGAAGGCAAAAGAAGAGATCATGGCGTTGACAGAAGAAGTCGTTGAGCACATCAGTGCTGAGGTAGTATGATAGCTTTTTATTTCTATAGTAAGCTATCATTATCGCAAAATATAACGATAGCGACATAGTAATATAGCATGATATCACCGCTTGATAGAAAGATAGTATGATAGCATTATAGCATGGGTTTATAGCAAACTATTTTAATAGCAATGGAAGATTATAAAAACAAGCTCGGCAATCTTGCCGACAAACTTAAAAAGGAACAACCTAAAACGCCTATTCAGGAAGTGCTGCCGGTAAGGGTCGCGGCTCCCATTGAACCCGAAGTACAGTTCAATAACCGGATACCGAAAGATCTTTTAAAGCGGCTCAAAACTTTTGGATTGGAGTATGATGAATCTCTTAAAGATATCAATATCCAGGCGCTTGAACTTTATCTCAGCCATAAAGCGAAGCCCGAACAAACGACAAAAAATGCCGAATAAAACACTGACAGCAGGATAAAACTGCCCGCTTCGCAGCAGTTAGCAAGATGTACAATTGTGTCACAATTGAATCTTGCCCCGGCTTCCGGGGAAAACTGCCGGGAGCAAAAAAATCCTCCTAAGTCGGATTTTTAGAGATAACAACAATGAGTGAACAGGAAGAAAACAGATCAAGGTGGTACAATATCAGGCTTAAACCGGACGAGTATCAAACCTTAAATAACAAGTTCAAAAAGACCCAATTCAGAAAGCTGAGCGAATATATGCGCAGTGTGCTTTTAGAGAAACCGATTACCGTTAATTACCGGGATAAAGCAATGGATGATGTGCTGGAAGAAATGGTATTGCTAAGGCGCGAATTGAACGCTATCGGCAACAATTTGAACCAGGCCATGCGCAACATTAACAGTGCTCATGGCAACGCTGATGCACGGGTATGGATGAATTTAGTAAGCGTGATTAACAGCAAACTGGAGCCGTCCATCAACCAGATCAAAGAAAGAATGAACCAATATGCTGATATATGGTCGCAAAAATTAAGAGCGGCAAAAGCCTGATCGGTGCGCTCAACTATAACGAGAACAAAGTGAAGCAAGGAAAAGCATACTTGATAAACGCAGTTGGCTATGCAAAAGACACCGAGAAATTGTCGTTCAATGACAAGCTTTTTCGGCTGACCGATCTGGCCGGGATGAATCAGCGCGCAAAAACCAACACTGTACATATCTCCCTAAATTTCCCGAATGGTGAAAATTTGTCGGATGAAAAGTTAAATGACATCGTTAAGGATTACCTTTTCGGTGTCGGCTTTCAAACGCAACCCTATTTGGTTTACCGGCATGAGGATGCCGGGCACCCGCATATCCATATCGTGACAACAAATATTAAACGCGACGGAGAGCGGATAAGCCTGCATTATCTCGGCCAAAATGAATCGGAAAAAACCCGTAAAGCGATAGAGATCAAGTATAACCTCATTAAAGCCGACGACCAGCCAAAACAAAAGCCCAACTTAAAAGCTGACGTATCCGGCGCTGAATACGGTAAAACTGAAACCAAAAGGGTAATTACCAATATCCTGGGCTACACGTTGCGGGCCTACAAATTTACCAGTGTGCCTGAACTAAATGCCGTTTTACAGCAATATAATATCCAGGCCGACCGGGGTTCCAAAGATTCGCGCATGTATGCGCATGAGGGCCTGGTTTATTGGATATTGGATAAGCAGGGCAATAAAGTAGGTGTGCCGGTTAAGGCGAGCAACATCTACGGTAAACCGACGTTAAAAACACTTGATGAAAAGTTTCGGCTTAACGAACAATTGCGCAAACCATTCAAAGCCGACCTCATCAAAATGCTGGACAACGTATTATCAAAACCGCAAACCAAAAAGAGCTTTCAATATAAACTAAGGGAAAACGGGGTACTGGCTATTCTTCGCCAGAACGACGAAGGACGACTTTACGGGGTGACCTTCATAGACCAGAAAAACAAAGCGGTTTTTAATGGCAGCGATCTTGGTAAAGAATACAGCGCCAATTCACTGGCCGCTAAATTCCTGCCGGAGCCACAGATAAGGACAACCATTCAGGCACAACATCAGGTAGCGGACTTGCCCTCTAACAATGATGAACTACTCGATATCCTTTTATCCCCCGAGCGTGAGGATCTGGCTGCACTCAACAAATTCAAAAAGAAGAAACGCAAAGGTTTAAACCTGTAAAGCTATCAATATGCAAACCGGAGAAAACGAACAGGCCCTCAGAAAAATCATTGATTTTACGAGGTTATTAAGTATCGCGATACTGATTATACATTTTTATTTATGCTGCTATTTTTTGCTTCAGCAGCTTCATTTGACGCACAAAATTGTTGACCATATCCTATTGCCGCTTTCAAAAATGGTCCTATTTAAAACGATACTTACCGCCAAATTGGGCGCCCTGGCATTGTTGATTGTTTCCCTTGTCGGCTCTAAAGGTAAGCGGGATGAAAAGATCAGGGTTAAAACGATTATTACCTACTGTGTGACCGGCTTACTGATCTTTTTTTTTAGCAATTACCTGTTACGTTTTCCCTGGCTTTATATAGGTGCGACTTCGTTTGGCTACCTGCTGTTTATGACCGGTGGCGGTTTGCTATTCCGGATGCTTAAATTAAAACTCGGCCAGGATATTTTTAATAAGGAAAATGAAACGTTTCCGCAGGAAGAACGGTTGCTGGAAAATGAATACTCAATTAACCTGCCGGCAAAATATCAGCTTAAAGGCAAAGAGCGTGATAGTTGGATTAACATTATTAATCCCTTTCGGGGTACTTTGGTGGGTGGCAGCCCTGGGGCGGGTAAGTCTTATTTCGTTATCCGGCATATCATAACACAACACATTCGCAAAGGCTTCAGCATGCTCATTTATGATTTCAAATATGATGATTTGTCAAAGATAGCTTTCAATGCGCTTCGTAAGCATGGTGGCCGCTCGTTCTATGTGATCAATTTTGAAAATATCATGCACCGCAGTAACCCGCTGGAACCTGATACGATGCTGGATATTACCGATGCGATGGAATCAGCCCGCACTATCATGATGGGCCTGAACAGGGAGTGGATCAAAAAGCAAGGTGATTTCTTCGTAGAATCTCCAATCAATTTCGTTACTGCGTTGATATGGTTCCTAAAGAAATATGAGGGTGGTAAATATTGCACGCTGCCTCATGTAATCGAATTATCGCTGGTTGACTATAAGGAACTATTTGCTGTACTCGGTAGCGAATCCGAAATTGAAGTATTAATCAACCCCTTTATTTCTGCCTGGAAAAATGAAGCCTATGAGCAACTGGAGGGTCAGATTGCCAGTGCGAAGATCAGTTTGGCCCGGTTGAGTTCACCACAGCTTTATTATGTGCTGAGCGGCAATGATTTTTCGCTGGACATCAATAATCCTAAAGAGCCAAAAGTGGTGTGCCTGGCAAATAATCCGCAAAAGTCACAGGTTTACGGGGCAGTACTTTCGCTATATATTAACCGCATTAATAAGTTAGTCAACCGAAAACAACAGCAGAAATGCAGCCTGATCTTCGACGAATTCCCGACGATTTATTTTAATGGCATTGATAATTTGATAGCAACAGCAAGGTCAAATAAAGTGGCAGTAACCTTAGCTGTACAAGACTACAGCCAGCTCAAAAAGGATTATGGGCGTGAACAGGCGGAGGTTATTATGAATATTGTCGGCAACATCATTTGCGGGCAAGTTACCGGTGATACGGCCAAGCAACTATCGGAACGGTTTGGCAAGATCAACCAGGTTAAAGAAAGCGTGTCTATCAATGCCACCGATACCTCTGTTAGCAGATCAACACAATTAGACTATGCGATACCCGCGTCCAAAATAGCCGGGCTTTCCTCTGGTGAATTTGTCGGTATGGTCGCTGACGACCCCACCAATAAGATCGATCTCAAAACCTTTCACTGTCAAATCCAAAATGACCACAACGCAATTAAACAAGAAGAAGCAACCTACATGGAAATACCCGCTGCGCGAAGCGTCAGTGCAAACGAGGTGCTGATGAATTACCAGCGGATCAGGGAGGATGTTAGAAATTTAGTCGAAAGCATCGTTATGAATTAATATATGAATGTTATCTGTATGGAAGAAAATGCGTTTTACGAACTGATAGAAACAGTCGTGAAGCGATTGCAGGAAAAACAAGTCCAGGATAAATTGTGGATCTCCGGCGAGGAAGTAATGAAATTACTCCATATCAAAAGCAAGAGCACCCTGCAAAAATTACGGGATACCGGTGAGATAAGATATAGTCAATACGGGACAAGGATCATTCTTTACGAAAAAGCCTCGGCATTGGAGTTTTTAGAACGCTATGCCTGTGAGACATTCTGATCAATGAAAATTCCGGCCCTTATAAAAGACTTCTTTTTGTTTTACCGCCTGCTGTTCTCCTTTGTTTGATCCGCCTGAAGGTGAGGTAGTTTCGTCGGCACGCGCTAACGTTAACAGCGGCAAATTGTCTTCGTTCGCTATGGTTAAGCCGCGCAATAAGGTATTTAGATTAAAACACCGTTTGGCCACCACATGGATGACTTCGCCCTCAATTTGCAATTTGCCTTCTACCATCAGTAAACGAGATTGAATGATCTCTTTGCGATATTTATTAAATAAGGATTCCCACACGACAATATTACCCGCGCCTGTCTCATCTTCCAGTGTCATAAATAATACCCCTTTTGCCGTACCCGGCCGCTGGCGAACCGTAATAAGGCCAGCCACCCTGATAGGGTCACCATCTTTCATAGCTTTCAGATCACCGATTTTGGTATTATGCAATAAAGCCAGTTTTTCACGTATCAGGGCTACCGGGTGGTTTTTAAGGGATAAACCTGTTGATGAGTAATCCTGTACCACATGCTCCCCCTCAGTCATTAAAGGGAGTTGGATTTGTACTTCTTTTACACTTTCCGATGGCGTACCCTCAAACAAACCAACCGGCCTGTCACCTAATGCCGAAACTTCCCATAATGCCTGGCGGCGGTCAGCATTCATTGAGCGGAAAGCATCCGCATCCGCCAACTTTTCCAAAGCTGCTTCGGGGACACCAGCGCTCCGCAACTGGTCAACATGGTCATATAACGGATTGCGCATAGCAATCAATAATTGCATATCATCTTCCCGTAAGCCATTAACCTGCCGGAAACCCAACCGTACCACATAAAAGTCGCCGTCCTTTTTCTCCAGCGTATTATCCCAAAAAGAATAATTCACGTCCACCGGTGCTACTTTAACGTGGTGATCCCGTGCATCCCTTACAATTTGCGCAGGCTGGTAAAAGCCCATTGGCTGGCTGTTGAGCAAAGCCGCGCAAAACACATCAGGGTAATACCATTTCAACCAGGAAGATATATAGACCAGCAAAGCAAAGGATGCCGCATGGCTTTCGGGGAAGCCATAACCTTCAAAACCTTGTAGTTGCTTAAACACACGGCGGGAAAACCCTTCCTCGTAACCACGCGCCACCATACCGTCTACCAGTTTTTTTTCATACAAGCCTAATTTCCCATTCGCTTTAAAGCTGGCCATACTGCGCCGCAGTTCATCCGCTTCGGCTGGTGTAAACCCTGCCGCAACAATGGCAATTTCCATCGCTTGCTCTTGAAATAACGGTACACCCAAAGTCCGGCCTAAAATTTCTTCTAATTCCTTTGATGGGTATTCCACGGGTTCTTCACCATTACGGCGGCGCAAATAAGGGTGCACCATATCACCCTGTATCGGGCCGGGGCGCACAATGGCTACCTCGATTACCAGATCATAGAAGCATTGCGGTTTGAGGCGCGGCAACATAGACATTTGTGCCCGGCTCTCGATCTGAAACACTCCGATGGTATCCGCATGGCAGATCATTTCATAAACTTTCGGGTCGTCCTGCGGCACATTGGCCAGCGTTAATTTTTTGCCATAATGCACTAATACCATATCAAAAGCCTTGCGGATCATGGTCAGCATCCCTAAACCTAAAACGTCCACTTTCAGAATGCCCAAAGCCTCCAGGTCGTCTTTGTTCCATTCCAATTGTGTACGGTTCTCCATCCGTGCATTTAATACCGGGCAGAGGTCGGACAACTTGTTATCGGTAATAACAAAACCGCCAGTATGTTGCCCTAATTGCCGGGGGAAACCCATCAGTAGTGTAGTTAATTCCAACACTTTGAAGATTAATGGATCGCGTGGATTTAAGCCTTGTTCCATCAATCTTTTTTCATCAAATCCTTCCTCGCTAAAATCCCAAATGGTAGCACCAATACGTTTAATACTATCTTCGGATAACCCCATTGCTTTACCCACATCACGGATAGCGCCCCGGTGCCGTTCCTGTGTTACCGTGGCAACAATAGCGGCATGTTCACGGCCATAGTCTTCATAGATGTACTGGATAATTTCTTCACGCCGCTCATGTTCAAAGTCAACATCTATATCAGGCCATTCTTCCCTTGCATCCGACATAAAACGTGAAAAAAGCAGCCGGGATTTCATCGGGTCAA
>Ga0206943_1039_pt1 | contig 31410 bp, 19 predicted proteins | sample Alteio_BWOrgHeat_7_FD_153243 | JGI IMG/M metagenome (GOLD analysis project Ga0206943, IMG submission 153243) | Enriched cells from forest soil in Barre Woods Harvard Forest LTER site, Petersham, Massachusetts, United States -... | ecosystem: Environmental > Terrestrial > Soil > Temperate forest > O... | reverse complement strand
TTTGTACCACTTAGCGTCAGCATGCCGCCACCGTTTTTTATAAGGCCACCATTTCCATTACCGATACCACCTGCAACAGTGATGCTGCTGCCAGTGATGGCATTGAAGGTTAGTGTGTTAACGCTGTTCGTGATATTTTTTGTAATAGTTAAGGCATCTCCACTATTAAGTGTTCCAATGGTGGTAGCTGAGCCCAGTGTGATTGCGCTTGCGCCAGATACTGTGACAGAACCGCTGCCGACGAGTGCGCCATTCGTGCCAGCGGCGCCTGCGCCGTTGAGTGTTAAAGCATTGGTGAGGGTCAGACCATTGTCAATTTGCAACGTACCGCTGTTTAGGGTAATAGCGCCTGTTCCCAGGATGTTATTGTTTGTTTGCAATTCCACGATGCCATTACTAATAGCGACAGCACCGCTAAAACCACTGCTGGTGCCGGACAGGATCACTTTGCCCAGACCTGAGAAAGTGAGAGGATTACTGCCGCCACTGAGTAAGCCGCTGTAAGTTAAAATAGTGCCTGTATCTGCTGCAAGAGTGCCGCCATTCGTATTGAGAGTGATGCCACGGCCAGCGGTCAGGGCAAAAGAAGCCGTTGTCTCTAATGTCCCACCGCCAAAGACCAGTGGTGCAGTCGCTGCGCCCAGATTATTGTCTGCACTGACAACAAGTGTGCCAGCATTGATCGTGGTGGTGCCGGTATAGGTATTTGCACTGCCTAATGTCAGCGTGCCGTTATTGATTTTAGTCAATCCCAGATTGTTCGTGAGCGTGCCAGAAAAAATATCCGCTGAATTATTATTAACAGTCAGCGTCACTGCTGTCGCACTGCTGTTCGTGACGATACCACTGCCGATAAGACTGCTGACCTGTTGTGAAAATCCATTGAGATTCAGTGTGCCAGTGACAGATAAAACCGTGTCGGCAGGAATGGCATTCGCAGCGCCTTTGATGAGTGTACCTGCATTGATAGTCGTGCTGCCGCTGTAAGTATTGGTGCCTGATAAAGTTAAGTTACCGCTACTGCTTTTAGTCAAGTTACTTAAGTTGCTAATATTACCAGTAATACTACTGCCAGCACCGGCTGAGTTAATAATCAGGGTATTATTGTTACCATTGACCGCGCCGCTGATGTTAATATTGCCCGTTGTGTTCGTTGTTAATGTAGAATTAGCTCCCAGGTTGACTGGCGCATTGAATGTCATATTTCCATTCGTCGTACTTATTAAACCATTGAGTATATAAGTCGTAGATGCCGATGCAATAAAGTTATTTCCGCTTAGTAAGGTAAGATCATTGGCAGCGGCTGTGTAAAGAATAGAAGAATCAGATAAATTGCCGATTGCTGCGCTGAGCAAGGTATTCGACAAGGCTGTGCTTGGAATATAATTTTCTCCTGTTTGCACGGTATTAGCTAAAATAGAAAGGTCAGTCACACTGTTGCCATTATTAAAATTACCAGCAATGACGTTCCCTGCTGTCCCACCGCTTAAGCTCACCAGAAATGCGGCTGCATTAACGATGCTATTGCTGTTGACAATAAATTGAAAAGCGCCACTGCCATTGGTTGTTGTAGTGCTTAAGATAGCGCCACCCGTAATGAGATTCACTGTACTGTTAAGCGCGCTAGTGCTGCCTGCAATGACCCATGCAGAAAAGTTTTGCAGATAGGGATAACCTGTGCCATTGTTAATTCCCCAGACAGTAGAAAAATCCCAGTTATAAGGCGCGGCTGTGTAAGTCGCTTGCTGAAAGAGGTTAACGCCACTGGTGCAGGCACCATTAAAACAACCGCCTGCAGCATTCGTTAAGGTGCCAGTACCCACGCCGTTCGTTTGGCCAGATGTATTAATGTCCCAAAATATTTTATTAATTGTCGCAGTATTATTACCAGCAAATCCACCTACATTAGTCAGGCTACTGCCTGAAACAGGCCCTACGCTAAATGCGTTACTAATCGTTGCAGCGTTAAATCCAACAAAGCCGCCGATATTGGTGACATTCACTCCAGAAACAATAGATTTGCTATAAGCATTGGTAATAGTAGCGTTATTTCTGCCAACAAATCCACCGACATTGCTGTTGCCTGTTCCTGTCACAGTGACGGTTCCAGCACTATAGGAATTCGTGATAGTACCGCCAGCGGTTCCTATTAACCCACCTAAGTTACTAACATTGCTACCTGAAACAGCGGAAGTGCTAAAAGCATAACTGACTGTTCCGCTATTATGTAGTCCTATTAACCCTCCTCCATTGGAACTGCCGTTCGATAGGACCACATTTCCAGTGCTATACACATTTCCGCTACTGCTACCCACTGTTCCTACATTAGAGCCAATCAGACCCCCAACATCGAGTAGACCGCTAACATTGACAGCGCTTGATACATTTATAATGGTCCCACCATTGTTGTTACCGATTAAACCGCCGATTATCTGATTTAATGTTCCGCCCGATGAGGCGATTGACCCTATACTGCATATGCTATTACCAAGACAGGGACCATAACTACCACTCCCATTGATATTTCCAGCGTTTCTGCCTATTAAACCACCCACGCTGCTAAGAGTGCCGCTCGTAATGGTAATATTCTCCGCGCTATACACATTGGCCAGGGTAGCGCCAAAGGCATTATTGCCAATGAGACCACCAATAAAGCTCGAGGCAGCATTAATGAGGTTGATATTACCGCTATTATAAGAATTTGTGATGGTTCCGCCATTGCTACCGACTAAACCACCCGTTTGATTAATGCTGGGCCCTGAGATAGTGAGTAAACCTGAGTTATAAGAGCTACTAATCGTGCCAGTGTTGTTGCCGACCAGTCCACCAATAAACGGAACGCCACTGTTGCTTGTAATGGTGATCTGCGCAGTATTAAATGCATTACTGATTGATCCCGAGTTAAAGCCTACAAGTCCTCCAAAATTAGAGCCTGATGCAGTGATATTCACTGTATTGGAAATATTGCTGATAGTACCTGTATTTTGACCAATTAACCCACCTACTATATTGCTAAATGTGCCGCCTGCTTCAACAAGAGTGCCTAGACTGCACAGGCTGCTGCCGGCACATAGGCCATAGCTGCCACTGCCATTGATAGTGCTGCTGTTAATACCAATCAAGCCGCCTACCGTACTGGCGCTGCTGCTAGAGATGATAATATTTCCCGTACTGTAAGCATTGGTCAGGGTAGCGCCCGTACTATTATTCCCAATCAGCCCACCTACTGCAGACACGGCAGAGACACTGCCGAGCTGAATATTGCCGGTGCTATAAGAATTGCTAATCGTTCCAGTGTTTTGGCCTGCCAGTCCCCCATAATTGCTAGATGATCCTGTAACTGTAATTAAAACCGTACTATAAGAATTGTTAATGGTGCCACTATTGTTCCCAACGAGTCCTCCTACAACGCCGCCGCTGCTTGAGATATTCCCTGCACTCATCGTATTGTTTAATGAACCACTATTGGAACCTGCAAGTCCGCCCACATTATTCAATCCAATCACATTCAGCGCTGTCAGCATGAGATTGCTTACGGTGGCACCACTATTAATACTGCTAAATAACCCTATATTGCTGGAAGAGGCCTGCTTAATAAATAAATTGGAAATGGTATTATTTTGCCCGTTAAATTGTCCTGAGTAAGACGCAATAGGCGAAAATCCTGCACCACTGTTCCAGCTGCTAGTCACTGTGGCATCGATAGTGTTATTGACTACATAATTGTTGCTGACTGATAATGAATTCACTCCTTGCAAACCATATACATCGGTTAACTGGTAAGGATTACCGCTCGTTCCACTACCACCTGCAACACGCAGAAAAGTTGCGCCGGAGGTAATTTGAAAATTAGTCGTCGTAGCAAATGAAGGTAACGCTGCGTTATTTTGCGTCCACCGTCCTTGCTGCAAATTAAAATTGGCAACATTCATATTAGCTGTGACGCCTGTAGCGCTAGGTGATGCTTCTGAACCCGACGTAATACTGTTTGCGATATTGGCTGCGATGAGGGTAAGCCTGCCATTGCTGGCTGTCACATCAGCGTTCAGAAAAATTTTATTAAACGCTGACAAGATCAGCGTATTGGTACTGTTCCAGGCAATGGCGGTAGCCACAATAATATCACCACTACCGCCTGAACCCGTATTAGTGGTTTGCACAGTAATATTGGCATTCGCTAATTGCGCTGTTAAATCTGTTACCAGTAAATTGGAATTAACACCGCCATTACTATAAGTATTGCTAGCAAAGCTCGCCGTGGTAGTACAGGCAGTGCAAATCGTCAAATCAGAAGGGTCTAATAACCAGTTGCCTGTCGTACCTGCTGGAGCTGATAAATTGATTTTTGCCCCAGATACATTGAGATAAGCACCTGATGTTTCAGCAAAGCCCCCATTGCCGCTTAATGCGCCGCCGTGCGCGCTAATACTGCCATGAAATTCAGTTGCATCGTCCGACCAGACAATAATATTGCCGCCATTGCCTTGCTGCAGTGCATTGGCAGTTAACACGGCGCCAGCGTCCACTTGTGTCGTCAAGGCATTTTGTTTCGGGTGTGCTTCTTGCGCATGACCGCCAATTAAAATACTTCCGCCACCCATGCCGCCATTGGCATTCAAGAGGGCACTCGAAGTCAGAATAATATGTTGGCCTAGCACTTTAATCGTGCCACCTGTATGGTGACGACCTCCAGCAACACTTACTCTGCCAGAAATAGTGATCTTACCAGTACGACCTGCCGAGAAAATAATTTTCCCATGGGATTTTCGCACAGAATGAGCTTGTGCTATACCAGACATATTGATGACATTATCCACGATTCCCTGCGCAGTTTTTGCTGTTAGAATAATGGTGCCGCCATTGGCTAGAATCGTTCCGCTGTTATTTACGCCATTTTTTAGTGTATTGCCGTGAGCATCCACGCCTGCGCTATGTGCTTGTTCATCCACTGTAAAATTAATGAGTGAATCACCGCTGAAGGAAACTGTAAACTTATCGCCCGATGCTAATATGACATTGCCTAAATTTGCCTGAATCACGCCTTCATTCGAAACGCCTGTACCGATTAACGCAGCTAAACCATAACTGGCTGCCTTGATTGTTCCCTGGTTCACGACAGCACCGCTGTAAGCGGAAGGTTGATCGAAAATATACTTCCCCGCTAAAAAATTGGCGTTGGAAATATCGGAAGTAGAGGCAATGATGCTGGCGACATCAACACGTGAGCCGGGGCCAAAAAATATCCCTGCTTGGTTGACTAAAATGATTTTCCCATTCGCTTGCAGTTGACCATAAATTTGTGAAGCGCCTTGTTGTGGATTAATGCGATTTAATGCAACTGAACTGGCGTTTGGCTGAATGAACTGTGTTTTTTCCTGTGCGCCGATATTAAAACTTTGCCAGTTGATAATAGCATTTTGGCTATTTTGGTTAACTTGAGTATTATTTTCTGATTGCTGGACAGTGACATTACCTGCAGCCACATTTTCTAAAACAGGATTAGCGTTAGTAGCTGTCATCGACAGTATGACGCTCAATAAGAGCAACAGCTGACGCAGTAAGTACTTTAACTTGCTGAAAGCTACACAATAAGGTCGGGCCATTTGCCTTCTCTCGTTATATTATTTATATATAAGTATAGTAAGTAATTTAAATTTTGCTTTTTTTTGGGGAGTTCTTTAAAAGTAAAAAATAAAATAAATCAGCAACTTAAGAGAAAGAGGGGAAATGACGGAAGACTAGAAGAAGATATAATGATAATTTGCGTCTCTTCCCTGAAAAAGGTAGATTAGACAACTTGATTTCTACTATGAGTGGCGAGGTCAAATTTAATAGACGGGTTAAAGGAAAAAGCTATGCATATTATAAATAATATTATCAATTTTCTAATGAGTCCGGCTTATGCCGATGCTGCAGCACCTGCACAGCAGAGTGGCGGTGGTTTTTCGCTAATGTTAATGACCGGTGTTTTTATCCTTTTCATGTATTTTGTGATTTGGCGTCCGCAAAGCAAACGTGCCAAGGAACAGCGTAATTTATTAAGCTCACTGGCAAAAGGAGATGAAGTTGTGACGGTAAGCGGTATGCTTGGCAGAATCGCTAAAATTAACGATAATTATGTCCAGTTAGCATTAGCAGATAATATTGAAATTACGCTACAGAAAAGTGCTATTGCGGGTGCTTTACCTAAAGGTACATTGAAGTCTATTAATATTTAATCCTCCGCGGCTTGCCGCGGGTACAACGAGCAGGGGGATTGTCGAGGGGGAGAGCGGTTCTCCCTCTTGACCGAGCACGGGGGTTCACTCCCCGTGCGAAGTCAATTAATTGAATTAGCAGATATTTTGGAAATACTATGGTTTTTAATCGCTATCCTGTTTGGAAAAATGTATTAGTTTTAGTGGTGATGGTGGTTGCATTTTTTTATGCAGCACCCAATTTATTTGGCGATGATCCTGCAGTGCAAATTTCAGGGGCAAATGCCGCCATCCCGGTGAGTGAGGCTACGGAAAGTACTGTCAGGCAAGCTTTACAAACAGCACAAATTAATCCGAAGAAAATAGAGTGGCAGAATCATAGCTTATTGCTGCGTTTTACTTCGACTGATAGTCAGCTCAAGGCACGAGAAGCGATCCAGGAAGCTTTGGGCAGTGATTATCTGGTGGCATTGAATCTCGCGCCACAAACACCTGCGTGGCTAAAAGCAATTGGAGCGATGCCAATGAAATATGGCCTGGATTTGCGCGGTGGGATTCATTTGCTCATGCAAGTGGATGCCGACTCTGTCCTGAAGCAACAGGTTGAAGGTGATTTGAATAATATTTCCCAATTATTACGCACGGAACGAGTACGTTATGCAGGTATTACACGGCAAAATGAAAATAATATTGTAGTGGAATTTCGTACGGCGGATGCTTTAAGTGATGCGTATAGTTTATTGAGTCAGCATTTCGCAGAATTCAATTGGACAAAAAATAACTTAACCTTGCAAGGTGCTTTTTCTCCTATAGCGTTGCAACAGGCGCGGCAAGAGATATTAGATAAGACTGCTAATACGTTGCGTAATCGTGTTAACGAATTGGGCGTATCAGAGGCTGTGGTGACTCAGCAAGGAGCCACACGTATTGCGGTTGATTTGCCAGGTATTCTTGATACAGCAGAAGCAAAGAATATTTTAGGTAAAACAGCTACTCTAGAATTTCATTTGGTTGATACTGAAAATGATCCGCGTAATGCAGTCGGTAATTTGGCACCACCTAATACCAGACTCTATCAATATCAAGGACAGCCAGTTTTATTAAAGACACAAATTATTTTACATGGTTCATCTATTGTCAGCGCACGCTCTGGGATGGGCGAAGATGGTCGATCTTCTGTGGATGTGCGGCTGGGTGGAGGTGAAGAAGGATTGTTTTCTCGTACTACCGCGGAAAATATTGGGAAACCCATGGCAGTGGTCTATGTTGATATCAAGCCACAAGCTAAAGAAGTAAATGGCCAAAAAGTCATTACCTATCAAACAGAGCGTCGAGTGATTAGTGTGGCTACTATCCAGTCAGCACTTGGTAACTCATTTCAGATTACAGGGTTAACCAATCAGGATGAAGCACGTACTCTGGCTTTATTACTGCGCGCAGGTGCCTTGAGTGCGCCGGTTGCGGTCATTGAAGAGCGTGAAGTAGGGCCCAGTCTGGGCGAGCAAAATATTCACATGGGCTTAATGTCGGTGGTGGTAGGTTTCTTGCTCGTCGTACTCTTTATGGCGTTTTATTATCGGGCGATGGGATTGATCGCTGATTTGGCATTAGGGATGAATTTAATTTTAATTGTCGCGATTTTGTCATTATTAGGTGCAACGCTGACATTGCCAGGTATTGCGGGCATGGTATTAACGGTTGCGATGGCAGCCGATGCGAATGTCTTGATCTTTGAGCGTATTCGTGAAGAATTGCGTAACGGCGCAGGGATACAAGCCAGTATTCATGCGGGCTATGAAAGAGCGTTAGTGACGATTGTCGATGCGAATGTGACAACCTTAATTGTAGCTATTGTGCTATTTAGTTTAGGTTCAAGTGTAGTGAAAAGTTTTGCGGTGACAGTGACCATTGGGTTGCTGACTTCCATGTTTACTGCTATTACGGGAACGCGTGCGGTAGTGAATTTGATGTATGGCGGCAGACCTGTCAAAAGCATTTCGATTGGTTTATAGGAAGAGAACATGGAATTTTTTAAGCATAATACAGAAATTAATTTTATGGGGCAGCGCAAAGGTGCTGCTGTGTTATCAGTGATTTTATTTGTCTTGTCACTCATCTCACTTTGCGTGAATGGTTTGAATTTGGGCCTGGATTTTACGGGTGGTACACAAGTTCAGTTGAGTTTTCCAGCAGCGGCTAATTTAAATAACATTCGCGATAGCTTGCAAAACGCAGGTTTCAAGGAAGCCGTAGTCAATAGTTATGGAACTTCTAAAGATGTATTGGTCAGTCTGGTGCCCAAAAAATCCATTGCAAGCACTGACATAAAAGATGAAATTGTGCGTCAAATTTTGACTGTATTGCCTGACGCAAAAGTGCAACAAGTGGATTCAATTGGGTCGCAAGTCGGGCAAGAATTAGCAACCAAAGGCGCGCTTGCAGTGGTAGTGGCATTGTTGGGTACCATGATTTATATTGCATTACGTTTTGAGTGGCGTTTTGCGGTGGGCTCTACCGTCGCGCTGATTCATGATCCAGTATTAATTCTGGGTATATTTTCTTTTCTCCATTTGGAATTTAATTTGATTGGCCTTGCTGCATTATTGACAGTGATTGGTTACTCACTAAACGACACTATTGTTATTTTTGATCGTATACGTGAAAATTTTCGGAAACTACGTAAAGCGGAGCCTATAGAGGTGGTCAACCGATCGATCAACCAGACTTTGTCGCGTACCATTATGACTTCTGCTTTAACCTTGATGGTGGTGTTAGCGTTATTTTTCCTGGGCGGCAGTATGTTGCATGGGTTTGCTTTAGCCATGATCATTGGTATTGTGGTAGGTACTTATTCATCTATTTATGTCGCGGGTTCCTTGTCGCTCGCATTAGGATTGACGCGGCAGCATTTATTGCCGGTGGCAAAAGAAGTGCTGGATGATAGACCGTAACTGATATTGACAAGCTATAAAGTCACTACTATTATTAAAATAAAACTATTATGGAGAGGAGATTAAAAGTGCAAAGAGGAGCTATTAGAGAGAAAGAAATTGCTCAACAAATAACACAAGTCACTGATTATTTAGCAGCAGATACCATTGGGAAAACATGTCAATATTTAAGTGCTATACAGAATGACATAGTTAAGCTAGCCCCTTTAAATAAAGAAAATTTGCAAGTGATGCTTCAAGAATATAATAAAACTTTCGGTCATCTCTCTTTCAAGCAGCTACAAAGTCAAAAATTACCTTTAATACCTGATTATGTTGAAAGTGATACTGCTTTTGTCGATTTGAAACAGTGCCACGACCCACTTATCCAGAAAAATACCAAGATGATTAAGAAATCGGGGTTGATTGGTGGTGTGATCAGTTTACTGTGTTTTGTAACCACTCATAGAGAGGATTTCGATACAATTAAAGAGGAAAAAAATGCCATTGTTGCTGCTATCCATTCAGGAACCAGCAGGCTAGAGTTAGAAGAGAAAAATAGTGCTTCGGAAGAACTCGATAAATCTATTGTAAACTTATGCCGTAAGTCGATTGCTGTTGCTGAGCAAGAAATAAAGAAACGTGATACACATATTACCACACATCAGAGTTATTCATTGGCCTCAAGAGTTACTTTTTTGCCGCCCCCGATGCCTTCCTCCTTGCTCTCATCATCTTCATCTAGTTCAGGCGCGTCGCTTAATACGACTTTCAAATTACCAAGACCTATCCCTGTTAGATACGGGCGATGAGTTTTTAAAAAACGTAACACATTATGTATGTTGTAATGCTTTTTTGATCGAATAAGGATAAAAAATGAAATTAAATTTTAGAAACTTAATAATAGTTGTTTTGTGTTTATTGACGCTAGCCAGTATTTGTAAAGCAGGTTTTGGCAGGAATTTCTGGGTTTATAATGACTGCCCTAAAACGATAAAAATTGAAGTAGGTAATTATGTACCTACTCCCTATACAATTCCTTCACATCAAAGTAAATGGGTTTATGAAACAGGGAGTGATTTGCAGGATATACATATTAGTGAAGTGGGGTAGTGCGCCACTCAGGTTACTTAGCTAAATGTGGCCTGATATTTTTTAACAACAACTTCAGTATTTTTGGATTACCCACCACAACGTCACCACTTTTTAAGTAATCATCTCCACCCTCTATATCACAAACTAGACCGCCTGCTTCTTTAATCAGTAATGTTCCTGCAGCAATGTCCCAAATTTTTAAACCTAATTCCCAAAAGCCATCCAGACGTCCACAGGCAACATAGGCTAAGTCCAGCGTGGCAGCGCCAGGACGACGTATGTCGCCACAGAGAGGAATCATGGCTTCCATAGTGCGTAAGTGGGCAGCAAGCAATGGCTTTGAGTTGCGATGTGTAAATCCGGTGGCGAGTAAACAGTCTTCGAGCTGAGTGCGGGTGCTCACACGGATCCGTTTATCATTTAATCTTGCACCTTTGCCGCGACTGGCAGTAAATAATTCCTGACGTACAGGGTCATAAATGACTCCATGCTCAATTTTACCTTTGTAGCTAATGCCAATAGAGACTGCAAATTGCGGATACCCATGAATAAAGTTACGCGTGCCATCAATAGGATCAATGATCCAAGTATAGTCTTTACCTACAGTTTCACCGCTTTCCTCCCCTAAAATCCCGTGTTGAGGATGTGCTTTGCGGATAATGCTGATAATCTCTTGTTCTGCTTTTTGATCAATGTCAGTCACATAGTCATTGGGTTGTTTTTGGCTGACATGTACAGTGTCCAGGCGGTCGAGTGCGCGAATAATGATATTACCAGCGGCACGGGCTGCGTTGACAGCAATATTTAGTATGGGTTCGCGCATAATTTTATCAAATAGCTCAATAAAGGGTACATAGGATAACAAATTTTCTGTAAGATGCCACGAGATAGTTTTTGCGTGCGCAAATTGGTGGGCATAGATCAATGTTAAAGAATATACGTGTAGTGCTAGTGAATACTTCTCATCCCGGTAATATTGGCGCTGCAGCCAGGGCAATGAAAACGATGGGCTTGGCAACACTTTATTTAGTATCGCCACAACTTTTCCCGCACTCTAAGGCGACAGAAATGGCAACCGGTGCTTCTGATATTTTAGATAAAGCGATTATAGTAAGTGATTTGGCAGAAGCGATTGCTGATTGTAGCTTGGTTGTAGGGGCCAGTGCGCGCTCTCGTACTATCCCCTGGCCTATGCTTTCACCACGGCAATTTGCCGAAAAGGCTATACTAGAAGCGGCTACCAGTAAAGTGGCTATCATTTTTGGTCGTGAACAGTCTGGTTTGACCAATGATGAATTACATCGTTGCCACTTTCATCTGCAAATTTCATGCGATCCAGGCTATACCTCTTTAAATGTGGCAGCAGCAGTGCAAGTGATTGCTTATGAGTTACGCATAGCGAGCCTGGTTGAGGATGTGAAAGGAGAGTGGGACTATCCATTTGCGACTGCACAAGAAATGCAAGGATTCTATGAGCACCTGGAGCGAGTACTGATTGCTATTGATTTTTTAAATCCCAAAGTGCCGCGTCAATTAATGGCGCGTTTACAGCGGCTATTTAATCGTGCCAGACCTGATGTGATGGAGATCAATATTTTGCGCGGTATTTTAGGTGCAATAGATAAAACTTGTGCTAAATAGCATATTTGACAATGTCAGCTTAAGCCGGTAGCTTACAAAGAATTGTGGTTGCCTCTCTCGCCAGGGAGAAGCAAGTGCTAAGTATAGTAGGTAACCTAGCTTAGGTCACCTACTACTATAAGTGCTGAAATTACAAAGGGTGCTTAAGTAATAACATGACACAAGAATCGACTACTTTTTATGTTTCTGCCATCTTAATTGTTCTGCTTGCCTATTTTATCCAAACCATAACTTTCTTTTCTCCTGATGTTGGATATTTACTTCACGCAGCAAATCAAGTGCTGGCAGGCGGAAAGTATGGCGCCGATATTTTTGAACCCAACCCACCGATGATTTTATATTTGTATTTTCCTGCTTGTCTATTTGCTAAATGGACTGCTATCAGTATAATAACTGCAGTGCGCCTCTATATTATTTTGCTTGCCATTATTTCTCTTAGTCTCTGTTTTTTCTTCTTAAAAAAGCTCATTAAACCGCAAGATAAAGTGCTCCGCTATTTTCTATTTTATACGTTAGTATTTGGCATGCTATTTTTACCTTATTTTGCTTTTGCGCAACGTGAACATATTTTAATAATCTTTATGTTACCTTATTTATTGTCTGCGGCATTAGCGTTAGAGAATAAACCAGTTCATCCTGGGATAGCTGTATTAATTGGTGTAATGGCTGGATTAGGCTTTGCTCTAAAACCTTTTTTTTTAGTGACGCCTTGTTTAGTTGAATTCTATTTTATTATTAAGCAACGCCGCTTGTTTGCATGGGTAAGGATAGAATCTTTTGTTATCATTGGTGTGTTAATATTATATCTTGCTTCCATTTTTCTATGGCAGCCAGACTATATTAAAGTAGTTTTACCATTCGTGTTTCGTTATTATTTCCCAGCAGCGGCAGCGCCGTGGGTTCAAATTATCTTATTTCCCGCGTTGCTTTTTTGCATGGCAGTTATGTTAAGCTACTTAGTATATTGTAAACAGGATCGTTACAGTTCTCTGGGGTGGATAATAGAACTCGCGTTACTCGGGATGATAGTTGCATTCTTGATTGCGCGAACACCCTGGTATTATCATATTATCCCTGCGTTTATTTTGTCTTTAGTATTAGTGGCTTATTTTTTTGGCCAGACAGTGTCTTTTATGATGCAAAAATCGCCGCGGCTTCACTTTTTCAGTGGCGATAGCATTGTATTGGTAGTCAGTATTATTATCGTTTTGGCATTGCCAGCAAGCTATTGTTATACAGTCATGAAATATATCCATCAATTTCAAGATAAAGAACCAACACACTATGTGGCAGATTATATTAATAAGCGCTCAGGTCCACATTCCATTGCCTGTTTTGGCTTAGGCACGTCAGATTGTTTCCCGTTGGTTTATAATGTTCATGGCCAATATGCTGAACGCTTCCCGGCATTATGGTGGTATCTATGGACACGTAAACTGGAGAAAGACTCGCCGAATCCCGCCAATTTAACGCAAGTGATAAAGGACAAAGATTTTTTTGTAACACGTTTTGCAGATGACTTGAATAGATATAAAGCGCATTGGGTAATCATTGATATGCAGCGTTTTCAACAAGTGGAAGCTCGGCAATTTGATGTCATAGGTTATTTTTTGGAAAATAAGAAATTTCAATCTGCCTGGCAGCATTACCGGTATTTGACAACCATAAAATCAATTAAGCTCTATGAACGGATTTCATAGCGCTTATAGACATCAAATTTGTAGAGACCAGCGTGTTCAACGGTTTTCCAGTAGTGATAAGCTTGCCATGTGTCTTTAAAGTGATGGTAGCGTGAAAGAATTTTTATATAGTCTAACTGTATTCCCGGGCCGTACAACATGGGATGCTTAAGCCGATCAACATAAATAAGATCGGGCTTATTTTTTTTAATATCCGCAACGAGCAGGGCCATAAAAAACTGTTCATCTTTTTGTTGCTGGAGAGAAAAAAATTGCGCGGGGTAAATGCGAAAATAACGCTGCATCCAGGCTAAAAACTGTAGGCGCGAAGCATGTAAGGCGCCAGCATGTTCGAAAACGGAGACCATATAGGCGGCGCTGCTTGAAAAGAAAAAGACAAAGCGATTTTTTTCTTTTGCTTGCAAGTCATTGACCAAAGGTTGTGTCACCTGTTTTACCATGATCCCTTTCGCATAGTATTGCTTAATGCAAGTAAAAGGATATAAAAAAATGAGAGCACCTAAAAACCAGACAAACAAAAATTCCAGGCGATTGAACTGATAATGAGTCAGAAATAAGCTAAATAACAAGGTGCACACTACTATTGCTATGCCGAAAGCGGGCAGCGCATGATAATACCATGGCAGTTGTTGCGCAGAATAGGCTAGCAGAAAACCAATTAATGCCATGATGAGTGTGGCTGATAATTTATTGTAGGGGTCTTTGGCAGGAAGAAGAAAATAAAGAAGGGGAGTCAGAGCAGTATAAATAATAATAGGGTTGAGAATCACATAAGTTAAAGGAAGAGAAAAAAATTGATAATAGAAACGTGCCGCTAGAGGTACGACTATCTTAATATAATTTGGGTGAAAGAGATAAATGAAAGCCACATATAAGACTAACACCCCTAAAATAACCAGAATTTCTGCTCGCGCCCAGCTGAGTAAATATTTCCGGGAATTCACTTGAGCTAACATAAAATAAAGCTCGACTAAGCCAAAAGCTAAAAGAAAAAATGGCTTAATAGCAAAACCAAGACCCGCTAAAAGCCCGATACCTATAGCAGGAAGTAGAGCTATTTTTTCATGGGTAAGCCGTAAGCTCACTAATAAAAAGTAAGGCATGGTTAAATAAAGCAACAAACATTCACGCTGTCCAAATTCATCCATAGGCAAGATTAAGTAAATAAATAATAATGAAAATAAAAATAATGAGCGCACGATACTGTCTTTGGGTAGAAAAATTTTCTTTACTAAAAAATAGCAAATTGCCAGAGAAAAAGTGGCGAATACGAATATGTAGATTCTTAATGCTGTTATAGCTGAAACAGCCCCTATTTTTTGTAAAAATATAGCGGGCATATATAAATAAATAGAAAGAGGGGGGTTTATCTCAAAAAAATCGTTGACATAGTTTCCACCAGCTAGCACGAGCCGAGCCAGATGCATTTGCCAGCTGACGTCTCCTTTCAAGAGAAATTGACCCTGGATAAGCCATGCGCAACTATAAAAAAAAGCCAAGAATAAGGGTATTAAAAATTTTTGCATTTTCATCCCATTCACAAATTACCGCTTACCACATACTGTCCCCCCAGAGGGAGAAAATGCAAATACTTCTCTAAAAATCTAAGGCGCTTAAGAAAGGCTGGGAAAAACAAGGTGTATTCTAGGCTGATGTTTTGAACCCCCGCTTTTTTAAATAATACCTTTAATTCTTTTGGTCGTAACAAAACAGCGTCATGATCAAAGGGGCATGTATTGACGAGGTGGCGCGTCACAGGATTGTAAGGATTATGTTCAAAAACCACGATGACGCCACCGGTTGCGCTGGACTGCGTTATGAGGTCTAAGGTCTTTGATCGTTCACTGAGTTTAATATGATGAAAAACATTGGATACAAAAATCACATCAAATATTTTTGGTTTTTCAGATAAAGCAGTTGTTAAAAAAAAATGAGCGGATGGCGCCGTTTTTTCTGCTTCTAGTAAACTTTCTTGGGAAATGTCGCAACCATAGATTTGAGCATGTGGAAAATACTGATTTAAAAATAAGGTGGATCTGCCAATGCCACAGCCAAAATCTAAAATGCGTTTTGGTTGAAAGGAGATTAAATTTTTTAATTTTGCGATTTTATATTCCGCAAAATAGAAGTTATCTTCTTCAAAAAAATTTAATTGCTCACTTAAGATAGCATTATAATTTTTCGCATAAGCATCAAAATCCTTTTTACCCATTAATGCAACTCCGTGTCTTTTATATAGCGTGGGCGATTTTTAACTTCCAGGTAAATCTTTGCCAGGTATTCTCCAATGACCCCAATGGATAGCAGCTGTATGCCTCCTATAAAACAGATAGGCACCATGATAGAAGCCCATCCTGAAACCGGGTGGGCGAATATTTTTGCACTCAAAACCCATATTGCCAAACCTAATGAAACAAAAAAAGAAAGAGCGCCACTTATTAAAATAAATTCAAGCGGTGCTTGACTGAAAGAAGTGAGACCTTCCCATGCGAGCGAAATCATTTTTCTTAAAGTATATTTTGTTTCACCTAACGCACGGCTGCCCCTATCATAGTACACTTTGCTGGTTTTAAATCCAATTAAGGTGAAAATACCACGTAAAAATAGATTGCTCTCTTTAAAGTGACTGAGCTGCTCGATGGTTCTTCGGCTTAATAAACGAAAATCAGCATGATTAAATACAATTTCTGCACCAGAATGTTTCATTAATTTATAAAATGCTACCGCGGTTAACCACTTAAAAAAACCATCTGTTTTACGTGAGCTTCTTACGCCATAAACAATTTCACTGCCTTGTTGAAAATGCTGTAACATTTCCTCAATGGCGTGAATATCATCTTGCAAATCAGCGTCGATAGTCACTGCACAATCAATTTGATCTTGCATATTTAGCAACCCTGCCAGTAATGCATTTTGATGGCCTGCGTTGCGGCTTAGACGTAATCCTTTCACTCTAGGGTCCACGCGGTGTTTATTAAAGATAATTTCCCAGGTTTGATCTTGACTGCCGTCATCTACACAGTACAGGAAGCTATTTTCTCGAATTTTTTTTTCCTTGATGAGCAGACCTAAAAGGCCAAGTAATTTGCTTAAAGAATCAGGCAAGATGAGTTGCTCATTATAGCAAGGAACAATGATAGCAAGACGTGGGGGGTGCGTTTCAGTCATGATATATCCAGCCTCGTGATGCTCTTCCTGAAAATTTATCAAAAAAGAGTAACAAAAAGCCTCTATAAACTCAAGGACTATAGAGTATAATGCAGGCTATTTAGTAGCCTCAGCATTTGCTTAGCAATAGCCTCTCCCCTTGTGGGAGAGGCTATTGCTAAGCAAATGCTGAATAGTTATGCTGTATTATTCATTGTGCCGTCAAATTAAAAAAGAATCATGAAATTACCTATTTACCTGGACTACGCTGCCACAACCCCCATTGATCCTCGTGTAGTCACTAAAATGCTACCTTACCTCACTTCAGATTATCATTATGGCAATCCAGCTTCCGCCCATACCTATGGCCAAACTGCCAAACAAGCGGTGGAGGATGCACGTGCTCAAGTTGCTGAATTAATACAGGCTGACCCGACTGAGATTATTTGGACTTCGGGCGCAACGGAAGCGAATAATTTAGCGCTTAAAGGAGTGAGCACGCTTTATCAACGCAAAGGCAGACATATAGTTACTTTAAAAACAGAACACCCTTCGGTACTCGATTGTTGCCAGCAGCTAGAAAAACAGGGTTTCTCTGTGACCTATCTCACGCCAAAGACCAGTGGCTTGCTTGATCTTGCGCAATTTTCTGCGTCTTTGCGTGCTGACACTGTGCTCGTCTCTATTATGCATATCAATAATGAAATAGGTGTCATGCAAGATATCAAAGCAGTTGCTGCTATAACTGCTGAGCGTGGGATTTTATTGCACGTTGATGCTGCACAAAGCGCAGGAAAAATTCCCCTTAATGTGCAACAAATACCTGTTGATCTTCTATCGGTTTGTGCTCATAAAATCTATGGGCCAAAAGGGATAGGCGCACTCTATCTACGTCGCAAACCCCGCGTGCGCGTTGCGCCTCTTATTCAGGGTGGTGGACAAGAGCAAGGCATGCGTTCTGGCACATTGCCTGTGCATCAAATTGCAGGTATGGGCGAAGCATTTGCACTTGCGCGACATCTTATGTCTACTGAGCAAAATACGCTATGCAAATTGCGTGGCCGGTTTTTGCAAGGGATAAGTCATTTGCAAGAGGTGGTTATTAATGGTGATTTGCAACACTCTTATCCTGGTATATTAAATGTATGCTTGCCTGGTATCAACGCCAAGGCACTGATTAATACCTTGCCTGAAGTGGCATTTTCCGTCGGTTCTGCTTGCCATGCTAAAGGGATAGAGCCTTCACATGTGTTGCGTGCTTTGGGATTAACAGAACAGCTTGCGCAAAGTGCAGTGCGATTTTCTTTCGGGCGTTTTACTACAATAGAAGAAATTGATTTTGCTGTACAACGATTAGTAGAAGTAATGACTCATCAATAGTAACGACTCACTCCGTTTTTCTCAAGGTATCGATAAAGTCGATCGCAATATATTGATTATTAAAGACTTATTTTTTTAAGACTACGCTATACTTAATTAAAGCAGGCAAAGTTAACCTGTGGGAGGATTAGAAGATGGCCGACGATACCTTAGAGAAGGCGCTAGCTGAATTAAAGGCGAATCTTAAGCAGCCAATACCCATATTAGCAGTACAAAACAAAGATGCCATGCAAGAAGATATTCGAGAACAGGCTAGGATAGTGCTGGAAATAGTAGAAGCTGAGCTAAAAGCGCTGAGTAATGATAATCAAAATCCTGAAGAAAAATATAAACAACTCTCTACTCTTTATAAAAGTGCATTACGTAATCATTATATTGCAATTGTCACGACATTAAATGCAGCTTTAAAAGAGACAAACCCTGAGCAGCAAAGAAATCATGCAGAAAAATTAAAAAAATTAGCTGATATATCCAAACCCGCATTAAAAGCTGCTTTGTATGCATTAGCTGGCCTTGTTGTTTATATTACTGCATTGGTTACTGCGGCTCAAGTTAGCCCGCTTATCGCTTTAGCTCCCGCTACTTATGGTGGGTCCTTAGTTGCAACAGTACCTGTATCGATTGTTGCAAGCAAAATGAAGAAAAAGGGAGATGATTTTTTTAGCGAAAGCGAAAAACATTCTAACGATGCCTGGGCTATCAAAGACATTCAGGAAAAGATTGAAAATAGTAAACTCAAAAAAAAGAGTAGTAAATAAGTTGTAACTTGGCATAGCCTCTCCCTTGTGGGAGAGGCTATGTAGAATCAGGTGGTAAAAAACTCACTGCTATTTCTACTGGCGCTGCATTTTTATTCCTTAACCATAAAAATCGATAAATCTGAGGTTTACTCATTTTTGCAAATCGTCTTGCCACTTCTTCTTGCGATACTTTTTGTTCTTCTGATAAATCCCAGACAAAGACCGCACCATTTCGCCGCAGTTTTGTTTCATCTATCCATGAACTGATCTGATGATTCCAGTCAATAAATACTTGCGGCTGGTCACTGGAATAAAACGCAATATTCCCCGCTAACCAACGTGATCCTGCAACATAATTGAGTGGGATATGATATTTCTCATGCCAATAATGCGTCAATGTAGTCGCTATATTTTTGCCAGGATAATTTGCGCTCGATGGTTCATCTGCTCGCACTAATGCAATACAATAAGCTGTTACTGTTAGCGTCAGAAAGCCAAATATCACTGCTACAAATCGGTAAAATTTTGCAGGGGTCAAGTCAGGTTGTAACCAGGCAATTAACATAATGCCCCAGAGTGATAATAACGGCTGGCCCCATCCTGCTCGCAATTTAATGCCCGTCATAGCTGATAATAAAACAGTCAGTAAAAAGGGGGTCACTCCGACTAGAAATAAAAATTCTTTATCAAAACGCTTAATTATTATGCGTGGCTCTAAACGCCAGGGTTTTTTCCCAACCCATAAAATCAATAATAAAAATAACGCTGGCAACAGTACTTCAAATTGCTGCCAGGCAAATTGCGCGGGGAAAAATAAATGATTATACCAACTCGGTGGACTGCTCACTCTGCCAACGGCATAGCCCAATGTGATAAAATCATGTGAAAATAACCACGCCACATGTGGCGTAATAACCACGAGGAAAATCAATGCGCCTATATATAATCCAGGTTTTTTAAACTGTGCCCGTCCTTGTGGATTAATGCATAATAATAATGCCATGGGTAATAACAACATAACGATATAATATTTTGTCATCATGCCAAGGCCTGCGCAAAATCCGGTAAGTAACCAGCCACGTACTTTATTTTCCTGCAGTGCTTGGTAAAAAAATAAAGCGGTTAACCCCCAAGTCGCCAACTCTAAGGTGTTATCATTAAAATCAATGGCGTGAAAATTATAATATTGCATGCCTTCTAAGAGAAGTACTGTTAATAATGCATAGACTGGGGGTAATATTTTTTTACTCAATTGCCACACTGCCCAAAAGCAGATTGCCACACTCAGTTGACTGAAGAGGTAAATAGCCCAGCCCGTATGCCCATCTATTTTCAGTGCGAGGGCAGTTAGCCACCCATTCATAAAGGGATTTTTATCATATCCCCATTCCAGTTGTCTGCCCCAGGTAGCGCCTTCCATTGAATCCATCGGCAAAGTAAAGCGTATCAGAGCAGGTGCTAATGTCCATGCGGAAATGTGGAGTAAAATAAAAGCAACAAACCAGCGTCCTGTAGGGATATTTTTTATGAGTTTATTCATCATATTATTTAAAATACAACCAGTAATGAAAAGAAACAGGTATCTATTCAGCTCCCGCAAAGAGAGAGGCTATTATTAAGCAAATGCTGACTAGATAAAGAAATAGATTGTAATATAAAAATAGGTTTCTCTCCTAGGTTACTTTATATGTACTTGATATATAACTTGTTGCGGGACGCGTTCTAATATAATTTTCTCTTGTATAATCAATCGCTTTCAGTATAAAAATATTTTCCTCTGTATAAGCCTGATTTAAGATCAGCTGCTATACTTCAAGTAAGGTTTCATGGAGAGGAGAAAATATTATGAGTGATGACCGTCAAATATTACCTGAAGATCCCGAAGAAGAAGTTGTTGGTGAAATTCCACAGGGAGAAGTAGCACGAGTTGTTAATTTAGCACAGGGAATTCTTGCTTCAGCAAAAGAGCCATCTGCGATTATTTATATCGACCAGTATAAACAGGTAGTGGCAAAGAAAATTGCAATGGATAAGTATGAAGAAAAATTAGCAAGTGGAGAGCATTTTTTAACTAAAGAGCATAAACAGCGTGTTGTAGAGGCAAAGAAAAAATCGGCAAAATCTAGTTTTGAGGATGTAGATGTATCAGTGTTAAGTTTTAAGCGTCGTGAAGAAGTAGTCAAAGCAATAACATCACAATTTTTAACTGGTCTTTCTCATTTACATCAGTTTGATAGAGATAGAAAATCTGAATATGAGGAGTTAAAAAGTTTTGTTAGTGACTACATTAGAGAGCCTTCTGAAAAAACTAGGGTAGCGTTTTCAGGGCAATTGGAAAAAATGAAATTAAAGTTAGATACAGAAAGTAGCATTGAAGAAATACAAAAGCAGCGCGCCATTCACTTTGCACAACAAGTTATAGAAGGTGATGCTTTGGCAGTAATAAAAGAATATAAAGAAGAAATGCGAGATAGCTATGGTCTTAGCAGCGAAGAGGTAATTAATAAAATGATTGATTTATTTAAGGAAGGTCTTGGTCAACTTTATGACGATGATTTTGAGGACGAGAAGTTTAATAAATTGTTTAGTATCGCTAAAAATCTAATCATCTCTAGCGATTCTAGCGATGGTGATAAAATGATTGCAGAAGAAATGGGTAAATTGTTTAAAAAACAATGGAAAGAGTTAGCGTCTACTCTAACCTTATTAGAGGATGAGGAAGAAGTAGAAGAAACAGAACAAGTGAAAGATATTGAGTTGGGATTACCTGATAAAGCAGCTTCTCTTCAAGTAGGTCAACTTCTGCCTAAGGAAACAAAAAAATCAGTAACTATAGCGGAGTTAGATGCAAAAAGCTTTATCCAGAAAATACAAGCTCTGAAAACGAGTGCAAGTGAGTATGGCAAAAAAAAATCTGCTTCATTTATTCATCACTATATCAGCTCTTATAGAGGAGATGATCAATCTACTCTAAGTAGAAAGATTATAGATCAATATAAATTAGATCGTGCATTATCATCAGGTGAGCTTTCTTTATCATCGAAGGATATGGATTTGCAGGGTTTTGTTTCTGCTTTAATTGGAGAAGTGCGTAAAAAAATAAAAGATGAAGATGCTGACGAGGCTATTAACGAATTCATAACGCAAGCGGTTATTGATTTTAATGAAGGGAGAGTAAATTATACATTATGGGCGTCTGCCATGAATCAAGCAGAGGAAGAACGTGCGCAAAGCATACAAGAAGCGGTTTCAAAAGCAAAAAATGCTCAGACTAGGGAACATAGAAGAGCTTTGAGTGACATTCAGTATGCTCTAACTAGTTCTGAGGGGGAGGTTAAAGACCTAAAAGAAACTGTACAAGCAAGAGAGCTTCGGATCAAAAAAATGGAAAAAGAAAAAAAAGAGGCAAAAGAATCATATGATGCGCAAATAGAGTTGAAGGAGCAGGAAATAAAAAGAGAAAAGGATGAAGTAACAAAATTAAAGGTAACCTTACGGGAACAAAAAGATAGCATGGAACAATCACATACTGCTCAGATGAAAGAAAAGGAGCAGCAACTACAGGAAAAAGCTGAAAAAATAGAAAATTTAGAAAGAACTATAAGAAATTTAGAAAAGCAGATTCAACAAGCTCCTAGTCCTTCGTCGAAGCAGTTAAGTGAAATTGCTCAACTACGACGTGATTTGGAAGTGGTTAAAGAAGAGTCTAGGAAAAAGGATGAAGTCATAGCAGAAAAAGAGGCGAGTTTGCTTTCGTTAGCAACTAAAAAAGAGCAACGTGATGAAAAAGCAACGCCATTAGCCGATGAACTGTTACGAAAAGAAAATAGTAAGCTACAACGTCGTGTGTTAGAGCTTGAAGCAGCAGCAGTAAAACCTCTTGAAGAAAAGAAAGACTCTGTTTTAATGCCCTCGCCAGAGCCAGTTCTCACTATCAACTCATTAAAACCTCTCATAATAGCGCTAGGAACTTTTGAGGCAGGGTTGCGTGGAAAAGTAGAAAGTAAAGAAAATAAAGAAAGCCTTGCTAGGGTATCTGGCTTAATTGAAAGACTAACTGTGATGCAGACTGAAGAGAAGACTGACCCAGAAAATATCATAGCAGTTACAAAAGAATGTGCAGGTGTCATTTCTACTTTGCATCCTGGGTTAGTTTTATCTTTACCCGAGTCAAGTGCTTCTTATGCTAGTGTTGTTGATTGGATTCAGCAGGCGGTTATTCAAGTACAAAAGCAGGAACGCAGTGTGTTACCGCCTGCTGTATCACCAGAAGATTTAACAGAAATGCAAAACCTTGCATATTGTATAGATAAAATTATTTTACCTACTTTAATGATGCAAAGCGGTAATACGGATGATGAGAAAACTATTGAAAGTGAAAAGAAGGCAATTAATCAAATAGATAAAATTTATAAAGATTTACATGCTGGAACACTAGATTCAAAGGCTCTTGGATCTGTGAAAAATTATGTGCGTATTTTTCTTAAAGATTATTGCTTGTCTTCTATAAATGATATGCATAAAAATAAGGCTGGTTTTGAAATTATAGAGCGTATGAGTGTTCGTTATAATACTCTTGTGTCTGAAGCAGAGATCACAGCAACAAAGTTAAAGTTAATATCAGATGAAATTGCAGTTGAGACTCGTATAGGGCATGGTAAGAATGCTAAATCTGTGACAAAAAATGATGCTTACTTTACAGATAAAGATTTCAGCATAATCCTTGCAGCACTTCAAGCAGAAGGAATGGGAGACAATGGGTGGAAAATAGATAATAAAAAGCTGAAAGAAATTAACACAGATCGTTCGACTGAATTTACTATCCCGTTGATGTTAGAAAAAAGGGGTGGTTTATTATGGTCTAATAAGCAGTCCGTTGCATTAAAATTTTCGAAAACGCCTGATGGTGGAATAACAATAATTAATCCTTCCAAGAAGGGAGATGCTCTATCTCTTATTAAGAGAATAGAGAAAAATATTAAGAATCCTAAAGAAGTAAGAAAACTTATAGATAAAGATCTTGACCTAAAGCGTACAGCGCTAGATAGCAAACCGCGAAAAATAAGGTAATTACTGTTTTTCTTGTACCGTTTACGTAGCCACAGCCTCTTGCACAAGAGGAGAGGCTATGCAATTAGCAAATCTCACTCCGTCTGCATGGGTGTTCCGCGCTCCCCCTTTCTACCTGGACCGTCGCATGATCAATTTTAAATTTTTCCTTTAATGCAGCGTTAATCTTTGCATAATCTGCATCAGACAAACCAACTCCTGGCATAATTAAATGTGCAGTCAGTGCCACTTCTTTCGTGCTTAACCCCCAAATATGCAAATCATGCACTGCCTTGACGCCAGGCAACTGCTGCAAAAATGCGTGAATCCCCTGCTGATCCACATGCCGCGGTACCGCATCTAAAATGAGCCGTACTGAGTCGCGCAGCAGTCCCCACGTGCCCCAGAGAATCACAACGATAATACCCAATCCCACGCAGGGATCTAACCATAGCCAATGTGTATACCAAATTGTTATCCCCGCTACAACCACGCCTATAGAGATCAGCGCGTCGCCGAGTAAATGTAAAAAAGCACCTTTGATATTTAAGTCATCATGCGCGCCTTTCATAAATAACAATGCTGTGCCACCATTAATAAAAATACCAATCAACGCAACTATAATCACTATCGACGTATTGACTTCCGCAGGGTGCAGAAATTTTATGATGGACTCATAAGCAATGAGTACCGTTGTAGAAACCAGGATCAATGCATTGGTCAAAGCGGCAAGAATAGTCGTTCTTTTATAGCCATAGCTGTAACGTTTGCGCGAAGGTAATGTCAGTAACCAGCTTGCTCCCCATGCTAGTACTAATCCAAATACATCACCAAAATTATGCGCTGCATCTGCCATCAAGCTCATCGAATTAGCTAAAAAGGAATAAATAATCTGGAAAATAGTAAAGCCTAAATTGAGCGAGACCGCAATCGCAAAAGCGAAGTTAAACGATTGCGGTGTGGTATGTCTATGCGAATGTGCGTGATGATCATCATGCTGGTGATGTGAGTGAGTCATAGTATTTTAATCCCGTCGTAAGCGATCGATAGAAGCAAGTGGAGTTGGGTAACGTAGCATTACCCAATAACAAGAAACAATAAAGGTAATAATAGTGGTTGCCTGTATTAAATAATTGGCCTGGGTAGAAACAAAGTGCAATTGCAATGCAAGATAAATGATGAGCAAAGAAAATTCGCTGGCTTGACCCAGGCGCACGCCAATTTCCCAGCACGTATATTTTATTTCACCTGATCCGCGCAGTAATTGACTAAAAATATAAGGTTTGACAATTAAAATTAAAAAAGCCAGTACAGCAGCGGGGAAAATGATGCTAGGCAAATAATTAAATTCAAAAGTAGCGCCCATGGCAAAGAAAAATAATACTAAAAAGAAATCCCGTAAAGGCTTTAAATTTTCGGCAATATAAAGCGAAATAGGGTTGGATGCTAATACGATTCCTGCAATGAATGCGCCAATTTCTTCGGGCAACCCCATAAAATGCGAAATTTCAGCCAGGCATAAGCACCAACCAATAGATAAAATAAAGATATATTCATGAATTTTGTCGAAGCGCGCAAAAAGTTTTGTCAAGATAAAGCGCTCGCAGAAAAAAGCGAGCAATAATAACAAAGGCAGTGCGCTGATGACATAACCTAAATCGCCCAAAGAAAATTCATGATCACCTATGGCATGCAAAAAAAAGAGGACAACGATGGCAATGATATCTTGCAACAATAAGATACTGATCATCAGTTCGCCTGTATGCTGATGGTGTAGAATAGTGGTAGGTAATAGTTTCAAGCCAATGATCGTACTGGAAAACATCATGGAGACACCGATGAGCATACTTTCAAGGAATGTAAATTTAAAAAGTATGCCTACACTGGATCCTACGCAAAAAAATACCAGAGAGCTTGCAACCGTGATCCAGCTCATTTTACGGAGTGAATGCAATAAATTTTGTGGCTGTAGATTCAGTCCAAGCAAAAACAATAAGAAAACGATGCCAATATCCCCGATTTCATTGATGAGTATGGGATCTTTAACTAGCTTGAGTCCCCATGGGCCTAGCATGGCACCTAGTGCAATGTACATCACTAGCAAAGATTGGCGTGTGAAGAGTGCAAAGGTAGAAAGAACCGCAGTTCCTGTGAAAATGAGGAAGATGATATGTGTAATAGATTGTGTGGGTGCCATATGTTACCTCTATTTTTATCTTAGCGACCTCTCCAAGCGAAACTTATTCAAGCGAATAGGAAGTGTCATTTTTAAGTAGCTGCTAGCGTTAGCATTCCCTTTAAGTAGTCGCTGCTTAGTGTTTCTAACATTCCCTCTCCCGCCCGCGAACAATAATAAGAACAGCGTTTTTGAGTGAGGGAGAGGGAAATCCTAAGCAGCTAATTTCCGGTACAACTTATTCATAATTCTTCACTCAAAGACACTAATGCTGCATTTCCTCCGGCTGCTGCTGTATTCACAGATATTACACGTTCAACACATAATCTAGGCAAATAATATGGGCCACCTGCTTTGGGTCCTGTGCCTGAGAGTCCTTCTCCTCCAAAGGGTTGTACACCTACAACGGCTCCTATCATATTGCGATTCACATAAATATTACCAACTGCCACGCGATTCTCAATATACTTAACTGTAGCATCAATTCGGCTGTGAATCCCTAATGTCAATCCATAACCGGTCTGATTAATGTCATCTAATATTTTGTCTAAATTTTTTGCGGCATAACGGATGACATGCAAGATAGGCCCAAAAACTTCTCGTTGCAACAGACTTAACTGTTTTATTTCAAGCAGTGTAGGCGCAAAAAAATGACCGGGCGGTAATGCTTTCATAGGTACTTGATAGAGGAGCGTTGCTTCAGTTTGCATCTTAACCAGATGATTTTCTAGCATACGCAACGCTTCTTCATCAATGACAGGTCCTATATCTGTTGTCAATAAACTGGGGTCACCTATTGTTAATTCCGCCATCGCACCTTGCAGCATGGCAAGCAAGGGTTCTGCGATATCTTCTTGCACAAATAATACGCGCAATGCGGAGCAGCGCTGTCCTGCACTATTAAATGCTGACAGCAAGACATCAGCGACCACTTGTTCAAGCAGAGCAGAGGAATCCACCAGCATGACATTTTGCCCGCCTGTTTCTGCAATGAAAGGGACTAGAGGGCCAGAGCGATTGGTGAGCGTTTGCTGGATTAATCTTGCTGTTTCAGTGGAGCCAGTGAACATCACGCCTGCAACTCGAGTATCTGCCACTAATTGTGCGCCGACAAAGCTACCTTCACCTGGTAAAAGTTGTAATGCAGCCGCAGGAATACCGGCTGCATGTAATAGACGCACCGCTTCACGTGCAATTAAAGGTGTTTGTTCAGCGGGTTTGGCAATGACTGTATTGCCGCTGACTAACGCTGCTACAATTTGACCAATAAAAATGGCTAATGGAAAATTCCACGGGCTAATGCACACAATAACGCCGCGGGGGTGTAATGATAATTGATTTGATTCACCAGTAGGCCCAGGTAATTGTTGTAGTAATAGATCACTGCGTGCGCGCATCGCATAGTAACGACAGAAATCAACGGCTTCACGTACTTCTGAGACACAATCAACGATCTGTTTACCACCTTCGTTGCATAATAGTGTTATCAAGGCAGGCCTATTTTTTTCAAATAAATCGGCAGCGCGTTCCAGGCAGGCCGCGCGCTCTGCGATGGCTGTATTGGCCCAGGTTGCTCTGGCACGGGTCGCTTGTGTAAGTGCTTGCTCAATATCATCTGCAGTTGCCTCATGTACATGACCTACAATACGATCAATGTCTGTAGGCGAAACGATGGCTTTTGCTGTATGCAGGCTGTTTTTACCTGCAATGACAGGACTCGATTCCCATTGTTGCTGAGTAACCTGTTCCATGGCTTTTTTTAATGTATTGAGGGTATGGTAGTTTGATAGATCCAGGCCTTGTGAATTAATCCGTTCTGCACCATACATATTTTTTGGTAAAGGAATCTTTGGGTGAGGTTTGCTAGTAAGATGAGCTATTTTTGTGACAGGGTTTGCAATGATATCTTCAATAGGTGTTTTCTCATCTGCAATACGGTTGATAAATGAGGTGTTAGCACCGTTCTCTAACAGGCGACGCACCAGATAACCCAACAAGTCTTTATGACTGCCTACGGGCGCATAAATACGGCAAGGTGTATTTGTGATAAGTTGGTCATACAAAGACTCACCCATCCCATGCAGGCACTGAAATTCAAAGTCTTTACGTGTCCCAGCCATTTCTAAAATAGCTGCAACAGAGTGGGCATTATGTGTGCCAAATTGCGGATAGAAAGCGTTGGGGTAGGAGAGTATTTTTTTGGCACAAGCAAGATAAGAAACATCAGTTGCTTGTTTACGGGTAAAGACGGGATAGCCTTCAAGGCCTAATACCTGGCTCATTTTAATTTCCGTATCCCAATAAGCGCCTTTGACTAAACGAACCATGAGCCGCCGGTTTTGTTGCTGTGCTAAGTTAGCTAGCCAATCAATCACAAAAGGAGCACGTTTCTGATAAGCTTGCACGGCAAGTCCAAAGCCCTCCCAGCCTGTTAATTCAGGGCTGCAAAATAGACTTTCAATAATATCGAGTGATAGCTCAAGTCTGTCAGCTTCTTCCGCATCAATAGTCATGCCAATATTTTGCAGCTTGGCGGCTTGAGCGAGAGTGAGCAAACGCGGAACCAGCTCATTTAACACGCGTTGTCGTTTTGCTGTCTCATAACGAGGGTGCAAGGCCGATAATTTAATCGAGATGCCTGGACCATGAATGGGATCAAGCCCCACCGATTCTTTGCCAATAACGGCAATGGCTGTTTGGTAAGCATTAAAATAGTTTGAAGCGTCTTCTTGCGTGCGTGCTGCTTCACCTAGCATATCGTATGAATAACGGTATCCCAGGGTTTCTAATTTTTTTGCATGAGTTAACGCTTCCTCAATAGTTGTTCCCATAACAAACTGCTTACCTATAATCTTCATTCCTTGCAGGATAATAGGTCGGATGAGCGTTTCTCCTGTGCGGCTGAATAAGCGTTTAAGAGATGCAGCTAAACTTTTTTCATTGTTGAGAGTAGGTGCAAAGATTTTTCCAGTCAGCATTAATGACCAAGTGGCGGCATTGACAAAGAATGAGCTGCCAGCATGAGTATCCCACGCAGCAGTAGAAATCTTATCTCCGATTAAACGGTCCATCGTATCTGTATCAGGGATGCGTAGTAGTGCCTCTGCCAAACACATCAAAGCAATACCTTCATCACTGGACAGGTCATATTCATGCAGAAAAGTGTCTAGTCCACCTTGTTTTTTGCGTTGCTTGCGTGTTTCGCTAACTAATTGCGTTGCGGTGGCTGCGATTCGTTGTAGAGCATCTGGCTCAAAAGTAGCTTGTTCTAGCAAGGAAGCCAGGCAGCTTGTTTCATCCATGCGATAAGCGGATGTGATAGCGTCTCGTAGAGAATTTTGTGGGGATATATTATTAAATAACATCTGTTTTTTCCTTCTGCTGGGAGTATTTTCCCATTTTGAGCCAGGAAGTGCTACAATCCTTAGCTATTTAGGGATTTTAGTCATTATTCAATACTTGCTTAGCAGTAGCTTCTCTCCTTGTGGGAGAGGCCGCCGCCGAAGGCGCGGGTGAGGGGTGCTTTTAGCGGCCTAGATAATTTGATGTGCTTTATTAATATGACGAAAGAATTGATTTGTTTCGCAATGCCGCTAAGAGCACCCCTCAACCGTTGCGTAGTAATGGCCTCTCCTACAAGGGGAGAGGCTGTCCTAAGCAAGTGCTGAAGTTACAAGTACAAGTTTTGTATATTATCATAGAGTGAGGAGTACTACTTGCCACTAAAACAAAAATTAAAGCATATGCATATCTCCTCGCGTTTCCGTGGGTTTTTGCCAGTGGTAGTCGATGTAGAAACGTCAGGCTTAAACCCTGCCACAGATGCGCTCTTGGAAATTGCGGTAGTTCCTTTGGCGCTAGATCAGCAGGGCATGCTATTTCCATTAGAAACAGAAGCTTATCATATAGAACCTTTCAAAGGCGCACATTTTGACCCGGAATCTCTGGCTTTAACTGGCATTGATCCAGGTCATCCCTTCCGCTATGCCATCCCAGAGCAACAAGCATTACATAACATTTTTCTCAAAATTCGTAGCTTGCTTGCCGAGTCAGCTTGTCAACGCGCAGTATTGGTGGGCCATAATGCCTGGTTTGATTTGGCTTTTATTCAAGCAGCAGTAAAGCGCTGTCATTTGCGTTCTGTTCCTTTTCATTCTTTTACCAGCCTGGATACGGCAACTTTATCTGCTGTTGCCTTAGGAGAAACAGTCTTGGCGAGAGCATTACGTGCAGCTAAAATTCCTTTTGATATTAATCAAGCGCATTCTGCTATCTATGATGCAGAGAAGACAGCCGCATTGTTTTGTTTCATTACGAATCAATGGAAATACAGTTGGTGATTGCTCGTTCCTGCTTAGAATTTCCCTCTCCCGCAATAAAGATTATCGTTCTTAAGCATTATTGATGAGCGAGAGGGGGAAGTTCTAAGCAGGAGTGAGTATGTATTTTGCAAACAAAAAAAAGCCCGCCGAAGCGGGCTTTTTATCAAGGCTAGGTTTTAGCCAAATTTCACTGCTACACGCAAGCCAATTTGGTTATTGGAATTGCCTGTGCCGCCGTTACTGACTGAATAGTCAATATCATGATCTAACTCCAAGCCAACATTGGTGTTTTTCATGACATCCATTCCGTACCCAGCAACCCAACGTGATTGTGGCAAGAACAAGTTAACAGAGTTTTGTGAACCTTGGTAACCCAGGTAAACATTCTGGTTTTTGTCCCAAGCGTTAAACCCATAACCTGCGTTAATGCCAGCAGCCCAAGGCTTAGAACCTTGTCTTGTGGGAAGACTTGCTGTTGTATAAACACTCTTTGATAAGTCGTATGGACTGAATGTTTGTAACGCTGTTACATAACGGATTTCAAGGTCAAATGGACCAGTCTTGAGGTCGCCATTGAGAGCAAAACCACCTACTCTGTTCTCGAATGTACCGCCAGTGCTTTTACCATTGTTACCTACTAAGCCGCCTACGTTTGAGCCGTTGAATATGCCAACACCATAAGCAACACCTTCAACACCGATCATGTTGTAGATGTAGTCAGCAGACAGATCCCAGGAGAGTGAGTCATTGTTTTGACCAATTCCGAGTCTTCCACCGTAAATTGCTTTAGTATGACCTTGTGAAGAACCAGTCACAGCAGGTGTTGTTGAAAGAGCAGCAATAGGCGTACCTGGCACTGTACCGCCACTCACTACTACCGCTGGCATTTGTTGCTTATATGGGCTATCAAATGCATACAGTGATCCAAACACACCTAATGAAGTCATCATCATGGTGTTGAAGCCAACTGTGGCTGCATTACGTAAGGTTTCAGACATTACCTGGGTTAATGGTTGTGTGATTGGGTGTAAGT
>Ga0206943_1038_pt1 | contig 31439 bp, 20 predicted proteins | sample Alteio_BWOrgHeat_7_FD_153243 | JGI IMG/M metagenome (GOLD analysis project Ga0206943, IMG submission 153243) | Enriched cells from forest soil in Barre Woods Harvard Forest LTER site, Petersham, Massachusetts, United States -... | ecosystem: Environmental > Terrestrial > Soil > Temperate forest > O... | reverse complement strand
ACTGCCATCCGGCGTTAAAATTAAATTAGCCGGATTGCCAGTGCCCCGACCACTCTGGTAACCTATCGGTATAGTTGCTATTGCCGCGTAAGTAACGGCATCAATAACGGATACCGCAATAGACCCCGGATTGGATACATACAAAAGCTTACCATCAGGCGATAGCGTCATAAATGCAGCACCGCTGCTTATAGTTTTTATTACCGTATTGGTTGCAGCATCTATTACTGATATAGTGCCGCTACCCGTATTGTTTACATAAACACGGCTCCCATCGGGGCTTATAATACCCCCCTGCGGAAATTGGCCAACCGGTATTGTTGCGGCAACAGTGTTATTAGTGCCGTTTATAACAGTTACCGAGTTGCCTGATATGCCATAGATAAAACCAATGGGTGCGGAGGTAACTGTAATTGTTGCTGTAACCGGGGCATTGCTACTATTTAAAGCCGTAAATGAAGGGATATTGCCCGCACCGGCTGCCGTCAACCCTATAGTGGGATTGGAGTTTGTCCAGGTATAGCCCCTGGCCGTGCCTGTGAAATTAGCGGGCGCTGTTGCAGTGCCGCTAACAACAATTTGGTTAGCTACTGCATTTACCGTTGGCGATGCATTTATTATACCGCTAACGGCAACGTCCTCATCTGCTATACCCGTTGACGTTAACACAACATTGCCGGCTATATTACCTACCGGGGCCGATGCTGCGGAACGAACATAAACCATCCTGTTTACAACCCCACCCGTTTGCGTAATGCTAACGCTGTTTCCATAACCCCCATTAGCGGTGAGCGATACTTCAAAATCAGGAGGCGCCGTTGCTGTAACATCTGCAGTTAAGCCGCTTTTGGCGACTGTAATTTGCTGTATAAACGGGCTGGCAGAACTGTTGCCAAAACACGCGGATATATTACTTGCCACAGCAATAACAGGCGGAAGCAGTGGTTTTACCGTGATAGTAAAAGTTATTGGCACACCACCACAATTAATACCCGAAATCGCCGCGCCGGTGCCATAATTAGATAAGGAACTGACAACGGCATTTGTTGCCGTATTAATAACCAGGGTGCCGTTGACATTGAAAACATACAAATAGCTGCCATCAGGGCTTAAGACACCGCCCGAATTGTAGTCATTGGGTATGGTATTTACAATGGTGTTGGTGGCTGTATTAATAACAAATACCGAACCTGGGGTGTGACTCAAAACGTAAAGGTATTTTCCATCAGGCGTAATGAATGTTTCACTGGGGTTTACGCCTAACGCAATACTTGTTATTATACTATTGTTTGCCGTATTGACCACTTCTAAATTATTGTTCGAATCCCCAACATACAGGCGGCTTCCATCGGGACTTATAGTTTGGGCGGCGGGCCCAATGTTAGGGCCTAAAACAGATAATTTTGAATTAGTTACTGTGTTTATCACAGTTAATGAACCAACGAGGCCATCATATACGTAACATCGTGTACCATCAGGACTTAAAAAAATACGACCGCCAATGCTGTCAAAAAAAATACTGATAGCTATGGTAGCCTCTACCTGGTAGGTGGTAGTATTGATGACGTATATAGCGCCTGATTGGTCATTCATAACATAGAGATGGCCCCCGTCGGGTGTTATGGCCGATCGGTGTGCACCTACTGTCGATGGGTTTAACGGGCCGCCAACAGGTATTGTAGCTACTACCGTAGCAGTTGTGGCGTCAATAACAGAAATATTATTCGATACAGAATTGCTTACAAACAAACGCTTGTCATCGGGTGATAATGTAATAAAAGACGGCGCGGTGCCAACCGGAATTGTGTTTGTTACAGCGTTTGTTACGGCATTTATTACTGATACACTATTGCCTGTGTTATTAGCTACATATACCCGGCTCTCATCGGCGCTCGCGATAATGAAAGTGGGATAGGCGCCCACCGGTATTGAAGCGGTATTGCGATTCAACGCATCATCAAATACGGTTATTGTACCGGGTGATAAGAAACCCGAAGTTGATAATCCATAAAAGAGACCGCTGGTAACGGGGGTAACCGTAATGGTTGCGGTAACAGGTGTAGTACCATTATTTATAGCTTTGAATGTAGGGATATTGCCGCTGCCGCTTGCAGCCAATCCTATATTGGGGTTAGAGTTTGTCCATATAAAGTCCCTGCCCGAACCCGTAAAATTAATAGCCGGGGCATTCGAGCCTGTAACAACAATTTGGTTAGCTACTGTGCTTACTGTTGGCGGCGCATTTACAATACCCTTAACAGCAACATTCTGATCTGCCGCACCCGGTGATTTTAACACTACATTGCCTGCAATATTGCCCACAGCTGCTGATGCTGAGGAACGGACATAAACTATTCCGTTTGCAATCCCTCCGGTTTGCGCCATATTGACGATGTTTCCATACCCCCCATTAGCGGTGAGCGACACTTCAAAATTAATTGGGGCTGTTACTGTAACATTCGCGGTTAAGCCGCTCCCCGTAACTGTAAATTGCTGTATATACGGACTGGCGGAACTGCTGCCAACACAAGCGGAAATGTTGCCCAATGTTGCCCCCGCTGATATTGTTTGTGCTTCTGCGGCATGATAAAAACCATTAAACAATAACGTAAAGCTTAGTAGGAGTAAAAAATTACGCATTGTTTTGACAAGGTAAAAATAAGGCACTGTAATATAGGTGTTTAATTTGAGATTATAAAAACATCCTATTGATAAATTTATCGATAGAATATTTTTTACCTGGCGATGATTATATCTTTTTTTGTTGGTTAGTTTTACCGGGCGTTTATATATTTACAAATAGGTTTTAAGATCTGTTGAAATTAATGATATCATTCACAACCCTTATTCTACAATTTGCCGAGCAGGGCGAAAAAACAGGGTGGAGTTATATTGAAATTCCGGCAGATATAGCGCAGCAGCTTAAGCCCGATAACAAAAAATCATTCAGGGTAAAAGGTATGCTGGACGGGCTTGCCGTAAGCGGTTTGGCATTAATGCCGATGGGCGGGGGCAATTTTATCATGGCCTTAAAAGCCGAGATCAGGAAGGGGTTGCATAAAAATGCCGGGGCTATGTTACAGGTAAGCATAGAAGAAGACAAGGAATATAAAGTTGATATCCCCAATGACCTGCAGGAGTGTTTTGATTTTGAGCCCGAGGCACTGGTGTTTTTTAACAGCCTGGCCAAATCGCACCGCGAGTATTTTATTAAATGGATTGATGGCGCTAAAACCAACGAGACCCGCGCCAGGCGCGTCATAAATACCGTAAATGCCATGCTGCGGCGATTAAGTTACAACCAAATGCTACAGGCGATGCGGAAAGAGGGTTGATGTGCGGATAGGCAGATTTTAGATGTGCAGATTATTGGGATCGTTTTTTATCAATTATTCAACATATCACCAATACGAGCCATAACATCAGCATGTGAATGTACGCGCCCTGCTTCTATATCCTCCAGACCGGCTTTAATTTCTGCATCCGAAAGATCGCCCCACTCACTTTCTTCTATCCGGTATTTTAATCCCAAACGGCTCAATAATGCTTGCAGTTCAGGCAAATTCGTTTCTTTATCAATTTCGGCTGTAAGCGTTGTCGTAGTATCAAATTTACGAACATAATATGAGTTAATAAATGCTCGTTGAAATTTTTAACTAAACAAGAGATTATAGTCTAATACCACTCACCTTCAACTGAAAATAAGTGGCATTATACTACAATCTTATAAAATAGGCCGTTTACTTTTTAACGTGGCGTACATATTCATTCAGCTTCACAATCTTCCCGCCCTTAAATTGCATATCATTAACAAGCTCTGTAGAGTCTGTCGCACCTTTCTGGTTTGTCCACTTTTGGGTGTACCATAGGGTTACCCACTCCTCTTTTTTATCATTGCTTATCACCGCTTCCCAATCTTTCATATCTATTTTGTCATTTTTCATCATAGCGCCCATAGTTGCTGCCATTTTCACAAACTGGCTGTTGGTTCCTTTAAATACACCATTATCATAATTAAAGGTAATACTATCGGCAAAGCATTTTTTCATCAAAGCGGTGTCCATAGTTTCGTAAGATTTTAGAGCGCTTAAAGCCACTATTGTATTGGCATGACTGGTATCCATTGTCCAATAATCAGGGTGTTTAATGCTGTAAGGATAAGCTGGAGTTGCGGATGATGTAGCGGCGGCATTGGTTGTTGCCTTTGGCTGGCAGGCTGTAATTAACAATGGGATAATTACCAGCAAGTAGTTTCTTTTCATTTTGTTTTGGATTAAGGTTTAATTAATTATCTGTAAGTTAGGTAATTATGCTTGATAATTGCAAATGGTTTTGAAATAAACCTTGCTACCAAACGCTTAAACCGATATCATAAAAAATTAACTATGTTTAAAACTCGGTCAATTAAATTATTCAACTATAATTATATTTACCAATCCATAATTTTTTAGGTACTAATGAGTGAAGATCTGAATAACCCCGATAACAACCGGGATGATATACCTGCCAATAGCGAAGAAAAAATACATAACATCACCTCCCTCGACGGGCTGTACGAAAACTGGTTCCTGGATTATGCATCTTATGTAATACTTGACCGTGCAGTGCCGCATATCAATGACGGTTTAAAACCCGTACAGCGCCGCATACTGCACTCGCTTAAAGAAATGGACGACGGGCGCTTTAACAAGGCGGCCAACGTTATAGGTAACACCATGAAGTACCACCCGCATGGTGATGCTTCCATTGGCGATGCCATGGTGCAGATAGGGCAAAAAAACCTGCTGATAGATTGCCAGGGCAACTGGGGCGACCCGGTAACCGGCGACTCGGCCGCCGCGCCGCGTTATATTGAAGCGCGCCTGTCAAAATTCGCGCTCGAAGTTGTTTTTAACCCGGATACCACCGTATGGCAGGCCAGTTATGACGGCCGTAATAAAGAGCCTATTACGTTGCCGGTTAAGTTCCCACTCCTGTTAGCGCAGGGTGCCGAAGGTATAGCAGTGGGTTTAGCTACCAAGATATTACCGCATAACTTTATCGAACTGCTGGATGCCTCTATAGCGGTATTGCGCGGCGAAACACCTAACCTGTTACCTGATTTCCCTACGGGCGGCATGGCTGACGCCTCGGCGTATAACGACGGGCAGCGGGGCGGCAGGATAAGGGTACGTGCCAAAATTGTTGAACGCGACAAAAAAACCTTAGCCATAACCGAGATCCCTTTTACCACCACTACCGGTAGTTTGATCGACAGCGTGATAGCCGCCAATGATAAGGGTAAGATCAAGATCAAGAAAATTGAAGACAATACAGCGCAAAATGTAGAGATCATGATACATTTGGCGCCCGGTATATCACCCGATGTTACCATTGACGCGCTTTATGCTTTTACCGATTGTGAGGTTTCCATATCGCCCAATACCTGTGTAATACAGGATGACAAGCCGCGGTTTATGAGTGTTAATGATATGCTTACCGAAAGCACCCATTACACCCGCGAATTGCTGAAACAGGAGCTGGAGATAAAGCTGATGGAGCTGATGGAGAAGATATTCTTTAGCTCGCTGCTTAAGATATTTATCCAGGAGGGGATGTACAAACACCCTGATTATGAAAGTTCAACCAATTTTGAGATGGTGCTGGAAGTTTTGGACCGTTTGTTCACACCTTTCTTCGCGCAGTTTTATCGGCCCATAGTAGCCGATGATTATAAAAAGCTGATCGATAAACCGATGAGCAGCATCACCCGTTTTGATGTAAAGAAAACGGATGAGCAGATCAAAAATCTTGAAAATGAGATCAAACAGGTAAAAAACTACCTGAAACATTTGACTGATTACACTATTGACTGGTTTCAAAAGCTTAAAGACAGATACGGCAAGGGCCGCGAACGCAAAACCGAACTGCGCACCTTTGATAAGGTAGAGGCCGCGCAGGTAGCTTTAGCCAACGTAAAACTATACGTTAATAAAATTGACGGGTTTATTGGCAGCGGTTTAAAGAAGGATGAGTTTGTTTGCGATTGCTCGGATATTGATGAGATCATCGTTTTCCGCTCAGACGGGCGTTGCGTTATTACCAAAGTACAAGATAAAGTATTTGTAGGTAAAGAGATAGAACATGTAGCCGTATTTAAAAAGAACGACGAGCGCACGGTTTATAACATGATATATAAAGACGGGCAAAGCGGGGTTAGCTATATTAAACGTTTTTCGGTAGTGGGCGTAACCCGCGATAAGGAATATGATTTGACCAAAGGCAGCAAGGGCACCCGTGTTTTATATTTCAGCGCCAACCCTAACGGCGAAGCCGAAGTAGTAAACATTCAGCTTAAACCACACTCAAAGCTGAAAAAACTACAGTTTGATGAGAACTTTGCCGAAGTAGCTATTAAAGGCCGCAACTCGATGGGTAATATTGTTACCAAGTACCCGGTTAAAAAGATAGTGCTGAAAAGCAAAGGCGTATCAACCCTTGCGGGCCGTAAAATCTGGTACGATGCTATTTTAAAACGCTTAAATGCTGATGGCCGCGGCAAATATTTAGGCGAGTTTGATGGCGACGACCGCATACTAACCGTTTTCAGCACCGGGATATATGAATTGACCAGCTTTGACCTCAACAATCACTTTGATGATAAAATGACGATCATCGAAAAATATAACCCTGAGAAGGTTTATTCGGTAGTGCATTTTGATGGTAAATCAAAAAACTATATGGTTAAACGATTTATGTTTGAAAACATAGCCCTGGGCAGGCAAACCAGTATTATCAGCGAAGAAAGCGGCTCAAAAATGCTGTTCATTTCGGGTGCGGCTCAAACCCTGGTACAGGTTGAGCAACTAAAGGGCGCAACCAAAACACCCGAAACCGTTGAACTTAACCTTGCCGAGCTGATAGACGTTAAAGGCATGAAAGCGATGGGTAACCGCCTCTCGCCCCATGCGGTGCAAACCGTAACCTTATTGGCAGGAAACGATGATATAGAAGATGCAATCGACGGAGAACCCGAATCGATCAAAGAAACAGAAGTTGCCGATACCTTTGAAGATGAAGCCGAACCGCTGGCTATTGAAGTGGAAGAAACTATAGCAGAAGAGGAGTTGGCTGACGAACCAATAGCTCAACCTGTTGAACCAAAAAAAACAACTATTGAAGCGATAGCGCCACCAAAAGAATCAAAACCTGAATCAGTGAGATCTCCTGAAAAATCAGTGGAATCAAAAACGGAATCGGTGGAATCATCCGAAAATAAATCAGTGGAATCAAAATCTGAACCAGTGGAATCTCCAGAAAAACCGGTGGAACCACCCCATAAAAAGGTAGATTTTGAGATCACAAACCCGGATGATATTGACATTGATGATAAGGGGCAGTTGGGGTTGTTTTAAACTCCCTCACTCCGGTGCTGGTGTCCTCACCGACACCTATCTCGATTGCCTGTGAGGACACGATAATAGGTTATTAAAGTTAGTTTCTATATGAACATCGAAATACTCAGAAGCATTTGCAGCGCGTTACCCCACGTAACCGAAGATATCAAATGGGGCGATGACCTTTGTTTTATGGTCGGTGAAAAAATGTTTTGCGTTACCGCGCTTATTACCCCGCTAAAAGTTTCATTAAAAGTAACTGACGATGAATTTGAGGAGTTATCCGGCTCGGCCGGCATTATACCTGCCCCTTATGTTGCACGTTATAAGTGGATATTGGTTGAGGATATAAACCGGTTCACTCAAAAACAATGGGAACATTATATTACGCAATCGTATAATTTGGTAAAGGCAAAGCTTCCAAAAAAGGTATTGGACGAGTTAAGATAGACCAAATTTAGCGGCTTAATTAATTGTTAAACCAATAGGGCTATTTGCGTTATTTTTTTATTTTTGAATAGGCTTATCACCACATATCACACCGTTAAATATGTTTTTTTCAGGCGGACATATCTATTATTTAACCTTTGCGCTACAGGCGTTTTGCGCCTACCATAGTTTTAGCCGGGGCACGCTGAATAGATGGGTCTGGATAATCATATTTTTACCGGTAATAGGCAGTCTGATCTATATCTACAGTGAAATATTGAACAACCGCAGTTTTAGGAAACCCAATATTGATGTGGCTGCCGTGTTTAATCCCGGTAGTAAGATCAAAAAGCTGGAAGATGAACTGCGCTTTACCGATACATTTACCAACCGCATAAAACTGGCCGACGCATACCTTGATGCGGGCCTTATTGATGAAGCCATTGACCTGTACACCACCAGTCTTACCGGCGCATTCAGCGAAAATGAACATGTACTTGCTCAACTCATTATTGCTTATTTTGAAAAAGGGCGTTATGATGAGGTGATCCCTATCGCACAAAAAATATATAAACAGCCCCAGTTTGCCCGGTCAAAGGCGCATATACTGTATGCCAGGGCACTTGAAAATACCGGAAAAACAGAACAGGCAGAAAATGAATTTAAAGCCATGAAAGGCCGTTACTCCTATTTTGGCCCACGATATGAATATGGTTTGTTTTTAATGCGGGCCGACAGGAACGAGGAGGCAGTTACCATCTTTACCGACATGCTCAACGAGGAGCAGCATCTGGGGTCGATGGAAAAAAGAAGCAACCGTATATGGTTTGCAAAGGCAAAAGAAGAGTTGCGGAAGATTGGGGCTTAGCTGTATATAAAGACCTACGAAGTTTTAGAAACTTCGTAAGTCTGGCAGGGTTACTACAAACTTATATAAAACGCCGATTCAAACACATGCCCCATTTTTAGTTTTTGTATATCCTCTTTTTGGCTTATATCGGTTTGTTTGCCTTGGGTATCGGCACAGCCCAGCCAGGGCTCAATGCATACAAAATCGGCACCGGTTTTGGCCCATATCCCTAAATAGTTAAAATGCGGAAACTCTACCGAAACCGACTGGTCATGTTTGGTGCTTTTTATAGTTACCATACGTGATTGCATGTTTTTAAAAACCAGTGCGTCCTTGTCAAACAGATCGCGGGTTAGCGCCAATTTATTCTTTTTCATGGGCACTAACTTTGTTTCGCCGGTAAAGGTGCCTTCGGCCGATAGCAGGTGGGTATGCAATTTCTCTTCTGTTTCAAACTCCAGGTAGTAATCTTCATATTGTTCGCCTTTGTTAAAAGGCACATTAAAACCGGGATGGCCGCCAACCGAAAAATAGATGTCTTTTTTATCGTGATTGATCACCTTATACGTTACCCGCAGCGCATTGTCGATCAAATCATAATGTATTTGAAAATCAAACCTATAGGGATAAACTGCCAATGTTTTTTCGCTGCTTGGCAGGGAGAATTTTGCCGATTGTGCGTCTGATTCCAACAAAAGCAGCTCCGACTGGCGGTTAAAGCCATGTCGCGCCATGGTGTAGGCTTGGCCATCAACCCATAATTGGTTATTGTTAAGCGCCCCAACAATTGGGAACAAGTTAGGCGCGTGCCATGGCCATGCATCGGCATCGGCCTGCCATAAATGTTCAACACCGGTTGCTTTATTAATAAATGAAGTAAGCTCGGCACCCTGTGTGCGTATGGCTATTTTGTAAAGGTCGTTCTCTATAATTGTCATTTTTAGCTTAGTTATTGGTTGATTGAGTTGGATTGAGTTGATTAAGTTAACAATTATTTAATGAAGTGGTTTTTAACTAATATTCAGATTGCAATTTATAACTTAAACAACAACTCACCTATTCCAACTCAATCAACTATTCACTTAATCAACCTAATCATCCGCATCCTTCTTTTTCTTTTCCAATATCACAAACGCGCTGCGTTTAGGCGCGGGCATAACTGAGTTTTCTCCTTTTACGTATTTCCATATCACTTCGTTCAGTTCAAGGTCGGGCACTTTATCTTCCTTAGCCAGGTTAAATAAACCCGACCGCCTGCTGCTTTCATTTACAGCTATATTTCGTTGTTTCAAATCAACCTGGGCAGGCTTAACAACATATGGTGTTAAATTTGGCTTACTGGTGAAGCAATTGTATAAAGGCAATGCAGCGGCATCATACTGGCTCATAGGCGGCAGGCCCAAAATCAGTTCAATTGTGCGTAAAACGCCCGAAGTAGAGTACATATCATGTATGGCCGCGTTACGTTTTACATAAGGCCCTGCAACAAATACCGGCGAGCGGTGCGCGTCAATATGGTCGGGGCCATTTTGAGCATCATCCTCCAGTATAAACACTACAGACTCTTTCCAGATAGCACTTTTTGAAAGATGATCTATCACCTGGCCTATACCCTGGTCGTTATCTGCCACACAAGCAATGGGCGACAATGCACCTTTACGTTGCCCGGCGGTATGGTCATTACCAAGACGGATAGAATTAAAATGCGGTACGGCGTTAATGTTTAGTAACGAATCAAAATCATGCGCCCAGATTTGCGCGCGTTTAACGTCGCTTATGCTAAGGTCAAAACCCGGCGATGCCGCACAAAAATGCCCTTCTAACGCTTTGATATTGGCTTTACCATCATCAACAAATTCGCCATAGGTACGGTAGCTTATCCCGGCGCGTTTGCAATAATCCCAAATATAACCGTCCTTCGGGTCGCCTACCCTGCGGGTACCTTCCGAGTCATAATTACCACCACGGCCGCCATAGCTGGTGGGCCACGTTTTTTCAATAAAATCGGTAGCGTAAGCCGCTGTACTCCAGTTATGGCCATCGGCGCTTACTTCGGCATCCACATAAAAGTTATCCAGCAACGCAAATTCATTGGCTATAGCATGATGGTTTGGAGTAACCTTGCTGCCAAAAATGCAAAGCGAGGTATCGCCATTTCCCTGCGGCATATCACCTAAAACCTGGTCGTAAGTGCGGTTTTCTTTAATAATGTAAAACACATATTTAATAGGCGATTTCTCTGCCCGGCTGCGCGGGATAGGATTACCCGCTTCGCCCGGGGCTGTTTTTTCCATCGCTTCGGTAAAAGGCGTATTGGCATAAACCTGTTTGGTATATGCTTTTAGCTGATCGGTACCGGGCGCATTGATAAATGATAACGTCCCTTTAAACAGGCCACCTATATATTGATCTTTACTGTTAACCGCCCCTTTTTGATAACCGCTGTTATCGGCTTTTTTAACCGGTTGCGGCCCGCGGGGATTGGCCATCGAAGTAAAACCTTTACCGTTTGATACCAATATTTTGCTACCCAGCGTTTTTACATTGGTTGGGTACCAGCCCACCGGAATAAAGCCGCGGCTTTGGCTGTTACCGGGCTTGCTTACATCAAATACAGCCAAACAATTATTATCGGCATTAGCTATATATAAGGTTTTTTCATCTGCCGAGAGCGCCAAACCGTTTGTAGTTGAGCCGGTTAATTTGGTTGGGTAAAGCGTAGCCGAAATAACCTCAACGGTTTTTTGCGTATTGGTGTTGATGATAGATACCGAGTTATCATTGGCGTTGGCTACAAATAAATACGTGCCTTTTTTGTTTAATAACAACTCATTAGGGTGGTTGCCCACTTTTAAATTAGTAATAGCACCCGTAACGGTATTATAACAGGCTACCTGTTCGCCACCCCATATAGATATATACAGTATTTTATCATCGGGCGATAGGATGCAGCTGTAAGCCTCGGCAGCTAATTTTACCTTTGAGGTGATTTTACGGGTATTGGGGTCAATTACGTATAAAGCGCTGTCTTCTTTAGTAACGGTATATAAAACCGTATTGCTTTTGTTAACGGCTATCCCCGTTGCGCATATTTTACCTTTTGGCCAGGGAGCGCCTAATTTGATGGTATCTACCTTACCTATTTTATCGTTTTGGATAGCGAAGGCCATTATCCAGTTATCATTACCGCCCGATGCATACAGTTTTTTTTCATCGTGGCTAAAAGCAAGTCCGTACCATGATTTACCAACTACTTTTTCATCAAGTAGTTTTTCATTTACAGGATCTATCAACTGGATCGATTGCGTGCTTTGCCCGTTGTTGGTAACGGCTAATAATTTACCGGATGAAGAAAGCTGTATGTTTAAAGGCAGGTCGCCCAATTGCAGGTAAGTGCCTGCAGGGCTCAGTTTCCAGCCGTTGGGCAGTAACACCTGCCCGGTTTGTTCTATTTTACCCGGTGTTTGGGCCTGTGTTTGTACAGCAATTAGTAAAACTGCGGTTATAACTGAAAATAGTTTTTGCTTCATAAATTTATAATTGAGCCAATCAAAAATACAGAATGCTTAATTATAAAGTGTTACTTAACAAAAACTTAATGTTGTCCGGATCGTGAATAAGCATTAATAAAATTGCCTATGTGGTTAGTAAACAATATGCACTTAATAATAAAATATAATTTTATAAATTATCATATTTTTTTATATTTGTAATTATAAAGATAATTATTATCTTTCCGTATCATTCCAGTTACAGGCAACGCTAACATTATCAATACTGTATATAGTTATATGACTCGAAATCTTTCCTTATTCCGGCTCCTTATAGCTTTTCCGCTTATTGCGATCTTGTTACCCGATGCAGCGTATTGCCTGGATGGTTTGGAGTTCAATATCCCCTTATGGCATCTTATCATATCAGCTATTTTAGTAACTGCAATGCTTACCTCCTATTTGTTTAAACAGGATAAAATGAATTTTAGGGATAGCTTTTTGAATAAACAAAATACTTATAAAAGATAGATTCTTAGAGACGCAATATTTGGGGTCTCCACAATCTTAATAAAACCCCTATTGCCAGCCGGTTCGTATTTTATCTATTATAACCGAGTCTTTTTGCCCGCTCGAAAGCTTATTTTTATATTTAAACAACGCCCCTTCAAAATCGCCATAGCTTGGGTTAGGTATGATGATGTACCGGTTGCCAAACTCATTAGCTAATTTTTTGGTGGTTTCGGTGCGGCTTGCCTCTGTAGGATGATTATCATACAGAGCATCAAAATCGGGCAGGTTATCGCCGCAAAGTAATATAACATTATGTGTTTTTAAAACCTGTTGCCTGCGTTCCTCTTTGCTTGATGTTTTTTGTTTCAATAACAAATGTTCGTTATCGGCAAAAGGCAGGTCATATCGTTTTAAGTTATTTAACGTCCCAATTCGTTCATCCTCATCCCGGTTGGTAATATAAAAAACCGTAACCCCCTTTGAAGCGGCATATTTAAAAAACGAAGGCGCGCCCGGCACCGTATCAGCCTTTGCCTTAGCTGTCCATAGTTTCCATGTTTTACTGTCAAAATCAATGTTTTGTACCGCACTTGCCGCATCGTAACGGCTGTTATCTAACAACGTTTCATCAATATCGGTAATTACCGCATACGGCTTATTGCTATGCTTGGCAATTGCCATATCTAACCGCATTTTGGCTACGTTATAGGCCTGGAAACACAACGCTTTATATTCGGCGGCACGTTGCTGATATAACAACGCCCAAAGTTTGCCGTCATTGACCCTGGATGTTTCTGGTTGATCAGGAGGAGCGCATGACGAATAACAGGCTAATAGTAAAATTCCGGCTAATAGGTACGATAGATTTTTCTTCATAGTAAGGTTTTATTACAATAACTCGGGTTTTATATTTTCGGTAAACTCTTTGGCAAACTTATTTAGCTTGGGTTGTATAACAAACGCGCAATAGGGCTTATTGGGGTTATCAGAAAAATAATTCTGATGATAGTCCTCAGCCTTGTAAAACTCACTTGCCGGGGTAATTTCGGTTACAATGGGCTTGTCAAAAACCTGTTCGTCGGTCAGCCTTTTGATCATAGCTGCCGCCTGTTGCTGCTGCTCATCGGTATAGTAAAATATAGCCGACCGGTATTGGGTACCCACGTCATTGCCCTGGCGGTTTAGCGTGGTGGGGTTATGTGTCCTGAAAAATATAAGCAATAGCGCATCAAAAGTTATCTCGTCAGCATCGTACTCCAAATCTATCACTTCTGCATGGCCGGTATCGCCATTGCATATTTCCATATAGGTTGGGTTAAGGGTATGGCCGCCCATATAGCCGGATGTTACCCTGTGTACCCCTTTAACTGCCTGGAATATAGCCTCGGTACACCAAAAGCAACCGTTGGCAAATGTTATTCTTTGTAAATTCATATAATTTATTAGCTAATGTAACTCCTGTTTAAGATAAAAACTAATGCAACATTTGAAAATGTCAAATTAATTACTAAGTTTTGAATAAAACTAACTTAAAACCCAACTCATTATGAAAATTGCAGTATTAATTGCCCGCGTATTGCTGGGCCTCATTTTTGTCGTATTCGGTTTAAACTTTTTCCTTCATTTTTATAACCCGCCAATGCCGGTAATGACCCCTGCGGCTACAGCGTTTCAAACAGGCCTTTGGGGCGCGGGCTATTTTTTCAAGTATATGAAAGTTATTGAGATAGTAAGCGGGCTATTTTTGCTGATAAATCGCTATACAGCTTTATTCGTGGTTGTTATTTTCCCCATCAGCTTAAATATTTTCCTGTTCCATGCCATTTTAGTACCATCGGGCATACCAATCGGGGTGGCAATAATTGTGCTTAATTTATTCTTAGGTTATGCTTACCGCAAATATTATAGCGCTTTGTTTACAGCCAACCCTGTAGCATAAAAATTACTATAGCTAAATGCCCCGGCATTTTACTAAAATACCCCCGACATTTATCGGGGGTATTCTTGTTTATATGTATTAAATATAGCTAAATTAGCCGCTCACTGCTTTCATAAACCGTATGTTAACAATAAATTTCATTCCGTTAAAAACAAGAACGCTGTTACTGGCATTCCTGTTATTGTGTATTACCAAAGGCTTTTCGCAACAGGTACGATCGACCGTTGATTTTGACAAAGGCTGGCATTTTAGTCTGGGCGATGTGCCTAATGGCGAAAACATTAACCTTGATGATGCTAAATGGCGCACCCTAAATCTTCCGCATGATTGGAGCATTGAGGGCGAGTTTAGCAAAACCAACCCCGCTAAGCCCGAAGGCGGCGCGCTGCCCGGCGGTATTGGTTGGTATCGTAAAACATTTACCGTACCCGCTGCCTCAAAAGGCAAAATGGTTTATATTGATTTTGACGGTGTTTATCAAAAAAGCGATGTATGGATAAACGGGCACCACCTGGGTTTCCGTCCAAACGGTTATATTTCATTTAGGTATGAACTTACCCCCTATTTAAATTATGGCAAACCAAATGTGATAGCGGTTAAGGTTGACAATTCTGCGCAGCCAAACTCGCGCTGGTATTCAGGTTCAGGCATTTATCGCAATGTTTGGCTGGTTACTACCGGCAGGTTAGCAATTGACCATTGGGGCACTTATATTACTACGCCAAAAATAAGCCGCCAGTCGGCCACTGTAAACCTGGATGTTAAGGTGCGTAAAAGCGAAGGCAAAGTATCTCCTTACGGCATTAAAACAATCATTTATAACGCGGCCGGGGCAGCTGTTGCAAGCAAAACAAATTTGATCAGTTCCGGCGATTCGCTGACAACGGTAAGCCAAAACTTTACGGTGAATAACCCCGTGCTATGGTCGCTTGAGCATCCCTCTTTATACAGAGTTGTAACACAGATAGTGGCAAACAATAAAGTTTTGGACGAATATACCACACCTTTAGGCATCCGCTATTTTGATTTTGATGTAGATAAAGGGTTCTCTTTAAATGGCAAATCAGTAAAAATATTAGGGGTATGTGACCATCATGACCTGGGCAGCTTAGGCTCGGCCATAAATACCCGCGCTTTAGAACGGCAATTGGAAATTTTAAAAGATATGGGTTGTAACGCCATACGCACCTCGCATAACCCGCCCGCGCCCGAGCTGCTTGAACTTGCCGATAAAATGGGCTTTATTATTATGGATGAGGCTTTTGATTGCTGGGAAGAAGGAAAAGAGAAATATGATTACCACTTGTTTTTTAAACAATGGCATAAAAAAGATTTGGAGGACCAGGTACTGCGCGACCGTAACCACCCAAGCGTATTTATATGGAGTATAGGTAACGAAATACCGCAGCAAAGCGATACCAGCGCCCTGCGCATTGCACCCGAACTGGCGGCTATTATTCATAGTTTAGATAAAACACGCCCTATTACCACGGCCAATAACGACCCAAGTACCCGCAATAAAATCATCGCGTCGGGCGCTGTTGACCTGGTAGGCTACAATTACAACTGGAAAAACTATCCATCGTTTCATGACCGCTATCCCGGCAAAAAATTTATCGGGACCGAAACAACCTCGGCATTAGAAACAAGGGGCTTTTACCAGATGCCTTCTGATAGTACAATGCGCTGGCCGATAAGGGATACCACCAAACATAAAATGAATAAAGATAATACCGTATCAGCTTATGATAATGTTTCCGCGCCATGGGGTTCAACTCATGAAGAGAGCTGGAAAGTGATCAAAAAGTATGATTTCTTATCGGGCATGTTTATCTGGACGGGTTTTGATTACCTGGGCGAGCCTACACCTTATTCATGGCCTTCGCGCAGCTCATACTTTGGTATTATTGACCTGGCGGGCTTCCCTAAGGATGTTTATTATATGTACCAAAGCGAGTGGACCAACAAAACCGTATTGCACATTTTCCCGCATTGGAACTGGGAACCAGGCAAAACCGTGGATATATGGGCCTACTATAATAATGCCGATGAAGTGGAACTTTTCCTAAACGGCAAATCATTAGGCGTAAAAAAGAAAACCGGCGATGACCTCCATGTAATGTGGCGCTTACAATTTGAACCAGGCACGTTAAAAGCCGTATCGCGCAAAAACGGAAAGGTGGTTTTAACCCGCGAGATACATACCGCCGGCGAACCCGCCAAAATTGAATTAACGGCCGACCGCAAAAATATCAAGGCCGATGGCAAGGACCTCTCGTTCATTACCGTAAAAATATTAGATAAGGACGGCAACGTGGTGCCAAACGCTGATAACCGGGTTAACTTTAAAATAAACGGCGCAGGTTTTATAGCAAGTGTTGATAACGGCGACCCGGTAAGCCATGACCCATTTAAAGCTGATTATCGCAAAGCGTTCCACGGGCTTGCATTGGCAATTGTGCAGGCCAAACAAAAAGCAGGCAATATCACGTTTACCGCTACCGCAGCCGGACTGCAAAGTGCAACGCTGGTTTTAAGCAGCAAGTAAACAATAACCTCTATAAACAACAAACGCCGTTATTTTTGTGACGGCGTTTGTTGTTTTTGAAAGTTTAAGGACCATTCAAACGGGTGCCATTTAAATCGTCGCTAAGGGGGCGTTTATTTGGCTAAAGCCCTTTTGTGCACGTTTATTTTTATCCGCCCCATAAATGGGACGGCAATGATAGGAAATTCATTGCCGTTTGGCTTCAGCCAACGGTTAAAGAAGTATAAATAAGCAGGGCTTTAGCCAAATTTGTCAAGCGATTAACCCGACCATGTGTGGGATTTTGATGTGGCAAATCACGACAATTTGAATTACACCAATTAAAACTTATAAGCCAATGTTGTTAAAAACTGCCTTGGCGGTATTGAGGTAACACTATAGTTATCATGTATTAAATAATTTAAAGTATTGGTAATATTGGTTACGCTTGCCAGCAGCGAAATCTTTTTATAAGTATAACCTGCCGATAGGTCAAGTGTTGCAAAGCCACCAACCGGAACCAAGCGGCTATAAGCCTGTGCTTGTCCCACCGTATTATTATAACCTGCTAACCTCGACCCTGTATAGAACGTGGACGCACCAACTTTAAATCCCTTTAATGCCCGGGTATCAAAGGTGTAAAACAACGTAGCGTTAGCGGTATGCGTAGGGCTTATCACTAACCGCTCGCCTAAAATAGGTGATCCTTTTAAGCCCGAAACTTTTGTATAACGCGCATTATTGTACGAATAACCGGTAATAAAATAGAAGTTTTTTGACAGATTGCCTGTAACATCAATATCAAATCCGTCGCTGGTTGTCTGGCCGGTTAGTTGTTTAACCGTATTATCGCTGTTAACGGTGCCGTCTGCTTTAAATGGCGCTACTACTGCAAGGTTATTGTTGATGATGCGATAAACACTAACATTCGCTACAATTTTACCGTCAAACAATTCATTTTTTGCCCCAACTTCATACTGGTCTATTAGAGATGGTTTTAAACCCTGGCCGGTATTTACATCAGTACCTGTATTAAACGTAAAGTCGTTGCTGTAACTTGCATAAATTGAACTTGTTTCAACAGGTTGATAGATCAATGATGCCTTTGGCGAAAAAGCACGGTCATACCTTGTTATTGCCGTACCATAACCTGTAGTTTGTTTTTGCAGGTATTGAACGCTGGTTTGATAGGTTTGCTGCCATGTCCACCTGATGCCTGCCAAAACTTTAAGTTTATCAGTAATACCCACCAGGTCCTGCGCGTACGCGCCAAAACGGTAAACAGGCGCTGTAATACGCGCGGTATCTACAGCGTTGGGTATATCGGTACGTTGTACATATTTGGTAAGGTCAATAGTGTTAATTTTATCGTAAATATAGCTGCTGATATTTTGGCCATTAATACTAAAACCATTGCTCACATTTAAAACTTTGGTAACATCTGTTCCAACCAATAACTGGTGACTTACGGAGCCGGTTGTAAATTTCCCTGTTAAATTAACTTGCCCGGTATAATCATTTTCGATGGTATTGGCGCGGGCCAATCCCCTGTTCCATTCGCCGGTAGCGCTTACGACATTGGGTAAACTTGCCTGATACGAATCAATATCCGTTCCCTGCCCGGATACTATCGCGTTTAAATGCCAATCGTCATTAAACTGGTGGTTCAATGTAGCCATCCCCGAAAACTGGTTCATGTGGCTGTAGGCCCATGATGTATTAATATATTGTGACCGCGGCACCATGGTTGGTATGGCCTGGCCGTTATTAAGCGAACCAATACCAAAATCGGGTGTAAGGCTTTCGCGCAGGTAATCGCCTTCAATTAATAAAGTGGTCTTTTTATCCAGATTGAACAATAACGACGGGTTAACGTACTTACGTTCGGTATATACATGATTACGATAACTGCCATCATTTTCATAAACCCCTATGAGGCGGAAAGCAATATCCTGGCTAATTGGCCCATACACATCAACCGAAGGTTTAAACATATTATAGCTTCCGTAACGCATAGATACCTCGCCGCCGCTTTCAAACTGGGGTTTTTTGGTAACCATATTAATGATCAATCCCGTTGATACGTTACCGTAAAGCAGGGCGGCACTGCCTTTTAATATTTCAACAGATTGTAAGGTGCTGGCCTCGGGGAAACCTGCTGTATTGGTTAATACACCATCTTTAAATATACTGCTTGAGGCGCCTGTAATACCAATGCTATAACCACGGGCCGAAATTGTTTCGCCCACGCCACCGCGGGTTTGCGTTAATGAAACACCGCTTATGTTTTTAACGGCATCGCCCAAGCGATTAATTTGCTGGTCTTCAATAACCTGGCTGTTAACTACACCACTGCTTTGCGGAAGGTCAAGGGCGCTGAGGCCGGCCTTATCTACAGATACCGGTTTATTAAGCACTTTATGGTTAGCGCTGATATTTACCTCATTTAGTTGCGAGGCATTTTCTATTAAAGTGAAATCAGCTTTTGTTGTTTTTGCCGAAGAAACAATGATGTTCTTTTCCTGCCTTTCGGTACCCACAAATGAAACCCTAAGGGTATAATTGCCGGGTTTAACATTGTTTAGGGTATAGCTACCATCATCTTTTGTACTGGTTGCTTTATTTAATTCTTTAATTACTACTGTTACAAATGATGCTGGTTTGCCATCAGAAGTTTTAACAGTACCTGAAATTTTACCATTCGGTATATCATCGGCAAAGGTCTTATTGCCGACTATTAGTATTAAAAATGTGAGTTGGATAATTACGTAATGGATTTTTTTCATCTTTATTTAGATTAAGTCTAATTAAGCGCAAAGATAAAATCACGATCCGTGATTCAAAAAGTTATTTAGAATTATTTTAAATAAGGGTGTTTTAAAGGGTGTCTGGCTTGCTATCCCGCCAAAAAACAGGCATAAAATGCGGGGGAATCAAAAAAACATACGCTCGAAATCATATTTTTCCTCTGTGCCTCCGTGCCTTTACTTAGTGTCCTTTGTGGTTAATTGAACCACAGAGAGCACAGAGAATTTACTCAAAGGGCACAAAGCCTGAATTATAGCGATCGGGATGTAATTTTGAGTGCGTTTACGAAATTATGTTTTTGATAAACGCATAAAAAAAACCCGGCAAATCGGGTTGAACGATCTGCCGGGCATGGCTTATCCTGGGGAAATTGCGGTTGTTATTTTATACCGTAATGGTCATTCATTAATTTAACAAATAGCCCGCCGGGCAATACCGCCTTTAACGTAGGCACAATAGTTTGGCCAATAGCGCCAACCAAATAGCTATGCGCAGGTTTTGATTTGCCTACGATCCTGCATATCTGCGCTGCCAGTTTATCGGGGCTGGCACCAATGCTTTCATCTTTTTCCATGGCGGCAACGGCGGCATTAAACTCTTTTTCTAAAGCTTCGTTTTTTATTGTAAATGGCAGTTTCTCGCGGTTACCGGTAAAATCAGTTTTAAAATCGCCGGGGTTAATAACGCTTACTTTAACACCAGTGTTTTGCAGTTCCATCCGCAGGCTTTCTGAATACCCTTCAACAGCAAATTTCGATGCGCTGTATAAACCCTGGTAAGGCAAGCCAAAAAGGCCTGCTAACGAGCCAATATTAATAACCAAACCTTGTTTCTTTTCAATCATGCCGGGTAAAACGGCGCTGCTTACCCGCACCACACCAAAAAAGTTAACCTCAAATTGCTTTTTGGCAAACTCAACAGGCATGGCGTATAACGGCCCGGTAATTCCGTTGCCGGCATTGTTTACCAGTACATCTATTTTACCCTCGGCCTTAATGATCTTTTCAACCGCTGCGTTTACCGAAGCATCGTCAGTAACATCCATTTGCAATGGGTTAAATGATACGCCTTTGATACGTTTAATGTCGCGGGTGGTGCCATAAACGGTATGTCCCTGTGCAGCTAATGCATTTGCGGTAGCCAAACCTAAGCCGGATGAAGCGCCGGTAACAAGAATTACTTTTTTCATTGTTTATATTGATGTTGGATAGAATGTGTATATCGATTAATGGTTGTAAAAGTAAAATTTTGCCGTTAAAATCCCATATTAACTTTTACATAAAATATTGATTAAATAACTGTTATAAATACTTTACACACTTACCAACTAATCATCATCCCCCGCTTTCCCAGCCAATTTTGCCGGGTAGGGTTTAGCGCCTTTGCCGGCATGCCATATAATTTTATTCATCATGTCATCATTACCGCCATCAATATGGTCAAACTCCGGCCGCATGGATTGTTTGGCGTAAAACAGCTCCATCCCTTTCAACATAGATAGCTTAGGGTTCATTTCATTTAACGGAATTTGATTAGGCAAAGCCTTATACCTAAAATCTGCCGGGCGATTGGTAAAACAGGTAAACATAGGCAAAGCCGTAGCGTCAATAGTGTTCATGGGGGGTATGCCCAATATTTGCTCAATGGTGCGTACAATGCAGGTTTGATTGTAATTGGTGTGCACGGTTTGCTGTAATCTACTATAGGGTCTTATCACAAACCCTGTAGTGCGGTAGGCCGATACATGGTCCCAGCCCGCTTGCGAATCATCTTCGGTTACAAATATTACCGTGTTTTTCCAGAAACGACTTTTGGTAACCGCCTCAATAATACGCCCTAAAGCAAGATCATTATCGGCTACTTTTGCCCTTGGTGTAGGCATCCCCACGCGTGTCCCGGCGGTATGGTCGGCAGGGAGCGCCATCACCATCAGCTCGGGCAGGTTGTCGCCGCCCTGTTTTTCATAATCGCTTAATTCATTAATAAATGCCGACGCGCGCAGCTGGTCGTTAATTTCATGGTTATCAAAACCCGGGTAGGTTGGCGACAGTAAGGGCCTTACCCTTGATATAGTACTGGTGTTTTTAAACACAAAAGGTTTGCCTGCTTTATAATTATCATATATCTCTGTCCAGGTGGTGCCTTTTTTAAACTGCGGCGTACAAGCCTCGCCATATATCCGCACACTTTTGCCATGGTCGGCGGCATTGTTCCATATAAAGCCTTGCTTATCATAAACCATGGCATCCGTTTGTACATGCGGGTAACTGCGAAACCATGCCCTTACGCTTTTCTCCACATAATCAGTTACCATAGCCGCGTCTGTCCATTGGTGACCTTCGGCTGATGATTTGCCCGATGCATAATAATTATCCATCAGTAAAAAGTCTTTCGCCAATTGGTGTTCATTGGGTGTAACCTCGTTGCCAAATAAGCAAAGATCGGCACGGCCATCCCCTTCCTTCATATCGCCCAATACCTGGTCATAAGTCCTGTTTTCTTTAATGATATAAATTACATGCTTAAATACCGAAGGTTCGCCAATACGCTCGGGAACAGGTTTGGGGGCGATGTTTTTTCGCGGCAGCAAATCGGCCAGTTTAGCCCTGAACAGGAGGTTTAGCTTCTTCACCTGTGCTGTATAATCAGCCAACCGCGCATCATCCGGTAATGAGATGATAGATAAGGTAGCTGTTTGATGATGTGAATTGTAGGCCCCGCCTTTTGTTTCGGGCACATCGCCAACTTTTTTTAATGTACTGCTGTTTACCCGTGCGCCTTCGCCTTCCAGGTTGGTTACAAACAGGGTGTTGTTTGATATTTCGAGCCCGGCCGGATAAGCCTCGGTAGGGATAAACCCTTTTATAAAGCTTTTACCTGTACCCGCTGCAGCCGCGTTCGACCCTAACTGAACCACAGCAACGGCATTATCCAAACCATTGGCCACGTACAGTAAATGCCCATCATCACTTACTCTTAAAGCATTTGGCGAATCGCCCACCAGGTCCTTGTGTTCACTAAACAAGTTTACGGGTATAACTTCGGTTATTTTATTCCTGTTGGCATCAATAACGGTTATATTATCGCTGTTGCCATTGGCTACATATATAAATTTATTATCGGCGCTATGGGTAATATCATTGGGATGCAACCCGGTTTCTATCGCGGCAATTACCGCACCGTTCTCCATATTAAATACTGAAACAGTACCCCTGCTGATAGCGCCTGTTTTAGGATCGATATAGGCCTTTCCGTACGGTACCCCAGCGGTTTCATGGCTGGTGTCAACCGGCATTGGGCCGCCCCAGTTGGTTACATAAGCTTTGCCATTAACCAATGTAATGCCGTAAGGCGCAACACCGGTGGGCTTTGCCCATTTTATAGCCTGTGTTTTCAGATCGAGCTTTACTAACTGATTATTGCCGTTAAGCACTACATATAAATAATCGGTGCCGTTTTCATTTTCAACTGCTAACCCATTGGGCAGCGCCAACGGCGATTCCCCTTCGGCTTTAAACGGAATGGCGTTTTTAAGGCTTAACTTACTGCCATCCCAAACCGCCTGCATTACATACGAATCATGGTCGGCATTGGCCGCGCTCCAGAATATTTGTGTTTCGCCATTTGAGTTAAAAACCCGAATGCCCGAATAGGTGCTCATTACCCCCCTGAATTTACGATCGATCGAGTAGCCCCAACGGGCTGCGGCCTCGCCCTTTTTAGTATCTACAATAGCGATCCCGTAGCGGTCTTCAACAGCCAGCATATTTGTACCCGGAATAATGCGGGCATCCAGCGAATGATTTTCCTGGGCTCCATCACCGTACTGTACAACCGTTCCGGCAGGTTGGATAATGCGGTTAAACGGCATCAATACAGGCAACTGCGTTTGACGCAAAGTACTGTCGTCATAAGCGCTATGCTGGCTTGCGATGTCATTTTCGCCTGCTGTATTTTTATTATTTAACGAATGGCATGAAGCGCCAAATAAAGCCGCACATAACATTACGGAATAGCCTGTTTTATTCATATAAGTAAATTAAGCCGATAAATATTGGCTGTTGTATAATGTGAATCAAGAGTCAAGAACCAGGAGTCAAGAGAATAGTAGCGTAGGGAAAAATTAAGGCAGATCACATCGACATTGGACAATAATAAGCGCGATTTTACTCTTCTCTCTCTCTTGGCTCTTGATTCTTGACTCTTGGTTCTTTATTCGCATGAATATAGAAACTTAAATTTATTTATTTACGTTTCTTTTCAAAATCAGAAAGGTCACATTCTAATGCAGCCCTATCCCATTTGCCGGTATTGGCCGCGGCTTCATAGGTTGATTGTAAAAACGACTGCAAGTATTTTTCGGGATCAGCAGCGTTAATCACATCATCGTATTTAAGCAAAAACTCGCCCATTTCTTTGCTGAAAAAAGCTTCCTTGGGTTCAACAGGTTGTTCGCCAAATAATTCGGGGGTTGGGTAACAATAAGCATAAAAAGCAGGGTGGGGAAAATCGTCACTACCCGCCCAAAAGCCGCAACTGCTTACCTCGTGCGAGTATGCCTCCTGCATTACCGCTAACGACATATTGGGTACAGCACCCGAGTATTGCGGCGCTTTTCGCCCTGAGAAACGGGTAACCGCCAAATCAAATGCGCCCCAAAACAAATGAACCGGGCTGCATTTGCCGGTAAACCCGGTTCTGAAGCGGGTAAATATGGTATCAATTTTTACCAGCGCCTGCCAAAACAAGTGCATCTGGTTTTTATCGTATTGAAAATGGGTTTCGTCTTCTTCAAACGGAATTGCAGGCACAACCTCGTTAGGTTTGGCATAAATGGTAACGTCAATGCCCATCAATGCCAGTTTATCAAAAAGCTCTTTATAAAAGCTGGCTACCGTACGCGGATAAAGGTCAACCTGTTCATAGCTCCCGCTGCTGCAAACAATCAATAACTGGTGCTTGATAAAATCAAAATCAATGCGGAAAAATCCTTTTTCATAAGGGATGCTATTGGTAGTTAAACCGTTTGGCGATACATATAAAGTAACATGCCACGAATGGTTAAGCCAGGGCGTTTTTACAAGGCGTATCTTCCCCACAATTTGCGACCATAGCTGAACGGTGGTTATGGTTTCCTTCAGGTCTTCGAACTTTAATACGGGCCAGTTAGTTTTCATACTTATTGTTATTAATACTCGGCAAAAAGGTCATCGGGATAGCAATATATCCACCGCTCATCGGGCTGGCCCGATATAATTACCGGGTGGCCCGTAGCATGGTGATGCTCTGTCATGTGTGTATTTGGCGAGCTATCGCAACAAAGGGTTACGCCACAAGTTTGGCAGGTACGCAGATGCACCCACTCATCGCCGGTTTTAATACATTCTTCGCACACCAGCTCTTTGGGGTTTTGCAGTTTTTTGATAGCGGTGATATGACCGCATAATTGTTCGTCGGGCATAGATGTCTTTTTTTATAAAGTTATTATAAAAGATGTTTAGTACGACAATAAAAATTCAGGAAATGTTTTTAAAAGCGGGTAAGTAAAGCTCTTTTAACAAGTTAATATGATGCTGTTCATGCCCGGCGATATGATAAGCTAAAGCCCGCACTGTGGCGTTATTGAAACTGCCGGTGCCTTTTCCCATGCGTACCAATGATTCTTCGGGCAAGCCGTTAAACAAAGCAATTGTTGATTTACGAACAGCTTCATACTCTTCAAATATATTATCCAGTTCGCGCTCATCGGCATTTGAAAAAAGGGCATAAGCATCCTGGTCAAAACCAATGAGGTTCATTTGCTCATTGCGGGCAAAGCGAAGCGCCCGGTAGGCAAATATCCGTTCGTCATCTATAATATGAACCAGCACCTCTTTAATACTCCACTTATCTTTTGCGTACCGGTAGTACAGCATTTTTGGTGGCAGGCTGTAAATGAACTCCTTTGCAGCTACAAAATTATCCCAAAGATGTTGTAAAACCAACCCATCATCAGGTATCAGCTTTATATACATGATAGCATAAGGCGGGTATTCCCCCTCCAATGGTTTTGGTATTTTTCTCATTTTTATACAAATCAAATTTAGCCAAAAAAGAAAAAGCCTGATCCGAAAACCAGGCTTATACACTAATGAGAGCCAAGATACAAGAGCCAAGAATCAAGACCAAAAAATTTTCCTTGGCTCTTGGTTCTTGACTCTTGATTCTCATAACTTGTTAATTGGGCACTTTGATCATACTTACCTTTTGGTCGCCCGGTGCGGTGGCTGCGTGAGCGGTCATATCGATCATGGTAGCAACTTCGTCAACCAATGCTTCGGCGCTGCCATCAAACCCAACTTTTTTAAACCTGATGTTACCGTTACCATCCAAAATAAATTTAGTTGGGATACCATCTACACCATAGTCGGCAACAATTTTTCCGTGTTTGCCTTCGCTGTTTTTTTCATCATATAGCACATTAAAGGTGTATTTGTTATCGGCAATAAATTTCTTGGCTTCGGCCTGGAAGTTTTCAGTTGATTCCCAGGTATCAATAAATAAGAATTTCACGTTAGGGTTGTCTTTAAATTTAGTTACTGCCATCTGCATACCGGGGAACGATGCTTTGCACGGCCCGCACCAGGTAGCCCAGAAATCAACAATTACCACTTTACCTTTCAGGTCGGCCAATGAAACGGTTTTGCCGTCAAAGTCTTTCAATGCAAATGCAGGAGCCGGTTTGCTTATCATTTCTTTAAGCAGGTCGCCTTTTAATTTCTGTATGTACACTTCTCTTAGAGGCGAATAATAGGCCTCAAACCCTTTGTCTGATCCTTTTTGTTTGGTATAAGCATCTTTTAGCGTGCCAACCATTACCCCGGTACTTTTGCCTTTCTGTATAGCCTCTTCGATCACCTGCATGGCCTCCTGGTTTTTGCCTAATCCGTTTAATATGGTTGAGTAAGTTTCATTCATGCTTGCGCTCATACCTCTCGAGTCTTTATAAATAGGCGCTTCATAAGTGTAGGCTTCTTTAAAATTACCTTGTTTAGCTAAAATATAAGCGTAAGTATCACCGTAAGTGCCTAACACTGATTTGTAGTTTTTAACCATTGATTTTGGCGATTGGAACGCCGTCGGTTCTGGCTTTTTTATATTAGCATTAATCAGATCAAGCGATTGCTTCGACAATTTTTTCGCCTCGGCCATGTGTTCGTCTTTTTGAGCCATGGCCCAGGCAGCATTGTTTAAAATTGAAGCAACGTTTGATTTGTTCTTTATTTGCGGGGCAAGCCGTTCATAATCGTCAAATTTATTCGCCGTTAAATATTCGCGCGCAACCAGCAGCCTGTAAACATCTTCTGTGGTATTTTTATCTGTGGTGTTTTCAGGGTATTTCTTTATATATTCATTATACAAAGCCTCTTTTTTTACCGGGTCAGTTTCTTTATTAAAAGCATTGGCCATTTCACTTTTGGCAGCGCTTTCAGGGAATTTTGATTTGATAACCGCGGTTAATGAATCGGCTTGGGCTGCTTTTTTAAGCCTTTTCAGAAATACAGATGCAGCTGCCATGCGCTTTTCGTCACCGCTTTGTGCCATCTCTGTGATTTGCCCATCTGCCAATGCTTTTATAGCAGGGTCTTTAGATGCAAACAAAAAGGAAGTATAAGTAACCTGGTAATCTTTTTTGCTTTCGGGATATAATTCAAATTCCTTTTGGAATAAACTTATGGCCATAGGCGCATCTGTTTTTATTTTACTATAATGGGCCCCTACACCACTTGCCAGCATATATGCCTTTTGAGCATAAGCGCCTTCAACAGGCTGTTGATTTTTGTAAATGAAATAGGTATAGCCCAATTTGTTATTGCTATCAAAAGTGGTGTCCTTTTTTAGGCTGAAAAACAAGAATTTTGTATTAGCGGGCACAGTAAATGAACCGGTAAGCAGTTTGCCGTCATGTTTAAAATCAATATCTATAGCAGGGAAATCTTTATTATCCATAAAGTATATGACACCTTCCGGGTCGGCTTTATCAGCCAGCGGCGTGCCGGTAGGGTCATAAGTAAAAGTTATCTTTTCGCCTGCGGCCGGGTATTGGCTTGATAGCTTAAGATGTTCAGTTGTTTGGGCTGACACGCTTTTTATTGCAACCAAACCGGGCAATAAAAGCAATAAGGCAAGTTTTTTCATAAACTACTTTTTTAGTCAAGGTAGGGATAATTTTGATATCTACAAATATTTTTCTGCCAAAAAGCTCGCTTCAACCTATAGTTTTTGCGTGTTATACATTTTTGTAAAAACTCCGCCTTTGTCAACCAGGTTTTCAAAAGTGCCTTGTTCGGCTATGCGGCCATCCTGCATTACATAAATATGATCGGCCATTTTTAAATTGTATAAACGGTGGGTTATCAATATCACCATTTTTTCGCCCAGGCCATCTTTCACATTTTTAAACAATTCAAATTCGGCGGTAGCGTCAAGGGCGCTGGTGGGTTCGTCCAATACCATCAATTGGGTTTCTTTATAAAATAGCCGGGCCAATGCCAGTTTTTGCCACTGGCCGCCACTAATTTGCTCGCTGCCCTCAAACAGGCGCCCCATACGGGTTTGATAACCTTTGGATAATTTGGCAATAAAATCATGCGCCCCCGATAAAACAGCGGCATTTTTTACTGTATCGGGGTTTTCTTTCTTTTTGTCCTCACCTAAGGCAATATTTTCTTCGATAGTTAAAAAGTATTTTTCAAAATCCTGGAACAGGAAGATAGACTGCGACCTGAAATCATCCGTCAAAATATCATTAATTGCAACATCCTCAATTTTTATACTTCCAGCCTGCAGGCTGTACAAACGCGCAAGCAATTTTACCAGTGTTGACTTGCCTGAGCCGTTTTCACCCACGATGGCTATAATTTTACCCGGTCCGCATTCGATAGAAATATTATGCAATACCTGTTTGCTGGTTTGTGGATAGGTAAATGATAGGTTTTGTACGCTAAGCCCTTGTTGTACCGGCGGGAATGGGGCAGTGCCCGCGGTATCTTTATTAATTTCAATATCGAAAAAGGCAAACAGGTCCTGCAAAAACAACCGCTGCTGAAAAATTTGCACTACCGATTGCAAAAAGTTTTTTGAAGTGCTTTGCAGGCGTTGAAAACCCTGTATGTAGATAACAAATACGCCAATAGTAATAGTTTTTTCCCAGGTGTATTTAGCCAGCAGGGCAAAAATAAACGTCATCACAATAATTTCAACCGACTCGGCTATTAAGCTATACCCCGTAAGTTTTACATGCAATTGTTTTTTAGCCTGGTGAATATGCTTGCGTATGGTATTAAACTTTTTAATAAAGCTATGGCCGAATCCTAAAACCCGAACTTCTTTCGCGTAGCTAACGCCGGTTAAGGTATGGTGTAAATAACCTGCTTCACGTTCTAAAGGGGCAAACTTGCGGTCTAACCGTAGCAGCTCAAAACCCGAATACCATTTAATAATAGCCAGCGGTATGGATAGCCCCATAAACAGCAAAGCAAATAAGGAATGCAGCGTAAAAAAGAACGCTATCAAAAAAATAAGCGACAAACTATTAAGCAGCAGCGAATTAAAATTTGCCAATAATGTGGTGGCTTTGTATAACGACTGTAGCTGAGCCAAATGCAGCGTATCATGATAAGCGGGGTTTTCATAATAAGCATAATCAACCTCAATAGCTTTGTTCAATACCTCGCCCGATAAATAATCGGTTATGGTTTCCTGGTGTATGGTATTAATATAATTGGCGTATTGAGTGGATAGCGCCAAAAAAAACTGCAATAAGCCAAAGGCAATAAGCAGCGGGATAATTTCATCAAACTGTTTATTGCCCTTAACCAACGCATCAATAAGCGCTTTAATAAAGTATAATGATACCACAGGTAACAGGGCCTGTATAAATTGCAAAACTATATTAATAAGGGCGGTAGGTTTATCAGCTTTCCAAAGCAATAAAAACACGCGCAACAGGTCGCGCCGTAAATAACTTATGCCCGCCTTTATTTTCATTAGTTAATCAATTTCATCTATTGATGAATACAGCGAATTTGGTGTTTAAGTTGCCTCGGAAAAGTTGTGAGGATTAAAAAAAGCCCCGGTTAATAAAATATGACGGGGGCTTTGGGCGATCTTAAGTGATATTCCTTTAGATAGCCCCGCTGTAATGGCTGATCTGATCGATTCCCTAATCTGATAAACGGGTATTGCCTAAATCACTTACATTTGATTTATAAATTTAAAAGCTCTTAATGACACTCGACCAAAACAAATACCACCAGTTGCTGGATAATATTGGCAACACCATATAAGGCGCACGTTTTCATGCTGCGAAAGCTGTAAATACAGAATTGGTCAAAGCGAATTGGGAAATCGGCAGGCACATTGTTGAATATGAGCAGAATGGTCAAGAACGGGCAGAATACGGAAGTGACTTATTATCAACCCTTTCCAAAGATTTAAAATTGCGATATGGCAAAGGATTTGGCAGGCGTAACGTTTTGGATATGCGCCGCTTTTATTTGGCTTATCAAAAATGGCAGGCAGTGCCTGCCAAATTGAGCTGGACACATATTGTTGTTTTGTTAGGCATTTCCGACTTAACGGCGCGAAAATTTTATGAGGCACAATCCCTTAAAGAAAATTGGGGAACACGGGAATTGGAAAGACAGGTTGATACGGCCTTGTTTGAACGGCTCGCCTTGAGTAAAGATAAAGCCAGCATATTAGAACTTGCTAGTAAAGGCCATGTGTTGCTTAGTCCGAAAGACGTTACCAAAGACCCTTATATTTTGGATTTTCTGCAAATACCACAGGCATATAAAGTAACAGAAAAGCATCTAGAACAGAAAATCATTGATAACCTCCAATTGTTTTTATTAGAGTTATGCAAAGGCTTCGCCTTTGTGGCCCGGCAATACAAAATTTCAATACGTAACACACACCTCTATGTTGACCTGGTATTTTATCACCGCATTTTGAAATGCTTTGTTTTAATTGATCTCAAGATTAGAAAGGTAAAACATAATGATATAGGGCAGATGAATTTATATCTCAATTATTTTAAAAGCGAAGAAAATGTTGAGGGTGATAATGAACCAATAGGTATTATTCTATCTGCTGATAAAGATGAAATATTAGTGGAGTATGCAACTGGCGGTATAACCAATACTATTTTCGTTTCCAAATACCAACTTTACTTACCTGATAAAGAGCAATTACAACAAAAAGTAAGCGAGTTGATGAAAGAGAACTAAATCATAATTATCATTAAACGAATGTTATGCGTTTTTTTAACTACGAGATTGGGACCCTATAAATTGAATATTCTGAAAGGGTTGACCGGGTTTTGCCATGCGCTTCGGAGCACCGGGATGTATAATATGTATCGACCTGAAATAAGACCTTATACAAGCTTTTTATAATCATGATTATGGCATTTATTCAAATAATACTTTCGGAAATCCTCTGCCATGCTTCTGCAAAAAAC
>Ga0206943_1037_pt1 | contig 31818 bp, 24 predicted proteins | sample Alteio_BWOrgHeat_7_FD_153243 | JGI IMG/M metagenome (GOLD analysis project Ga0206943, IMG submission 153243) | Enriched cells from forest soil in Barre Woods Harvard Forest LTER site, Petersham, Massachusetts, United States -... | ecosystem: Environmental > Terrestrial > Soil > Temperate forest > O... | reverse complement strand
TATTGTTGAATCATCATTAAGCGCTTGCGCAATGGCTGTAACGTACTGTTCCTTTGTATCGCATAAATAGGTGTGATCTTCAAACACGCTCATGGCATTGGTGCGGGTAGCTACTACCGGTTTACCCATAGCCAGGTACTCATCAATTTTGCGGGGATAGTTACCAATAGTTACCTGGTTTACCAGCTGCGGGTTAATGCATACATCAAAGGCAGCTATATAATTGGGCAGCATATCCGGATTTTTTGCCCCTAAAAAGTAAATGTTTTTTTGTTCATGCAAGTCGCTGCCCTTAAACTCATCATCCTCGGGCCCAACTAATACAATACTCCAGTCAGGCCTTTGTATGGCCAGGTACTTTATCAGGCCCATATCAAGCCTGATGCTTTGCAACGCGCCAACATATCCTATAACCGGCTTAGGTATAGCGGCAATATCAGCCGGTGCTGTCTTTTTATGATCGTACCCGGTAAATATTTCCAGTTCGCACCCCTGCCCTACATAAAATGACCGGTTGTTATATTGTTTACAATAATCGGCCAGGTAGGTGGAGTTGGCCACACATAGATCGCTTTTTTTAATGAGTTCGGGCTCCAGTTTGGTACCGTGCAGTTGCCAGTAACCAACAGCCAGCATATAGTCACGTACATAATAAATGCTTGTAACGGGTTTCAAAAGCTCTTGCAGGTAAAAACACCTAAACATATCATTATCATTAAACAGGATAAAGTTTTTAAAGTCCAGCTGTTTAATTGCTTTTTTTATAGAGGTGGCAAAACGTTTATTATTAAGTTTATTTAACCAGGTATAAATACCATCAAACTTTATCCAGTTTATTGATTCAATTATCGTGTCGGGATAATAGGTCCATAAATTATCATTCAATTGAATCAGGCCGTCCGTCTTCCCTTTAATTACATCAAGCCTTTTTAGCACTGCGGGGGTATTTTTTTGCTTAAACAAGGTGATACGGTCAAGCGGAGAGTTGATATACAGCACGCGGTTATGCCGGCTCATTTCTAAGGCGATATTTTTGCAATTGCTTCCTATCTCAACATCCCACGGCTGTTGGCCTACTATAATAATATCCTGGTTAGTGATCATGTTATTTCATATTAGGATAAATATCTGTGTTTTGCAGCACTAATGCTTTCCGCTTCTTTTCTGTTAGCTCCAAATCTAACTGGTAGGTTATATTGATCAGGGCTACCTCCATATAAAAAAATATATTTGACGGAAACTGCACCAACGCCTCCTGCGGAAAATTTGCCACGTTGTAGGCAAATACAACCAGCGTCATAGCAAGGCAATATGTTTTAAGTTCGGGGTCTTGTATTTTGTAATAATTATCAATGCCTGTTTTAATAAAAACAAACATCATTGTACAAAAAATCAATAAGCCAATCCACCCCTCCTCTACTGCTACCCTTATATATCCGCTATCGGGCGGAAACTCGGACAGGTACGAGCCCGGCGAAAACCGTTTGCCCCAGGTACCCGTTGAACCTAAACCGCCTCCAAGTGGGTGCGACAATATAAAAGGCTGTATGCGTTTCTGATTGGCTTTACGAACATTATATGAATCATCATTATTAGGGCTAAAAGCGCTTTGAAAGCGCTTTATATTAACATTATTGGTTGGTATAATAATCAATATATAAAAAAACAAAAGCCCAACACCTGCAAACATCAGCATCTTTTTGTTATACCTTAAAATGGCAAACAAAACCAATGCCGCAGGCAACAACACGTTAGCGCCACGCGTTCCGGTAAACAGCATAGCCATAAAAAAGATCAGGATCAGGAAAGCGCATACAACTTTTTTCCAAAGCTTAAACTGCCCCGCTATAATACAAATACAAAGTATGCTGGGCATTACCATATTATAGGCAAATACCACGGGGTCTGAAAAGAAAGAGAATTTACGCCAGTGCCCGCCTATAAACAATAGGTTTTCAATAGCCGGATCTGAGTGAAGGTATGCGTCTTCCTCGGGGGTGAAACCAAAATACTCCTGTTTAAAGCCATAAAGCGCACCGGCAACACTCAATATAAGCCACAGTACAAATATCATCCTGATAAATTTAACCGAGCGGATATTATACATATATACATAGTACGTTAATCCCACAGTGCCTACCGTACGTATGGTATATAACCATGATAGCCTTGAGGTTGCTGAGGGGTTACCAATTTCCACGAAATTGTAAATGATCCATATCAGTAAAACCGTTGTTACCGAATTTTTAAAGATCTCGCTCCCTTTGTAAAACTTTAGCCTGATAACCAAACCCAAAATAAGTAATGCTTGCAAACCATCCATTACCGTACCTATGGGGATCGGAACCAGTGGGGCCACTTTCCATATTGCATAGGCCATTACAAGCAAAATCACAATGCCAAACTTGGGGTAAAACACAATACAGTAAAGTAGGGGTAACAGGAATACGGCAAACATCAACATAATGCCAAATGAATAACCTATATACACCGTTCCACCGGCAATTATGGCGGCAAACACTAACAATACAATAACCCCGGTTAAGTTATATAGCTTTTCGATAAAAAAAACACGGTTAAACCATGATGAAATATCACTCATTGATATTGACCATGCGTTACGCTTAACGGTATCTGGGGATTTTGCCAACTCTTAAAAAAATAAAATTTTAAAAAAAAGCGAAAATGTGCTTAAAGCTGCAACAATAATGGCTATCACCCTGCATGTACGCTCAACCAATGCCTTCATCTCCTCTTTATTATCGCTGCGTAAAGCTTTAGCTGATGGGTTAACTCTCATGGTCTTCGGGGTTATTATACGTATGGCGCGTAGCCACTGATCGTTGATTGGCCTTATTGACTTTTAATAATGCCGCTACCTGGAAAAAAATAAACTTCGGGATATTTATAAGCGATTGATAGATGCGCTTATCAGTAGGTGATTGAACCAGCGCTAATAAAAAACCGATTATAAAAATCAAAAAGCCAAACACCCAAAGTAACGCCACCGCCCAACTTATAAACACGTTAATAAACAAGCAAAAAACTGATAGTAGCAGGAAAATAAATAAAGGCGGCCTCAATAAAATAAGGCCGAACAAAAACTGGTTCCAACTTGGTTTTGCAATGCCCTTTGCCAATAGCGTAAAACCAAACTTAAAATATTTAAACCATGTATTTATCCATCTTGAACGCTGGTTAACCAACTGCCCGGTGTCGCTTGTTTTTTCGTCATATACTATGGCACTGCCTGCAAAAGCTATCCTGATATCGCGCCCTACGATGGCCGATTGCAGTACTTTATCAAACCCTGCCCCTGTAATATCCAAATGTTCAAGGCATTCGCGGTACAAAGCTGTTGTAAAAGCCATTCCCGACCCCGCGAGCGTTGCCGACGAGCCCACTTTAAACAGTATTTTACCGTCATAAAAATGGTAATAAATATCGCGGGCGGCATCAAGGCAGGCATAGGTAGTATTTAGGTTTTTTGCTTCGCGTATTCCCTGTACCGCCAAATAACCGGCATTAAAATATTTATCAAGTTCGTTCAGGTATTCGGGGTGTACCAGGTTATCACTATCAATAATGGTTAGCCGTTCATGATCACGCTTAAAATTATGAATAGCGTAAAAATGCGAGCGGGTATTACTGGCCAATGTAGTTTCGGGCCGCAAAACAATTACGCGTTCATCATCAAACTGTAACCCGCTTACATCGCATTTATCGGCAACAATGTATATAAGGTATTGCTTGTAATTAAGGCTTAATATTGAATTTACTACAGCCGGGATATTGGTTACCTGTTCATAAGCCGTTACAATAAGCGCATAATCAGCTTCTGTATTATCATTAGCCGGTATAACAGGTTCTTTTTTTAATAACGATACCAGGTAAATAATTACCGGTAAAACCAGGTTGTAACCTATAAGCACCTGTAATAAAATCCATATCAGCCAAACCAATACCATTATAAAAAATTTTACTAAAGCTATTTTTATTCTTCACACAGGTGCTCATAATCGTTGCACTTCACTAAATTCAATATCCACCCTATAAACTTACCATCCAAACTTTTAAGATACGCAACGTTTGGCCTATATTTTTCATTGATAGATTTGCTCGACTCAAATATGGTAACAACTTTATCAGCAAACAATATCCACTCTTTTGATTTATTTAAATTACCTAATGATGGGCTTTCAATAATTATAATATCAAATACTTCTTTAAGTTTTTCAAATTTCTCGGCAATGTTTTTTTCGCCGCTTATCTCTAATAATGAAAAATTGCCGCCTTTGTTACCCAAAACCTTTATTTTTGAATTTGTTTCAAAAAAGTCATTATCCAGGCCGCCATTTAAAAAATCTTCAATATAATATTTGGTATTCGTAAACCCGGTAATGCCGTTATTATTAATATTACCGTCTATTATTAATACTTTTTTATTGATAAATGAATAAGCGTAAGCGAGGTTAATAGCCACAAAAGTTTTCCCGGCGGCCTTTGAAATACTATTGATCAGTAATACCTTTTTACCTGCAAGCTCATTATCAGTTTCAAAACGTAATGATTGCATCAGGTTTCTAAAATGCCTTGCTTCGCCTGTAGTTGGCGTATTGCTCCAGATCTCGCGCAAATCAATTATTTTACTGTTTAATAAGCAAATATGCCCCAAAACAGGAATTTTGGAAGCATTAGCCAACTCCTGCGGGGTACGTATGCTGCTATCAAAAAAGAAAAGCACAAATAAGCTTAAAATACAAAACGCAAGGGTTACAACACCGCTGATAATCACCAGCAGCATTTTTTTTGAGGGTTGCGCCACACCGGCTTCACCGGGTTCCAATACTCTCAACTGCACAGCAATTTTCGATTCGAGGTTGGTTTGGTTGTACCGCTGCAACACTTCCAGGTACTCGGTAGTTGCCCTGCTAATTGCATTTTGATAAGCTTCAACCGCCCCTTCTGTTGGCACAAGCTGGTCAAACTCTTTGTTTAAACGGGCCAGTTCCCTGTTAATTGAGGCTGTACTGGCTGTTGCCAGGTCATACCGTATCCGCAATTGTAACCTCTGCTCAACCAATGCTTGTTTGGTAGCTAACGGGTTTAAAACATATTTGTCAGATAGCTGCCGCACTTTAGCAGTTATAACCTTGTTGAGCGAATCCATTTTGGGTTCATACTTGGGGTCAAAATCACTTTTTACATACTCGTCGTTAAGTGCCTGCAACTGGTTCTGAGTTGATAAGATGCGCTGGCTGGCATTGGCCTGGGCACTTTCCGCATATTGACGGTCGCGCGGATCAAACTGGCTGTCAATATCGTTAATGGCTGCCCTGGTAGATTCTATTTCTTTCTGTGCCTCTTCCCGTCGCCCTTCGTAATCAGACATTTGAGTATATAAGTTCCTTGCCTTCTCGGTAGGGCTAACAACGTTATGACTTATCTTATATTCTTTTAACGCGTTTGTTTCCTTATCTAAGGTATCCTGTTTTGTCTTTAACAAACCTGTCCAAAAGTCAATCGCTTTCTTTTGGCTATCCTTTACCAGGTAAGTATAATAGTCAATAAACTCCTGGCTAAGGCTATTTGCAGCGTCAGCCGATAAAGCCGGATTTTCCGAGTCAAACTGAACTAAAAGATAATCGCTGCTTTCCAGGCGGTAAACCGTTATGCTTTTATATAACGATGCATTATCATAGTGCATTGATTCGAGCAATTGGTTTAATCCATTTTGATCGTCATCAGATAATGCCAATGGTTTGCGCGTATTATATAACCTGGTATAAACCTGTACGGCGTGGGCCTTTGCACTGCTATTTAATTGTTTAAATAAAACGCTTGGCTTAACATAGGGTTCATTGGTGAGGTCATGGATCATTAATTTGTAACCAACCTGGTCTAAAACTTTTTTTGATCGCAGCATCTCAATCAGGTTGCTGAAATCCTGGTTTATTTTTGATTCCTGTGCATCGGCAACAATGCTTAAAACCTTTTGGGTTTGGTCGGTAATGCCGGTTGCTATTTTTACCTGCGACGAGTAAATATTGGGTTGATTGCGTACCAGGAAATAAGCAATAATAATAGAAATAGACGGAACTAAAATTAAAGTCAGTTTATGCCTTTTAAGAATCCTAAAAAAACTACTGAAATTCATTATTTTATATTTTCTATTTTAGTGCCCAGCAATTCTTCAACATCGGCCCTTGCCGCAAACAATGCGGCTTCGGCAGCCACTTTTGACATCATTTGAGACGAATTGCTTATTTGCGCCTGGTTATAAACAGCAAATGTTTCTTCACCTTTTTCAAACTTGTACCTGATATCTTTTAATACAGCGTCATTGTCCTGTAGTGTTTTTATCTGTATTTTCACTTCGGCCTGGCGTTGCAGGAAAGTATAATATCTTTTTTTAACTTCGGTTGCAAGTGTTATCAAATACTCATCGCGGTCATTAACGGCTATCTGCAATTCCTCTTTTGATTGTTTAACCGAAAATGGCCTCTCCAATAATGTGCCCATATTTAAAAAAACACCCGCCTGGTAGCCTTTAAAATAACTGGTTTGTGGCGAAACCGGGTTAACCTGTGCATTTTGGTTGGGTTGATATACGTATGAGGCGGTTATAATTTCCCAAAATGCCGCCCTGTTTTTTCTAAGTATATCGGTTGCTACATTGATATGATTTTGGCCTGATTTAACCCGTGGATAGAAATTTTTGGCTACGTTAACCAGTTTATCAACATATACATCCGAAAGATCAGGCACAATACTTACCTGCTGTGCTATTCCGTTTTTTTGCAGAAAAAGGATAAAAAGTAAAATGAGCGGGAGGTTTTTTTTAAAGGTCATTACTATAGCATTTTGTTGTTAAAACAAACGATTGCAAAAAACATCAAAACATAATTTATTTGCAGAAACACACATCTTAACATTAAACTATGTATTTAGTGCATTAAGTCAAAATGTGCAAAATACTATCTTGTACTTAACAATTTTAAATATATACCAAACTAATGAACACCTATGCTTTTGTTGATATTTTGCCGAAAGTGGATAACTTTTTCAAAAAACTTCCTAACATTTCTGAGCCAAATTTTTCTTGTTGTTAACATAATTTCACCATCAAGAAAAGGTTTTTTTTTAAGCAATTTCCCGGTATTTGGGGGCATCACTCACTCACTTCACCTTGTTTATAATTAAATTAAGCTAAATTTGCTTCAACACCAATCCATAGCTTTTGAAACAACGCATAAAGGACTCTTTCCGCCAATTGAGGGCAACTAATATCCTGTCAAACTTTTTCAATTTAAGCGGTATCCAGCTTTCCAATATTTTATTGATGTTTCTTGTTATTCCAATTGTTACACGCATAGTGGGCATTGATAAATTTGGCACCATTATGTATGCCAATAGGTTTGCCCAGTTTATGATAGCCTTTGTTAGTTATGGCACTAGCCAAACAGGTGTAAGGGATGTTGCATTTAATATAAAGGATAATAAAAAGCTAAGCGTGGTGTTTTACAATACTTTACTGATAAGAGCAATTATTTTCATACTTTTCATTGCGCTGATGTTTGCACTACACTGGTTTAACACACTTTATTACCCTTACCTGCTGCTGGCTATACCCATTGTTTTAGCCGAAGTTTTTAACCCGCTATGCTTTTTTATAGGAGCCGAAAAGCTAAAGTTATTTAATATATGTAACCTGGTATTTAATGCCGTTGCCATCGTGGCCATCCTTATTTTTATTAAGGGCCCCACTAACGCAGGGTGGGTTAATTTTATTTTAGGTATGGGCAATACTTTAACCTATTTGGGTTTATTGGTCTATTTTGGTTTTTCATTTAAACTATCATTTCAACTGCCATTAAAAAGCGAATTATCGAAAATAGGTAAGGATAATTTTTACCTTACTATCAATAACATTTCTATTAACCTGCAGCAATCAATTATCATATTTGCTTTGCCGCGGTGGGGTTATGCGACCTTATTGGGCCCATATACTTTATGTGACAGGGTAATAGGCCAATGCCGAAACCTGCTTATTACTATTAATAACGCCATTTATCCAAATACGGCTCATATATATAAGCAAAGTATAAAGTTTTGGAACGCTTATCGCCAAAAAACCAAATACCTGCTTGCGGGGGTGTTTTTTGCAGGTTCGATACTTATATTTATCCTGGCCGGTTTTATTATACAGGTACTTTCACCAGAACCAAGCCCAACTGCTGTTTTGTTTTTAAGGATAATGGCGTTTGTACCGGCAATATCGGCTTTAAATGTTTTAAACGTACTTGATCAGCTTTTAAAAAACAATACGGTTTACATATTCAGGATTGCCGTAATATTGTTCATAACAGCCATATTGGTGGCATTTATATCCCTAAACATAGGGAATGCTTTTTTAATTGGATCATTTACCCTTATTGTTGAAACGGCAGCATGGCTGATGTATGAGTACGCGATAAAAAAACCTTCTACACACAATGCCTAAACCCGTAGCCGTAATATTGCTCAACTGGAATACGCCTGTATATACGGCTAATTGCATTACATCGTTAAAACGGTATTGTGACGAACGCCTGTTTGATATTATAATTGCCGATAATGGGTCAACAGATGGCTCCTTAACCTTACTGCAAACGCAGTTTCCCGACCTGATCTATATTGATAACCATGAAAACCTGGGCTTTGCCGAAGGCAATAACCGGGGTTTAAATTATAGCATTGATAAAGGTTATACCTATTCGCTGCTCATCAATACAGATACTTTGGTTGATGAGGATATTGTTACTAAGCTCAGCACGCATTTAAACAATTACCCCGAAGCGGCGGCGGTACAGCCTGCTATTTATTGGATGCACGACAGAGCAAAAATATGGAACGGTAAAGGCGGGTTTAACCGGGTATTGGGTCTGATTTATTCTGAAAGGAAGCTTCCTGCGCAAAATGACACGGATACTTTTAAAGCTGCCCAATGGGTAACAGGATGCTGCATGCTTACCCGCAACAGCGCTTTAATAAAATGCGGCCTGTTTAACCCAAAATTCTTTTTGTATTATGAAGATGTTGATCTTTCTTTCATGATACGCGAAATGGGTTACGAACTGCATTATTTACCTTCATGCAAAATGTATCATGAAGCAGGGGTATCGGGCAAAGCGGAGGTTAAAGGAAAGGAAGGGATTTTAAGTCCGGTAATTCATTATTATGTGAGCAGGAACCGCCTATGGGTTTTACGGAAATACGGAAATAAGCTTTGTTATCCCATTTATATAATTATAAGCGGTTTTTATTACATTTCTTTATTAATATACTTTAAGCTTCGGGGCCGTAATAAAAAGGCCGGATATTTAATTAAAGGTCTGAAAGATGGATTATTCACGCCAAAAAACCTAATTTGGCCTATAAATAAATAATATAGTATCCCTATACAGCATGTTCATTTTTCCGCTTATTTATGTCATTTCCTTTGTAGTTGCATTCAGAGAGGTTTTAAAAGGAAACAGGGCCGGGGTACTTATCTTCCTGGTATTTGGTCTTTCTATTTACACAACGGCTATGTCTGTTGCCTTTATGCTGGGGCTGAAAGATGTGATTCCTTTTTTACAGCCCTTTAAAGAAATACTCATCATCACTGTTTTTATACTAAATTTAGTTGCCCTTAAACACCGCCCCAAGTTTCATTTTATCGACTATATTATTTTTGCCTACCTTCTATATACCATCATTTATGCGGTACTGCCCATTGGCGATCAAAGCTTTGTAGGCCGACTGATGGCGTTAAAAAGTAGCTCTTTTTATATTGTGGTTTATTTTACCGGCCGTTTTCTCGATCCCAAAACTGTTTACATCAATAAATATTTTAATTATATCATACTGCTGACTATCGCAGCCGGGGCCGTGCTCGTGATTGAAGTAGCCGCCCAAAGCCCCCTGCAATTTCATTCCGGCTATTTTGATTACAGCTACTATTTCTATAACCTCGACGCCAATGGCGAATACGGCCTGCTAACCACTTTTAACTCAGACAGCGGATTAATACGGTTTGGTAGTTTTTTCACTAATCCACTTGAACATGCCGCTGCTACGCTGCTTGCCCTTGCAGTAATTGTAGGCTTGTACACAAGGGATGACAATAGGTTCAATATTAACGGCGCAGGTATGCTTGCCCTGGGCGCCACGCTTTTGTCTATCTTGTTTGCCTTGTCGCGGGCATCGTTGGTAAGCTACTTTATCATGATATACGTTTATGCGCTGATCACAAAACGAAAAATTATCGTCAATACCGTCCACGTTGCCTTTGGGCTGGCTGCAATTTATATTTTATATCTTTTTCTTCAATTTGAAAAAAACTCCACCGGCGTTATTTCGGTTATTATGAATACAATTAATTTTAGTGATCCGTCAAGCCTGGGGCATCTTGCACAATGGGCCGAAGGGATTGCAGCCATAATCCAGCATCCTTTTGGACTTGGGTTAGGATCATCCGGAAGAGTCGGGGCTACTTTAAACGAAAATACAGGCGGTGAAAATCAATTCATTATCATTGGCGTGCAAGTAGGAGTAGTGGCATTACTATTATATTTGTTTATATACATCCTGTTTATTAAAACGAGCTTAAAGTGGCTTCCAAAATTAGCAGGGAAAGAAAGAAAGGTATGTATGACCGTTTTACTTTTAAAAATCGGGCTATTGATACCTTTATTAACATCAGAAGTAGAATCGTCATCGTACCTTGCTTATATGAACTGGTTTTTATCCGGTTTATTGATCAGTATGATTATGCAACCAAAAACAACTCAAACAGTACTTGTATATGACCATTGAAAAAGTAATTAGAAAATTAAAAAATGATCCGGATTACAAGTGGAATAGCGCCTACTCTGCCAGGGATTTGTTTTATCTAAGCAAACGCAGGTTTATACAGATAATAAGAGGATTATTTTTAAAGCCATTTTTAAAAAGTTCATCAGGTTTACTATTTATTGGCAGGAATGTTAAGGTACGGCATGGTTACCAGTTAACCGCAGGAAAAAATTTAATACTGGAAGATAATGCAAGCATCAATGCACTATCAGAAAATGGAATAACACTGGGCGACCAGGTTTCCATTGGCAGGGATTCGATATTATTTTGTTCGGGAGTGATCGCGCAAAAAGGTACAGGGATCGTTATTGGCAATAGAACCGGCATAAACGCCCGGGCCTACTTTGCAGGCGAGGGCGGCATTACTATCGGCGATGATGTAATTATGGGGCCAAGCGTAAAGATATTTTCAGAAAATCATAATTTCTCGGATTTGTCCCGAACTATAAAAGCACAAGGGGTTACCACCAGCCCGGTTGTTATTTGCAACAATTGCTGGGTGGGTGGGGGCGCTACTATTTTGGCCGGTGTAACTATCGGCGAGGGTTGTGTAATAGCTGCTGGCAGCGTGGTTACTAAATCAATGCCTCCCAATTCAATAGTTGCAGGAGTACCTGCCAAAGTGATCAAAAGTCGTGAAGGAAAATAAACCATTAATTATAGGTGTAGATATAAGAGACCTGCGGGTAGCTAAAACGGGTACAAAAACCTATCTGGAAGAATTGTGCCGCGAATTCAAAAAAATGAATAACGACAGTCTTCATTTTCATTTTTTGGATACACGCTTACCTGTTTATACCGGCGAGCAGAAAATATTTAGGTTGATTGAACATGCCAGGTACCAGTTATGGAAGCAGTTGGTTTTGCCACTTAAAGCTTTTTTTAAAAACTGTGATATTATCTTTTGTACTGATAATTGCGTTCCCCTGGTACATTTAGGCTATAAAACCATACCGGTTTTTCACGATGCATTTTGTTTTGAAAACCCTGAAAACTACGGTAAATTATGGCTATGGCTTTATATGAAAACTGCTGTTCCGGCTGCAAAGCGATCACCATTCGTTATAGTTCCAACAGCCTGGTCAAAAAAGCAGGTCAATTATTTTACAGGAATTGACGATGAGAAATTAGTGGTGATATATGAGGGCGCTAAAACCTTAGACAGCGGCGATGAAGCCGATGATACCGGCCAATTGTTAAATAAACTTTCTTTGAGCGCCAAAAACTATATTTTACATGTTGGGTCAATGTATAAAAGGAAAAACATTCCAGCCCTGATAGACGCGTTCAGCCGGTTAAAAAAATCAGAATATCCCGGGTTAAAGGTAGTGCTGGCCGGGTCGGTGCCGGTAAACCCAATCGACAGCGATCTTGAGTTAATTAAAGATGCAATTGCAAAGGCACATCTTGAGGATAAGGTTGTACTTACCGGATATTTACGTGATGAGGAGCTGAGCCGACTGTACAAAGATGCTTTAATGTATGTTTTTCCATCGATAAATGAGGGATTTGGTATCCCGGTGCTGGAAGCTTTCAAACATCACCTGCCTGTATTGGTAGCAGGCAACACCTGTCTGCCAGAAGTTGGGGGTAGCGCGGTTTTACAATTCAACCCATTTGATGCCGCTGATATTGCAGCAAAAATAAAAATAGTGCTTGATGATAACGATTTGCAAAAAAGTATGATCAACAAGGGAGAAGAACGCTTAAAGGATTTTTCGTGGCAAAAAACTGCCGTTCAGTTGGTGGAAATATTCAGAAAGGCGGTGTAACTATTTATTATAAATTGCTTCATTCATCATCTTTACCAGAAGCAAAAGCCCAAGTAAAGATGATAAAACAAGTATCGGTAAGTTGCAATATCTATTTTTAAATAATAGCGATATCCTCTTTTTCCGAGTAAATTTTTCCTTTCAGGTAATCAGTATAATAGTCATCAATGTATTCTCTTAACGCGATTTTCCAATCACGCATAATATTCATATTCCTTAACTCCAGCTTGCGGTTAATCAATCGTTCGGAGGGTGGCCTTGGCGCAAAATAGGTATCTTTAAAATACCCTGAAGTAACTTCATGAAAAGTAACCTCGTTCTCCAGGCCTAATATATTTACCAATTCTTCTGCAACTTCTCGCCGACTGGTTTCTCCATTACAAACCAGGTTATACAAACCCCAATATTCTTTTTCTATTAATAACTTAACGTTCTTAGCAAAATCTACAGTGAAAGTTGGTGTGCCGTCTTTATCATTTACAATATGCAAATCACGTTTACCACTTGCCAATTGTTTAATTATTTTATTTATAAACTTTTTGTCCTTATCAGGGCCGCCACCCATCATCCAGCCTGCACGGCAAATAATATACCTGCCTGCATGTTCACGCACATAACGCTCGCCCATGTATTTAGAACGTGCATAATGACCAAGCGGGTTAGGTTCATCCCAATCATCATAAAAATCTTTTGTGCCGTCAAAAATACCAGCGGTGCTAATGTATAACAGCGGTATATTCAACCTGTTAGCAATAAACACTGCGTTTTCTACTGATGTAGTATTGGTAAGATAGGTATCCTCTAAATTAAGTTCGCAAAATTCAAGATCAGTGTATGCACCTAAATGAAACAGGTAATCGGGATTAAAATCTTCAACTTCCTTTTTATACTTTTCAAAATCGCGAAAATCTAAAAAGCTAAGCCATTTTTCGTTTACATCCTTGTCAGTACATTTAACTTCATAATCATTTTTAAACACCCGGTAAAAAGCTTCTCCAAGCATTCCACCCGCACCTGCAATGTAAATTTTTTTCTTCATATTGATGTTATTGCTTCTATTAAAACTGGTATTGCATAAATAATAGCCGCAAAGTATTTGTTCGGTTAGATTTCAGTGTCCAAATTTAACTTTTTTTACTTCAATACCAGCATGTTTTCCAAAAGTCCGCTAAGTTAAATTTTATATAATCTAAATATTATAACGCATAAAGGACCGGCAGTGTTACATGTATTATAATAAAACTTATAGCGGGGTGAGTTATGTTGTTAACTAAATTTAGCATACATTTTTTATAGGTTTCGAAAAATAATACCGATTCCAGTTAACGCTACATCAAATTTCATAAACGCTAATAATATATATTATACAATTAATACAAGTTTTTTTGGATTTTGTTTGATTAAATATATTATTAGGACACAAAGCAATTTTTACATTGAATTAAATGGCACCGCCGGATTAATGGAAGTATGGAATTGCATCATAGCTAATGAGCAAATTTTTAAATTTATAAATTGAATGTTGCCGACATTTTGATTTACTTTATGCCTCACTAAATAATTAAGTCGGGTAAGCTGTATAATATGAAAAAATTAAGGATTGCGGCATTTGGAGGATTTAGATCCATACCCCCAAAAGCGGGTGCTGCCGGTTCAGATAAATTTGCATTTGACTTATATCCAAGAATTGTTAAGCGCGGTCATTCATTAATTGCTTACAGCAGAATATATCCCGGTGATAAGGATAATTTAATTGATGAATTTGAAGGAGTTAAAATTAAATATTTAAAAACCGTAAATAAAGCGGGCTTCGATACCCTTTTACATTCAGCAAAAGCCACATTTGATGTAATATTTCACAACACTGCTGATCAGGTCCATTTGCAAAGTGGAGCAAATAGTATTTGGGCGTTTTTTTTAAGAATAGCCGGTAAAAGCGTTGTTGTTACCCAGTTTGCCATGGACTGGAAAAGAGATAAATGGCCTTGGTATGGCAAGTTATTTTACATCTTCTCCAATTATGCAACCGCTTATCTGCCGAATAAAGTTGTTTTTGACAACATTTATACAAAAGAATATTTTGAACATAAATTCTCGCGCAAGTTCTATTTTATTCCGTATGGATCAGAGGTGCAGCCTCCCCCTGATAATACAGCAATTATTAAACTAATGGGCTTAAAGCCTTTTGAATATTTTCTTTTCGTAGGCCGCTTTATTCCTGACAAAGGCATACACCTGCTAATTGAAGCTTTTCTGAAACTTAATACAGATAAAAAATTAGTACTGATCGGAGGTTCGCCAAATGCGTCAAAATACGAACTAAAAATAAAAGATACAAAAGACGATCGGATACTTTTTCCAGGCTATATTTATGGTGATGATACGAATATTTTAATTAAGAACGCTTATGCCTACGTACAGCCTTCTTTGATAGAAGGCCTGTCGCCTGTGATCCTTACCGTAATGGGGCTCGGAACACCCTTGATTTGTTCGGATATAAAAGAAAATACTTTTATAACCAATGAAAATGCCTTAACCTTTAAATCGGGGGACGCCGATTCGTTACGTGCAATACTTGCTTTCTCACTAGAAAACCCGGAACTTATTAAACACAAAGCTAGCTTAGGCACAATTGATATAAAATCCAGGTTTAATTGGGAGGCAATCACGGATAGTTATATCAAGTTATTTTATAAAAACTAAATTAAGATAATGAATATTCTTGTTGTTAACTGGTCATGGTATCCGAGCGGGGGAGATTGGACATATGTTGAAAATGCAATTAAATTGTACGAGGAGAAAGGACATCATGTTGTGCCATTTTCAATGAAAGATGAAAGAAATTTTCCATCGGCTTATTCAGATTACTTTATAGAAAATATCGACTATAAAAAAGTAAACAAGCGCAGCCTAACAGCCGGCATAAAGGTTGTAATGAAAAGTATTTACTCGTTTGAAGCACAGAGAAATTTAGAGCGACTTTTAGATGATGTTAAAATAGACTTTGCACACATCAACGTTATTCATCACTACATTACTCCAACAATTTTAAAAATTTTAAAAAAGAAAAACATTCCCATCATCTGGACTTTTCACGAATACACCCCCATTTGCCCCGACAGCATATTTGTTAGCCATGGGCAGGTTTGCGAGCGGTGTTATGGCGGCGCGTTTTATAATTGCATTACTCACTCGTGCAAAAAAGGGTCATACCTGGCAAGTACGGTAGCCGCTTTAGAAAACTATGTGCATCAATACCTCAACTACTATGCTTATGTTGACTATTATGTTTGCGCTTCTGTTTTTCAGTATGAGAAATACAAACAGTTTAATTTTTTCAGGGAAAAGCTGGTGCAAATTTATCATGGTTATAATTATGATGAAATTGACAAGGCAAAACTAATAGCCAAACAAACTGATGAAAAATATATAGTTTTTGTGGGAAGGCTCGAAAAGATAAAAGGAATATATACACTGCTTAAGGCAATGCAAATTTGTACCGGCATTTCGCTTAAAATAGTGGGTGATGGTACGCAGGAAGAAGAATTAAAAGTCACTAAACAAACACATCAATTAAACAACATTACCTTTTTGGGCAAGAAAAACAAGCAGGAAACACTTAATATTATTAATGGGGCCGAGTTTTTGATTTGCCCGTCAGAGTGTTATGAGGTTTTGGGCTTTACCGTTGTTGAGGCCATGGCTTTAAGTAAGCCAGTTATTGGTGCCGCAATTGGCGCTATACCCGAAATGGTGATTGATAACCATACCGGCTTGTTATTTGAACCGGGTAACGCCGGGCAACTGGCCGATAAAATTAAGCTGTTATTTGAAGACCGGGATATGATTAACCAAATGGGTAAAAATGCACATGAACACATTACCAGGATCATTAATAATGAAACACACTTTGAAAACTTGAAAAAACTCATCCCTTCACTATGATCTTGCCCTGTATTTTTCACCATCGCGCAAACTAATACCATAGGGTTTTGTTGAATTGTGCATGTGTTTGCAAACTGATATACTAACTTAGCTACTTTCTATTTATGGTTTTTGACCGATTTTATATTTTATATTTGCATCACTTAGTTTAATATTAAATTTTACATGCGCATCAAATACCTGTTATATATCCTATTTTTCGCCTTAACCATATTTGCAAAACAAGCGGTTGCCCAGGGCTTATCTGCCAGCGGCGATTATTCAAATGTTAAAATAAGCCAATATACCGATGAGCAAATAACACAAGCTTGGAAAAAACTCCAGGACTCAGGAGTATCTGAACAGGATGCCTATAAAATGTTACTCCAAAGGGGGATGCCTCCTGATCAGGTTGAGGCTTTAAAAGACAGGGTAACTTTATTAGGCTTAAATAAGCCAACAGCAAACAAGACATCGCCCGAAAAAAAGAAGGTAGATTTTTCGAGGGAAAAGAATGATACTGTTGTAAGGCCGATAATAGTTAAGCCCGTACCTGCATCTTCGTCTGGCCTAACTGTTTACGGCACCGATTTTTTTAACCAGGTTAATATAAGGTTTGAGCCAAATTTTTCGATCGCAACCCCAAAGGGTTATGTTTTAGGCCCGGGTGACGAAGTGATCGTACTATTAAATGGATTAAATGAAAGCTCACAGCGAGTTAAAATCAGCCCCGAAGGCACCGCGAATATTGATCATGCCGGCATAGTATATGTGAATGGATTTACGATTGAGCAGGCCACTAACTTAATCAAAAGCAAAATGGCAAAAGTTTACCCTGAGCTAAACTCAGGGCAGACACATTTAACGGTAAATCTGGGTAATACCCGTAGTATTAAGATCACTTTAGTTGGCGAGGTAAAAGCTCCGGGTTCATACACCCTATCGTCATTATCCACCTTATATAATGCGTTATATAACTCAGGTGGCCCCAATGCAAACGGGTCACTAAGATATATTGAGCTGACAAGAAATAATAAGGTTTACAAAACGGTAGATTTTTACAGCTTTTTACAAAAAGGTTTATTAGATGGCAACATTCGCCTGGAGGACCAGGATGTAATTCGCATACCTGTTTATAAGAAAAGGGTAAGTATAAGCGGCGAAGTGAAAACACCGGCTATATTTGAACTAAAAGGCAATGAAAGCCTTGAAGACCTGATCAATTATGCGGGAGGCTTTACCGATATAGCCTATACAGGCATAGCAAAAGTTGACCAGATCAACTTGCTTCAACGAGATGTAAAAGATGTACCATCCAATCTTTTTTCAAACTATATCCCTCGTAACGGCGACTTAGTACAAATTGGGGCTATAACCAATAGATATACCAATAGAATTATTTTAGAAGGCGCGGTATATCGCCCGGGCGTATATGAACTTACCGCAGGCTTTACTTTAGCTCAGCTTCTAAAAAACGCGATGGGCTTAAAACCAGAAGCTTATATGGATCGTGGGTATATTAAAAGGACACTTCCTGACTTAGAGAAACAGCTTATCTCGTTTAAACCCAATGATATTATAAGCGGCAAAAATGATATCCCTCTATTACGCGAAGACTCCGTAATGATATTAAATCGCGATGTGTTTACTTCAAATCAAAAAGTAATTATTGAAGGGTATGTTAGAAAACCGCAGGTTATCACTTACCGTAAGGGCCTAAAATTAGCTGATGCAATTGCAATGGCGGGCGGGTTTACCGATGAAGCAGCCAGCAGGCACGTTGAAATATCCAGGATCATCCCAAATCAATCTGATACAGTTGCGAACAAACTGGTTACTACATTTACGGTTAATCTCGATTCGCTAACCGGTACCAGGCAGGATATTGAACTACAACCGATGGATTATATTAACGTTCCGCGTTTGGTTAATTACCGGTCGTTAGGTAACGTGAGCGTTAAGGGCGAAGTCTTATTCCCCGGCGATTATGCCGTGCAAAAAAGAGATGAAACAGCGCTTGATTTTTTAAGGCGTGCCGGAGGCATAACCCCTTATGGGTCGCTTGAAAATGCACAGGTTTACCGTAAGGGAATTCGAGTAAATGTTAATCTTACTACTGCTATGAGTCATGACTCGACCACTAATAGAAATATGATATTATTACCGGGCGATAGTGTATATGTTCCGCGTGTAATTTTATACGTAGAGGTTGCAGGTGCCGTTAATAACCCTCAATATATAAGTTATAATGGGCATAGTTTTAAATACTATATCAACGCTGCTGGTGGCACTATTGAAAATGCCAGGATAAAAGGAGCATATATTAAATATCCCGATGGTTTGAACAGACCGGTAAGGCATTTTTTATTTTTCCGTAATTACCCCTCAGTAAAACCGGGAAGCAAAATTATTGTTCCCGAAAAAAGCCCTGATTCAAGAATTAGGCTAAGCATTGGTGATGTAAGCGGTATAGCTACAGCGCTAACGGCCATTGTAAGTATATTTGTTCTTTTACGTAAATAAAAATGAGTCAGGAAAATCTTCCATATCCTTACGAGCCCGAATTTTCTTTTAAAAAGCTCATTGACGATCGTATAGGCGATATTAAATATATTCTGCAATTCAAAAAAACACTGGCATTAGTTTTAGTGGTTGGTGGCTTGCTGGGTGCATTAGCAGCGTTTTTAAAAACTCCGACCTATACCGCCAGGTTAACCTTTGTAGTAGATGATTCAAAATCGAGCGGGAGCGGCGGTGGCCTTTCTGCTTTAGCCGGCCTTGCAGGGGTTAACCTTGATGCAATTGGAGGCGCCAGCGGTGTATTGGCAGGCGACAACGTAGAAGAGTTGATCAAAAGCCATAAACTGATCAAAGCAACCCTATTAACGGCTTATGACAGTACGCAAACCCTTGCTGACAGGTATGCAACAATATATAAACTCGATAAAAAATGGTTAAAATATAGCCCTGATGGTAAAATAACCCATTTCCCGCTAAATGGCTCTCATAACACCAGGCTACAGGACAGTTTGCTGCATGAAATGACCATATTGATATTAGACGGTGAGTTTGAAATAGCTAAAACTGATAAAAAATTAGGTTTTTTTGAAGTGAACGTCACGATGAAAGATGAAAGGCTTGCCCAGCTTTTTTGCAGCAGGATGATCAAGCAATCGACCGATTTTTTTATTGCCACAAAAACTAAGCGGCAGAGAGATAATGTAGGACGTTTACAACAGCGCGCCGATAGTATTGGCAGGATACTTAACAACAAAACATATGCTGTATCAGCAGCTAATCAAACCCTCCTGGACTTAAATCCCGCCTACACTACTGCAAACGCAAATGTTGAGGTTAAGGATCGCGACAAAATTGTATTATCAACCGTTTTTTCTGAAACAGTTAAAAACCTTGAGGCAAGCAAAACCATGCTCGCGCAAGAAACGCCAACCGTCCAAATTGTTGATGAGCCTGAGTTACCGCTAACGAAAAATAGGCTTAAATACCCAACAGCCATATTAACCGCCTTGATACTTTCGGTACTAGCTTTTAGCTTTTTTAAATTATTAACACGGCGGGCTTCTAAAATCTAAAGGTCATCCCTAATTCAGCATGTAGATTATATACTGTGTTGTTAGGAATATAATATTGGCTGGGGTTGTAATTCTTTAATATCCATTCATAATTTAAAGATTGAATTTCCTGAAGCTTGGCGTTAAACAATAAATTTTTATAGTTCCACGTTCCCTGCAAAGCGAAGGCAAGATCAACCCAGTTACGGCTATTTCCATTTATATCAGGGAAGAACTCCTGGTAAAAATCAACACCATGTTCATAACGTTCAATTTGAATGCCTAATTTTTTAAATCCTGATACCCAGCTCACATCCATCGACTGTAGATTGCCGCCAGAACCAGTTCCAGCACCAAGAATTTGTCCATCATTTGTCTGACCATCTGTAATTGGATTATGAACATACCATGTACCAGCACTTCTTACTAACCGGTCAGGTGTCTGAGATAACTGCGTTATCTCAGAACTAAATAAGATATGCTGATCTTTCGCTCCACTTATTGGAAGCATTTTTCGCAAACCAAATATATAAGCCCTGGAATGATCTGGTGACAATATAAAATCTCTTGTACTATAGGAGTTGTCATTCAATCCATATTCAAAATAAACCTCTGCCTGGGCCTTAGTAAATAAGTACCTGGCATAAAATGAAGTATATTGATCTCTTGGAAAAGGATCTCCTGCACCATTATTATCAGCTATCTTTGAATATGGAATAAAGAAAGGGACGTAAGCGCTAAGTCCATTTTTTTTAACATCGTTATAATATGCATCAAACGTTCTCGTCAAACCAATTGTTAACCCCGGTATCCATTTGGGGTTATAATTAATATTAAAACCCGTGAAGTAACGCCAGTCATCCCTTTTGGGGGCAAACACATTTATTCCGTTCTGCAAAAGGGTGGCATTAATAAGCTGATATCCTGAAGATACCAGACGTCCGGCTATTATCTGTCCTTCAAAAGATCCCAAAAAAGTTTTTATTGGGCGAACTGTGTTTAATGTAATATGTACAAATCCCGGTGCATTATCACTTAGTATCAAAGCGTTCCTGATACCGGGCCCCCACCATAAATTCTCATTTGACAATCCTATTGATATTGGGTCAAAAGTTAACCTTATGCTACTCTGTCCCCAAAAAACTTTACTATAAGGGCCGTTACCATAGCGTTCAGGATTATCTATCGTGTTATACATATAGTAATTACCCAAATCAAAATATGAATGCCCTGACGCAAAGCCATTGAAGTTAGGATTGGCCGCATAAACATACTCTGGCTTTAACTGTACGCTTAAGTGCCCATATTTAAAATAAACCCCACCGCTAACCACAGTTTGATACCCTTTGGCCGGTATCATAGCCCCATCATTCCAGCCATAAGGGTGGTCAGAATTAAATTGTTGCTGCCAACTTAAAGGTAAGATTTGAAATCTTCCTCGCCCTTTGTCAAAAGAAACAGGGCCCGCTTCTATCCAATGATCATGCTTTAATAAACTATCCGGGTCAAATACATCCTTAACTTTTAATGTTGACGAAGTGATAATGGGACGAACGGTAAAGGATACATTTGAATCAACTTTACCAAGCAACTGCATCATCCTGTAATAATCATCTAAAACCAGCGATCCAACAGGAAGTGATTGTGCATTTACTTTTGTTTGTAACAACAAACAAGCAAATACACCAATTATTAATAAATAAAACAGCTTCCTCATTTTTGTTTATTGCAATTAAAATCTATAAGTAACACCGGCCTGTATTTGTAAATTAAATGTATTTGCCTGGTTTACATAAAACGGGTCATTACCATTTTGCTTCAAAGCCCATTGATAATCTAAAGACTGAATACCCTGAAGCTTAGCATTAAAGATCAAGTTTTTATAATTCCACTCCCAGGTAGCGGCTACACTCAAATCAACCCAGTGCTGTGAATAATTTTCACTATCCTCGAAGGCATAATAATAAAAGTCATTATTGTGTACGTAACGTTCAAATTGCAATCCAATTTTTTTTGATCCTTTTACCCAACTAACATCTAATGATTGTAAATTACTTCCGGGCCCTATGCCTGCGCCTAGTTCCTGTCCCTGGTTAGTATAACCTTGTCTTATGGCCTGGCTTACGTACCATTCTTTTCCTGACTCAATATTAGAAATGGAGTTTTCCTGGAGTTGGGTAACCTCAACACCAATTAAAATATTTTCATTTTTTGATTTATTGAAAGGTAAAAGCTTCCTAATACCAAAAATATAAGCACGGGAGTTATTGGGTGCCAATAATAATTGTAACAGGTCTGCTGTATTATCGTATTGCCCAAATTCAAAATAAATTTCGGCGTGTTCCTGTGTCCAAAGCCAACGCATAAATACCGAGCTGAGCTTGTCTTGGGTATTAATAGGATTATCAGGCGCGCTAACTTGTTTAATAGGTGAGAAAAGAGGGAGATAGTCTCTTAATCCGCTCAAATTTTTCCCATAGGTTTGAGAACTTTGGTCAAAACCCAAGAACAAACCCGGAACCCATTTTGGCTGCCATGTTAAAACAATTCCGGCTAAATATCTCCAATCATTAGGTTTGGGAACATATAAGTTTTCCTGAAAATAATAATGATCGGGCTCTAATGGCGGAAATCCAGAATTTTCTAATCTGCCAGCAATAATTTGCCCTTCAAACGATCCGATTGGCGTTTGCAAAGGCCGCGTGGTATTTAACGTTAAATGCGCAAAACCCGGGGCCGTATTACTCATTAACAATGAGTTTCTAATGCCCGGCCCCCACCATAAATTTTCGGTTGATAAGCCGAACGATAAAGATTTAAAGTTTAACCTTATGCTGCTTTGCCCCCAATATACTTTTTGATACATACTTGTACCAAACCTTGCAGGCAAATCAATATTATTATAAATATCATAATAACGTGCAAAAATTACGTCATATTGATTTGGATTGAATGTACTAAAATCAGCATTTTGTGCGATAATAACTTCCGGCCTGAATTGAATTGTTAAAGGCCCGTATTGTGCAAAGAAACCAGCACTTACCAATGTTTGCAACCCTTTAGCAGGTATCATTGCACCATCATTCCATCCATAGGGATGGTCAGAATTAAACTGGGTTTGAAAACTTAGGGGCAAAACACTAATCTTTAGCTTTTTATTGCTTGTTTGCCACGGGCCTTGTGCATCTAATATATCACGCCGCTCAGTAGTATCAGGATAAAATACATTTGCCTGCTTTTTAATAAAATCAGGGAAAATAGGGCGAACTGTGAGCGAAACATTTGTATCGACAATGCCTAATAATTGAGCCCTTCTATAATAGTCCTCTAAAGCTGTAGTGCCAACCGGTAAAGACTGCGCATTAACATTAAATTGTAAGAACACCATCAATGCACATATTGCTACCTGTTTTATGGTTTTCATAATTTAATCACAATAACATTTATATTATCTACCGACCAACTTTTCTCACACAACGGATTTGCGTAATCTTTTTGATCCAATTTATCTAAACACTCCAAGGTGAAAGTATTATTCGAATCCTTGAAAGTCTTCGTTATTTTATACTGTGTTGTGCCGTTTGGGGAACTTTTTAGGCTGCAAACGCCAGGCAAATCGGTTCTGTAAGCCCCAGCTTTCGGATTGTTATAATTATTGGGGTAATTTAAAGGATAGGATTGCGGTGGACAAATATTGCCCGGTATACAATCTAAATTGGAAAATGTTGCATTGATATACGGGTTTCCATCAATCAGCATTTGCCAAATTGCCGGCCCGTCAGGTAAAAGGCTCCCCCTCCAGTTATCGTGAATATACAGGTCAAAAGAAACAGTGATCAGATCATGGCCGGGCAAATTATTTAATGAAAGGATAAAATCTCCATTACTAAATTGCCCAAGCACGTTTGATCCATTAAACTGGCCAATTACACCACCTTTAATATTAGATAAATCGCCTTTTTCAAAATCATTATTATAAACAACCACCTGATTGCTCACGTGCGTATTACAAGAGATGATAAGAATAAAAGGGATAATAAAAAGTAGTTTCTTATTCATTAACAACATCCACTACCAAGTCCAACTCTTCAAAAACAGAATTTTTACTTTTAAATTCCTGTACGATATTTTTCATCGCTTTCACTACTTGCTGGTCATCATTGTTTTTTGCATGATGTATCAACTCATATATCTGGTTTTCAATTTCGCTAAATAAATATTCCCTTACCTTACCTATCATAATTTTTTCATGATGAGTGGGCATTGTATTTTCATTATCATTAAGTAATTCTTCAAATAATTTTTCGCCCGGTCTCAACCCAGTATATTCAATTTTTATATCGTGATTAGGAACTAATCCTGCTAATCGAATCATGGTTTTGGCCAATTCAATAATTTTCACCGATTTACCCATATCAAAAATGTAAATCTCGCCCCCGTTACCCATACAGCCGGCTTCTAATACCAGTCTGCACGCCTCAGGTATGGTCATAAAATACCTGGTTATTTCAGGGTGAGTTACTGTAACAGGTCCGCCCTTTTCAATTTGTTGTTTAAACCTTGGAATAACTGAGCCATTTGAACCCAATACATTACCAAAACGTGTGGTAATAAACCGGGTATTTGATTTTGCATGATTCAGGTGGCTCAAACCATTTTTAAAAACAAATTCCTTATTACTTATTGACTTATTTAATGATTGCACATAAATTTCGGCTATCCTTTTTGAAGCACCCATGACATTTGTAGGGTTTACAGCCTTATCAGTAGATATCATAACAAATTTTTGTACTGCATATTTGACAGAGAGATCAGCAATTGTCTTGGTACCTAAAACATTGGTTTTTACTGCTTCAGCAGGATTATCTTCCATCATTGGAACATGCTTATAAGCGGCAGCGTGGTAAACGTAATGTGGCTTATATGTTTCAAATAAATGCTGCATTCTCTTTTCATCTTTTACGTCCCCTATAAAAGCATGGAAATTTAAATTAGTATGCGTTTCTTCAATTTCAAGGTATAAATAATGCAGTGCAGTTTCAGATTGATCGCACATTATTATTAGCCCGGCATCAAATTTCAATAGCTGTCTTACAATTTCACTTCCAATTGAGCCTGCTGCGCCAGTTATCAATATTCTTTTCCCTTTTAGTTCATTTTGAATTTTGGAAATGTCTATTTCAATAGACTTTCTATTTAAAAGGTCTTCTATATTAATTTTCTGTATCTGGGTTGTTTGCAGTTTCCCGCTTTGCCAAGCTTCATGCGGGGGAATATTTAACACTTTGATATCATTTTCCAGGCAAATATCAACTATCTTATTTTTATGATCATGTGGTATGGTATAAGAGGCAAAAATAATTTCGTCCAAACCATGTTCTTTTATTAGCGTAGGCAAATCTTTAGCATCTAATATATTGATACCATCAATTGTCTTTCCTACCTTTCTTTGGTCATCATCAACAAATGCTATAATGTTTTTATTTATTTTATAATCATGGTCTAAAGTGCGCTTAGTGGCTACTCCAGCTTCCCCTGCGCCATAAATAATTACCCTTCGTTTATCTAATTTAAGATTTTTGATATACAGAAAAAAGTATTTTACCAATACTCTATAAGTAACCATTAATAAAAAACATGCAAGTCCGTTAATAACTAATATGCTACCAGATATAAAAGCTTGTTTAAAAAAAGCTATTGAAATTAAATTGATTAAAAAAAATGCAAAATTACTGATTAATACAGCTGATAAAATTCTAAAAGAATCCTGCGCACTAGTGTATCTGATAATTCCGGCATAAGTTTTAAAAGCAATAAAAACAATTGTATTTATTGTACATGCTATTAAAACATTCCTGCTAAAAAGCTCATAACTTATATTAGAAAAGTCAAAATTATATTTAATTCCATAAGCACCTGTCAATGAAAGGAAGCAAATAAATAAATCAAGCGTGAAAATAATCCAACGTGGTACAATATTTATTTGATTGAATAAAGCGGATGAATCCATACTTATTATATTAGAAAAGTCTAATTTCTTAATAAAATATTATTATTTTTTATCATTTAACGCTTGAAAATATTATTCAAGACCCTTTAAAAATCACTCCGGTAGTGTATATTTCCTTTCTGTTTAACAAAAAAGATTAAATAATGTGTTAACAAATATAAGAAAACCACAATATATATAGAACGTTTTAAATTTCATAAGATCAAAAGCTAAAATGTTTTTTTTAAATCTCAGATTTCTTATATGTCAAAAAAATATATGCAATTTAAAATCTTGAATAAAAACCAACAAAAGCGCTGAAAACCATACCTGGAAATTATTGTAGTTTTTTACTTATTTGAAAGAGCAAATTGATTTTCAACAGCTTCAATAACAGCGTTTACAATATACCTGATTTGCTCGGCTGTTAACTGGGGATATATAGGAAGAGATATTTCACAAGCATATTGTTTATAAGAATTTGGATAATCTTCCATCTTAAATCCAAGACTCTTAAAAAGGGACATCATTGGCATAGGGATGAAATGAACATTTACAGCAATATCTTTTTTAGTAATTTCATCAATAATATGGTCTCTTTGGCTTTCACTAATGCTGTCTATTCTTAATGGAAATAGATGGTAACTGGATTCTCTTGTTGAATCCTGTAGTGGGGGCTTAATAAACCATGAATATTTTTCAAAAGCGGCACAGTACTTTAATGCCATTTCTTTGCGTGAAACCAATAGTTTATTATCGTAAATTCTGATTTGGGCTAGCCCTATTGCAGCATTTAAATCAGGCATATTAATTTTCAAACCCTGAAAAAGTATGTCATATTTCCAGCCCCCTAATTTGGATTTAGTAAAGGCATCCTTACTTTGTCCGTTCAAAGTATATAATTTAAGGTATTGGTATTCATCAAGTGCATTAAATTGAACTGGTAAATTTATACATACACACCCACCCTCAGCCGTAGTTACATTTTTAACCGCATGAAAAGACAAAATGGTAATGTCGCAAATACTTGCGGCTGATTTGTTGTGATATTTTGCACCAATTGAATGAGCGGCATCGGATATTAATAAGATACGCCCCAACTTCTCCTGCTTTTCTGAAGAAGCGACAAACATTTTTTTTATATCGTTATCTTCAATAATAGAGATAAGTGCTTCATAATTACAGGGCCAGCCGGCTATATCAACCGGCATAATTATCTTGGTTTTATTAGTAATTGCTGCTTTAACTTTAACCGGATCAATTGTAAAATCATCTTCAATATCAACCATTACAGGTGTGGCACCACAATGTAAAACACTCAATGCAGTAGCGCTGTAAGTATATGCCGGTATAATTACTTCATCACCTTCTTTAACACCAAACCATTTTAACATTAAAATAGCGCCCGATGTCCATGAGTTAACACAAACTGAAGCGGCACAACCCGTTAGTTTGCAAATCTCATTCTCCAGTTCTTTTACCTTTGGCCCCGAGGTTATCCAGCCTGAATTAAGTGTATCTAAAACCTCATCAATTACATTTTGATCAATATAAGGTGGTGCAAAAGGTATTTTCATATATATATTATATTATATTATTAAAACTTAATATCGATCATATATTTCTTTCATAACGTATTAATATAAATTAAACCAGTTTTCAATGGAGTAATCCAATTAGCAGATGATCAACCAATATGATTCATTATTATTTGGGAAATAGCTAACAAATCTCCAGTACTATTGATAAGCTTAGCTGTAACTAATGATTCATTACTATTACGGTAATTGCATATGGGGTTTGATATATACAAAAATATGTTTTTCGTTGAACCATTATTGTAAAAAACTGTATTATTAGAGAGTATTGTATTATTAGGAAAAAAGGAACTTAATTGCGCTGTTACCCATTGAAAATCGAGTTTATCAGGGCAGTCCATTTCAATCTTTTTGCCGCTATCGCATTTATTTAAAAATGAATTAATGTGAATAGTTATCCATGAATAGGATAGTGCCCAACCAGCTAAACTCAATTGTTTTTGGACAACGTGATTTTGTATCTGTGTGCCAGTACGACATATTTTGGCTCCTTTTTCAGCCGCTAAATATGGGAACCGCCTTGCTGCATCCAGATAAATTCCACATCCTTCAAAATCAGAGTGTACCCCTCCAAGTCCAAAAACAAAACAGTTATTCTCTATTTTACCTGAAAAAAAAGCAGCATTTTTACCTTCATATTTTATTAAAAAACTCAAACCATTTTCACTTATACAACTATCTACCCAATCTTTATACGAGTCGAAAAAAAGGTCACCTTTTAGAAATGGATTTGACGAGTAATGATTTGAGTAACTTGAAAAGGTTGCTTCTAAAAGCTTATAAATATCTTTCTTATTATCAACCGTTGCTGGTATGTACTCAATTGCAGCGTTAATTTCGGGAATAACTTTATCCCTGTTTATTTTAAATGTATATTCCACCAAGCAATCTGCAATAATGGTGTTATACCCTATGTTAAATAGTTTCCATAAATCAGTTTGATATTTTGCCGGAATACGTAAAATCGCAATATCAACTTCATTGTCAATAATCTCTTTAGCTAAAACAGCGGCATTTAATTCCGGTAAATTTGCTCTATAAATATTGAAGGAATTGTTTTTAGAATCATTTTCACTATATTTCAACATATTATTGACTTGAGTACCCTCCATCTACTATTAAATTTGTTCCCGTTATCCATCTACTTGCATTAGATAACAGAAATTGCGCAGCTAAAGCAACATCAGTTGGCTCACCAAAGCCAAGCGGATACATCTTTTCATGATCTTCCATACTTTCGGCAGATATTATTTCACCGGTTAAATTAGCCATTGGTGTTCTTATCATACCTGGCAAAATGCAATTTGAACGTATTCCTTGTGAAGCGAGTTCTAAAGCAAGTACTTTACTAACAGCTGTTAATGCTCCTTTGGTTCCTGCATAAAGCGCATGTCCTTTTGATCCAACTTGTGCAACTATAGATGTAATAAAGACGATTGAAGACTGTTTATTGAACTTTTTTACTTTAATAAGTTGTTGGGTCAAAAGTACAGGCACTTCATAATTAATCTTTTGTATTTCAGCCAAATGTGCTTGGGTTATAAATTTAGCTGGGAGTATTTTTATTATCCCTGCAGAATGTACTATACCATCTATTTTAGGAAGTTTCGCCACAACCTCAGTAACAGCAAGATCATTCGTCAGATCTACATTAAGCATAATATGTTTTTCCCGACTATGCATGAGTTTTTGAGTTTCTGCTAGTCTTTCTTTGTTGCGGCCTATGGCAATTACTGTACCGCCATTTAAGGAAATGTTTTCAGCTATTGCACGACCAATTCCTGAAGATGCGCCTGTAACAACTATTATTTTTCCATTGAGATCAAAATCCATCAAATTGTTATTATAGAAAACATAACCAACGTATTATATATTACGAAACTTCCTAATTATACAATTTTAATTAATAAAGGAGTTTTTTATAAATTGATTATTGAAATTTCAGACTTTCTTTGCTAAAATCAAATCGTATATATCTTGTAATGTTTTTGATTTCTTTAATTCTTCAGCGGTAATTTGAGTATCATAGTCAGCATCAACCATAGCTATAATTGATAATGCCTGCATAGAATCCCATTCTTCTAATTCTTTAAAATTAGTTTCCATGGTTAATGTTCCAGGTTCTAAACCATCCAGTGCTAATTCAAACTCATCAATAAATTTTTGTTTATCCATTATTTTTATTCTTTATTAAAACTGCATTATTGTACCCGCCCATGAGTACCCTACACCAAAACCAACAACCATTACCTTAATGCCCGCAAATATACGCTTTTCTTTTAACGCGTGATAAAGCGCTATGGGTATTGTTGATGATACGGTATTGCCAACATCTTCCATATATATAAATAATTTATCTTCAGGTATATGGATCTTTTTCCTTAACGCTTCAAGCATGTACTTGTTTGCCTGGTGAAGTACAAAAAGGCCAATATCATCCATTGAGAGGTTTGCTTTTTGCAGTAAATTTGAAATCAGCGAGGGGACTGATTTAAGGGTAAATATAAAAATTTCGCCTCCATTCATATATAAATTAGCCGCATTATGAACATTGCCGTACTCATCAACCTTTTCTTCGCTACTGCTTAAATTTGTCGGCGTACGCATACCGCCTTCTTTTACGATCAAATTTTGGCCCCCTGAACCATCTGTACCGTAAATAAATGGCCCTATTGTGTTATTTTCGCTTTTACTGATCAAGCAGGCAGCAGCAGCATCTCCAAAAATTGTTCTTACACTCTTATCTTGCGGGTTTATAAACTTACTATATGTTTCGGCGGTAATTAATAATACGTTTTCGGCTTCACCCGCTTTTATAAGTGAATTTGCAAGGCTAAGCCCGTAAACAAAGCCTGAGCAACCTAAATTAAAATCAAGAGCCCCGGCTGTTGTTGGGATATTCAATCTATCTTGTAAAAGGCAGGCAGTTGTCGGCAAAAAATAATCAGGGCTTTGTGTACAAAGCAAAATAAAATCAATCTCCCCGGGGTTAATATTATGCTCAGTAAATAGCATTTTTACGCTTTCATACGCCAGGTCTGATGAGCATATATCGGCCGCTGCAATATGCCGTTCACGTATTCCTGTTTTACTTGAAATTTTTTCAACAGACCATTCAGGAAATTGCCCGGCCAGTAATTCATTACTTAAAATATCGGGAGGCAGATAATAACTTATTGCTTTTATATAAGCCATAATTAATTTTTATTATGTTGTTTGGAGTGGTCGTTAATGTACCCTTCAGACATTAATACCATAACAAATGTTTTAAAAATAATTTTCCAATCAATTAAAAAGCTATAGTTTTGAGCATACCAGGCATCCAGATTCCTGCGCTCATTAATCGGCACATTGTTTCTGCCGTGTATTACGGCCCACCCCGTCATACCTGGCTTTACATCCAGTTTTATTTTTTGCTCGCTTGACATAATATTTATGCACTCAGGTAACTCAGGCCTGGGGCCTACTATACTCATATCCAATAAGATCACATCAATTAATTGCGGCAATTCATCCAAACTTGTTTTTCGTAAGAATTTTCCAATAGATGTAACCCTCGAATCATTAGCCGAGTTAAATGTTGTACCATCTGCATTTCGTATGTCAGGGGCATTAACAATCATTGTTCTGAATTTGTGAATATAAAATATGTTACCATGTTGCCCTAACCTGGCCTGCTTGAAATAGACGGGGCCTTTGGAAGTTAGCCTAATTAAAAGTGCAATAATTAATAAAAGCGGACTAAGTATCAATAATACAATTGCGGCAATAATTACATCTATAGCTATTTTTACGTAATAGTATCTTTTATTCATCACAGGTTTTCGCACAAAATTACTAACTTTTTATATTGTTCATCTTTATTAAAATCATTAGCCAGTTTAACAGCATTTGCTTTTGCTTGTTTTAAATAAGCAGGCGAATCATATAATTTGACTATGGCATTATACATTTCATCAGCATTCTCGGCCTCATATTGAATGCCTACTTCATACTCCGCAACAAAACCGCCCAGATCTCTTTTCAGGCTATTTATTAAAGGTAGCCCGGCAGCAAAATAATCATAAGCTTTTATGGGCATTGAT
>Ga0206943_1036_pt1 | contig 31836 bp, 29 predicted proteins | sample Alteio_BWOrgHeat_7_FD_153243 | JGI IMG/M metagenome (GOLD analysis project Ga0206943, IMG submission 153243) | Enriched cells from forest soil in Barre Woods Harvard Forest LTER site, Petersham, Massachusetts, United States -... | ecosystem: Environmental > Terrestrial > Soil > Temperate forest > O... | reverse complement strand
AAGATCAAGTTTGACCGCCCGACCGTCGTGTTCTCTCAAACGACGATGGACCGCCCCACTTTCCGCGAGATCCGCGACCGTTTGAAAGAACGCATCGCCGATCTGGTCGTCGATACGATGGAAGAAACCGCGATCGAATTTCAGGCGAAAGACACGATCTGCGGACAAGTATCGGGGCGCGAAACGAAGCTCGTCGAACTTGTACGCACGCAGGACGTAATCGTCTTCGTCGCCGGACGTAACAGTTCGAATGGCGTTGTGCTCTATAATATCGCTCACGATGCAAACCCACGCACGCATTTCATCGAAGACGAGCGGGAACTGGATATGTCGTGGTTCGAGAATGCCGAAACGGTTGCCATCACCGGCGCAACGAGCACTCCGCAATGGCTGATGCAGCGCGTAGCGGACGCGATCTACAAAATGTGCGGTGAACCGGAGAAAGCGGAGTTGCTGCCAATCATCTGAACCTGGATTACGCGGATTGGATGGATTCACTGGATTAGTTTCGCCCCGGAAATCCATTCAATGGACGGTAATCTATTCCAGAGGGTACGATCCTTTATCATTCTGTAAATATAGATTGTTTTGCTGTGGCTTCCTTGTACCGCACTGGTACCTCAACCGATAGTAATCCCGAAAATCCATCCAATCTGCGTAATCCAGGTTCAGGCCGATGCTTCCTTCAGTGCCGCCTTGATCAGCTTCTCGACATTCGCAAGCATTTCCGGCTGATCGCGCACCACATCCCGGATCGCTTTCTCAGCCGCGTTGCGTTGATAGCCTAATGCAAGCAACGCTTGCAACGCATCGTTGCGAACTTTGCCGCCACCTTCTGTTGGCACAGTATAAATTTCTTCCTTCAATAATTTATCGCGCAATTCGACAATAAGCCGTTCGGCAGTTTTGCGGCCAATGCCGGGAATACCAATGAGCCGGTGAACGTCGCTGGCACGGATAGCTTCGCGCAGCGGCGCTTCACCGATGCCTGAAAGAATAGCTATCGCGCTCTTTGGGCCGATGCCGCTGATCGCAACAAGCTGATCGAACAGTGCGCGCTCCGCGAGCGAGGCAAATCCGAAGAGCGTCATCGAATCCTCGCGGACGATAAGGCGCGTCCAAATTTCGTATTCTTCGCCGATCACAGCGGCGCGGTCATAAGCCTCCTGCGTGCAGAGCACTTCATAGCCCACCCCGCTCGCCTCGATAACGAGCGTGTACGGCGAACGAAAATGGAGCTTTCCGCGAATTAAGGAAATCATTTAGCGTATATTAGTATGTTCGATGATGGGCACCAACAAATACTAATAAATAAGAGTTAAAGAAGATGATGTCATCCTGAGCGGAGTTTTTCTCGACGAAGGAGAGAAAAACGAAGTCGAAGGATCTCATGTAGTTTGGCTCACTGGTGAACGACAGGAGATCCTTCGACTCCGTTCGTTTCTCATTCTTCGAAACGAACTCCGCTCAGGATGACATGATATAATAAATTCTATCTTGCAAGACGCACTAAAAAAATATTTCGGATTCGATTCGTTTCGTCCGCTTCAGCGCGAGATCGTGGAGGCGGTGCTGCAACAGCACGATGTTTTCGCGCTCATGCCGACGGGCGCGGGGAAATCGCTGTGCTTTCAGCTTCCGGCGGTGCTGCTGCCGGGAATTACCATCGTTATCAGTCCGCTGATCGCGCTGATGAAAGATCAGGTGGATGGGCTGAACGCGGCGGGAATTCCCGCAACATTTCTAAATAGCTCGCTCGATAGTCGCGAGCTTTACGAGCGAATGCGCGCGCTTGAAAATGGCGAGTATAAACTGCTCTATATCGCTCCGGAGCGATTCCCAGCGTCCGGATTTCTTGAATTTCTCGAACGGCTGAACATTTCACTCTGCGTGGTGGATGAAGCACATTGCATTTCAGAATGGGGACACGATTTCCGTGCGGATTACCGCAACCTCCGCATTCTGCGCGACAGGTTCCCAAACGCGCCAATCATGGCGGTTACGGCAACGGCAACAGAGCAAGTCCTGACCGATATTCTCGAACAATTACAACTTCGCCCAGATACCAATATCTTTCGCGCCAGCTTCGACCGAAAGAATTTGATCTATCAGGTGTGGCCCAAGCGCGGCGGGATGGCACAGCTTGTCGGTTATCTTGATAAGAAAAAGGGAGAATCGGGCATTGTATATTGTCTGAGTAGAGACAGTACGGAAAAGATGGCCACATCACTCAAAGCGCAGGGGCATAATGCGATGGCATATCATGCGGGACTCGAACGGAATGTCCGCGCCAAAACGCAGGAAAAATTCGACCGCGATAAAGTAGATATTATCTGTGCCACGATTGCATTCGGCATGGGTATCGATAAGCCGAACGTGCGATTCGTTGTCCACTATGATATTCCGAAGAACATTCCCAGCTATTACCAGGAAACGGGGCGCGCCGGACGCGACGGCCTTTCGAGCGATTGCATTCTTTTCTATGCCAGCGGCGACCGGCAGAAATATATGATGTTCTTCGAAGATAAAACGCCCGAAGAACGGGTCCGCGCCATTCAGGAACTCGATAAGATGGTCGATCTTGCAGAGTCCAGGACTTGCAGGCGAAGATTGCTTCTTTCCTATTTTGGCGAGAACTATCCCAGCGCGAATTGTGGGACGTGCGACAACTGCCTTTCCACGCAACATGCCGAATCCTTCGACGGAACGCGGCTGGCGCAGATGTTCCTCTCCTGCGTGGTGCGGTTGAAGGAAAATTTCGGTCAGGCGCACGTTATCGATGTACTGAAAGGTTCACGCGGACAGAAAATTCAGGATTTCCGTCACCACGAACTGCCGACCTATGGCGTGGGCCACGAATATAAGAAGGAAGAATGGCGACATTTTGCAAATGAGTTCCGGCGGCAGGGACTCATCGTGCAGGATCACGATCATTTTAGCGTCGTAAAACTCACGCGCAAGGGATGGGATGTGCTGAAAAATGGATTGCAGGTCACGCTGAACCGTGACAAACATATCGAGCGTGTTTCGCGCGAGGCGGTGGAACTTCCCGCGCCGAACATGAAGCTCTTCGAATTGTTGCGACAACTGCGCCGCACGATCGCAGAGCAGCAATCGGTGCCGCCGTATGTTATTTTTAACGATTACACATTAAAGGAGATCGCAGCACGGCTGCCGGTGGATGGGCAGGAGTTCCTTGCCATTTCCGGCGTCGGCGAGGTGAAGGCGCGGCAGTATGGCATGCAATTTTTGAGCGTGGTGCGAACATTCAAGAAAGAGCATCCCTCTATCGCGGGAACGGATGTTGTACATCATGCGCAGCGCGAAGTAAAGAGTGGCGACAGCGTTTTCGAAACACTCACCTATTTCCGCAAAGGACATTCCCCAAAAAAGATCGCGGAACTCCGCTCACTCGCGCCCAGCACCATCAACGGACATATCGCTTCGCTCATCCAGAATGGCGATATTACTTCGCTCGACAAATTGGTCGAAGCCGCAAAGCTATCCCCTATTCGCAAGGCATTTCAGAAGCATGGATTAGCAACTCTAACCACCGTTAAGGATGAACTTGGCGATGCCTATTCCTACGAGGATCTCCGTTTTGTGCGGGCGTTCGATGAAAGGAAGAAGTGATCTTCCCTTTATTTCCTAAGATCTTTATTAGGAATGAACTCATTTATTTCCGATTGCTGTTGAATTTCCTTCATTTCATTTTTTGTGCCTATGCAAAATCATGTCCTATTTATCTGTTCCCACAATAGCGCCCGCAGCCAGATCGCGGAGGAACTTATGCGCAAGTCCTATGGCGATACGGTTCGTGTCGAGAGTGCGGGACTGCGGGAAGGAACGGTCAGTCCGCTTGCCATCGAAGTACTGAAAGAGGTGGGCGTCGATATTTCCGAGAAGGAAACGCAGGATGCCTTCGATCTCTATCGCAATGGCAGGCTGTTCTCCCACGTCATCACCGTTTGCGATGACAGCAATAACGAACACTGTCCCGTTTTTCCGGGCGGCGTGATCCGCCTGCACTGGAGCCTGCACGATCCGGCGACCTTCGAGGGAACCTGGGAAGAGAAACTGCAGCGTACCCGCGAAGTCCGCGACGAGATCGAACGGAAGGTCGATGAGTGGTATGCGGAGTATGGCGAAGCGCAGTAGGTCGGCGCTTCCAGCCCGACACTGCCGGAGGGACGAAAGAAATCGTTGGGATGCTGGAACCCGCAACAGGTGCCTATTATGTTGGGGATGAACAATTGAGATAAAACATCCCATCTTACATAATGGCAAAACAGAGGACCACTTTAACGACCCAGCCCCTCGAACTGCTCATCCACTTACTGCGGAATACACGTGTGATGCTCGATTCCGATCTGGCCCGCATCTATGGCGTAACGACGAAGCAATTCAATCAAACACTCAAGCGCAATTTAGACCGCTTTCCGGAAGGTTTTGCGTTTCGGCTTACTCGCGAAGAATGGGATAAATTGTTGGTTGTCCAAGAGAAAGGGATGTGGTCACAAACTGTGACCACATCGGACGAGGAAACTATGAGGTCGCAATTTGCGACCTCAAAAGCTTCGGATGAAGAAACTTTGAGGTCGCAAATTGTGACCTCAAAAACTGAGGCCAAAGATGGGCGGGGTGGACGCCGCTATTTGCCCTGGGCATTCACCGAACATGGGGCGCTGATGGCGGCTAATATTCTGCGCAGCGAGCGGGCGACCGAAATGAGTATCTTCATCATTCGGGCATTTGTGAAGCTACGCGAGCATACCAGCGCCAACGCCGCGATACTCACACGGCTGGCGGAGATCGATAGCACACTGCTGATGCACGATAATAATATACGCGAGCTGTATCAGGCAATAATTCCTCTGCTGCAACCCGAACCGGTTCCGCCAAAACGTAAGATCGGGTTCCGAACCAATGGCGAGAAGGAAACCTGACTTTCCCCGTAGGTCGGCGCTTCCAGCCCGACACTACACGCAGGGACGGCAGAAATCGTTGGAAGAATGGAACCCGAAATAGGTGCCCGTTATGTTGGGGGTGAGCAAACAGACTCGCATTAAAATAGTAAATCTTGTGACGATCCCAAAACCATAAATGGCACTTACTAATACAAAATCCTACGTCATTTGGCGAAATCATTCGCAACAAATGCTTGACTTTGCTGTGCTCGTTACCACGGCTGCTCCCCAACTTCAATATTCACTTGATGCTTTTGCCTCCGATTCAAAAGTACACATCGCAAAGAACCCATCATTTCGACCTTCAGAAGATCCGTACGCCACAGAAAAACGATCTCTTGCCAATCATCAAAGAGTTTTAGGTGCAAATCTACTCCTTTCTATATTCTCATATTTCGAGACTTACTTTTTTTCAGTAATCGAGGAAATAATAGCATTTCATGGGAGTGAGATTGGAATAGAAAAAATAATAAGGAATCAACTACGGGCAACGCGCAAAACTCCCGAAACAGAATTAGCACTTACTCGGCTTCGTACAACATTTAAGCCTGCACACGCAGATAGATACCGAAAATTCTCATCGATTCTCAAAAAGGAGCAGCGCCCTTGGCCATCGCAAAGATTCATGCTTTACGGATTACGACAAGTTATTGCCCAACAGAAGCGGTGGAAGGCACATGATATTCCCAGGCTGATCACGGACTTGTTGGTGTTAGATCTGTCTGAATCCGAACGCAGTCGTTTTCATATGATACGCGAGGAACGTAATGGAATTGCACATGGAAAAAACCTTAGCTTTGACTTGCAGAAAGCTATTGATGTGAGTAATTTTTTGCGATTGCTATCTATGAAAATAGATACGCACATTGTTGAGAATTTCATGGTCATAGAAAGATATGCTCATTGATTGATGACTCGTGTTTCTAATCAAACTATTTTAACTTAGACGAAAGTGATCACTCGGCTCTCTCTTAAGAATTTTCGCGCCTTCAAGGACTATACAGTACCCCTAAAAAAGAATTCCATAATAATTGGGAAGAATAATGCAGGCAAATCAACAATCGTTGAAGCCTTACGCCTAATCTCAATAGTACTTGAGAGGCATAGAGGCTTAATTTATCGTGAGGTGCCAAGATGGCTTGACATTCCAAAGATTAACAGAGGAGTTTCTCCATCCCTCAAAAATTTCGAGATTAACTTCGTCAGTCTTTTTCACAAACTTGGTGAACCACCTGCGGAAATCTCAGCAGAATTCGAAGAAGGAGAGAAGATTACCGTTTACATCGCAGGCGAGGAAAAAATATTCGCAGTAATTCGTGGCGCAGGAGGGGAAATTATAACAAATAAAAATCGCGCTCAAGTAGAACTGCCGCAAGTCCGAATCCTTCCGCAAATCTCAATTCTCCAGAAAGAAGAGCGCATGTTGGATCAAAACTATGTACGCTCGTCATATTCATCTTCCCTCGCGTCAATACACTTTAGAAATCAACTTGCCCTGAATTATGGGTCGAGTTTTTCTCAGTTTGTAGATCTCGCAGAGTCATCGTGGCCTGGTCTTCACATCAGAAAATTAGAGGGAAGATCAGGTCTCCCTAATGAGCTTTTGACCCTCATGGTCCAAGATGCTACATTTGTTGCTGAAGTTGGATGGCTTGGGCATGGACTACAGATGTGGTTGCAAATAATGTGGTTCTTAGCAAATGTAGATTCCGACAGCACGGTGATCCTGGACGAACCCGATGTTTATATGCACATCGAACTCCAGCGAAAATTGATCAGACTATTGAAGGGGCGTTACCATCAAATGATACTATCTACACATTCTACTGAAATTCTTGCAGAAGTTGAGCCTGATGAGGTTCTGATTATTGATCGCTCTAAAAGAACGTCATCCTTTGCAGCTTCTATACCTGCTGTTCAGAAAATAGTTGATCATTTGGGTGGACTCACTAATTTACAATTAACTAAACTATGGTCTTCAAAACGGTTCCTGTTGGTCGAGGGAAAAGATACACCGCTTTTGAAGGCATTTCAGAATGTTGTATTTCCGATGTCTCAGGAGCCAATTGATACCTTTCCACAAATGCCTTATCAAGGCTGGGGTGGTTGGAACTATGCTGTCGGCAGCGGTATGCTGTTAAAAAATGCAGCGGGTGATGAAATCACTCCTTATTGTATTATGGATCGTGACTATCATTCGAAAATTGAAATTGATGCTCGCTATAAGGATGCACAAGAAAAAGGAATTCAATTGCACATCTGGGATAGGAAGGAGATAGAGAATTATGTTCTAAGTCCTCGTGCAATTCATTCGGCAATCTGCAATGAATGTGGGGCCAAAACACAGCCTTCTCAAGAAGAAGTAGCTGAAAAACTTGAAGAGTTGATTAAAGAGATATGGGATTCCACATTTGATGCCATCTCCACGGCCTACGCCGAAAAAAACCGTGGTGGTGGTATCAATGCAAATAAATATGCCAGAAAATTATTGGCCGATTGTGAACGAAGTTTCGTTGGCAGAATATCAGTTGTTTCGGGAAAAGAGATTGTCTCTAAACTCTCTGAGTGGTCAGTGGGAAAATTTGGAACTATGCTTACACCAACGAAGATCATCAAGCAAATGACCAAGAATGAGGTTGATTCTGAAGTGGTTGGTGTTATTTCGAAAATTGAGAAGAATGAATCGTTCTGATAGCTCTAATCTAAGGCATAGGCATCCGTTTCCCAAAGAAATTTTCATCTATTTTCACCCCCGGCAATTGTCAACGAACATGAGATCATCCGAGAGCTGGAGTGAGCGTTCCGGCAAAACGGACGTGCGCAGCACGTCCCTACGGTTGCCGGATTTTCAAAAATACTTTTGGTTTTCCTTGCTTTTGGGTTTTGGGTGTCGTATATTAGGGAGTGAGATAATAGGCACCCTCTGGGGAAAAGATGAAAGATGGACCACGATTCACGGGATTTTCAGGATTAGGGAAAGATAGGGTAAAAATTGAAAATCGGGAACGTGGTTTTCTATATGAAATTAATGAAAAGTCGATGGATAACTGCATAAGTTAATGAAAAACAAATTCGTTTTTCGCGCAAAAAATCTTCGGGGAGTGCATAAAGTTGTGGATACATTGTGGAATGGAAATGCTTCCGGACACAAATGCCGAAATTTCTTGCGCTGTCTGAGAGACAGCGTCGAAATTGGCCCGGAAACGGCACCGATTATGAAGTACAAATGCGTTTCGGTTTTTGGGTGCTGGTTTTGAGAAATAGTATGCAGCCGGTTCGGATAAATCCGGCGCGGGGGTCGCAAACTGAAGTTTGCTGACCGTTGACGCGAAGTTTGCGCTACATTGCGGTACATTATGTGCTGCATTTGAACTTCTTGGGGGGCATCGCGGTTATTGCCCGCCCGAAAATAGAAACCATTATATCCTGAAACCGAACACCTTTTACCGCCATGGAACAGATCATACACGCCGTCAACCTTGCTCAGATTCGTCAGGATATTCCTCAATTCCGGTCCGGGGACATCATTAACGTGTCGGTGCGCGTCGTCGAAGGCGATAAGGAGCGCATCCAGCATTTCGAGGGTATCGTGATTGCGCGCCGCGGTTCGGGCTTGAATGAGACGGTGACCGTCCGCAAGATCTCGAATGGCGTGGGCGTCGAGCGTATCTTCCCTATCCACTCGCCGCGAATCGCGAAGATCGATTTTGTGTCGGCGGGCATGGTTCGCCGCGCTAAGTTGTACCACCTGAGAGGTTTAGGCTCGAAGGATGTACGCCGCAAGACGACGTAACAGTTAAGAATGAAGAGATAAGAATTAAGAGTAGATCGTTCGGGCACTTCTCGTCCACAATTATTCTTAACTCTTCACTCTAAATTCTTAACTGAATTGTTACGTTCTCTTTACATAAAGAACTACGCGCTCATCGACGAGTTTTCGGTGAACTTCGAGCGTGGGCTGAATATCATCACCGGCGAAACAGGAGCGGGTAAGTCCATTATCCTTGGCGCATTTGGTCTGCTGCTTGGCGATCGGGCATCTTCGGATATGGTCAGGGCTGGGGCCGAGAAAACGATTGTGGAGGCAGAGTTCGATTTTGTGAAAGATGGGGAACTCGGTGAGTTTTTGTCAGCAAATGAGATCGACGCGCAGGATGCGTTGGTAATCCGGCGGGAAGTATCGGCAAAGGGAACCAGCCGAGGATTTATTAATGACTCCCCTGCCAGCACACAAGTGTTGAAATCGCTCGGAGAACTTTTAGTCGATCTGCATGGTCAGCATGAGCATCAATCGCTGTTGAGATCCGCGACCCACATCCACATGCTGGATGAGTTCGGCGAGCTGGAACCGGCGGTGAACGAGTTCAGGAATCTTCGCAGTGCATTGACACGACTTCTTGCAGAGCTATCGGAAATGAGATCCCGCAAGATGAGAGCAGATGAAGAGCAGGAACTTCACGCATTTCAGCTAAAAGAAATTGCTGCAATAAACCCCATCGAAGGTGAAGACGAAGCAATTGAAGCACGACTGAAGGTTCTGGAAAATTCTGAGGAACTTCAATCTGCGGCATCCAGCATCCACGAGCTGCTTTATGATGGCGAAGGCTCCGCAATAGAGAAATTAGGGTTGGTTCGGGAGCAGCTAACAAAGCTGACCGAGATCGACGCGACACTCGAAGAGCCGCTTGGCGAGGCGAAATCGGCACTGGCAATAGTAAGCGAGCTTTCGAGATGGCTCAGCGATTATTCGAGGCGGGTTCCATTGGATTCAAAAGAATTAGCCGAACTTCGGGAACGGGCGCAATCTATTCAACGCCTAAAAAAGAAATTTGGCGGAACTCTGGCTGCTGTTTTGGGAAAGAAGAGAGAGCTGGAAGAAAAGCTTTCTTTCGAGGAGGAATTTGAGCAACGAATTTTATCTAAAGAGAGCGAATTAGCCGAGATTCGTCCTCGCTTGTCGAAGTTGGCGGTGAAGTTATCGAAAGCGCGAATCGAACAAGCGAAAAAGCTGGAACCGCAAATTGTAGAGATACTGAAGGAATTGGGAATCGAGCATGCACAGTTCAAAGTGGAAATCGAACAGCAGTCAGCCAGCACTGATGAACCCCTTGCATTGGCAGCAGATGGTAAGACGCTTCTATCGAACGGAAGAGGAATAGATACTGTGGAATTCTTCATCTCCACGAATGCCGGTGAGACGCCGAAGCCGTTGACACGGGTGGCATCGGGCGGCGAAGTATCGAGGATCATGCTGGCCTTGAAAACAGTTCTTGCCAAAGCGGATCGAATGCCACTTCTGATCTTTGATGAGATCGATATTGGCATTTCAGGACGAGTGGCGCAGCGAGTAGGACGAGCTATGAAAGCACTTTCGGAAGACCATCAGACCATCGCCATTTCCCATCTGGCTCAAATTGCGGCCTGTGGCAGTTCCCATTATTTAGCGGAGAAACATTCCTCAAAAGGCGTGACGTCATCGCGGCTACGTCGATTGTCGGATGCTGAACATGTCGAGGAGGTAGCGCGGCTTATTTCAGGAGATGTTTTATCCTCTGGTGCGCTGGAAAATGCTCGATCTCTTATTGCTGAAGCAATACAAAAAGCTCCAAAGGAACAAAAGAAATCGCGTCTTGCAGCAGCGTAATGAAGAACGACTATCAGGATAGGCTCGATGCGCTCTACAAGCTCGAGTTCTTCGGCATGAAGCTCGGATTAGAAAATATCCGAGCATTGCTGGAGCAGCTTGGTCATCCGGAGCGTAAGTTCGATTCGATCCATATAGCCGGCACGAATGGTAAAGGCAGCGTGGCAGCGATGCTGGCTGCTGTGCACCAAGTTGCTGGCAAGCGAACGGGGCTTTACACGTCCCCTCATCTTGTCGATTTTCGGGAACGCATTCGTATCAATGGCGAAATGATCTCACAAGAAGATGTAGTGACATTCCTTGAACAAATCTGGCTGAGTGTTGAGGAACTCAAAGCCACTTTTTTCGAAGTAACGACGGCGATGGCATTCGATCATTTTGCACGTCATAACGTCGATATTGCAATCATCGAAACAGGTCTCGGAGGTAGATTAGACGCTACGAACGTACTTGAAAAACCGCTCGCGACAGTCATCACCTCGATCGGACATGACCATCATGCTCAACTTGGTCCAACGCTGGATGACATTGCTCGCGAAAAAGCTGGGATTTTTAAAAATGGCGTTCCAGCAATTGTGAATTGTCCTCCTGATCTGGAAACTGTATTTAGGCAGAAAGCAGAAGAGGTAGGTGCTCCCCTTACATTCGTTCAGGATGTCCAAGTAGATTTTTCGAACGATGAAAAATGGGAACCACCATTTCCGGGTGAACATCAAATTCAAAATTTGCTTACAGCCCGTGCAACGCTGAGAGCACTTCCCTATCAAATTTCTGACGATATAGTAAGAAACGGCGTTCGGAAGACTTCCGAATTAACCGGGCTTCTCGGGAGGCTCGATGAGATCAAATGGCCCGAATTACGCGAACGAGGAATAAGGCTTTTTCTCGATGTTGGACATAATCCGGAAGCAATCATGGCTGTTCGGCAATTCTTTGAAGAATTAGGTTTTAGGCCTATCGTCATCTTCGGAATTATGGGCGATAAAGATGTAGATCAGGTTCTTAATTTAGTAAAAGATTTTGCAGCAGATCTTATTGCCGTTGCCGCTAATACTCCACGTGCCCTTCCAAGTGAGGAGCTTACCTCCAGAGCCGAATTTATAGGCATTAAGTCCAAAAATGGCGGAAATGTTGTCAAGGGCATCAAAATGGCAATTAATGAGGCTTCTCCAGGAAATGTACTACTGCTTTTCGGCTCTCATTATATTGTTGGGGAGTTTCTGAGAGAACTTTCAGGCCGTGAACCCGGTTTTAGTCATTTAACGAGCGCAAAAGACAAGAAGATTATCGCCTGAACAGGTTGATTCTTTTGTAGTATGGTGCGACTAATGGAGTAGCTGAATTCACTCCTCCGCGCTCCGGTTTGAACCCTCCGGTCCCAAGACCAACGATTTCGTGGTCATCTGTGAAAAGCCTTTTTACATTTCCATTTTTATTCACAGAGACCGGAGCACTTTTGAATTCCAAAGCCTGAAAAAGCTCTTCCGCCGAAATACGTAGTTCCAGAACTATTAACATGTTCAGAACGCGCCCACTGCCGCCGACTTCCTTGTTAAGCCTGTGACAGTATTCGCCGGTATTACAGCGTCAATCCAATCGTTTTTACCCACTTCTTCATAGCCTTTTTGAATTATAAGGCTTACGACAGAACTGGTGTTGCGGAATCCATCCGCATATTCCCTTCAACTTACATATGGCATTACTTAGCGCAGCAGAACTAAAAACAAAAAAGATCGTCGAATTGAACGAGCTTGCAAAAAGCCTCGGCATCGAGGGCTATGCAGATATGCGGAAACAAGAGATCATCTTCCGCATTCTCGAATCCGACGCGTCGAAACTGCAATCGATCCCGGCACCCACCAATGGCAAGGCTGTGGTTGAGGAAGAATCCAGCGCACCTACTTCGGGAACGCTTGAATTGCATCCCGATGGCTACGGATTTCTTCGGTCGCCGGATTACAATTATCTGCCCTCACCGGACGATGTGTATGTTTCTCCGACCCAGGTTCAAAAATTAAAGCTCCGGACCGGCGATACCATTGAAGGGACTGTCCGGCCGCCAAAACCCGGCGAGCGCTTTTTTGCCCTCTCAAAATTAGATAAACTCAATTATCTGCCGATAGAACTGGCGCGAGATCGAGCGCTTTTCGATAATCTTACGCCGCTCTATCCTAACCGCCACTTGTTGCTCGAAACCTCGCCCGGCGAGTATTCGATGAGGATCATGGATATTATTTGTCCGATCGGATTTGGTCAGCGCGGGCTTATCGTTTCACCACCAAAATCCGGAAAGACTGTCATTCTTCAGAAGATAGCAAATTCTATAGCTCGTAATCATCCCGATGTAAAACTGATCGTTCTCCTCATTGATGAACGTCCGGAGGAAGTAACCGATATGGAGCGTTCGGTCAAAGCAGAAGTCGTCGCCTCGACGTTCGATGAACCCGCGGAACGCCATGTACAAGTTGCGGAAATGGCCATCGAAAAAGCAAAGCGATTAACCGAAGCGAAGCTCGATGTAGTTATTCTTCTTGACTCGATCACTCGCCTCGCTCGTGCTCATAATACCGTCATCCCCCATTCCGGAAAGATATTATCAGGCGGCGTGGATGCGCTTGCCCTGCACCGACCGAAGCGTTTCTTCGGCGCTGCCCGTAACATCGAAGAAGGCGGATCGCTCACGATCATTGCCACGGCTCTCGTCGAAACGGGTTCCCGAATGGATGAAGTTATCTTCGAAGAGTTCAAAGGCACGGGAAATATGGAAATTCAGCTCGATAGGAAGTTATCGGACCGGCGTATCTTCCCTGCTATCAACGTGAATGCATCCGGCACACGGCATGAAGAACTTCTGCTCAGCGCCGAAGACCTAAACCGCGCATGGATCCTACGCAAACTGCTTGCCGACATGCAGCCCGTCGATGCGATGGAATTCCTCCTCGACCGTCTGCGTGGGACAAAGACGAATAAAGAATTCCTGCGGTCAATGTCAAGCTGATCGTAGGCTTAGAATTTGGTTATTCTCTTTTCACGAATTATTCTCGAACGCCTCTCCTTTACCATCAATAAATAAAGTATTTTTTATGCAAAATTATCGAAAAGCGGGACTTGTCGGTGCCATCATAGCGCTCGTTATTGGAGCAGGCGTTATTTCGGCAAGTCTAAATTCTTGCGCGGCGCTAAATACCCTTGCGGGTCTTTCAAAAATTCAGTTCAAATTGAATAATGTTCAATCGGTGCAGCTTGCTGGAATTGACATCACCAATAAACATACCATGTCCGATTTTGGCGTCATGGATGGCGTTAACCTTGTTGCTGCGTTTAGCTCTGGTAAGTTCCCACTAACCTTTACGCTCAATGTTGCTGCAAAGAATCCTAATGCTGCAACCGGCGCTACTGCACTGAATGCGTTCCAAGTAACTGACTTTCCATGGCGGTTACTGATGAATGGTCAGCAGACGATCTCTGGGAATATCGGCGCGCCGGTTGGCGTTCCGGGCGGAGGCACAACGACGATGATCCCCCTTTCCGTCTCCCTCGATCTGAAGCAATTTTTTACGAACCAGGGGTACGATCAAGTGGTCAATATGGCGCTCGGACTCACAAGCAATGGCGGCACTTCGCAGCTTCAGCTTAAAGCCCAACCAACCATATCCACACCAATTGGCCCGTTCAAATATCCGAGCGAATTAACGATCGTCAATACACAATTCAGCAATTAACGCTTCATCGAAGGATAGAATTATGAGTGGCAGTTCCATTCCTAATTTCCATAATCCTTCCCTGGTGCTGAACTCGCGATTTCTCCCAACGGCAGCTTCAGCGAAGCATGTGGTCGTCTTGCTTCACGCTCATCCATTTTCAAGCGCAATGTGGATGCCAATGGTTGAAGTATTTCAACGTCTCAGGACTGATACCGCAGTTCTCCTCATCGACCTCCCCGGTTTCGGCGGTTCAGCACTGCGCCCACAATGGGAATTTTCGCAGTTAAGCCTTGAGCTTCGTGGCATCATTGAACATTATACACGCAAACCTGTCATTCTCGCAGGATTAAGCATGGGTGGATACACCGCACTTGAATGTTACCGTATTAACTCGGATCTTGTCAAAGCGATCGTTCTCTCTAATACGCGAGCTGAAGCAGACACTCCGAAAGAGAAAACGAATCGATCAGAATTTGTAGATGATGTTCTCGCTCATGGTTCCGATGTTGCCATCGAAAGGCTTTATTCTAATTTTGTAACCGAAAAGACTAGCCCTGAAACTGCAAGGGACATTCAAAGCTGGGTGCTCGAAGCTAATCCGAACGCCATTGCAACGGCACTCAAAGCGATGACGAATCGTCGTGATTCGAGTGAGATGCTTCCACGAATCAACGTTCCTTCGCTCATCATTGCAAGCGATCGCGACCGCGTAACTCGAACAACGACGATGCGGAAAATGGCAAGTGCGCTTCCAAATTCAACCTTTGTTGAGATCAAAGAAGCGGCTCATCTTTCCGCAATAGAAAAGCCGAAGGAATGGGCATCGGCTCTCGCAAGCTTTCTCGACCGTATTTAAGGTATGATAGATATTAAATCACCCGAACGCACCGAAAAGATCGGTTATGCGCTTGCTCACCGCCAACCAACGCTCACCGTTGTGCTTGAAAATATTCACGATCCGCACAACGTAAGCGCGATACTTCGTTCCTGCGACGCGGTTGGCATTCTCCAGGTGCATTTGCTTTACACCATCGAGGATTTTCCGGATGTCGCAAATCCGGCATCCAGTGGAACTCATAAATGGCTTGAATTCATTCGCCACGACTCCGCGAAATCATGCTTTTCACAATTGCATTCGCAAGGATTTCGCATTTATGCAACTCGCATCGCTCCCGGCGCATCATCTCTTTACGGACAGGACTTTACAACACCAACTGTGTTCGTGTTAGGAAACGAACACCGCGGTGTTTCCGAGGAAGCTGCTGCACTCGCCGATGAAGAAATTTATATCCCCATGATGGGCATGGCCGAGAGCCTGAACGTCTCAGTGGCGTCGGCAGTCTGCCTATTCGAAGCATTTCGTCAACGAAAAGAACTCGGAATATATGACACACCGCAACTTTCGCCTGAATTGCTCCGTTCGAAAAAGCTCGAATGGCTTTTGAAATAGTGGACAACGGATAGTGGATAACGATTATCCTCCCCAACTCCATTATATGTTATTTTTGTTTTTAATACTTGCTTAGGATTTCTCTCGATCTCGCGGCCGGCTCGTTTTGGGTATTCATTGCAATACTTCTGGTGAGCGTCGGACTTGCAATATGGTCATATAGAAATACGGTTCCGCGCACTACCAGTGCGCGAAGAAACCTGTTGATTGCGTTACGTTCGGTGGGAATCGCCGCCCTGCTCTTTGCTATCTTTCAGCCGATCATTAGTTCTATCAATACAGAGAAGATCGCACCCTCTATCGCAGTCGTAATGGATAATTCGCAATCCATGACGCTGCCGGAAAAAGGTTTTGCTTTCGTTCCCAACACGGAAACTCGAAGGGATGTTATGCTCCATAGTATTCACAAAGCAATTCCAGCGAATGTCCTAAGCGATCCATCGAAAACAAAACTGTTTACTGTCGGAGATCAGTCTATTCCGTTCCCAAATGGAACCGCAGTTGATAGTATTAAGCCTGATGCAGGTGCAACCGACCTATCCAGTGCATTTCGTGTGATCCGAGACATACGGAAAACTTCGGATGCCGAAGCTATCGTACTTTATACGGATGGCGCATTTAATTCAGGTGAAAACCCTATCTATCCCGCACAGGAACTTGGCGTGCCTGTCTATGCCGTCGGGTTGGGTGACTCGACTGAGCCACGGGATGTCGCTGTGACCGAGCTATTCACGAATGAAGTCGCCACCGTCGGCGCCGAACAACCAGTGGACATTACGCTTCATTATGGCGGCGTAAAGCCAGGCGAGCATTTAACTGTTCAGCTTTTTGAAGAAGATCAAAAGTTAGATGAAAAAACACTCGAACTTCCGCAGTCCGTAGGTGATGAGGCTGTTAGTTTTCAGTACACACCTAAGTCCGAAGGGACAAAAAAGCTGACTGCGCGAGTCTCACAACTTTCTGGCGAAGCAACCGATAAAAATAATCTTCGCATAACGTATGTGAAGGTATTGAAAAATAAATTTCACGTCGTCCTGTTTGCCGGCGCGCCATCGAGTGATGTCAGTTTTTTACGGCAATTCTTTTCGGAAAATCCTACCCTTCAACTTTCGACCTATACTCAAAAACAGGGTGCAGCATTTTATGAAGGTGTTCCGACGAGGGAAGCATTGGGGCAGGTTGATCTGGTTGTATTGGTGGGCTTTCCGATCGCATCGAGTTCTGAAGAGTCCATTGCACTTATTCGCCAGCTACTAGCACGGGATGGCCGGTCTCTGCTTTTTATTCCATCCCATCAACTCGATCTTGCAAAGCTTTCGGAACTCGGCGATGCCGTTCCTATTCGTGCCGATGCGCGCATGGCTTCCAATGTCGAACTAAAAGCTGGCATTGCGCTTACCGCTTCGGCTGCCGAAGACCCCTTGCTTCGAGTTCCTCCGGAGGATCGAGGTTCAATCACATGGGAGGGCCTTGCCCCGCTTTTCAAAACCGAAACGCAATTTACTGCGCTGCCAGAAAGTCGAACGCTTGCAACTGCGAACGTGCAGGGTGTAAAAATGAATGAGCCTCTTTTGGTAACCCGCACCATTGGCTCTGCCCGACAGATCGCTTTTACTGGCTATGGTATCTGGCAATGGAAGCTGACCACTTTTGGACGCGAGGAAGCATATACCAGCAAAAGTGACTCCTCGAAATCGAAGATAAGCGCGCTCGATCTTTTTCTCGCAAATGCCGTTCGATTGCTCACAACGCAACAGGAAAACAAGCATGTTCGCATCGAACCAGATCGAAAATTTTATCAGGCTGGAGAGAGAATTGATTTCCTTGGGCAAGTCTATGACGAAAGTATGGAACCCGTCGAACACGCCGATGTCGCAATCCAAATTTCAGGACAAACTTTGTCAAAACCTCTGGAACTCTCACTCGAAGCTGCAGGGAACGGTCGTTTCGTTGCCAACCTTCCGCAAGGGCTGCCAAAGGGAGATTATAGCTATAAAGGTACGGCTACTTTGAACGGACGCGGACTCGGCACCGACGATGGAAGGTTCAATGTCGGAGATTTCAACATCGAATTAGCAGAACCGAGAATGCGAAGTGATATTCTACGAGCTATGGCCGAGCGCACCGGAGGAAAATTCTATACCCCGGAAACAGCCGCAAATCTTCTGAAAGATATTTATGCGAATCCACAGTTTCAGCCACGTGAGATTACAAACTCCCATGATTATGAGCTTTGGAATAGCTGGCCTCTTCTTACGCTCGCAATTGTTTGTTTCGGCGCGGAATGGTTCATTCGCAAGCGGCTGGGAATGCTTTAATCCGACATGTTCGTCAATCGTAGTAATTTTGTATGGTATGAGAAAACTTTTCCCGATCTTTTTACTCCTCGTGATCACTACTACCGCCCGTGCTACACCGACAGATTCCGTCGTCGATGGATACCGGCATTTCATCATGCCGACCGGCAAACCGATCGAGGGCGGCTATTTCGGCTTTTGGGAACTGGGATTCTTACAAGGCGGCTATGGATTCGGCGATGTGCTTTCGGTAAGCGCTGGTTTTACCGTGATGCCAACCGTAGCTTTTAGGTCACAATTCGGATTTTTGCAAAGCAAGCTTACCTTCTTTGACGATCAAGGTTTCTCACTTGCAGGAGGTCTTAACTTTCTTAGACTTACAAGCGACAATACCCTGCTCCATCTTTTCGGGTCTCTCACGTATGAATCGCAAAATCAATCTCGAATAACGGGACTACTTTTTTACAAATTGTATTCTAACACTCCGAATGGATCCAACACGACACTGATGACGGTGAATGTGGTACCGTATGGGGCGTTCACATTCAATTATACCGGCGGCCTTGGGGCCGGACTTGGCTTCGACACACCGCTCCCAGGCAACCAGAACATGCGTTTTGTTGCAGAAGTGTGGAACCACGATCTTACAGAGCCAACTGCGCTGGGCATCCTTGGTGCAGTTCGGCTCGAAAGCCAAAACTTTTCTTCCGATTTCGGATTCATGTTCTTCACGCTCCCGTTAATAGCACCGGTAGCAAATTTTGTTTGGAGATTTTGAAACCACATGCAATTTACGATCGGCACAAATACCACCGGAAAACAAGCACAACCACTTGGGCTGACATTCGGCATGAATGGAACCGGACTCATCGCCATTAGCCCTGCTACCACTCCATTTGATGTAACAGTACAGCCGTTCGATCCAGATCGAGACATTTTTTATCACACGTCGGAGTCACTGACACCCGAGGACTTAGCAGAGGAGATCGAGATACATGTTCCACGATCACTCCGAGACAAATTAAACACCCGCCTCACTTCCGGTACACTCGGCAACTTCGTGATGATGCAGAGCATATCATCCGGTTCTCCTGCCATCACCCCATTAGCGGCATTGGAAAAGATATTGAGTCCGATTGGAACTGTCAACTCTGCAATTCTTCAGGCCGATAATGGAGGTACTCTTTTTATCCGAAAATCTGGGAACGACCATAGTGCTGCAACAAGTACTCATTCTTTAAAAGAATTTTTGAATTTGAGCACGGATGAACGCGAGCGTTCTTTCCTGAATTTTCAGGCTTCAGAAATTATTGTAAGCGGAAGCGATCTTGACCATTTCGAAAACCTCGATCTCGGCTCGCTTACATCATCGCGCCGAATTACAATTTCTGATCTTTCTTCATTCTGTAATTTCACTTCGGAATCTGCCGCGATTGTGGAGACGAATCCGCATCTTTATACACTTGTTATCGGCGCAGCTGCCGTTTATGCTGAGATCAGGGATAGTACAATACTCAAGCAATGATACTATGCAGAATCCAAAATTGATAAATCTTCCGGGTTTTTCATTCATTGGCATCGCCGCGCGTACTACGAATGCTAAGGAAATGTCCGGTGAAGGCGTTATCGCAGATCAGTGGGAGCGGGTAATGGCAGGCGGTATCATCGAACAAATTCCCATTCGAGCAGATGCGAACATTATTGCATTGTACACAGATTATGAATCCGATGCTAATGGCGAATACACATTCCTGATCGGTGCAAAAGTAGCATCCCTCGATTCAATTCCAGAAGGAATGATTGCAAAACAAGTTCCTGCCGCACATTATGCAGTCTTCACTTCCGAAAAAGGCCCAGTCTGGAAAGTTGTACCAGAAGTGTGGCAAAAGATCTGGTCAACTCCTGCTCCCGAAATGGGCGGCGAGCGGGCCTTCCTCGCCGATTTCGAGATCTATGACGACCGCGCTGCCGATCCGCAGAATGTCGTAGTGGAGGTGTGGGTGGGAATTAGATAGCTAATGGGCAAGAATAATTGGTACTACTCTGCGGTTCCCGTCCGACATCACGACCGCAAAATACTGACCTGATCTACAGTGATTCCCTGAATTGTCTCTACCATCCCAAACATCTTGATTCGTTATGGATTTAAAAACAGGATTTCCGAGCACATCATAGATAAGAAAGAATGACCCACTTTCCATTCCTCGAATTTGAAATTCATTAACTGAAGGATTAGGATAAACCGAGATGGTAGAATTCGTTTTCACCCCAGGGGCGACTCCATCAATGGAAGAAACTCCTATTAAAGTGACGAAAACTGTCCCTCCGAAGTTATCAGTGTATAATTGTACTGCCGTATCGGTTCCGGTATAGCTGGATGGTTGAAAATAACGTTCATCCACGACTGTTTGATGGGGCGGCAACAGCACTGTATAAGAACTGGGATCGAAATACTCATAAACTAACTCTCGCGAATTCAGAGATAGCGTATCAGCGGATAGATTATGAATAATTACTGAGTCAATGCTGAACCCATAGGGGTGAGTATAAACTGGATGAAGGATGGTGTCAATCGAGAAGCGTACGGCCGGACTTCTTCCAAAAACAGGAATTTTGAATCCCAAGTGAGCCACTTCCGCACCGATTGAATCCCACTCTGCATTGAGAACAACAGTATCGTTGATGATATTACGATTTATAGATGCATGCATCACAACTGGCAAGGGGCCGCTTGAATCATGCGGAAGAATAGAAACACGCAAGGAGCTCTGGCCAGATATCGTAAAGTCACCTTGAGGCATAAACCCTACAATCACACTTTCGGAATCTTGGCTTGAATTGTAAAGACTGAGTGTCCCGATTGAGCTATCAGAAGGCGGATAATAATCAAATTCCGTTTTAGATAACCGGTAATAAGGGGTGGCGCAAAAGCCAGATAGAGAAATTAAATAATTGCCGGGAGATCGATAATTCAATCCATCACGAATTCGCTGATAACTGAGACTAATAGAATCCACTACGGATAGTCTAAATGCGTCTGCTAAATAATGCAGCCGAATAGGGATTAGAGAATCACCCGGCGCAAGAAGAATGGGTTGTACCACAGAGTCAAGAAACGTAAATGCATCACTCTTTGCAAGTGAGTACGAAACATACTCTGTATCAGGGGTCTGGTTGAAAATCCGCAGAATGGCTATCTCTGTGTCTCCTGAACGCAACGTGTCGAAAATCGAACGGCTAAGCGAATACTGATTTGAAGGAGCAATGTAAGTAATAGCGATTACATTTATCTGCTCACCGAATTGTCCGCCGAATGGGTACTTAAAAGAATCTCTTATTTGAATAACAGAAGTGTCTTCATATTTCTTCGATAGATAACTAAAGTTGTAGTTGTACGTGCAGCTCTGAGGAGAAAGATTAACATTATATGGTGATACCGATTCAGGGTCGAATCCATTTCCATATAATGAATCTTGTCGAAATTCTACCTGAACTGTTGCAGTATCAAGATAAGGATTACAACCTTGAGAAATGAAAAATGCTCCATCGACAGCTTTGGAACCTATCGGTGCAAGGATGAAAATTGAATCCGGCGCAGGCCATTTTGACCACCAGTTGCCAGTTGGAATCAACTCGAGTTGAGCATCGGCAATGTTGCTCGCAAGTAGTAAGAATGCTATCACGATGATCTTTCTCATGCTGTCATTGTAAGCAGAGAACCAACTCAATGGTTTCTTCAAGTTAGGTCAAAAAAAAGCCCCTACCCTTATGGATAGAGGCTTGAATAACCAACTTATCTCCGGCGATCCCCGCCGTAGCCACCGCCTCCGCGGCGATCCCCGGCGCCTCTGCGGTCGCCACCACCACGGCGATCTCCACCGCCTCTGCGGTCGCCGCCATCACGGTCACCATATTCGCGGCGTGGGCGCTCTTCGTAGCCTTCGGGAACCGGCAATAACGCTTTACGCGATAGCGAGAACTTTCCGTCCGGTTTGACCGCGATGAGCTTCACATCGAAGACATCGCCGACCTGAATGACGTCCGATACATTCTCGACGCGTACGTAGTCGATCTCGGAAATATGAAGCAATCCTTCCTTTTTCGGCATGAATTCGACGATGGCGCCAAGCCCTTCGCGCACCTGCGTGACACGGCCTGCGTAGGTAGCGCCTTCTTCAGGTTCCGCGATAAGGCCCATGATGAACTGCTTCGCACGGTCACTTGCTTCACCCGAAAGCGCAGCAATGGTAACGGTTCCATCCTCTTCGATATTGATCTCGACTCCGGCATCGGCCTGGATCTGACGGATCGTCTTGCCGCCCGGTCCAATAACAAGCCCGATCGCATCGACCGGAACTTTTACTGTCGTAAGGCGCGGCGCGTAGGTTGAAAGTTCTGATTTTGGCGCAGCGATCGCTTCGTCCATCTTACCGAGAATGCGCAAACGACCATCACGTGCTTGCAAGAGAGCCTTCTCTAACAGCCCAAAATCAATGCCCTTGATCTTCATATCCATCTGGCAAGCGGTAATACCATCGCGGGTTCCGCAGACCTTGAAATCCATATCGCCAAGATGATCCTCGTTGCCGAGAATATCAGAAAGGATCGCGACGCGATCGCCTTCTTTAATAAGTCCCATTGCAATGCCGCTTACTGGCTTCTTCAGCGGAACGCCGGCATCGAACATTGCGAGGGAACCCGCGCATACCGTCGCCATCGAGGAAGATCCGTTCGATTCCAAAATATCGCTCACAATTCGAAGCGCGTATGGGAAATCTGCTTCGGCTGGAATCAATCCCTTCAGCGCGCGCTCGGCAAGATTACCATGCCCGATCTCACGGCGTCCGGTTCCCGAATAGCGGCCTGTTTCGCCAACAGAATAGGATGGGAAATTATAGTGAAGCATAAAGCGCTTCGTCGTTTCCGGCTGTAAGCCTTCGATATTCTGCTGATCGCGCTTGGTGCCGAGTGTGCAGCTTGTCAGCGATTGCGTTTCGCCGCGGGTGAATAGCGCGGAACCATGTACGCGGGGCAGCACGGCAACTTCACAAGAGATCGGACGAATCGTCGTCGTATTACGACCATCGAGGCGAACATTATTCGCTAAGATCATCTCGCGCATTTCGCGCTTTTCGATGTCATGCAAAATGTGATCGACATCTGCTTCGATCAGCTTGAACTGCTCTTCCCCGCCAACTTTTTCGGTAATGGCCTTGTGAGCAGCTTCGTATGCTTCTTTAGTCTGGTCGTGACGCTGTTCTTTCGCAAGCACGGTGCGTGCAAGTTCACGAAGTTTAGCAGCAGAGTGCTCTTCGATCTGTGCGACGAGCGTTGCGTCCATCACTTTCGCTTCCTGTACGCGCTTCTTTTTTGCAATGCCGCTTTCCGCAACGATCTTCTCCTGTCCGGCGCACAGTTCCTTCACCGCACTTGCAGCACTATGCAGCGCCTCAAGAAACTCCGTTTCGCTGATCTCATGGCATTCGCCTTCGACCATCAATATGGAATCTTTCGTGCCTGCAACGACGAATTCATAATCGGCCGTTTCGAGTTCCGAGAAAGTGGGGTCGATGATGATCTCGCCATTCACGCGAGCGACGCGAACCTCGGCAACCGCTTCCTCAAATGGAATATCCGAGAGCAAAAGCGCAAGCGAAGCGCCTGTGGCCGAGATCGTATCCGCATCATGCTCCTGATCGGAGCAGAAAATAGTAGCGACAACCTGCGTCTCAACGCGCCATCCGTCTGGAAACATCGGGCGGATGGGTCGGTCTATCAAACGTGCGGAAAGAATCTCCTTCTCCGTCGGGCGGCCTTCGCGTTTGAAATATCCGCCGGGAATTTTTCCGGCTGCAGCCGCGCGTTCACGGAACTCGACTTGCAGGGGCATGAAGTCGATTCCCTCTTTCGGTTTCTCAGCGGCAACCGCCGCAACCAGCGCCATCGTATCTCCCAAACGGACCATCACCGATCCATTGGATTGTTTTGCATAGCGCCCGATGTCGAAGCCCATTTTTTTGCCGCGACCGTATTCTATTTCGTAGTTCATTTGGATATGGAGAGACGTGCTGCGCACGTCCTAAAAATTGATATAAAAGTAAAAGGGCGTACGCAGCACGCCCTTACAGATTTATTTACGGATATCAAGCTCTTGGATGAGCGTGCGATATTTATTGAGATCCTTCTTCGCAAGATAATCGAGAAGGCTGCGGCGCTGACCGACCATCTTCAGCAACCCACGGCGACCGTGATGATCCTTGGGATTTTTTGCGAAATGCGGCGTGAGGGAGTTGATATTTTCGGTGAGAATCGCAATCTGGACTTCCGCGCTCCCCGTATCGTTCGGCGCTTTGCCGAATTTCGCAGCAAATTGCTGCTTCTTTTCTTTGGTAACTGGCATGTATGTAATAGCGCTAATAATGATGCTGCCGGTACCGCGCGCTATAGTAGCCACCGGCAGCCCTGTCCCCGTATGGGACCGTTTTTGAATTTGAAGTCCGCCAAACGAGGTCGGAGGGGGTATAATTCCGCGTCAGCCCTTCACGGTGGTCCACACACTCGAACCAAACGATCAGCTCTTGTCCAAAAGAAATGCGTGCCATTTGCAAAAACGCATTTGTGCTTCATGAACTGTGCCATTTTCAAGCCGATTTCGACGTTTTCATTCAGACAGCGCAAAAATTTTCGGCATTTGTGTTCGGAAGCAAGTTTCATTCCACAATGTATCCACAACTTTATGCACCTCCGAAGATTTTTTTGCGCGAAAAACGAATTTGTTTTTCATTAACTTATGCAGTTATACATCGACTTTTCATTAATTTCATATAGAAAACCATGTTCCCGATTTTCAATGAAGGTGATCCCATACTCTTAACTCCTAACTCTTACTTCTTAACTGAAACAGGTGCCCATCAAAGCAATCACAATATACGCGCAAAAAAGGACAATGTCAAGTGGTTTCTGAAAGATTTATGGAAAAACGAAGATCGATATCGTCGAATCGGTATTCTGTTCGTTCGAATTGAAATGCTCGGTGAAAGCTGGCTCGCCCGATCCCCCGTTCGACGCACGGGTTGTAAACTTAGTTATTTGCGAGCAATCTCCAGCGCTGCGCTGCGGCATCATAAATAAAGATCGCGCTGCTGCCCGGTGCGGTCGTTATATCGAACCCGCCAGGAAGGATGAACCGATCGGCCGTTGCAGAGCTAGCATTCTGACTATTGAACGTGACCGTGAACGCACCAACTCCGACATTCGAGAAATAGATGAGGCGTCCATCGGCCGAGCCAGTCGAATTAATGCCCGTGATGTTGATATTCGCAGTCGTATTGATCTTAAAATATGCGCTGTTGGCATTAATGGCAAGATCATTCTGGTTCGACCCAAGTGATCCGCCCCCTGTATAGGTGCTATTAGTAGCAATAACCTGTGCGCTATTGCTGCCTGCCGTCTTCCACGTTAGATCACCAGCGCCATCGTTGGTAAGCACGGCCCCTATCGCTGCGGCTTGCGCTGCGGGGAAGCCATACGTGACGTTATTGATCTTGGTGAGATTGCCATTGACATCAGCATTGAGTTTGCCACCTCCAACGCTTAGGGTGTTGAACGCCCCGGAGCCGGCGGTTTCACTCCCGGTAATACTCGCGTCTCCATTCACCTGCAATTCAGTCGCACCTCCATTTGCTCCGTTGATGGTCAGATAGGTACCATCGGTTCCAGCTGCTGCCGGTCCGATTCTGTTGCCGGACGAAGTCTCGATCGTCGGTGCCGTGATCGTCACGTTCGTACCGTTTCCGTTAGTGTTGTTCGTGACAATACTCGACGCTTGCCATGCATTGTTTACACTGTTCCAGTAGAGTGTTTGACCAGATGCTGTGCCAACATTGACGAACCCAGCAGGTGGGTTTCCAGAAGGAGAAAGCGGCAAAAAATACGTCAAATTGCCAGTCATGCCAGATGGCACTTGCAACAAATATGTGTGCCCTGCGCCATCGTCAAGCAGGAGGGATTGAGCCCCGATCACCCGGCTCTGAGAAAATCCATCCTGTGAAAAAAATGAGAGACCAATAACAGCAACCGCCGTGACCCGAAGTAAAGTGGATAACAATTTCATTATGTTGTTTAATAAGGCTTTATTAGCATTTAAAGGGGCTTTTGAGTAGACCTTTGGAACCAAAAAAATATTTTCTACAAAGAAAAATTGAATCTGGTTTATCAAACGGAATGACGAAAAACGCAACGCCATGATCGAAAGTATCAAACCGAGTCACAAAGAAAATAATTCCATTAGCTTCACCGCGCCCGAAAGCGGCGCGGCGGAAGCGAGCATTGTAAATCTTCTCGGCACGGAGGTTGCGCGGCTGTTCGAGGGCGAGTTGCCTGCCTGCGAGCATACCTTCACCTGGAACGCCGCTACCATGCCGCCGGGAGCGTATTGGGTTATGGTGCGAATGAATGGGAGCGCGGTGCGAGTCCCGATTGTGCTACACTAATCGGCGGAACTACGCGGGAACTATTCCGTTCGAGCGATGTCGGCATGATCGCCTAGCAGGAACTCCTTTACAAGCTTTGTGTTCCATAATAATTATCTCATAAGATTAAGGTTTATATCCGATGTCTCTATCTGCTACTCGAAGAATTCTCATCGCACTGGCCGGCCTCTTTTTTACATTACTTAGCACACGTTCGCAGGCACAGTGGATCCAGACGAGTGAAAACTCAAGAGACATCATCTCCATGATTTCCTACGACACAACGATTTTTGAAGGTAATTATGGCGGCGGCGTGGAGCGTTCGACCAACAATGGAATGGACTGGACCGTGCAAAATACCGGTATCACCGATCTCGGAATCAGTGCATTCCTTTTCAGTGGCGGCAGCCTCTATGCCGCAACCTTTGGCGGAGCGTTCGTTTCTTCCAATAACGGCAACGATTGGACAACGATCTCCACCGCTCAGCAGATCAGTTCGATGGCGGCGTTAGGAAGTTATCTTTTTATCGGAATTTCCTATCAGTATAGTCCGTCCGAGTTCGGGGTATACCGGTCATCCGATATGGGCGCGAACTGGGCGCAAATGAATACAGGCTTGCCAGCGGATCCGAAAATTCGATCGCTCGAAACGGTGAACTCTACCCTCTTCGCTGGCACCTCCCAAGGAGCCTACGCTTCAACCGACATGGGGACAAATTGGAACGCCGTGCTTCCGCTCGAAGATACGATCATTGCATTTGCTATGCAGGATACGAATCTCTATGCCGCCACGGCATATCATGGCGTTTTCCGATCAAGTGATACCGGAAAGCATTGGACCGCAACCAGCACGGGCCTCAGTTCGAAGTTGCTAACGTCCTTGGCCGTCAAGGATAAGAATATTTTTGTCGGCTTCTACGATGATGGAGTATACCTTTCCACGAATTATGGAAATAGTTGGAATCCCATTAACATGGGTTTGACGGACCTTGCGTTGGTCGGGCTTACTGCAAACAGTAGCTATCTGTTTGCCGGAGCGGATCAGACCGGCGTTTGGCGTCGCCCGCTCTCAGATTTTGGCATTAGTTCCGTTTCCTTACACGCTTCTACCAACGAATCCATAATCTCCTACCCCAATCCCTTCACCCAATCCACCACCATTAGCTTCACCGCGCCCGAAAGCGGAGCAAGCATCGGCAACGATGCTGCGGAAGTAAGCATTGTAAATCTTCTCGGCGCAGAGGTTGCGCGGCTGTTCGAGGGCGAGTTGGGAACTGGTGAGCATACCTTCACCTGGAACGCCGCTAACATGCCGCCGGGCGCGTATTGGGTTATGGTGCGAATGAATGGCACCACTCAACATATTCCTATTGTGCTGCAACCGTAGAAATAAATTCTAAGCTACCCTTACAATCTATTTTTCCAATAGTTCGGCTTTCGGGAGTTATGAGCTACGCTTTGTATTATAGCCTCCCCCGCATCTATTCGATAGAAGATCGAAAATGGGAAATGATCGAGTTGCTTGACTCGAACGTCTTCTGAATGGATTGGATATAGATTCGGATTTTGCCCAATCAATGTGACCGCAAGATCGATCTCTTCGAGAAATGACATTGCTGCCTGAGGATTCTCCCCAAAGTAATAATCTGCTGACTCCGCAATCTCCTCTTCGGCGGGAGAAAGGAACCGAGCCTTCATTTATTGAAAAGCCTGGACTTTATCCGGGCAATTGCTTCGCTGGCATCAACGGCCTTGATATCGCCACGTTTGTAGGCTTCATAACGCCTGTTGCTCTCTGCAACCCACGCGGACAAATAGTCCTTATCTTGCGATAGATCAATAGCAAGCCGCTCCGCAAGCTCAACCTTGCTATCATGGTCGAGGGCGAGAGCCTCGTGGAGAATTTCGTCGAAAGCGCGATCCATGCATATTGAACTTATGATAGAAGAGGTTTAATTCCTTCTTTCAGGAAGTACGGCTTTCAGAAGTACGGCGATACACTGGCGCGATTCTTCGTAATTTGTGGTTAACCGTGCGTGACATCAACCACCACTAACTGCCCCGTTTGCGGGAATGCGGCGTCCAAGCCATTTCCGATGTATTATTTCCTCAAAGAGAAGCGCTTCGATGCGAGGAAGTGTACGCGCTGCTCATTTATTTTTCTCGACCCAAGGCCAACGGAGGCTGATCTTCGCCTCATGTACAGCGATGAGTATTTCCTCTTCGATGGCGCGGATTTCGGCGCGCATGCCTCCACCGATTACGAAACTGCCGCGATCAAAGGTTCTGTAAAATTCCCGGCGATTCTGGGCGCGATCCAAAAATTCAAGCCGAACGGAAAATTTTTTGAGATCGGCTGCGGCATGGGATATTTTCTCAACTACGCCAAAACACATGGCTACGATGCCAGTGGGATCGAATTCGCGGCGCTCGGCACAGATATGTGCCGCACCAAATTCGGCCTCGACGTCACACAAAGCTCGTTCGAAGACTGGAACGCCTCGCCCAACACGTACGATGTGATCTTCATGGGCGATGTGCTCGAACATTTCGTCGATCCCCTGCCGATGCTGAAAAAAGCGCACACGATGCTCAAGCCATCGGGCGTAGTTGCCGTGGAAGTTCCCGCTGTGTTTAACTCCCTCATCGGCCGTGCCGCCGCGATCGGATTAAAATTGCTCGGCAAACCTCGCAAAATGCAGATGCCGCCCTATCATGTGAACGAATTCACTCCCACGACGCTCCGAAAAATTCTGGAGAATGCTGGGTACTCCAATATCAAGATCATTCAGCGTATCAAGCCGCCATCGACGATCACATTACGCGGAAGCGCGTTCGATAAAGCAATAAAAAAATCATTGCAATATCCCAATTATTTCATTACTAAAACCTTTGGGGTCTTCGGCGACCGGATGCTGGGAATTGGGGTAAAATAGGGCATAAAAAAAGGCATAAAAATAGCTGCAACCTTTGTACGGTTCGTGTGTTCTTTTCTCAGCTAAGATTCTCTACATGACGGTTTGGTAATCTTTGTTCCCAGATCGAGAGAATTTTAGTTATTTCATGGTTCGTGTTTTTAAACTCGTTTTTTAGAAAGTGAGTCCATTTATGTCAAAGGTCAGTGTGGGTTCTTCTTGGTTTTCTTCTCGTTTAAGCCGATTGGCGGGGTTCTTATTTTTACCGGCAGCGTTGCTCGCAGTAGTGAGCCTTGTTGCATTCCGGCAACCGGGCACGGTGTTGATTTCGGGTGCTCCGATCAATAATCCGCTGGTACTACCTCCGGGCTGGTCTGCACCGCCGACCCCGGCAAATAATCCGATCACAGCGGAAAAATTCGTGCTCGGCCGTCAGCTCTTTTATGAAAAAGAGCTTAGCGGCGATAACAATACTTCGTGCGCGTCCTGCCATCAGCCGCAGAACAGCTTTGCTGCACTCGGTTCCCATAAGGGAGCATTTGGCAACACCACAACGCCGATGCGTAATGTGCCACGCCTTGTGAACGTCGGTTACGATACCGTGCTTACATGGGACGGCCACATTCAAACCCTCGAACAGCAAGTTCACCTCGCCGTGGTAAAACAAAGCGATCTCGATGCCGATACCAATATCGCTTTTGCTAATCTTGCAAAGAATCCAGCATACACCGCATTGTTCAATCAGGCGTTCGGCTCACCAGAAATTACGTTGGATAGAATTGCGATGGCCATTGCAACGTTCGAGCGATGCCTCATCAGCGGCAATAGTCCGTACGATCAATATCTGAATGGTAGTTATTCTGCGATGTCACCATCTGCGATGCACGGTATGCAGCTTTTCTTCGACACTGCAAAAACCGATTGCTCGGGATGCCATAATAATCTGGGCAATAATGCAAACTCGGTGGGCAATCTGTTCACCGATAATAATTATTATCGCACAGGCACATTCGAACAAGGAACCCAAGCAGGTGGCGGTTACGGTGGAGGCGGTGGTGGCAAAGATACGGTCTTTGACTCTCTACTTGTACACGGTGATGTCGGTCATGCCTTCGTGACACATTCTTCACATGACATTGGAAAGTTCCGAACACCAACGCTGCGAAATGTTGCTCTCACCGCTCCTTACGGTGCCGATGGGACCGTGAAATCTTTAGCTCAAGTTATTGCAAATTACAATAACGGTGGAACCGGATTCGTTCTCGATAGCATAACCGGAAGAGATACGATGATTGATAATCAAGATCCACGTATCAAACCTCGTCATCTTACAGATCAGGATCAAGCCGACCTTCTGGCTTTTCTCCAGAGCCTGACAGATACATCATTCATGATCAACTCACTTTTCCAGAATCCAGGTTCGCTTTCTGGTGTGGAAGATGGGCATATCGTATCCGCTGATCTTTCGGTCTATCCGAATCCCGCTACCGGTTTCGTTACCATTTCGTCTCCGGATCTAAAAGGAATTGCTGAGGCAACTCTTATATCCTCAAGCGGAGTAACAGTTTGGCGACAAACGATGAATGCCGATGGCCGCCCATTCCAGCTCGATCTGACTGGAGTTGCAAATGGCCCGTATCGGCTCCAACTTCGTGCCGGTGCGGTAAGCCGGATGAGCAATATCGTTCTTGAGCGCTGATCGAAATTTCTTTTTACTCGGGGCGAATTCTGTAAATGGGAACTCGCCCATTCCCGAAGGTTTGTGTGCTTAACTTTTTTGTTTGATATTTAGAAAGAGAGTCATTATGGCAAAGGTCAATGTAGGTTCTTCTTCGTTCGCTTCTCGCTTGGTTTCTCGTTCACGCCGCGCAGCAGGATTTCTTTTGTTGCCGGCTGCCCTTCTTACGATTGTGAGCATTGTAGCGTTTAGGCAACCTGCTGGGAACACCGATTCCGCTCAAACGCTCAGCGATCCGCTCGTCCTGCCACCAGGATGGTCTGCCCCGCCGACCCCTGCAGATAATCCGATCACGGCAGAAAAATTCACGCTCGGCAGACAGCTCTTTTTCGAAGTTGCCCTCAGCAAAGATGGGAGAACCTCATGCGGCTCATGCCATAATTCTTACCTGGGTTTTGCAGCCGGGGGACCACACGCTGGAGCCGATAGCGTTCAATCCACACCGGCGCGCGATGTTCCGCGGCTTGAGAATGTAGGGTATGACACCGTCCTCACCTGGGACGGTCACATCCAAACGCTCGAAGAGCAGGTTCAAATTGCTGTTGTGAAGAAAGGCGATCTTCAGGGTGACACCACCAAGATCTTCCCCATTCTTGCAAGCAATCCCGCCTACACCGCGATGTTCACAAAAGCATTTGGCGACCCCACCA
>Ga0206943_1030_pt1 | contig 31936 bp, 33 predicted proteins | sample Alteio_BWOrgHeat_7_FD_153243 | JGI IMG/M metagenome (GOLD analysis project Ga0206943, IMG submission 153243) | Enriched cells from forest soil in Barre Woods Harvard Forest LTER site, Petersham, Massachusetts, United States -... | ecosystem: Environmental > Terrestrial > Soil > Temperate forest > O... | reverse complement strand
TTTCACGGCCGTTCGTGCGACTCGGCAGCCGTCTCACGCAGAGCGCATCTACTGATTCGCGCAGCATTGTGTGGCAGTCGCTCTTGCTCGGCGTTGCCACTGGTTTACTCTGGGCGCCGTGCGCGGGCCCGATCCTCGGCCTCATCCTTACCGGCGCGGCTTTGCAGGGAGCAAGCTCCCACACATCGTTGCTCCTGCTGATCTATGCGGCAGGGGCGGCAACATCGCTGGCAGTGGCTCTGCTCGCGGGCGGGCGCGTCTTTGCTGCCATGAAGCGTTCTCTTGGCGCGGAGGAGTGGATACGCCGGATTCTTGGCGTGGCTGTTCTTGCCGGCGTCATTGCAGTTGCTTTTGGATTGGACCGCGGCATCCTGACGCGCGTCTCGCTCGCCAGCACATCGGGCGTGGAACAGAAGCTGCTCGATCGCCTGCACCCAAAGGTAGTGCGCATTCCCGATCAGACCCTGACAATCACCGATACAGGAGAGACGCTCACGGACAGCTCACCGTTGTCCAGCCTGACGGGAGCAACAGCCTGGATCAATTCGCCGCCGCTGACCGCCGATCAACTTAAAGGCAAAGTCGTTCTCGTCGATTTCTGGACATATTCGTGCATCAACTGCCTGCGCGCACTGCCCTACGTTCGCGCGTGGGCAGAAAAATATAAAGAAAGCGGCCTGGTTGTGATCGGTGTGCATACTCCGGAATTTGCTTTCGAGAAGGACCTATCGAACGTACAGAAGGCCGTCCGCGATTTTGGAATTACTTACCCCGTTGCGCTGGATAACAGTTACATGATCTGGAGCGCTTTCAGCAATGAATACTGGCCGGCGCATTACTTCATCGATGTGAACGGCAAAGTGCGCTACCACCATTTTGGCGAAGGAGAATACGACCAGTCTGAGCAATGGATTCAGGAACTCCTTAGGCAGCGCCCTGATGAGCAATCCCTTCCGGGCGGAATTGTGGACGTCAGCGCGCAGGGTGCTGAAGCCGCGCCGGATGCGAACGAAGTTCAGTCTCCTGAAACCTATGTTGGCTATGAGCGTGCACAGAACTTTGCGTCGCCAGGCGGTTTCAAGCAGGACAAGGCCCGCACCTATACCATTCCTGCCAGCCTCGAACTGAATCAATGGGGGCTTGCCGGGAACTGGATCGATCACGAACAAGCCGCAATTCTGGTTTCTCCGGAGGGAAAGATTGCGTTCCGTTTTCATGCGCGCGATCTGCATCTGGTGCTCGGCCCCACAGCGGATGGAAAGCCCGTGCGCTTTCGCGTGACCATCGACGGCCACGCGCCCGGTGAAAATCATGGAGTAGATACTGACGAGCATGGCAATGGTGTTGTTACCGAGCATCGCCTGTATCAACTTGTCAGACAGAAGGGGACGATCACAGATCGCGTCTTCGAGATCGAGTTTCTGAATCCAGGTGTCCAGGCATTCGCCTTCACCTTCGGTTGAACTCAACGTATCAATCAGGAGAAACTTCTGATCGAAGATGCGTGTCGGTTTGACTCATTTGTAAATTTCATCGGTTCGGAATATGGGATGATTTCACCGGAGGTTTTTGTGAATAAAGGACTATGTTTGTTGTTGGCTGTCGTGACGGCTGTTCCCGCTGCTTTGCTCGGACAGGAGAAAGCGGCTGCGCCCGCGAATCCGATCACGGCCAGTGAAAAAGGTATTTATTCGTTTATAAGCAACGCGGTCATTGGTGCGGCTCAGAAAGTGCCGGAAGAAAACTATTCCTTCAAGCCAACACCGGAGGTTCGCAGCTTCGGCCAACTGGTGGGGCATGTGGCCGACGCGAATTACATGTTCTGCTCGCTGGCTTCGGGCGAAGCGAACCCAGGAAAAGACATCGAGAAAACGAAGACTTCAAAAGCCGATCTTGTGGCCTCGCTAAAAGACGCAGTTGCGTACTGCAACAAGGCCTTCGAGGGTATGACCGATGCCAAGGGCGGCCAGATAGTTAAGTTCATGAACTTCGATCTGGCGAGGATGACAATGTTCTCGCTCAATACGGCGCACACAGATGAGCACTATGGAAACATGGTGACGTATATGCGGCTCAAGGGAATTGTGCCGCCGACCAGCGAAAGTCAGCCTGCACAAGCGCCGAAATAAACGCTGCCCTTGCCGGAAAGGGGACCAGGATGCCGGAGCAATCAACACCCCTCGCTGACGATCCTTTCCAGGGCCGGACCCCGACCAGTCATGAACAGATGACGGGACTGCCCTGGGATGCGTCGTACGCCGACGGTCCGGCGCCTTGGGATATCGGTCAGCCGCAGCCAGCAATTGTGCGCTTGGCATCCGAGGGGGGATTCGCCGGAGCGGTGCTCGATGCAGGGTGCGGGACTGGTGAGAATGCTCTTCACATCGCCTCGCTGGGACTGTCGGTGCTGGGGGTTGACGTGGCTGAAACTGCGTTGGCGATTGCCCGAGAGAAAGCCGACGTCCGTGGGATCGAGATTGAGTTTGCCTGGGCTGACGCGTTCCACCTGGAGCGTTTGCGACGCGAGTTTGAGACGGTGCTGGACTGCGGACTCTTACACACTTTCAACAGCGACGAGCGACCAGGATACGTCGCGAGTCTGGCGTCGGTGACTAAACTGGGTGGAAGTCTGTATGTATTGTGCTTCCGTGACGAGGGGCCCGATACTGGTCCGCATCCGGTCCGCGAGATAGAGCTGCGAGCCGCGTTTAACCTCAGCAATGGATGGAATGTTATCGCCATCGAACCGGTCCGGCTTCAGACGAGATACCACGACGACGGTGCACCAGCATGGTTCGCGAGAATCAAACGAATCTAAGCTGCGGAAACTCAGTGACGGATTTCGGGCGTATCACGGGAAACCTCTGTTCGGAATTGGACGGGCTTTTTCGGAACCGAACATTGAAGGTTCTTCGAGGCGTTGACATCAATGTGCTAAGCCGATTGGAATCAGTGCGTTCAGAGACCCAGTGCTTTGGATGGCGGAGTGCGGTGACTATCTTGAGATTTCTTTAGAGGTCGCCATGCAAACTTTCCTGCAGGATCTCCGTTATGCGTTGCGTCAGCTGCGCCGTTCTCCTGGATTTGCTCTTACCGCAGTCTTAACCCTGACTATGGCGATTGGGGCGAATGTAGTCGTCTTTGGTGTTGTGAACGCGCTGGTGTTGCACTCGTTGCCAGTGCCCGAAGCTAACCATGTGTATTCCATCCAGCCGAAGGGTGGGGTTGCGATTTCTTATCCCAATTACGAGGATATTCGCGACCGGAATAAGACATTTTCCGGCGTTTCCGTGGTCCGTATCGCCCGCATTGGTCTCGATATGAACGGCAGCGCGCGCCCGGTCTGGGGATATGAGGTTTCGGGGAATTACTTCGAAATGCTGGGCATAAAGCCGGCGCTTGGGCGGTTTTTCACTCCGGCTGAAGATACGAAGCTTAACGGCGAGCCCTATGTGGTGCTGAGTTACAACTGCTGGAAGACGCAGTTTGGCGGCGATCCGGGCGTGGCGGGGCGAACGGTGCGGATCAACAAACATCCGTATGTGGTGCTGGGCGTTGCACCAAAGGGCTTCAATGGCACGGAGCGCTTTATCTGGCCGGAGGTCTGGGTGCCGATTCACAATGAGCCGCAGATTGAGGGCTACAACTGGATCGAGTATCGCGGAGCTTACAACGCTTGGGTGGTCGCACGACTGAAACCCGGAGTGACGGCGCAGCAGGCGAATGCGGATCTGGTTAATATCGCCGGGCAGCTCTCGAACCAGTATCCGGATGCGGATAAAGGCCTCGGTCTGCAATTGGCGCAGCCTGGCTTTTTGGGGGATATGCTCGGAGGGCCGCTGCACGGCTTTCTGCTGGGGGTGATGTTGCTGGCAGGACTGGTGCTTCTGGCCGCGTGCGCCAACCTCGGCGGCCTGTTTGCCGCGCACGTATCCGATCGCGCCAGGGAGATCGGCATTCGCATCGCAATCGGCTCCAGCCGCGGGCGAATTCTTCGCCAGCTGGTCACGGAAACGGCATGCCTGTCATTGCTCGGCGGCTTGATTTCCGCGTGCCTGGCAGCGGGGCTGCTACACGCGCTTACGATGTGGCGTCCGCAGACGGATTTTCCGGTGCAACTGCTGGTTGAGCCGGATGGCTTTGTCTATCTGTTTGCCGCGCTGCTTTCCCTCGCGACGGGGCTGGTCTTCGGCGTTATTCCCGCGCGGCAGGTCTGGGATACCGATCCGAATCAGGTGTTGAAAGCGTCTGGAACCTCGGGAGCGGCGTTGCGCAGGTTTTCCCTGCGCGACATTCTGCTGGCCGTACAGATCGCGCTCTGCTGCCTGCTGGTGACGGCGTCGTTTGTCGCGTTGCGTGGGCTGCAGCGAACGCTGGATATGCCTCTTGGGATTCGTCCTGAGGGCGTGACGGTCGCTTCGATGGATACGCACCTCGCCGGGTATGAACATTCGGGCGAAATTCAGAAGCGGCTGCTGGATGCCGCGCGCCAGATTCCGGGAATTGAGGGCGCTACGCTGTCGAACTCAATGCCGCTGGGCGTGAACCAGAGTGAGACCGGCGTTTACCCGCCGGGAACGACGTCGTTTAGGGCAGCGAATCAGGCGTTTCCCGCGAACTACTATGAGGTTTCGCCGGGGTATTTCGCAGTGGCGGGGACGCGCCTGCTGACCGGGCGTGATTTCAGTGACCACGATGATGGGAAGTCGCCCGATGTCGCCATCGTGAATGAGACCTTCGCGAAGCGGCTCTTTGGGACGACGAATGTTGTGGGCAAGACGTATCCGGACAGTCCCAGCCATCGGTTTTTGATTGTCGGTGTTGTTGAATCCGGAAAGTATGGGACGCTGACGGAAGACCCGGCTCCGGTGGTGTTCTGGCCCATTGCGCAGCGGGGAAACAGCGACACGGTGTTGCTGGTTCGATCGCATCGTGGCTCAGCCGAGATAATTCCGGCAGTACGCGACGCGATTGCGAGCGTCGATCCGGCGCTACCGGTCTTCAGCCTGACGACGTGGACTGATGTGCTGAGCCTTGTCACGTTTCCGGCACGCGCGGCGACGGTTGCGCTGGGGGTTCTGGGCGCGCTGGCGATGATGCTGGCAGTTACAGGCATCTTCGGTATGGCCAGCTACACGGTGTCGAAGCGGATGCGCGAACTGGGTATTCGCGTCGCGCTCGGGGCGCAGAACAAGCACGTGCTGCGGGCGGCGCTGGGGCGCGTTGTTCTGCTGTTGGGGATTGGGTCTGTGGCTGGGCTGGTTCTTGGCGCGGCGGCCAGCCGCGTACTGGCGAGTATCGTCTATCAGGCTTCGGCTGCTGATCCCTGGGTGATTGTTGCGGTGGTGGTGACGATGGGCCTGGTTGGACTGGCTTCGGCTGCGATTCCGGCCGGCCGGGCACTTTCTGCGGAGCCGGCTCGGTTGTTGCATGATGAGTGATGTACTTGTGATTTGAGTGAAGCTCTGCTCCGCGCCAAGCGGCCTCGATTTGCGTTAATCTGTTGGGCGGAGTTGATTCTGTGATCGAGTCACTGCGTCGAGACTTCAACGAGCGTTATCGCCCGGAAGCATATCGCAAGATGCTGCACAGTCTCGACGCGTGCGTGCGTACGCACGTTGAATTTCGCGTCGCTGAGACGCCATGCTTCTTTCCCAAAGCGATGTTCGATGAAATGGCCGCGATTGGCGCGGAGTTGACGCATCGGCTCGTCGATGACAAGGCATATCTGAAGGCTTCCCATGCGATGATTCCGTCGCAATATTGTGCAGCGGATGAGACGCCGCATCCCCATTTTATGACGGCGGATTTTGGGCTCGTGCGCGAGAAAGATGGGAAATTAGCGCCAAAACTGGTCGAATTGCAGGCGTTTCCATCAGTTTTTGCGTATCAATTCGTGCTCAATGAGGTGTATCGCTCGGCCTTCAATCTAAATGGGGACCTTGGATACCTGCTTGGCGGCCATAACGAAACCAGTTTCTGGAAACTGATGGAGCGGGTGATTCTGCGCGGGCATCATCCGGAGAACGTAGTGCTGACGGAGGTGGAGCCGCGGAAGCAGAAGACCTTGCCGGATTTTCTGGTGACTTCTGAACGGCTCGGGATTGAGATTGTGGACATTGCGGAGCTTGTGGCTGATGTGAAGCCGGGGAAGCCGACGCGACTTTGCTACCGGAAAGGCAAGAAGCTGGTTCCGATTCGCCGGATTTACAATCGGGCGATTGTGGATGAGTTGATGCGCAAGCAGATTGAGCTGCCCTTTGATTACCGCGAGTCGTTCGACGTGGAATGGGCGGGGCATCCGAACTGGTACTTCCATATCAGCAAGTTCTCGATTCCATATCTGGATCATCCGGCTGTTCCTGCGGCGGTGTTTTTGAGTGACTGGATGGCCGGCAAGGGGCAGCATCGGCTACCGGAGGACCGGGAGCAGTGGATTCTCAAACCGCTGTTCTCATTTGCGGGAAAGGGAATTGAGTTTGCCCCCTCTGACGAAATGCTGACGTCGATACCAAAAAATCAGCGGCACGAATATCTTTTGCAGCAGCGGGTCCATTTCGAATCTGTGGTTGATACGCCACATGGGATGACTCAGCCGGAGATCCGGATACTGTACCTTTGGCCGGATGGAGGGCATCTGGAGCCGGTTTTGTCGCTTGTCAGGCTGGGCCGGGGGAAGATGATGGGAGTCGATCACAACCGCGATAAGGAGTGGGTGGGCGGTTCTGCGGCCTTCTATCCCGCGCCAGGCCATTGATTTCTTGGGATATTAACCCGCCATTGACGTTACGATTCGTGTTCCCGAAGGCAGGGTTCCACAAACAAAAGTAGTGACAAACATTGTTGCCCCCTGCTTCCATAGAAGGGTGTAAACTTTGGTAATTCGAGGTAGGGATTACGTTCGGGTAACCTAAACGAGGCGCCTTTGTGCATCCGATTGGAGTGGATGAACATGTCTGAATACTCCTCTCGCTTTGAAATCGACGCACAGGGGTCACGTTTTTCTGTTCGTTTTCCGCTTCGATTACCGGTATTGATTCTGTCAGGGGACCGGGAGTTTGTGGGAACAACAGAGAACATTTCGTCGAACGGAGTGCTGTTTCGTCTTACAGAACATCTTCCGGCGAACACGAAGATCGAGTTCCTGCTGGAGATTCCCGCAGGTGAGTTGTTCGGTGACAACACGGCTGCTGTTCATTGTCTTGGACGAGTGATTCGCACCTATCGGGAAAGTTCAAGCTATTTTGCGGCGGCGGTGATTGACGAGTATCGCTTCCAATAGAGCGACGAAGTGGGCAAAAAATGATGACGTCGGAAGCAAAGCAAAAAACGGTCGAAGGCGCTGTACCGGCTCCAAACGGTGCAGCTGTAGCTCCTCACGTCAAGCCGCTGATTCGCGTGATTATGGCCGACTCGCAGGCAATTTATCGCGTCGGCATGCGCAAGGTCTTTGCGGTGGAAGAGGACATTCAGATTGTCGCCCAGGTGGAGAGCCTGGCCACTCTGCAGGCGACGCTGCCGCAACATCCAGCTGATGTGCTGGTGCTGGAAGGGAACCTGCTTGCGGGCAAGGCGAATCTGGTTGCCGAGATTCTGCAACGCGCCCCGGAACTGAAGATCATTGTGCAGGCAACTTCTACGGATGAGGCTCATACCGTCGAGCTCTACCGTCGCGGTGTCCGCGGGGTGATTCCCCGGTCCATTTCGCCGGATCTGCTGGTGAAGTGCGTGCGCAAGATTGCGGCTGGCGAAACCTGGATCGACAACCAGTCGGTTACCTGGGTTATCGAAGCCTACCGGACGCAGGCGTCGGCGCTGGCAAGCCCCAAGAACCAGCCGCGGCTCTCGCCTAAAGAGCTGGCGATCATCAATCACATCACTCAGGGCAAGCGTAATAAAGAGATTGCCTTTGATCTGGGCACCAGCGAACAGGTGATCAAGAATTACCTGCGCAAGATCTATGACAAGCTGGGCGTCTCAGACAGGCTGGAGCTGGCCCTTTATTGCCTGCATCACCAGATTCACACCAAAGGAACCGAAGCTGAAGCGAGGGCTAGTATCGAAGCCGCGCTCGGCGAGACGGCAAAGCTCTAAAAGCGAACGAGCTCAGGCGGAAAGCTGTTCGCGAACTTCTTCCAGTAAAGCGACGAGTGTCGTGAGCTTTTCTTTGCTCATCTGCTTGAGTATGTGCTTTATGCCTTCGCTTACGACTGGGTCCATTTCTTTGAGCAGCCGCTGGCCTTCGGCAGTAATGGTTGCATAGATGACGCGCTTGTCTTTCGGGTCGCGCTTCCGTTTGATGAGCTTCTGTTTCTGCAATCGGCCGAGAAGGCGGGTGATGTCGGGATCACTGCTGACGAGGCGCTCGCCAATCTCAGAACACCGCAGGCCAGTGTCGCCCGCTCCACGCAGAATGCGAAGCACGTTGTATTGCGTCGGCGTGATGCCATGCGGCTTGAAGAGCTGCACGGTGTGATGCTGCAGGCGGTCGGAGGTGCGCCGGATGCTGAGCAGCGCTTCTTCCTCAAGCGTTTCGAATGGACGAGTCTGTTTGATTTCTTCCTGTAGCTTGCTGACCATGAGTGCCTTTGAAAAAAAGTAACAGGTGCGTTCCACGAGGAGCGCACCTTTCCGATGATAATCGAATGCTTTTACTGCTTGACCAGTTCGATGTCCAATTCCACTTTTACGTCGTCGCCCACAACCGCATCCCCTGATTTCAGGTTGCCGCTCCAGGTGAGTCCAAAGTCTTGGCGGTGAATCGTAGTCGTTCCGGAGAATGCGCGACGGGTCTTGCCCCAGGGGTCGGCTTGCTCCTTGCTTGGGCCTTCGAGCGCGAGGGTGACTGTCTTGGTCACGCCGTGCATGGTGAGGTCGCCGGTAAGCTGCAGCTGGCCGTTGTTGTTGGAAAGGCTCTTGCTGACGAAGGTCATCTGCGGATATTTGGCCGAGTCAAAGAAGTTCGGGCTCTTGAGGTCCTGGTCGCGCTGAGCAACGCCGGTGTCGACAGTTGTGATGTCGACTGTGGCATTCGCGCTGGACTTGGTGATGTCCTTGTCGTCGAGGGTTAGAGCGCCGTTGATGCTGCCAAAGCGGCCATGCACATTCGAGATGCCCATGTGCCGGACGGTGAAATCGGCCTCGCTGTGAGCGGGGTCAATCTGCCACTTCGACACCTGCGCCGAAGCGGCCAGCGTGGTAAGTGCCAGAAGCGTAGTAAAAATAGCGGACTTGCGTAGTGCTTGCATAGAATCGTTCTCCAAAACCTGTTTTCCTGCTTATGCCGTGAATCTGTTTAGCAGCATTCATTGGATACACTCGCCTATATATTCGTTGCAACAAATAATTTTGCGATATAAACAGAACATTTACCAGCGTTTACTCTGATAAGCTCCAATTTCCGGGCCTGATGGCATGCCGATTCGCTTCTTTTCTCAATTCCGGTCGCTGACTCCGCGGCAGCGGCATGCCTTCATGGCTGCCTTTCTGGGGTGGTCGCTGGATGCGTTCGACTTCTTTCTGCTGGTCTTTTGCGTCTCCGCGATTGCCGCAGATTTTCACGCCCGGACATCGGCGGTAGCTGAGGCTCTGTTTCTTACCCTCGCTTTTCGTCCTGTGGGGGCGTTTCTCTTTGGCACGCTGGCGGACAAGTTTGGGCGCCGTCCGGTGCTGATGCTGAATATTGCCTGCTACTCGGTTTTTGAGCTGTCGTGCGCGTTTGCGCCGTCGCTGCATGCGCTGCTGATTTTGCGCGCGCTATTCGGGATCGCGATGGGCGGGGAATGGGGAGTGGGTGCGGCACTGGCTTTTGAGACATTGCCGCGGGAAGGGCGAGGTTTCTTTTCGGGGTTGCTGCAGGAGGGTTATGCGGTTGGGTATCTGATCGCCGCTGCGGCCTACGCGGCGCTTTACAAGCCGTTTACGCACCTGGTGCTGATGGGGCATGTCGTGGGCTGGCGTGGGCTCTTTGTTGTAGGCGCTGCTCCTGCGCTTCTGGTTCTATATATCGGGTTGAAGGTTGAAGAGTCTCCTGTCTGGCAGGAAGGTCACAGGAAAGGGGCGAGGCACGCGATGTCGGCTGCGCAGGGTATCCGACGATATGCGGTGACTTTCATTTTCGTGATTCTGCTGATGACGGGATTCAATTCGTTTTCGCATGGGACGCAGGATCTGTATCCGACGTTTCTGGAGAAGGACCACGGATTCTCGCCGGCGCTTACCGGGGGGGTGGCAATTGTTTACAACTTTGGCGCGCTGCTTGGAGGGATATTCTTTGGCAGCCTCTCGGAGCGCTTTGGCCGCAAACGGGCGATCATCGCCGCTACGCTGCTGGCGCTGCCGGTTATTCCGTTGTTTGCGTTTGGGCACTCACTCTATGTGCTGGCGACCGGGGCTTTTCTGATGCAGTTTATGGTGCAGGGTGCGTGGGGGGCCGTGCCTGCTTATCTGACGGAACTTTCTCCTGGGCCGGTGCGTGCGACATTTCCTGGGCTTGCTTATCAGCTTGGAAATTTATTGGCATCGCGGAATGCGGTATTGCAGGCGAAAGCCGCGGAACACTATGGGAGCTACGGCGTGGTACTGGCATGGACGGTGTTGATTGGAGCGATTTATCTCGCCATAGTCACTGCTTGTGGCAGAGAGGCCAAGGGTGCGGAGATGACTGCTGAATAGGGCAGGACTGCTATGGGTGCAGACGGGCCACCTTTAGCTGGCAGCTTTGATTTCTTCGCGCACAATACGTCGCAGTGTGTCTTCGAGCTTTGGGGATTTCCCCTCAATGTGCTGACGCAAGGCCTCGTTGATCAGCGTCTGGTAGCCGATCGCCCCTCCTGATTTCTCGGCTGCACTCAGAAAGTAGTCGACGACATCCTCATCGAGACGGATCGTGATGCGCGTCTTTCCGCGCTGTTGCGGCTCCGCAGGAAGAATGCGGCCACGCTTGCCCTTGCTGAAATCGTATTGCTGTTTCATCGCATTTCCTCGTATTGCAAACGCTCGTGTGGTTCTGCCACCCGTGCAGAGATGAGACGAATTGCGGCATCGCGATAGCTTAAGCCACGACCAGCACGCGACCCTTCGCACCCAGGCCGATTGACACGAATCGCTCCTCATTGGGATCGGACTCGTCATCTTTGATCGTGATGGCATGATCATCTTCGAACACGGAGACGGACGCCGTGCCTCTTGAAATTCGCTTCGGCCTTCCGCAAGTCCCACTCGAAAGCTCACCTCTTTATTGTATGCACAAAATGTGCATATCGCATATATTAGTTGGAAAATTCTGCTCGCGATGCGCAGAGTTTTTTCACAGTGGGAAATGAGTCGTGGATGTGCGTGGCTCCATTCAGCTGAAATTCAAATAAATATCGAGAGTCAACTTATGGAACTCCAGTTGCATCGTAGTTAGCGTGTCATTGATTGACGAAATCGAATTGGCAAATATGACGGGATGACGCTGAGTATCTCGGCAAATCACCTAAATCTGTCGTACTTGCCAGGTCGAGCAAAGCGGCCCTCTTAAAAGGGCCGCTTTATTTTTGGAGATCAAAGACGATAGCGGCATTTCTGACGTTGACCGAATGCGTATCCGGCATAGTCGCGCGGGAGATCGACGATTTCGATGAATTTTGCTCCTGCGATCTCACAGCTGCGACGCGAGGCGGTATTTTCGGGATCGCAGGTGATCCATAACGGATCAATGCCCAGCTTTCGTGCCAGAGGCAAGATCAGCGCGACAGATCGAGCAGCATAGCGATGGCCGCGAAATGGTTCATGCACGCTGTATCCGATGTGTCCTGCGTAACGCTCGATGGTGATGTTTGTTTGCGAGCGGAGGTTGATGTGGCCTATTTCTTCTCCGCTTATGGAATGCGCCATTTGAAAATGATAGGTGGGGACCTGATGTGTGCGGTGAGGAGCTAAGCTCACTAAGATCAGGCTTAACTCGTCATCGCGTAACTGGCCGGGTTCTATCTGCATTTGATCGGACATGCTTATAAAACCATCACAACTTCTTTGTGCCACCTTTGCGGGTGGACTCGTTGAATGGAGATGTGAATGCAAATGCAATCGCGCTCTACCTGTTGCTTGTTCTGATTGCCGGAAGCGTATGGTTCCTTGTTTGGGTCTTCTCCCATCTGGCGCGGGAGACGCAGCGAAAGCGACGGTAATGGAGTTTTAGAGAGTGGCGGACTGATATCCGCCACTCCTTTCACTCATCTTTCTATAGATTGCCGCGCGCGGCTTGTTCGCGCTCGATGGCTTCAAAGAGTGCTTTGAAATTGCCTTTGCCGAAGCTGCGGCTGCCTTTGCGCTGGATGATTTCGTAGAAGAGCGTGGGGCGGTCTTCTACCGGGCGAGTGAAGATCTGCAGCATGTAGCCTTCGTCGTCGCGATCGACGAGGATGCCAAGCTGTTCGAGCTCCTGGATGGGCTCGTCAATTTTGCCGACGCGGCCTTCGAGTTCCGTGTAGTAGGAGTGCGGTACTTTCAGGAATTCAATGCCCTGTTGCTGCAGCTTGGCGACGGTGTGCAGGATGTTGTCTGTAGCTAGCGCGATGTGCTGCACGCCGGGACCGTGGTAGAACTCGAGGTACTCTTCGATCTGCGATTTTCTGCGGCCTTCGGCTGGTTCGTTGATGGGGAACTTGACGCGTCCGTTGCCGTTGGCCATGACCTTCGACATGAGGGCGGAGTATTCGGTCGAGATGTCCTTGTCGTCGAAATGCTGGTAGAGCGAGAAGCCCATGATGTCGGCATAGAAGTCGACCCAGCGGTTCATTTCGTTCCAGCCGACGTTGCCTACCATGTGGTCGATGTAGAGCAGGCCGACGGGACGCGCCAGCGGATCTTCGTGGACGGCGCGATAGCCGGGCAGGAACGCGCCGCGATAATCGCCGCGTTCGACGAAGGTGTGGACGGTGTCGCCGTAGGTCGCGATGGTGGCGAGCTTGACGGTGCCGTGCTCGTCGCGCAGCTCGTAGGGCTCGTGTACGCTGCGGGCGCCGCGTTTTGTGGTTTCCTTCCACGCGAGCCTGGCGTCGTCGACCCAGAGGGCGACATCGTGGACGCCGTCTCCGTGGCGGTGGACGTGCTCGGCGATTTCGCCGTCGGGGCGCAGTGGTGTGGTCAATACGAATCGCACCTTGCCTTGCTGGAGGACGTAGGAAGCTCGGTTACGGACGCCGGTTTCTGGGCCGGAGTAGGCGACAAGCTTCATGCCGAAGGCCAGACGATAGAAATACGCAGCCTGCCGCGCATTACCAACGTAATACTCGACGTAGTCTGTTCCGTTAAGGGGAAGGAAGTCTTTTTGCGTTTGCACTTCCGGATGCGCAAGAGTGGACATCGAAAGAGATACTCCTGTTTCACTAAGTTAGACGCGCAGATTGCTCGTTCAGATGCCGCTCGGACCGGACCTGCAACCCACTAACATATACCCAGCAGGCAAGAGTTGACCAGAGCCGCAAGGTTGAGTTGACTACAAATTGTTTCGGCGAGGGAAAGACAAAAAATGCCGGTGAAAATTACGGAGCGCGATGCGCTGCTGATTATCGATGTGCAAAATGATTTTTGTCCCGGCGGCGCGTTGCCTGTGCCGCATGGCGATGAGGTGGTTCCGATCATCAATCGGTTGTCGCCGTTGTTCCATTGCGTTGTGCTGACTCAGGACTGGCATCCGCGAGAGCAGCTGTCGTTTGCTTCACGGCATGCGGGCAAGGAGCCATTCAGCACGACGCAAGTGGCGTATGGCGAGCAGACGCTGTGGCCTGATCATTGCATCCAAGGGACAGAGGGAGCGGCATTTCACAAGGATCTCGACATAAATCATGCGCAACTGATTTTGCGTAAGGGATTTCGGCAGGAGATCGATTCATATTCCGCGTTTCAGGAGAATGACCGCGCGACGAAGACGGGGCTGTCCGGGTATCTGCGCGAATTGGGCGTTGATCGGGTGTTTTTTGCCGGGCTGGCTTACGACTACTGCGTGCGGCATTCGGCAGTGGAAGCGCGCGCGGCTGGATTTGAGGCAGTGGTCATTGAGGATGCCTGTCGGGCGATTGGCCTGGGGGAATCGGTGGAGGCGACGCATCGAGAGTTTTTGAGTTGTGGGGTTGGACAGATTAGCGCCGATGAATTTGTTTGATCGTGCAATACACCCGAGGTTGACACTCCACAATTTGGAGTGAGATGCTCAAGAGTTTTGAACCAAGGGGTAGTTCCAGATGAATCCAGCCGCTACGCAATTGCACGTTGCCGAGTCCTTCCTCATCCAGCAGGATTGGGATGCCTATACACCTGAGCAGCACGCGGTGTGGGCGGAACTGGTGAGACGGCGCATGCCGCAGCTTGCAGAACATGCCTGTGACGAGTATCTGGATGGATTTCATCAGATCGGATTGCGTGAGGATTCGATTCCCAATCTGGCTGATGTGAATAAGCGCCTTGGCCCTCGCACGGGCTGGAATGCAACGCCGGTGAGCGGGTTTCTGCCGCCGGATGCTTTTTTCGAGATGCTGGCAGCACGGCAGTTTCCGACGACGACGTGGTTGCGCAAGCGCGAGTCGCTGGAATACACGCCGGAGCCAGATATTTTCCATGACGTCTTCGGTCACGTGCCGATGCATGCGCATCCTGTATTTGCCGATTTTCTGCAGCAGTATGGGCGCGTTTGCGCGCGGCTGATGCATGACAAGGACAAGCTCGAACGCATGGGGCGGCTCTTCTGGTTCACGGTTGAGTTCGGCGTGATCCGGCAGAAGGGAACCATCAAGCTTTACGGCAGCGGGCTGATTTCGTCGCATGGCGAATCCACGCATGTGATCAACAATGGTCCCGATATTCGCGATTTCGATCTCGATGCGGTGTTGAACCAGGAGTTTCTTGTTTCAGAGATGCAGAGGGTGCTTTACGCGGTTGAGTCCTTCGATCAGATTTACGAAGCTGCGAAAGAAGCTGAGCATCGGCTGGCTTAACGGCTATCCAAATGGCTCTCCGATGAATCTATGAAGTATGGGGATCGCGCGGAAGAGTCGTTGGCAGGTTGTTTTGCGCCAAGTGACAGGCTATGCATGCCTGGTGGCTGGCGTTGCGGGCTGTGTCCTGCCGATCATCCCAGGGATTCCGCTTTTGTTTGTAGGGCTAGGGCTGCTTGCGGTCGACAGTCCGTGGGCCGCACGGTTGCGAGACAGGCTCAAAGATTATGTTGCGAAACGTCTTAACTCGCGGCGTGGCAGCAATCCGAAATCGCGAGCCGGCAAGGTTCCATCAGAAGACTCTGCTGCCTGAGTTGAGATAAGGTACGAGAGTACCCACGCGGGCCGCGCCATTCGCAAGTTTTCGCAGGATTGTCACATATCTGTTGCATACTGTGGATTGGAGGATTTTCTTGCCTCGCATTCATTTTCAGCAGCAGCTTGCCGAGCTTAAAGACAAGATTCTGGGGATGGCCGCTCTCTCTCAACAGGCACTCGATGCATGTGTCGATGCCTATCTGCAGCGGGACACGAGCTTGTGCCAATTTGTGCGCGAGAACGAGAATGCGATCAACTCCGCGCAGCGTGAACTGGATGAAATGGCTTATGACCTGCTCGCCAAAGAGCAGCCGATGGCGATTGATCTGCGATTCATTCTGGCTGTCATCAAGATCAATGGCGATCTGGAGAGGATCGGCGATCAGGCGATGAGCATCGCGAACAGGACGCTGGAACTGCTGGAATGCGACCCGATCGATCTGCCAATCGATATTGGTGAAATGCGCGATTGTGCTGCGCGCATGATTCGCACGGCGCTGCAATCGTTACTCGATGCGGACGCGCAGATCGCCGAATCGGTTCTCGCGATGGATGACGAGATTGACCGGATGAACCGGATTGCTCATGAAGAACTGACGAGGTTCATTCAGAACAATGCTGCCTGCAGCCAGCAGGCGCTGCAGGGCATCATCATCTCGCGAAATCTTGAGCGCATTGCCGACCACGCGACGAATATCGCCATGGATGTAATTTTCTGGGTGCGCGGCGCTGATGTACGTCACCAGCTGAGCGCGGCTGTCGATTAGCTTTCCGGGTTCGGCCCCGACTTGATTCTTACCAGTCTGAAGGCCGCGTCTACGTTCAAAAGCAATGAAAAAAGCCTCGATCATCTCTGATTGCGCTGGAGCAAGTTATGGCCCTCCGAGCCCTATGGGGAGGACGCATTCCAACTGGCGGATCCTACCGTAAAGGTATGAAAAACCACCGATAAATCGTCATTTACCCCATGCCCAATTTATTTCCCGAGCAAAAAAGTGACAATGCCGTTACATTTCTAAGACGGTGTCAAATTGTATTTCGAATACTCTGAAGGGTGTGATCCAGCATGAGAATCGCTGCAACCGCGACGGCTTATCCTCCGTACTATTTTTCCCAGCAGGAAATCGTTGAGGCCATTAAGGAATACTGGGGTGAAAGTTTTGACAAGTCCAGTCTGCTAGAGAGGCTTCACTATCGGACCGGTGTAGATAGCCGGTACTTCTCGCGACCACTGGACGAATATCGCGGGCTCGATACCTGGGGTAAGGCGAACGATGTCTGGATTGAAACGTCGGAGGAGTTGGGCGAAAAGGCGATTGATTGCGCCTTGAAATTTGCCGGGTTCTCTCGCGATCGCATCAACGCGATCTTTTTTGTTTCGGTTACCGGGGTTTGCAGTCCGTCGATCGATGCCCGGTTGGTGAATCGTATGGGTCTTTCGCGGAATATCAAGCGCAATCCGATTTTCGGCCTGGGGTGTGTCGCAGGCGCGGCTGGACTGGCGCGCGCCGCGGACTATGTGCGCGCCTATCCGGATCATGTCGCGGCGCTATTGTCCGTTGAGCTTTGTTCGCTGACATGGCAACGCGATGATCTTTCTGTCGCAAACCTCATTTCGTCGGGGTTGTTTGGCGATGGCGCTGCCGCCGTTCTGGTTGCAGGCGCCAATGTCCCTTCGAATGGTCCACGTATTGTGGCGAGTCATCAGGTTTTCTATCCGAACACTCACGATGTGATGGGCTGGAAGATCTCGGAGAAGGGCTTCAACATCGTGCTGTCGCCGGATGTGCCGGCAGTCGTTCGCGAGAACCTTGGCCGCGACGTCGACGGATTTCTGGAACAACATGGATTAACGCGGGCCGATATCGGCTCGTGGATCATGCATACGGGCGGTCCAAAGGTTCTGGAGGCAACCGCGGATGCGCTGAATTTAAAGAACGGCCAACTGAGCGCTTCATGGGAAGCGCTGCGTAAGGTTGGTAACTTATCTTCTGCCTCGGTCCTGATTGTGCTGGACGAGGTGATGAAACATCGGCGTCCAGCGCCTGGGACGCGCAGCATTCTGGCGGCTATGGGGCCGGGCTTCTGCGCGGAAATCCTGTTGCTGGAGTGGTAGCGACCTCTTGACCCAAAATTCGTGCGATGTCCTGATTGTCGGCGGCGGTCCAGCCGGGCTAGCTGCCGCCATCGCATTACGAATGAGGGGTGCCGATGTACTGGTCGCGGAGGCGCTGAAGCCGCCAATCGATAAAGCCTGCGGAGAGGGCCTGATGCCGGATGCGCGCCGCGATCTGGCTGCGCTGGGCGTACATTGGGAGCCCGGTGATGGGGCGCTGTTCCGCGGGATCCGGTTTATAGACTGGACAGACAGGGAGCCGGTCTCTGCGTCCGCAGATTTTGCAAGCGGAGAGGGGATCGGGATGCGCAGAACTGCGCTCCATGCGCGACTGGTGGAACGCGCTCTCGAAGCCGGTGTTCGCCTGCGTTGGAATACGCATGTTGCGCTTGGCAGCACAGTCTCTCTGGGCCGCGAAGCGTGCAGATACGGGTTCCTTGTCGGTGCGGATGGGCAATCGTCCCGAGTGCGCAGGTGGGCAGGTCTCGACTCTTGCAGGCTGATTTCCAGGCGATTTGGCTTTCGCAGGCATTATCGAATGACTGCGATAAGCGATTTCGTTGAAGTTCACTGGTGCGGTCTTGGACAGGTCTACATCACTCCGGTTGCGCCGGAGGAGATTTGCGTCGCTGTAGTGACGCGCCATAATTCCGCGCGCATGCAGGAGATCATCGATACGATTCCGCCGCTGTGCGAAAGGCTTCAAGCGAAAGAGGCAGTCACGCCTGAACGGGGCGCGTTGACAACGACTCAGCGGTTGAGACGCGTCGTGAAGGGCAATGTTGCGCTCATTGGCGATGCTTCGGGATCGGTGGATGCAGTTACCGGCGAGGGCCTTGCGATCGGTTTCCGTCAGGCAGATTTGCTGAGCCGTTCGCTGGCGAAAGGCTCGTTTGATCTCTACGCCGCGGAACATGATAAGACTCTGCGGATGCCACGGCGAATGGCGGGGGGCTTGTTGATGGCGGACAGGCACGCATCCATGCGAAAAGGAGCCATGCATGTGTTGGCCCGGTCGCCGGAGTTGTGTCACGGTCTGTTGCAGGTGCATATGGGCGAGGAGAGTCTGCCGCATCTGCTGCTTCACCGCGCTGTCGGCATCGTGAGAGGTCTCGCCTTCGCAGGAATTCCTGCATCTGACAGTGAGAGAACATCCACGTGAATTCTGCATTTCGTAAACACCGTCTTCTCGTCGCCGTCGCTCTGTGCTTTGCGCAGATGGCCTGGGCGCAATCGCAAGCACCGAAAGTCACCATACATCTTGATCCGCAGAAAACCGAGATTCATTGGACGCTGGGAACTACGCTGCACACGGTGCACGGTACATTTCGACTGAAGGGCGGGATGATGACGTTCAATCCGGCGACAGGAGCGGCGGAAGGTGAATTTCTTGTCGACGTGACTACGGGCGAGAGCGGCAATAACTCTCGCGACGGGAAAATGCAGAATGAAGTGCTTGAAAGCGGCAAGTATCCTCAGGCTTTCTTTCATCCAGTAAAAGTGTCTGGAGAGCTAAAGACGGGAAGTCCCCAAAATGTGATCGTAGACGGCACATTTAACATCCACGGCGCGGACCATCCACTCAGGTTGCAGATGACAGTGCAGTTGAGTGGAACGGATGCGACGGCAACGACCAACTTCACCGTCCCATATCTAGCTTGGGGGATGAAAGATGAAAGCACTTTTCTCCTGAAGGTGGAAAAGGAAGTGATAGTAGACGTCACCGCACGGGGAACAGTAGACGGGCTATCCCCCGGGAGATAAGTAAGGAGCCGGAGTGCCGTCGCGGTGCCAGTGGAGGCGCTCCGGCCGAACGAAAGAACTCCCTACTTGAACTGGCTGATTGCGTCCCAAACGTAAATGCCGATAATGGTTGCGGATAGAACACATGTTGCGCCCGTCATGATGCGGACGAGCGGCTGGATTTTGTTCACTTTTTGCACAATCTGCGTCTGCTCCTGCTGCTGGTGGCTTGCTGCCGGATCGAGGAAGAGCTGGTCTTCCTCATAACGCGTCAGGGTGCCACGGTAAGCAAGGAGTGCCAGGAGCGCGACTAAGACTACGGCCCATACGATCCACAGAATAAGCATGATACTCATGCACCTCAAGGATTCGATTTGGAGCCAGTCCCAGGTACGAGCGGGTCCGAGACTTCCCGGGCTCGGGGTAGGTGGGGCCGCTTCAATAGCAATGATAGTCCTGTTGGCAAGGCCTTGAACAGAGGGCCAGCTTATCCCAGAAACTAAGTTGGCAACCTCTTTGGCCCGAAGTGCCTCCATCCTTGTGTCCCAGAATGCGGGTGGAGGCAGGAATGAAAGTCGATAGAAAGAAGAATTCCGACAGTCTTGTGATTCGTTTTGTTGCGGTTATGGGGATGTTTGCCGCGCTTATGTGGCTTGCGGGGTGCAACCAGCAGCCTTCCGATGAGCAATTGAAACAACAGGCAGCGCAGACGACGCAGCAGGTGAAGGCGGGTGCACAGCAGGCAGCGGCGGATGCCAAAGTGGCCGCCGCCAACGCAGAACGCAAGGTGAACGACATTGCCGCCGGAGTGAAAGAGGGGATGAAGGCTGACACCAAGCCTGCGGCGGGTGTTGTGGATATCAATTCGGCAACAGAAGAGCAGCTTGCTGATTTACCGGGAATTACTGGCACGCGGGCGCAGAGGATCATTCGCGGCCGGCCTTATGGGAATCCGCACGACCTGGTGAGCAAGGGCATTCTGACGAGCGATCAGTACGGACGAATCTCGGGGCAGGTAACGGCGAATTAACCCTTTGCTTATCAATCATCAACCGCGTGAATCCATTGTCGGGCGTTGTCATCCAATAAGAGTAGTTGTATACCCGGTTTCCGGGCGGTACACTCATAGTTGAGTTCATGAGGGAGAAATACATGGCAACCACCACTGTTACGCCGACTGAGACCACCACTGAAGTCAGGAAGGTGCCGTTATCGCTGACCGATACCGCAGTTGGCAAAGTTCGCGAAATCATGGCGACGCAGGATCCGCTTCCGGCAGGATTGCGCATTGGCGTGGTAGGCGGCGGCTGTTCGGGTTTCCAGTATTCGATGTCCTTTGAGAACCAGTCGGGAATGATGGACAAGGTCTTCACCTTTGACGGTCTCAAGGTTTTCGTCGATGCGACATCACTGATGTACCTGAGCGGTTGCGTGGTGGATTATGTGGAAACACTTGAGGCGGCCGGCTTCAAGTTTGAGAATCCGAATACGAAGAGCACTTGCGGCTGCGGATCTTCGTTCAGCGTGTAAGCTTATCTCTTCAGAAAAGCAGAATGGCCTCGCGGTGCGAGGCCATTTTTTATTGCGGTGACGTTGGCGGATTACTGACCGGGCCCGGCGAGGGGCTGGAGCCGAAGGGGCTTGTCGGTGAGCCCGGATTGCTTGTGCCGGGGAAGCCACTGGTTGGTGTTCCCATTGTGCCGCTTGTGCCGGGACCATTCAGGCCGCCCTGTCCTCCTCCAGCTCCTCCTGTGAGGCTGACGGAACTCATCAGGTCTTCTACGGGATCGTAGACAAATTCCCACTCGTTGTAATGTTTCTGCTGCTTGTATTCCTTGATAGAAGCCTTGGTGCTTTTGCTGACGACACCTACCATCGGAGCGCCGCCCATAGTCTGTCCATTGCCAAAGGCGCTGGTTCCAGTGCTGTTGCCGAATGGGCTCGTGGTGCCACCGGTGGTGGTCGTGCCCGAGGTGCCCGAGGTGCCTGAGGTTCCGGATGAGTCAGTGCCGGCGCTGGTTGGAGAGGATGACGTGATGCTGCCCGTCGATGGTGACGTTCCGCCAAAGGACGAAGTGTTGCCCAGAGGATTCGATGTCAGGCCGGGTGTGCCTCCCAGAACGCTGCCACCCGCGGTTGTAGAAAGGCCGCCATTCTGAATGGGCTGGCCGAAGAGGCCCATCGCTTTCACGTGGGCTTCGCCAAAGTGGATAATCTTCCAGTCGTCCTTGCCGGTCATAGGATCGACGTAGCGCTTGCGCAGGAAGCGTATGTTGTTGCTGTTCTCCAACTGGTCGATCGATGACGGGTAGCGTCCGAACTTTTTGTAATAGAGCTTAACGGCGCGCGTGTACTGCTTGCCCCGGTGGATCAGTTCATCTTCCTGGTCGCGTTGAATGTCTGCCGCGATGCGCGGGGCAGCAACGGCCAGTGTAATCAGAAGCAGCACCACCATGAAGAGCACAGCGAGCAGAATGTAGCCCGCTTCGGATTGGCGGTTGCTGCGCTGCATACGCATCAATTCTGCACCAGCGGCAGGGGCTGGGCGTTCTTGTAGGGGAGGTCTTCGACCTGCACGGATAAGGGCGCGATCTTCAGGACTTTGTAGCGATGATCGACCACGTCTCCCTCGGATGCGATAAAGACGTCCTCGCCATGAAGCAGGAATGCTTTGCGTGTGCCGTCTTTGCGGGCTTCGTAGCCGAAAAATTTGAGGTCGATGGGCGGAGGCGGCGGAGGTCCTTGCGGAACTTCTGCTACGGGTGCGCTCGGGCGAACCGGAGCCTTCACCTGTTCGATCTCTACGGGAGCGGACGATTGCGAGAAAATGTTGCGGCCGCGGCCTGAGTATTCAAGCGACTCTGCCTGCGCCATCCACTCCGGATGCAAAGTTGGATCGAGGCTGGCGGCGACGCCCGGGATCCTTGCTGCGGCGTGTTCGCCGGCAGCTGGTGCGGCGCTAGTTGCGGGGCGGATTGGCCGGACCGTAGCAGTCTGCGCTGGAGGAGGCGGCGCCGCCGGAGATGAACTGCCGCCAAAATAGCTCATCAACACGTTGACTACAAGCCCGATCACGACCAGGCAGAGCACTCCGGCAATGATGACCTTCTTCTTATCCTCGGCGCCGATCTTCAATGCCATTACCGGGCCTCCTGAGGAGTCGCAGTCTGCGGTTGCAATGCAGCCTGGTTGTTGCCCGCCGCGCCTTCTTCACTACTTGCGGCAGGTAGATCGCTGCTCGATCGCAGATATGTGGTCATGCGCAGCCGGAGATTGACGAGGCCGCCCTGCTGTCCGCTGAGCGTGAGCGCGTTGATCGTGAAGAAGACACGGTCCTTGTCGCGCTCAATGTCGTTGATGAAGTGCATCAGCGCTGAGTATTCGCCGCTCAGGCTGGCGTCGATGCGCACCTCGGTCAAGCCATTGATGGCTGGTGTGGGTGTGTACTGAGCGCGGGTGAGGCGGACGTTGTCCTTACTGGTGAGAGCACCCAGTTGTCCGGCCATCGTTGAGTAGTTTGCTGCAATGCGCTTCTCATAAAACGCGTCGGCATCTGTGCGGGCCTGGTCGACTTTCTGTGGAAGGCCCTGGAGGTGCGACATCTGCGTTTGCAATTGCACGTAGGTCATACGCTCGGATTCGTAGTCCGCAGACTGGTCGGAACTGGCGGCGTGCCATGCGATGACGAGGCGAGTGAGCAGGAACAGATTCAGTCCCAACAGCACCACAACGCCAGCGATGTGCAGGTTGAGAAGCGTGAAGAGCTTGCGCAGATTATTCATTGCGCACCTCTTTTTGCTTTTGTTCCGGCTCTTTATCGTGTTTGTTGGCGTGTTCTTCGTCGAGCGGCAGCGGGCGATACTCGGCCAGGATGTCGAAGTTTACATCAGAGGGTCCGTTGACGGGGGTTGCCTGCTGAGTGCCGTTATTCGCGGTGGCCAATGCTTCTCCGGCCAACCGTGGAGAGGCAAAGTGCTTCGAGCCTTCGAGATTCTTGACGAGTTCAATGGCACGTTCGCGCGCTCCGCTTACCCGCATGCGTATGGTCACATGGCCATCGGGCGTGACCTGCGGATCGATGCTGAGGACCTGCACGCCCGCGGGCAGAACAGTTTCGAGATCAGTCATTGTGGCTGTCCACGAGAAGGCCTTGCGGCGGAAGAGGTCATTCAGGAAATCCGATTGCGTAAGCACGGCGGCGTTCTGCGGCTGGCGCATCAGCGCCTGGTAGCTCTGCTGCTGACGCTGCATCTGCTGCACGCTGGCCTGCATTTGGCGCACGCGCGCGGTCGCGGTGTCAGCTTTCCTTTGTTCGACGCGCGCAAGAAACCACAGCGGAATGGCAATTAAGATAAGGGCGCCCATCCAGATGCGCAGGCGCTGATAGACTGGCCTCAGCTCGACAAATGGCCGTGTTGCGAGATTGACGGTGATGCGCATTAGCTTGCGAGCGCTCCTGTTACTCCGGCCATGAGGCCCTTCGGCACGGTATTTCCATTTCCCGCGCTGGCCGCCGAAACCAGATCGCGGACACGAAACTGTTCCAGCTCAAGCACACGCGTAAGCTCGGGCGCACCGCCCGGGCCGGCGTAGAAAACCGCATCCGGGATGGACGCGAGCGTGTCTTCGAAATACGCGATGGATACCGAGACGGCGTGACGAAGCTCGTCGTCGCGTAGAGCCTGATCGGCGGGGAGTTCGATGCTGCGGTGCAGCAGCAACTCGTCGCCGCGCGTGATCGCTGTCGTCACGGAATTTCCGTTCAGGTTGACCAGCAGCGCCGGTTCAGACTGCACGAGTCCCGCAAGCGATGCCAGTGTGCTGGGCATCACGACGCCGGGCTCGTATCCGGCAAGCCGGACTGCTTCTTCGTATTCGGCGAGTACGGAGTGTGGCATCACCATGACCAGCGCGCGAATTTCATCCGCTGTCTGATGGATGACCTGGTAGCTGATGGCGGCATCGTCCACTTCAAAGGGAACAAGCTTGCGCAGACGGAAGCGGACCACCTGCAACGCGTCACTTAACTTCGCCGGCAGCGTGTCGAAGTCGAGCAGAAGGACACGGGCAGCCGCATCCGGCACCACGACGGTGAGACGCTTGTCGCGGGCTTCCACGGCATCGAGCGCACGCTTCAAGGCGGCCACGACTGCTGCCTTGTCGATGATGTTCGGCGTTTTCAGTCCCGGAATAACCGCTCCGGGGAACAGCGGAGCGAATGCCGTTGTCGTTTGCAGTGCGTCGGCGAGCCGCGCCGCCACTACGCCATCGGGTGTGAGATCGCATGCCAGGCGCGGACGCTGGTTCTTGATCGGAAAGAGGAAGGGGAATGCCACTAGCGGGTCGCCTCGATGAATGTGACCTTGTTGATTTCTTTCAGAGTCGTCAGTCCGCGACGTACGCGGTCCAGCGCCGACTCGCGGAGGAACTGCATGCCCTCCCGCTGCGCGAGCTTGCGAACTTCGGAGCTGGGCTTCTTTTCGAGAATCATTTCGCGGATCGGATCGGTCAGGTCCAGTAGTTCATGGATGGCGGTTCGTCCGCGATAACCAGTGCCGCCGCATTCGATGCAACCTGCGCCTTCGCGGAAATCGAAGTTGCGCCACTCGGCAAGATCCATGCCGCCGGTGACCAGCGTTTCCTCATCGTAGCGGACGGTGCGACCGCAGTACTCGCAGATGGTTCGTACGAGGCGCTGTGCCAGGATGCAGTTGAGCGCGGAGATGAAGTTGTATGGCTCGACACCCATGTTGAGGAATCGGCCCAGCACGTCGAAGACGTTATTGGCGTGGACGGTGGTGAAGACGAGGTGGCCGGTGAGCGCCGAGTTGATGGCTATCTGTGCGGTTTCCTGGTCGCGGATTTCGCCGACGAGGATTTTGTCGGGATCGTGGCGCAGGATGGAGCGCAGGCCGCGGGCGAAGGTGAGGCCCTTTTTCTCGTTGACGGGAATTTGTGTGATGCCGCGAATCTGGTACTCGACCGGATCCTCAATGGTGATGATCTTGTCTTCGTCGCTCTTGATTTCGTTGAGCGCGGCATAGAGCGTGGTCGTTTTACCGGAACCAGTTGGGCCGGTAACGAGCACCATGCCGTAGGGCTCGCGGATATAGCGGCGGAAGCGGCGCAGGTCGTCGTCGGCGAAGCCGACGACGTCGAGCGTGAGTTTGCTGAACTTCTCGCTCATCGATTCTTTGTCGAGCACGCGGAGCACTGCATTTTCGCCATGCACGGTGGGCATGATGGAGACGCGGAAGTCGATGAGGCGAGTCTTGTAGCGCACGCGGAAGCGGCCATCCTGCGGCACGCGGCGCTCGGCGATGTCGAGCTCGCTCATGACCTTGATGCGCGAGAGGATGGTTGAGTGGTGCTCGCGCGCGATGGGCGCCATGGCCTGCTGCAGCACGCCGTCGATACGATATTTCACCAGAACCGAGTCGTCGTAGGTTTCGATGTGGATGTCGGAGGCGCGGCGCTCGAGGGCGGTGAAGATGGTGGTATCGACGAGGCGGATGATCGGGCTGATGTCCTCTTCGGAAGTCAGCTTTTCGATCGAGATGTTCTCTTCGGAGTTGTCGTCGCCGGTGAGGACGTCGAATGTTAAGCCCTCAGACGCTTCGTCGAGGACGCGCTGAGACTGTTCTGTTTTCTTGAGCAGGTCGGTGATCTGCGAGAGCGTGGCGACGCGCGCCGAGATGCGCTGGCCTAGCAGGCTGGCGATCTCGTCGAGCACCATCAGTCGGCTGGGATCGCTGACGGCGATGACGAGGCGGTCTTCATGCTGTTCCAGAGGTACGAAGTTGTAGCGGAACATCATGTCGACGGGGACGGTGCGGAAGAGGTCGTGCTGGATGCGGAAGTTCTTGAGGTCGACGAACTCGCAGCGGTAGCGGATGGCGAGTGCCTGCGCGCGCGCTGTCTCGTCCTGCTCGACCGGAATGAATGCTGGTGCCTGTGCCATTTGAAATCCTTAGGGTTATCGCGAAAACGAGCCCGATTGACTGAGCGAGAAGATGGGTAGATACAGGGCGATGAGAATGATAACAACGACCACGCCCATTACCATCAGGATCGCCGGTTCAATCAATGCAAGCGATGCGGTGAGCGCGGTCTGCACGTCTTCTTCGAAGAACTCGGCCACGGAGTTCAACATTTGCGGTAGCGCGCCGGTCGACTCGCCGACTTCGATCATTTCTGTCGATAGTTCGGGAAAGACTTTCGTATTTACAAGACTGCGTGCAAGGCTTTTGCCCTCGCGGACACTGCCCACGGATGAGAATACCGCTTTTGCGATGCGCTTGCTGGCGATGGAACGGGCGGCGGTTTCTAACGATGGCACCAACGGCAGACCGCCGGCGAGCAGGGTCGAAAGAGTGCGGGAGAAGAGAGCTACCTGGTATTTGAGCCAGATCTTTCCGAAGAGGGGGAGCTTAATGCGGATGCCGTCGATACGGTCGGCTCCGGAATCAGTCTTGCCCCAGCGGTAGAGCAGGTAGGCGATGATGGCCAGCGCTGGCAGGATGTAGAGGATGTAGCGCTGGGCTCCGTTGCCGAGAGCGAGCAAGAAGAGTGTGATTCCGGGGAGTTTAGTGCCGATCTGATCGTAGAGCAGGGCGAAGCGCGGGACGACGAAGGTGATGAGGAAGATGAACAGGGCGAAGACCAGCGTTATCAGCAGCGCCGGATAGACAAGCGAGGCCTGGAGCTTCTTGCGGAAGGTCAGCGAGACCCTTTGGAATGAGAGATATCGGCCTAGGACTTCTTCGAGGTTGCCGCTTCGTTCGCCGGCGAGAAGCGTGGTGGTGTAGATGAGCGGGAATCCGCCTTGGGCTTCGAAGGCACTGGAAATGGATTCGCCGGTTCTGACTCGCGCGGCTACGTTCTGTAATTGCGCGGAAAATGCGGGATTTTTCTGGTTTTTTGCCAGCATTTCGAGCGAACTAAGGATCGGAAGTCCGGCTCGAACGAGGGTTAGGAATTGCTGGTTAAATATAAGAAAAGTCTCGAGTTTTGCCTTTTTTTTGCCGCCGGTGAATCCGCGCGGCTTGACCGAATAGACGTAGTAACCGGCCTGGGAGAAACGCTGGCGCAACTCCTCGGCTGAGGCGGCGGACTGGATCTGTTCCTGCACGCGCCCGCGCTCATCGGCCAGCTTGATGACGAACTCTGCCATTCTCTTCCACGATATCAGCTTGCGGGCCGGTAAATCCCCCGAAAACCGGCCCGCCGCGTTCTCTCTCTCGTTCTAAAGAATCAGACGCGAGGAGGGTGGTTTTCGCTCATCGGGAACTACCCCACCCTGACTTCGTCAGGATGGGGCACCCGCTATTTTTGTGACGGCAGGGCTCCTAGTTTGGCGATGCGGCCTTTGGGGCCTACGATCCACGGCAGGCTTAGGGCGTTCCAGTTGCCGTCGTCGAGGGGCTGCCAGGTTTTGCCGTCGTCGTAGCTGATGTCGCTTCCGTTGGTTCCGGCGGCGATCCAGGCCTTCGCGTCGGCGTCCCAGGCTACGGCTGAGCGGTAGCCGTGGGGCGGCTTCGTAGCTGCCGTCCAGTGCTGGCCTCCGTCGGTGGTCCAGGCTGCGGTTCCGGCGGATTCGTTGGGCTTGGTGTAGTCCCCTCCTACGGCTATGCCGTGTTGGTTGTCGCGGAAAACCAGGGAGAAGACTCCGGCTGCATCTGTTCCTCCGGACAACGGAACCGATATGTAACCGCTGAACACGGAGGTAGAACTGTGCGGAAAGTCAGGGCAGTTACATGGAATATTCACGCGGAGTCTCGGTCCTGAGGCTCTCTTCGCGCATTCGCACGGACCTTCCAGATTGAGAATGGATCCGGAGAATTGGGCGATGTACACGTGTGCTCCGCTTTTGCCTCCTGTGCCGAACCAGATCCGGTCGCCCACGATTGCCACAGATGAATTGCTGGCCGCGAAGGCGCCTGTTCCATCGGCCACGCGAATGCTGCCTTCAGTTGCAGGGTCCCGCATCCACGTTGTTCCTCCGTCGAGCGTCTTCAAAATCGTTAAGGCGAAATCATTCTTGACTGTCGTCGGGTCTCCGAGCAGGATTCCGCGGCGTGGATCGGCAAATTGGATCGCATCCCAGAAGCCGTCCTTGTCTGGGTTGGTGTAGAGCAGGGTCCAGTGGGAGCAGCCGTCGGTCGTCTTGTAGAGGCGGGATTGGTCGCCCGGGCCGCTGGACATGACGATGGCGGTGTCAGCGTCCCAAGCCCAGATGCCGCGGAAGTCGAGCTTTTCGGCTCCGGGCGGCATGGCGCAGCTTTGCCACATGTAGCCGCTGTCCTCGGTACGGAGGACAGTGCCGTTGGTGCCGCTGGCCCAGACTACTCCGCCTCCGACGGCGTGGATACCGCGCAGGCTCGCCGTGGTTCGGCTGTCCTGCATCTCCCAGGGGCCGGATTTTTGGATCTGAGCGGGGGCGATTGCCGGGAGCAGGCAGATAGAGCCTAATGTAGCGAGGACTTTCATCGTAAGCAGGATACGCGATTCGCGCGTCGGAACCTCTCCCCCACTGGGCAAGTGTCTAGGCCAGGAATTTCTCGAGAGGCTCCCAATAGTGACTCCGCCATCCGGCCGCCAAATGTTCCGCCAAGCCTTTGGGAAAACCGGTATGGTCGAAGACGATTTTGGTCCCGGAGCCCTGTTCGGTCAGCTCGAACTTAGCGATCGAGTACACGCCCGGTGGCCAGTCCACCACCCGCCAGGCCTGAACGATGCGTTCGTTCGGCATGAGTTCGACCTGCCTACCTATGATGTGGCCGCCGAAGAGCGTGAACGCGCCACCTGCTTCGCGACTGATTTCCGTCGGCTTGTTTCCCAGGGCCGTGGAATTCATGCCGTTACTTTGGGTGAACTTATCAAACTGTTTCGTATCGGTCAGCGCTTCATAGACACGCTTTCGGCTCGCTTTGTAGGAAGTTTCCTGATGGATGGCTTCCGCTGTGTGAGAAATCTCCTCTTCGGCTTCCGCCTGCACGCCGGTTGTGGCCAAAGCCAGTCCGCCGAGCGCCACGGCAACGCCGACGATTGCCTTTCGCCTCGTGAGCCGATCGTGCTGTTTTTCCAGAGTGGTTCGGTCGTCCATCGTTCCGCGCCTCCTTGCAATCCAAGCTTCGTTCGCAGAAGAACAGCGGGGGAAAATATGTTCAAGATAATATTTTCCTCGCGCCTCAATGCCTTCCAGTGATACTTCAAGGAATCGAGGAGCACACATGTCTTATCCGGCTGGTCATCGCACGGCAGTGAAGAGAAAGATCGTAGACAGCGCACGCAGGCTGTTCAATCGGCATGGCTTTGAGAATGTTTCTCTGAACCAGATTATGGCCGGGGCGGGTCTGACACACGGCGGATTCTACAGCTATTTCGACAGCAAGAGTGATTTGTATGCCGAGGTATTAGGGTGCTTCTTCACCGATCCAGAGTGGAAAAATTGCTGGGAGGGTGTGCACGTGGACCTGTCATCGACCGATGTAGGGGCCCAGGTGGTCCGCGCCTATCTATCTCGTCAGCATTTCGAGGATGTCGAGAATTCCTGCCCGATGGTCGCATTGCCGACCGATGTTGCCCGTGGCGGCGAAAGCGCGAAGGGCGCTTTCGAGACGGTGTTCAAGGCGATGGTAAGTGTCCTTGAGCGGAGCTTGAACCCTGACAGTCTCCGCCGCCATGCCAGAGCGCAAAGCATCGCTGCCCTGTCGATTGGAGGCATGATCGTAGCTCGGACCATGGTCGACCGTGCTCTTGCGGACGAATTGCGCGCGGCCTGCATGGCTATCGCGCTTGATCTTGGCGGTTGGAATGAGAACAGCAAGCCGAAGCGGGATAGTTCAAAGCGAACCAAGGCGCGGCTTCACGGGTAACTCCCGCAGCTTGGCTTTTCAGCTATGTCATTTATAAAAAAGGGTCATGGGGGTGTTCGCGGGCGAGGCGGCTTGATAAAGGAATTTGCAAGCCAAACGAGGGCTTGAGTGGGCCACGTCGACTGAGGGGCGCGTATTCGGGAGAGAGCGCGATTTGGCAATCTGACATGCACTTGCGGTAATATTTGAGACCCGATGCGACTTCAACGGTTGATTGCTTCGACGTTGATCGGCTTTCTCTGGTTGTGGAGCGTGATGCTTCCTGCCGCTGAGGCGTATGCGCAGGGCAGCGTGCCAACACCCGATCAGCTGGACCAGCTGCTTGCGCCAGTCGCTCTTTATCCGGACGCGCTACTGGCCCAGGTCTGCGCGGCGTCGACTGATCCGCAACAGATTCTCGACACTGACAACTGGGTACGCCAAAATTCGGGGCTAACCGGCCAGGCGCGCACGGATGCCGCCCAGGCGCAAGGCTTTGATCCGGCTTTCATTGCGCTGGTGAACTTTCCGCAAGTGCTGGACATGATGGCCCAGAATATCGACAGCTATGCCGCAATCGGGCAGGCGTTTGCTGCGAATCAGGGGACGGTGATGGATTCGGTGCAGCGACTCCGGCAGCAGGCATATGCCTCGGGCGCGCTCGACAGCAATCAGTATCAGACTGTTGATGTGCAGAATCAGGGCAGCACCCAAGTGGTCGTGATCCAGCCGGCGAATCCGCAAGTCGTGTATGTGCCTCAGTACAACCCTCAGGTCATCTATCAGCAGCCGAGCACGGCTGCGGTGGTGACTGCTTCGTTGTTGAGCTTTGGCGCGGGTATTGCCCTCGGCGCGTGGATCAGCAATAACAGCTATCCTTGGGGATGGGGTGGATGGGGCTGGAACTGGGGCCACAGAACAGTCATCGTTCATCACAGCACCTGGGTGGTGAATAACCGCTATCGTCCGCGCTATCCCTCATACCACTATCGGCCTCCGGCCTACAATCGCCCGATTTACGCTCGACCGCCAAACAACTGGCACGACCGGCCAAATTACCGTCCTCCCAACGGCGGTGGCCCGGGCTATCGTCCGCCGGGGAATCCTGGCCGCCCTACGACGTTGCCGGCAAACCGCCCTGCTCTACCGCCGACGTATCAGCGTCCGCCGAATAACGGGGGCAATCGGCCGCCGAGTCAGCCGGTACAGCGTCCCGCGCCGCAGCCCACGCCGCGTCCGGGAGGGCAGCCGGTGGCACGGCCAGCTCCAGTGCCAGCCGAGCGCCCTGCGCCGCAGCATAGACCGAATCCGAATGCGGGGTATTCGAAGGGCCCGAGTAATACGAATACGGGAGGGCGCACCAGCGCTTTTGGCGGGGGGAATAATCCTTCGGCCGATCGCGCGGCCATCAATCGCGGCAAGGCGAGTGTTGCCTCGCAGCAAAAGCCAAAGGGAGGAGGGAATCGGAAGTGAAGAACGCTCGATGCTTGCGCACCTCCGAGGCAGCGGTTCTCTTCATAGTGGCCGCCGCGACCTTGCTGATGTCTTTTTCTTTAAGGGCACAAGATGTAAGCCAGAAAACATTTGAGACGCAGGACAAGAATGACCGGGCCAATTTTGTGACACTCTACGATGCTCACCACCGCCTGGTGGCGGCGGTGACGGGAAAGATGACGCTGGTGGTCGGGAAGAACGAGTGGCCTCTGCCGATCCCACTGGTGAAAAGCAATGGCGCGTGGAAGTTCGATTCCGCTGACGGCGCGAAAGAGCTGCTGTATCGGCGGATTGGCTCGAATGAACTCGCGGCCATCAAGGTTTGCCAGGCGCTGCGTCAGGCCCAGGTGGAATATGCGGCAACGGGGCACGATGGAAATCCCGCGGGCATTTATGCTCAACGATTCAGAAGCGAGGCGGGAAAGCAGAAC
>Ga0206943_1035_pt1 | contig 32413 bp, 44 predicted proteins | sample Alteio_BWOrgHeat_7_FD_153243 | JGI IMG/M metagenome (GOLD analysis project Ga0206943, IMG submission 153243) | Enriched cells from forest soil in Barre Woods Harvard Forest LTER site, Petersham, Massachusetts, United States -... | ecosystem: Environmental > Terrestrial > Soil > Temperate forest > O... | reverse complement strand
TTCTCCAGGCCCAGGCCCTAGTCTTTAATTCGCCCATCCAGCAGGCCTATATCTCGTTTCTAGAGCGGTCGGCTACCGGATTGTTTAATATGCTGAAAGCATTTGCCAATACCAAACGCATGATTGCCGTATCCGGCAAGTCAAAACAACAATATATGTCTGAGTTCTCCGGTGCTGATCTCGAGAATATCACAAGAGTTATTGTCCAAGCGGGAAACCCTGCGACATCAACAGAGGCGGGGAAGCTCCAAACCGCCCAAGATTTAATGGCCAAAGGCATGGTAGACGTAAAAGAATATTTTCAGGTGCTAGCTACCGGGCAGCTTGACCCCATGACCGAAGGCCCGGAAGCCGAAAACATGTTCATAATTGAAGAAAACGAGGATTTACGAGATGGTACGCCTTGCGTCGTAAGCCCCCTAGACAATCACGTCCTGCATATCAAGCAACATGCCGGTATTCTTTTCGATACAGATTTACGCAAAACGCAGAATAGCCCCATTATGGCCGCCGTCCTGTCGCATATTATGGCCCATGCTCAGATTGTTTGCCCCGGTATCCAAAGTCCCACGGATCCGCGTTTGCTTGCGATTCTAGGCATCCAAGTTACGCCACCCCCTATGCCACCCCAAACCCCCACTCCGCAGCCTGTAGCCAATCCTATGCCCGCTGGAGCCCATCCTAGCGCCCCTCCGCAACATGGTATGCCGGGACATGCTACGGTGGGGAATAACCCAACGATGGTTAGAAAGCCTGTTTTACCGGGCAATACACCACCAATGACCGCAAATGCTGCGGCGAATAGCAGCCCATTCTCCGCACATCCTCCGGCGGGGCGATAATATGGCTATAGCTAAAGTTCAAGTAAACTACGCCTCCCCCGGGGGGGGAAGTCCGTTTACAAACCCCACCTCGGTAACTATATCAGCGAGCGGAGCGGGAAACCTCCTTGTGGCCGGTATTCTGGCGGAGGGGAATTATTTTACTATTTCTAGTATAACGGATAATGTCGGAAATACTTATATACCGGTCCCTAATGTTCAATCGGTCAGTACCCATATTATAGGCGCTGTTTGGACCGATATATGGTATTGTGCCGGGGCTAAAGCCGGGGCAACAACAGTAACCTTTACTTTCTCTGAAACTACTACCGGCGGATTTGTATATGTCATAGAATATTCTGGCGTAGCTCATACGAATGCAATAGACGCATCCGGCCATCTGCCGTTTAACACCTTTGGCGCGTGGAACGGTCAACCCATAACGATCTCGAACGCTGGAAGCGTTATATTAACCTCCATTACCGGTATACAATTTGCTACGCCTAATGTTAATGCGCCGTTCGTTGATGACGCCACCCTCTTAGGGTATGTCCCAGATTATTTACCAGGGGCTACCGGCACGTACCAACCTACTTGGACACAATCGAGCGATTATATTGCCTCTTCGATTGTCGCTTTTCTGCCGATTCCGCAGGGCGGAAATCCTAATTTAACGGCTTTTGGCGTAGGTGCCTTGGCCACAGTCATATAACAGGAGAATTAAATGCTACCAATCTCAATGCTATTAGACCATTCGAACATCTATAAAAATGTCGCTCTATCCTCGACTGGCGTTTTGGTCAAGGGGGCTTCTACTGAGGTTTACCACATGCACATCGGTAATACTAACGCTTCGGCCGTATTCGTACATTTTTACAATAAGGCTACGGCTCCTACGACGGGTACGGATGTGCCGGTTATGACCTATCTGATTCCGTCTAGCGGCGTGTATGCCGAGGAATTAGTAGACCCCGCTTGGTTCCCCCTCGGATTTGGCGTTTCCTGTACCACCGGTTCAGCCGACAATGATAGTACCCCCCCGGGTACAGCCATCGTCGTTAATTTTATTTACAAATAGGAGATTATATTTATGGCCGATCAAATAAGTAATGCAATTGTTTATAGCGCCAATGGCGTTTTGGTATCCGACCCGCTTTTAACCGTATCGCCTCCCGATGGCGGTATCACTCAATTAACCGGAAATGTTACGGCGGGTCCTGGTAGTGGGTCGCAGGTAGCCACTATCGCGGCTGGTGTCATTATTAATTCCATGGTTAACAGTGCCGCCGCAATTGCCTATAGCAAATTGGCTTTGACGGGAAGCATTGTGGCCGGTGATTTAACCTCTGGCTCCATTACGCCCGCCAAGGTCAGTACAACCTCTACGGATGATTTTAGTTTTCCGCGCGACGTGACTATCGGCAGGGATCTTTCGGTTTATCCGTCTATTTCCGGCGGGACATGCGCTATCAATATAGGCAATACGAGTACGGCTACCACTACCATGACGATGAAGTCCCAGGCTGGAGCCCAGGTCGTTTTTACGTTCAACCAGAATGGCGATAAATGGATTTTACTCGCGCAGGTTGACGGTACTTTCCAGCTTGTCGATGCGGCTAACAGCTTAATCGCGCAGACTATCTTTCCGCATGGCGGAGTAGCTCCTACGAAATTAACCACTACAGCTAAGAATGCCTTAACCGGAGTGGCGGGTATGGTTGTGTACGACACGACATTAAATAAATTGTGCGTCTATACGGGCTCCGCGTGGGAAACAGTTACATCGGCCTAAGGGCCAAAGGGGATTAAATGACCGAAACTAAAGAAGCTGTTTATTCTTTGGCGTTTAGTGTGTATGCACACGGCGATAATTTGTTTAGCGCCCAAATCACCAAGATTAAGGATGGAAAAGTAGCCGAATGGCGTCATGGAACGGGAACTAGTTTGGGCCATGCTATTGCCGTAGCCGAGAATCTAATGTCCGGGTATGCTCTATACGCGCACGAAGTAAGCCCACTGGAGTTTTACAATGACGCAGTTATCATTTAAGCACGTTCTAACTGTTGCCCTATTAGCAATTGGTGTTTACCTGAAATCACCGCTTACCGCCATTAGCGCGGTTATACTTCACGCCTTATCGGTCGTAGAAGCCGTATTTAGTAAGCAAAACCGAGATGCGGATATAACGGCCCTAGTTGCTCGCGCGGAAGCCTACGAAAAACGCATGAAGATACTCGAGTCGGACGTGACCAACGTAGCCGAGCGAGCTAAATCAATCTTAGGAGAAGTTTACTAATTTATGGCTGAAAATAATACTGCCGCCGTTGCCGCACCCGCCGAAGCTGTCCCCGCTGTTGAAACCAAGCCCGTAGAAGTGGCGAAAACCGCTACAGAAGCGCCGGGGAAAGAGGTTTCGGCTAAAGCCGGACAAGTAGAGGAAATAGACCCCTCCAAGACCCCCGTTGCTAAGCGGAAAATTAAGTGGGGAGAGCAAGAAAAAGAGATTAGCTTCGACGAGGCTGTCCAATTAGCCCAGAAGGCATTCGGCATCGAGGAAAAGGCCCGCGTCGCATCCGAGAAGGCTAAATCCGCCGAGGCCATTTTGGATATGCTGGCCAATAACCCAAAAGAGTTTGCTAAACGTTGTCGCGCCCAGGGCTTGGATCCTAACAAACTAGCTACTGAGATTCTCTACGAGCAAATAGAACTTAATTCGCTGTCGCCGGAGCAACGGGAGCTTAAAGAACTGAAAGAAAAGCAGGCCGAGGAAGAGGCCGCTAAGAAGGACTTAGAGCAGAAGGCCAAAGAGGCCGACATTTCTAAGAAGACACAAGAATGGGGACAGAAATTCGAGAAGGATTTAATGACCGCTCTGTCCGCTAAGCAGCTTCCCATGTCCCGGCTTACGCTTGCCCTCGCCGCGCAATATATCGACGGTGGATTAGCTCAGAAGAAGGAGTACACGGTTGAACAAGTATTGCCGTTTGTACTTCGGGATTTGAAAAATATTAATGCTACCACGTTTGGCCAGTTAGAGGGGGAAGACCTCTTGAATTATATCGGGGACGATGTATCCAATAAAGTAGCAGCCGCTCGTGTCGCTAGATACAAAAAGGGACAAGCTGCCCCCCAAGTTCAAACGGCCCCCGTAAAGAGTACGCCAAAAGAGGACTTGTCCAAATTGAAGGGAAAAGCCTACTGGGCTGCTCTCCGTAGGCAGAAGAGCGAAGCCGGAATAGACGCCTTCCCCGGCAACGAATAATTTAGAGAATATCCGTCTACACTACGGCGGACTTCGTCGTCTAGATTGTAGTGTAATATTTGCATGATAAGCCGTTATACCACGCCGACTAGCGGACGCTAACCCCTATCCATAAAGCCGAAACGGATTCCCTGGTTTACATGAAAATAGTTGCATGGAGTTTACTATGTCAGACGTTAATCTGTCAGCCCTGAATGGCGATTTTAAACAAGCCTACCAGGATAAAATCAAAGATCTAGTCCCGAATTATGCCTACGTTCTTAAGCATACGTCGGTTGAAAAAGGAATGAAGCAACTCGGAGATAAGTTCAATGCCCCGGTTAAGGTTCAATCCGGCCAGGGATATACGTACAATTCGGACGGTTCGGCGTTCGCGCTGAATAACCCGATTGCTTTGCAGATGCAGAATGCGCTCGTTCCGGCTTTCTCGATTATCCGCAGAGACAACATTTCGTACACCGCGATCTCGCGATCTGCCGGCAAGAATAGCTTCGGTAAAGCCGTTGACATTACGCTTAACGACATGACCGAAGGCGCTGGTTTCCGCCTGGAGTGTACATATCTCCATGGGGGCCAAGGATTAGCCCAGAATAGCGTTGCCGACACGAATGTTGACGCCACCCATACGGTGTTTAATGTTGCCGCCGGTACGTGGGCCACAGGTATTTGGGCGTCTTCGTTAGGTGCTCAGGTCCAGTTCTTCGTTGACTCCACGAACGCGCTTGTCTCCTCGGGTGCGGATTCAATCTTCACGGTTACTGCCGTTAATTTTACAAACTTCACCGTCTCGTTGACCGGTACCTCCACCGGTATTACTGCCCTTGATACGGCGTCGAGCGCCACGCTTGATTGTTATTTCAACGGTGCGAATTCTGGTGGATCTCTTCCCGCCGCGCTCGTCGAAGGCGTTGGGTTGTTTGCCATTGGTGCGAACGTTGGTACGTTATTCTCCGTCAATGCGGCCACTTATCCGCTGTGGCAGGGAAATACGTATACCGCGTCTTCCGCTCCTCTGTCGTTTGGTAAATTGCAGAAAGCCATTACGCTCCCCGGCGACAAAGGGTTGATGGGCGAAGACTGTACCACGCTCGTGCCGTTAACAACCTTCTCGGACCTGTTGACCGAGCAGGCCGCCGCCCGTCGCTATGGTGATGTTAAAGGCAAGAAAATGGACAACGGAGCCGACGCGCTGGAATTCTACAGCCCGTCCGGTACGATGGACATTGTGCCCCATCCTCTCGTCAAACGCGGTCAGGCGTTGATTTATCCTACTGACAGCATCACTCGTATTGGTTCGTCCGACTTGACGTTCCAGCTCCCCGGAACCTCGACGGATAGCTACCTGCAAGTCCCTCTCGGAGACTTCGCGGGTTATCAGGTGAGAATCTGGGCTGACAATACCATGTTTGCGGAGACGCCTTCGCATATGTGCGTAATTACCAACGTCATTCCCCGTAGCTAAGTCTTAACCGCCTGCCTCTGCGTAGCGGGGGCGGGCATGTTAAGAAAAAATATACCAAGGAGACTTAAAAATGGCAACTCTGGTCGTTACAATTGTCACCCCCGATTCCGTAGGCTTTATTACGGATCAATTGCAGTTAACAGGAAGTTCACCCTATACCATCACCAATCACTCGGACAAAATTGACCGCGTGGCCCGTTATGTTGATGGGGTTGCTATGGGCGTTTTCGGTCAAACGTCTGTTACCGTAGCTATTTCGTAAGGAGACTCTAATGGACGAATTCGATCAGAAACGCGGAATGATTAAGCTGTTAATGGACGCGCTTAAAAAGCACGGCTCAGATGAGGTTAGCGGAAGCATGGGCAAAGAGCAATTAACGCATACGCCCGTCCCCGAAGGTTCTGTTGCGGAGCATCCGCATAAGAAAGCGGAATACTCGCACGGCGAAGCAGCTAAAAATAAGATGCCTATGGACGAACCCACGCTAGGAGATTCTATGCCGTCCGAGGATATGAAAATGTCCGATGGAGGTATGGCCGCCAAGACGGACGAACCGGAAGAAGTTATGGCCGATGAAGTTATGGCCCACGGCGACCGCGAAGCCCCGAAGGAAGAAATGGCCGAAGGTCCTATCGAAGAACAAGACGAAGAGAATAATAGCTCCTCCTTCTCCGCATTCCGCAAGAAAAAGAAGTAAGCCAGCCCGAGGTTAAATCATGTCAACAGTTATTACCTTCCCTCAGCCCGACGGGGCAAACTTTACTATTCCAGCCGTAGGAGATCAGAACTGGGGACAAAATGTCACCAATTTTCTCGTCGCTATTCCGAACGGCGTGGTCCCCCGGTCGGGGCTATTTGCGCTTACGGGGGATGTTTCTTTCGGCCCCACGTTCGGATTGATTAGCGCTTATTTCAAGTCGGCCACCACCCATCCAGCATCCGCCGGGGCTATTCGTCTCGCGTTTACTGATTCTGTCGTGTGGCGAAACAATGTTAATAATGCCGATGTGGACCTATCCGTAAATTCGTCCAACCTTCTGGCCTTCAATGGCAATGTTGTTATCACGGGACCGATTGTAAACAGCCAAATTTCTAATACGGCGGCTATCAGTGTTTCCAAACTTGCATCAGGTACAGACGCGCAGGCTTTGCAGATGAACGGTACCGGCACTACTCCGCAATGGCTGGATCCTACCACCGTTAACGTTAAATCCTTTGGAGCTAAGGGGGATGGCAGTACAGATGACACGACGGCCATTCAGAATGCTATTAACTTCTGCGGGCAGAATTATACTCTTGGTTTCCCCGGGGGTACCTACAACATTTCGTCCGCTTTGCAACTTGTTTATGGATGTACGTTAATCGGAAGTGGTCGCCTTGGTTTTAGCGGGGCGAACGGTACAGAAATTAATCAAACCAATTCTGCCGTTCCTGTTTTTCTCTTTGTCAATACGAGTGCGGGGCCGGGGAGTGCAGAATTTCAAAGCATCGGTCTAAGCAATCTTAGTTTAAACGGGGGTACCGATTCACTGTATGCCCAGAACGGCGGAGTAGGTGTAACTCTTAGAAATCTTTTCTGCGCGGGCTTTTCCGGTTCGGGATTACATTTGCGTGGCTTTGTACAAAACTGGGTTGTTGATAATATCAGTATCAATCCGTTCAATGCGGGGTACGGTATTAAGTTTACGGAAAATGGTTTAGAGGCCAATAACGTTACCGTCGGTACAACTTTTCTCTGCGACAAGAATGCTTTTTACAACACGTACATTAACGGCGGTATCAATGCCATTAATATTGATGCCGGAACACATTTAGGTGATCTGAATACGTTTGTAAATACCACCCTTCAAGCCACCCAACAGGACGGAATGATTTTGAAGGGGGCCTTTCGCAATACTACATTTGTTGGACTTTCCACAGAAATTCTTGGGCAGTCTGGACCCACTCCGGCCAACAGTACCGCTACCACAACCGCGTCGAGCGCATCGGTTAGTGTTGCTTCCGGTACAAACTTCGTCAATGGGCAAACCGTCACCATTCAAGGAGCCGGAACAAACGGTGTTGACTGGTACCCTGTTATTTCTAGCGGAGGAGGTACTACCACTCTTGTAATGACGACGACAGCCCCGTCGGCTGTTACCTCGGCCCCCATAACAAACAACATATACGCAGAAATTATTATCGGAGTAGGTACCGGCGGATCTTCTTCCCCCGTCTGTACCATCTTTCAGGGATATGAGGGTAGTTTCGGAAATACCCGGTACAGCGTCGATCTTAGCAATACTCTTGGCGGTACAACGTTCATTAATTGTCTTTTAAATGTTCCTGTGTATGACCCCTTCAATCAGGCCACTATTATCGGACAAAGCCATGTACAGGTTGTTAATGCCCAAAACTACAAAGGGCAACAGCTCTTCGGTCCCACATTCCCCGTGGGCTCCAATAACTCCGCATGGGCAACCCTTCTAGGTACCCCTCTCGGTAGAGATTTGTGCTTTGGGTTGGTGGACTCGAACGGTGTAGGTACCGGAACATTCGGTAACTTTACGTTCCGAAAGTCCTCGACGGGCTTGAGTGTTGTTGCCCCCGAAGTGGCGCATATTGATAGCAGCGGAAATTCTGTATTCCTGGGCTCCACAACGTCTGCCAACTTTATCTCATCGGCTTCTAATCCCGCGTCCTCCGGTACGATTAGAATAGCGGATACCGATACTATAAACTGGAGAAACCACGCTAACAATTCTGACGATTCCCTCAGTAAAGATACGTCGGATAATCTCCTCTGGAATGGCAGCATTATAGCTACTCGAACGGCGGGACCTGTCACTTCTATTACGGGTACGGCGAATGAGATTATAGCCTCGGGCTCGACGGGCAATATAACACTGAGTACCCCCCAGGCTATCGGAACGGGTAGCAGTCCTACCTTTGCCGGGTTAACGCTAAGCAGCCCCCTTACGGCAGCTAACGGCGGTACAGGTCAAACCTCTGCGGCCGCTGCCTACAATGCTTTGTCCCCGATGACTACGACCGGGGATATAGAAATCGAAACCTCGGCTAATACAGCGGCCAGGCTGGCCATTGGTTCCGCCGGGCAGGTTTTAACTGTCGTAACCGGAAAGCCCGCGTGGGCGACGCCGGTAGGTACTGGTACCGTTAATAGTGGTACGGCAACCCATCTAGCCTATTACGCTACTTCTACCGCTGCGGTAAGCGACACACCGGCTTTTTATACCGCTAACAGTAACGCGAACGGCGGAATAGTAGGTACCGTCGCCGCCGACAATGCCGTAGCCGGTTCGGTGGGGGAATATGTTCAATCCGTTGTTACGTCTCCCGTCAATGATCCGAACGCAACGACCCAGTGGTTCGATGTTACCTCGATATCTTTAACAGCGGGCGATTGGGACATTACATGGCGGGCCGGATTTACTCTCAATGGGGCCGTTTGTACTCATGCTCTAGCCGGTATCGGGACCACTTCAGGAAATTCAACCGCCGGAATGGCAGAAGGAAATAATTTGTTCGAGAGTCTTCCACCTACCTCTGTCACAGATACTTATGTTTGTATTGCAAACTACCGCGTAAACATAAGCACAACTACCACCTATTACGCCAAAGAGCGCTTTGATTTCTCTGCCGGTACACCGCAGGGATACGGAACCATCTGCGCCAGAAGGATTCGCTAATGGCTATTGACTACACAACCACCTCCATGCTGTCCACGCTTCGGTTATTGCCCCTAATGCCATCCGTGCAGGCTTTGTTCTCGGATAGCGACTTGCTAACCATTATGACCTTCGAGATGGTTAGCAAAATGATTCCCATGATAGATAATCAGACCGAGGAATATTTCGTTGCTCTGGACGATATCCCCTATAACCAAAACACTACGGTATATTCTATCCCCCCGCGAGCCTTCGCGGGAAAACTCAGGGCGGTTAGTTTTGTTGATCCAAACTCAAACGAAATTAGGATTCCGCGTTTGCGTCCAGAAGACATTATGTCGAATGTGAATGCTACCGGATTGGCTATCAATCCTTCCCTCTGGGGCTTCTATGTCCAGAATAATAAGATCGTTCTTTATCTTAGTTCGGTTAACGGGGCAACCTCTAACTATAACTTTCTGCGCCTAAGATATATTCGGCAGCCCAACCAATTGGTGGCCACTACCGCATGTGCTCAGGTTTCGTCCATATCCGGCAATATGGTTACAGTTAGTAACTTGCCGGGCGGATATTCCACTTCCATGACCTATGACCTAATCGCCAATTATCCGAATTTCGACAGCCTGGAGGACGACGCCGTTTGCACGAACATTACGAGCCTGACCATGACCTTTTCAAGTGTACCGTCCTCACTATCCATCGGTGATTGGATTTGTCCTTCCGGCCAGTCACCTGTTGCCCAGATTCCTTTTTCGCCCGGATACGATTTACTTCTGCAATTATCCGCCGCGAAGTGCCTAGAGATCCATGGCGATACGCAGGGATTTAACGTGGCCATGAGCCAGGCTAAGGACATGAAGGATTATTTTATCTCTGTGATAACTCCACGCGTTGACGGGAATGTTATTCGTCTTACCACTCCGAATTCTCTTTATGGTTGGGACTAAATGACTCTTGAAACAACTCCCCATCAAATTCAGTTAACCTGCAAGGGTTTATTTACCATGCCGAACTCGCTAAGCGAGGTTCCCGCCGGTAGCCTTCTAACCGCGCAGAACGTTGTGGTTGATTACGACGGTCTTTGCTCTGGCCGACGCGGTATAAGACAATTCGGTACTGCCCTCGTGGGGGCTAATTTTGAAGTGTTTCAGGAATTCTTTTATGCCGGAACAAAATTAATCTGGTACGGAAACTCTATTGGAACCGACACAGACCCTACCCGCTTTAATTTGGCCTATGACAGTGACGGCCTAGGTACATGGATTAACACAACCACCGGATTTGCCGCGCCGGCCTATACCTTCACTGATACGTACCGGTTTGCTCAGTCAAACGGAAATATTTATTTCACATCTACCGCCGGTATTCTTAAGACGGATGCCCCCGCGAATGCTCTATATCCCGCCGGAGGTTTTCCAGGGCTAGACGGACAGGCCACTTTGGTCAACTCCTCGGGCTTTATGTCCGATAATACCGAGGTTGCCTATCGCATGACCTGGGCCACTACGGACGCTACCAATAATACGTATGAGGGAACACCCAGTACCCGCGTGGTTATTGCTAATGCTACCGGCGGATCCAGAAATGTGCAGTTAACTTTTACGATTCCGAATGGGGTAACGACCTCGGACCAGTACCGTATTTATAGATCTTTGCAGAGTGCCAGCAATACAACCGACCCGTCGGACGAGCTCCAATTGGCTTTACAAGGCTATCCTACGAGCGGGGATATAACAGCCCGCGTGTTCACGGCTACGGATTCTACGCCTGAATCGCTTCTAGGTGCCGCTCTTTATACCAATTCAGGGCAGCAGGGTATTTCTCAGGCGAATAACATTCCCCCGCTGGCAAATGATGTTTGCTTCTTTGAAGGATATTTGATCTATGGCTCTGCTACCACTCAGCAGAAATTTCTCCTCAGCCTTTTAGCCACCGGGGGGATATCGGGATTACAGTTAGGGGACGTGTTAAATATCAGCGGTCTTGGTTACGCTTGCATAGCGTCGGTATCAGAGAATATAGCGGCTCATGGGTTTCAGCTATTTACTGGGGGAGATCCGGCGTCGGATATCCTTTTGACAAAGCAATCTCTAATCCGGGTAATCAATAGGGGTCCCCAGACCGCTGTATACGCCTACGACAGCACGGACCTCAATAGCGCCTCTTCTCTGCCCGGAGATTTTTATTTGCAAGAGCAGGGAATCAGTAGATCCCCTTTCGGTGTATCGTCCAGCAACACAACCGCCTGGTTCCCGTCTCTTACCGGTTCGGGTGCCGATAATTTATCCCGCCCCGGCGGAAGTATTGGCTCCGGTTATTGCTCTAAATTTCAACAGCCCGAATCCGTGCCTACGTCAAATACAATTTCGGTCGGTAACCCTAGTTTCGAATGGTATAGATGCCTTCCGCTCAGAAATTCCGTAATCGTTCTTAAGGCCGATGGATGTTTTCAGCTAACCGGTTCCACCTACCCATTCACTGTCACTACGCTCGATCTCGGTACGATTCTCACAGCCCCCGAGAGCGCCACGGTTATGTCCAATCAGGTCTTTGCCTTCACGAACCAAGGTGTAGTGGCCATAACCGAAACCGGCCCCGGTATTATCTCCAGGCCAATTGAAAATACGCTACAGGAAATAAGCTCCTACCTGCATCCCCAATTTCCACGTGTTACCTTCGGTACAGCCTACGAAACCGATAGAAAATTTATCCTTAGCACTATTTCGGAGGCCGACGGCTATATTTTGGCCACTACAAATTACGTTTACGACATTATAACCCAAACCTGGACACAGTATAATTATCCCGTACCGATATGGGATATTTTGGAGAGTCCGACGGAGCATCGCCTATACGTTTGTAGCGCCAATACGGCGTACCCGTATCTCTTTCAGGAAAGAAAATCTTTTACTCCGTCCGATTTCGCAGATATTGAGATCCCCACCACCATTACGCATGTTTCCGGCACCACCATAACCGTAACTAGTTCGGCCGGGGCGCAGGTAGGCTGGAGTTTAGCTCAGCTTACTACCGAGGGGGATAACGAGCCGAGTATTGTCTCGACAATATCCGTCATAACTGCGGTACCGGATGCCACCCACGTAATTGTAACCGACGTTTTGACATGGGCTCTTGGCGGCTCCGGCGTATTTACGGCATTTGAACAACCCATCCCTATCGAGCTCCTTTTCTGCCCTATTATCGGCAACGGCGATATGCCCAACACCCGGGGCAATCCGTCCACGGTTAAATTCTTTCAGGAAATTCAGGCCTTTTTCCAGAGCATCAATTTCGACTCTATTACATTCCGATTTAATAGTGATTTCATCGGGAGTGTAACGCCTGTCGTCTTGATGCCCACCAGAGCGGCTACAGGGTGGGGGGAATTTCCGTGGGGGGGTCCTCCGTGGGGCGGTGGTGAAGCTGGAGCACAGAGCATCCGTACTTATATCCCGCTTACAGCCCGCAGAGCCCACTGGCTTAATATACAAATGGACATAAGCCAGGCAATGACGCAGTTTACTTTTGCCGGATTGGTCCTAACCTACAGGCCGACGACAACTCGGAGCAAATAGTGCAATTGCCACTTTATCGCCGTATCACGGATGAGGACCTGTCGGATGCCCCCAAAGGAAACTGGAAGGGCAAGCTTTTATATGCCATTAACCTTTGGATGCAGCAACTATACGCTGGTTTGTCAAATAATCTAACCCCGGAGCAGAACGATATCGTCCAGACAAAAACATTTTCGCTGGTAGGGTCCAGTGTTGTTAGCAATAATATTTACAGCTTTTCTACTAATTATACTTATAACCCCTTAGGTATAGACGTGTTGTCCATCCAGCCAACCGACGGATCCACCCCCGTGTTTCAATCTGCCCCCTACGTCTCTTGGAACTGGAACAACGGGACCTTTAATGTTCTGGGGATAGCTGCTTTAACGGATGGCATACCGTATACGATAACAATTCGTGTGTGGTGGGCCGCTCAAATAAACAAGTAGAGGAATTTATGGCATACGTTCAAAACATGGAAGACGAAAATCAGCAGGCTAACCCGGCTCAGGGACCCGTATCCCCCGCCGGCGGCGGACAAACCGTCCATTTAGCCCCGTCTAGCGGCATTGGTTCCCCCGGTGCCTCTGGGACCGCTCCAGCCCCCGCTAAAGGTGCCGGTGGCCAGTTTGCCACTCTACAAAACTATGTTGATGCCAACCAGGGACAGGCAGCCCCTTTGGCCAATCAGATTACAGGTGGGATTCAAAATCAGTACAACAATCTCCAGGGTCAAAACCAAAGTACATTATCCGGTATTGGAAGCGATGTAAACTCCGGGTATACACCGCAAGATACAGGCGTACTTTCTGCCGAGGTGGCCAATCCGGTTAGCTTCGCGGCCAATCCGCCTAACGTTTCCTCCTTCCAAAAGCAGTTAAATGACCAATATACCGGCCCTGCAAGCGCCGAGGGGGATTCGAGATATCAGACTCAATTAGCCAAAGTAAATAATGCCATTTCTACGGGGCAGAATTTAACTGGAACGGAAGCCGGTAGGCAACAGCTTTTAGCACAAAATGAGGCCGCCCCTAGTACGAGTGTTACGGGATTAAATGAAGCCATACTATCCAAAGATCCGAATGCACAGGCCTCTATCGAAAGTGCCTATAAACCCTTTTCCGACTTGACCTCGCAACTATCTACGGGGGCCCAGGGCATAGACACGAATATAGGTCAGGCTCAAACCTCTGCGCAAGGAGCCAATGCCGCCGCTAACAAAGCAATCGCGGATCAAACGGCGGCCCTAAATTCCGGTGTCCAGGGTGAATTAGGCGGTGCACAAACCACCTATAACAATTACGAAACCGACGCCAACGCAATAGGCAAGATGCTCCAAAGTGGCCAATTATCCTCAGTGGCGGGCGTGGGCGTCGATCCGGCCCTCGCGGCCTTTGAAACGAATAATATAAATCCGTGGGTTGCCGCGAACGGGCAAGGTCAAACCCCCACTTATAACTTTGCCAACGCTCTCCCGCAGCTCGCCACTGTTGCGGCCCCGACATTAAACGAGGCGGCCACCGCGAATGACTTTTCTACTTTTAATGCGCTGAATGAACTAAACGGTTCCCCCATTAACTCCCCACTCACCGGATTGGACCCGTCTCTAGCGGGTTCTTTTTCCACTCCCTCTATTCCGGCGATAGACAACAAGGCCGTTGCCGGTGATATGTATACCGGATTATCTGGTTTGCCGATTAATCTTACCGGTGTGCCGGGGGGGAATGCGGCCTTCGATCAATATAACGCCATATTGGCCGCATTGCAGCAGTACCAGGGCATTCCTGTTACAAATTATCCCGGCGGACCCCCAGGTACCCCAGGTAATATTCCGATTCCCCCGATTACAAACGGTAGCCCGCCCACAAACGGCGGCGGTAGAGCTTTTAAATAAGAGAGGTATATAAAACATGTCAGGCGGATTATTCGTAGACGATACAGACGCAGAAGACTATTTAGGACAAGGGTTAGCGGCCTATGACGAGGCGGGGGTTCCTTCGCCAAGTCAGGAAGAGGTTAATAATCTCCCGCAGCAATCGGTACAGGGCATTATCAACCCTAACCAGATACAGGTTGCTACACAGTCCCCCACGGCTTATGACAATATTTCTCTAGATCCTACTACGAGGCAGGCTCAGCTTAACGCCCTTAATCAATATCAGGATATTGCTAATGCAGGTGGGTTAGATGCTAATGCCAAACTAGGCTTGCAGCAGGCCGTTAATGCCGCCAATACTCAGTCCCAAGGGGCTCAGGGCGCTATTATGAATGCCGCCCAAGCAGAGGGACAAGGGGGGGGAGATTTTGCCCTTACACAACGCGCCCTTGCGGCCCAGGGGGCCTCTAATAATGCCGCCACCCAGGGACAACAGGCCGCCGCCGAAGCCGAAGCAAACAGAGAAAATGCCTTAAACCAAATGTCCAGTATTGGCGGAAATGTTAACGCCTCGGATTATAACCAAGCGGCTGCCAAAGCAGCATCAACGAATGCGATTAATGCCGCTAATACTCAGGCCACGAATACCGCCCGTACCGGAAATGTTGCCAACAATCTGGCGGCTCAGACGACTAACCTCGGTACAGCCCAGGGTGTAAATGCCTCTAACACAGCAGCCGGACAGAGTGCGGCCTACTATAACGCCCAATTGCCCCAACAGCAGTTTAATAACGAGCTGAACAAGGCCGCCGGTATTGCCGGGGTTAGTGGTCAGCAGGCGGCTACAGCTACCCAACAGGCTCAGACAAATGCAGCCCAGAATGGCCAGCTTATCAAAGGCGTTGGCACTCTTGCGGCTGGTGCAATGGCCGACGGTGGAATGGTAGCTCCAGAATGTTACGCAGACGGTGGAACGCCGCATAATCACTATATCTGTATGGTTATGGGCGGACATGTTCCCGGTAGTGCTCCTGTATCTGGGGATTCTCCGACTAATGATATCGTTCCGGCCAAATTGAGCCCAGGCGAGCTAGTTATTCCTCGCTCAGTGCCCAAGAACGGACCGGCCATGGAAGAATTTGCCAAGAAGGCCCCCGTAGCTGGAAATCCAAAGAAAACAGTAGACATGACCAAGTTCACAGCCGGATATAAGAAGGGGAAATAACATGGATCTTGAAAAGTTCTTGAAAGATAAATGGCAGCAAGGCCAAATGGGCCCGGTTATTGACGAACCTACCCTCCCTGGATTACAAAAGATGGCGAATCATGCCGCCGGGGACGATAGCGTAGAGGCCTCCTCCGATACCGCCAAGGGATATGACGACGGTGGTACGCCGGATCCCGACGTTTCACCAGCTAGTGATTTTGATTCCCCTATGTCGCAACCTAGCTGGCAGGATAAGTTACAGTCCGTTCTATCCGCCATGGGTGCAGCCGGTAAACAGGCTATTGCCCCGCTCGGTCTTGGATCACCCTCCTCCGATGCTGTTATGTCCGGTGCGGCTAATGCTGCCCAGACTCCGGGCATTGCCCAATCTATCAATGCGGTTATACCGTCCGCTAACCTACAAGATTCAGCCCCACGGACTCCTCTTCCGGCTCCGCAACCCGCTCCGGTTACACCCACACCGCCGCCAAGCCAATCGGCCTCGACGCAGACGGTCCCTGCACAACCTTCCGCACAGCCTGTTAATAATTCTAAGCCCTCCCCTACGGATCTCATTTCCAAACTAACGGGGAATGATTCCGATACCCTCCAGGCGCTAACAAAACAATTACAGGACCATGATACTAGAGCCAAATTCGCTCAGGCGTTAGCCATTATAGCCGATACCTTTGGAAACATTGGCGAGGCCGGAGCAGGACGTACCCCGCAAGGTTTTACTAGCCTGGCAGCCATCAAAGGGGTTAATGACCAGCGCCGCCAGCAGTTAATTGACTCCATCCCCCAGAAATTAGCAGCCGACCCTAATAGCCAGACCTCGCGCTTCGCTCAAATGCAGGTTATTAAAGCCATGGGGCTTCAGCCAAATGACCCGCGTTACGCTACCATCATGAAGACACCGGCGGGCGTATTAATTCAACAAATGCCGCAGCTCAATGACTCCATCAAGACCAGACTGGAGGCTGAAAAGAATCAGATTATGTCACAGCAGGCAAATTCCGAAAGTAAATTACGCGCAGAAGAGATTCAGGCGGAGGAGAATAAATCCAAGCGGGAGCAGCAGGTCGCTAACCAGAATGCCGCTAATGCCACAATCAAAGATCTTTCCCCGGCTAATCCTTCCAACTGGGGTCTTTTGCAGAAGGCCAAACAGACACTAGGAAATAGTCTGGGGGGCGGACAAGGAAGCGCCGCACCCATAACTGCCACTAATGCAATGGGCCATAAAATTCAATCGACGGATGGGGGCCATACATGGACGCCAATACAGTAATGCCGCCGGCGGGATATAAGTTAGATGCCCCCGGTGTTCCTACCGGCTATACCCTTGATCCCCAGACCTCTGCTCTTGGTGCGGCCGGTCGGGGGGCTCTTGATGCCCTTCCATTCGGTGATAAAGCCGCCGCTGGCGTAGAAAGCGCCGTAGGCGGTAAGTCCTACAAAGACTATCTGGCCGAGATCGACCAATTGCTCGCTGCCGACAAAGACCAGCATCCTATAGCCCATTATGCCGGTGAAACCGCCGGGACATTGGCCCCGCTTGCTATTCCGGGCGTCGGTGAGGCTCTAACTGCTGAAGGAATTGGCGGACGTGCCGCTATTGGTGCCGGTATTGGTGCCCTACAGGGGGCATCAAATAATCGTAACTCTAGCCAACTCCCCCAGGACATTCTAGCAGGTGCCGGAGTAGGTGCTGTTTTGAATCCTATTGCCGGTGCAGCCGGAGATAAAATATCCAGTGTTTTGGGTGCCGGTTCGGATGCTCTCGATACTGCCGCCAATGCACAGGCGGTAAAGAGCGGGGGATTTAAGCCCTCTATGTTAGGCCGCTTAAGCTCCGAGGACACAGACGCCCTTGGCGGCTTTATGAATCAGAATGATTTAGTTAGCGGCGATCTTCCGTCCCGTTTACAAAAAGCCCGGGTTTTAAAACAGGTTTATGGATCAAAAATAGGCGAGATGGGTGCCAATGCTGTAGAGATGAATGATGCTACTCCCTATATCGACCCGCTCAAACAGTCGTACACACAATATAGCGGATCTAGTACCCCCGAGGCCCGTCAATTAGGCCGAACCTACCTAGGCGGTATCAAGGACATAGAAAATACCGTCTCCAATGGAGCTTCTTATTCGGACTTGCAGGATCTCAAAGAAATGTATGGTGGATTAGCCTTTGCCACCGATCACACGGTCAAGAACGAGGCCGCCGCAGATATCTATGGGACTATTAAGCAGATGCAATCGGATGCGGTTTCCGCTGCCCCTGATCAGTTTAAAAGTGCCATGAAGGGTTATAGCCAATCTTCGGATATAGTCGATGGAATACAAAAGCAGCTAGGTACGTTAAGGTCTGGCAGCGGGGGGGCAGGCGGGGGAATGGGTGTTGGTAAGCTTATCCGTCAGTTGCCGGGGATGCAAAATCCCATGATAGGGGTTCCTACGGGCGCAGCTCTAATGGGTGCCGGAAAAACCTTTACCGGGGCCATGGTTGCAGGACAAGCCCTTAACAATCCGGCATTTAAGGCCCAAGCGGCTACGGGGATTAGCGGGGTTTTGGACAGTGCGGCTCAGAAAACAGGACTTATCGGACCCGCCGCCACTAACTCTATTACGTCTCTTCTAAATCATCCCGATATGGCCCCTTATCGGGGAGCATTTCAGCAAGCGGCCCAGGGGGCTAAGAATCCCGCAGAGGTAGAAAAGTCTAATGCCGTCACGGACTTTACTTTAAGCCAAAGGGACCCAAAATACGCTATGGCCAAACAAAAAGCATCGGAGGATGCCTCTAATGCCCAATAAAACGAGAGACGTAGAAAAGTTCTTTATCCGTATTGCCGTGTTAGAAACGCAAATGAAGGAGATTATGACGTTCCAGAAATATCAGATGGGAGCCCTAATCGCTATAGCAGCAGCGGTAGCGGGTGCATGGGTAAGCCGATGAGGTATCGCTATGGGAGCACAGTGTCCGAAGTGTTTTTGTCATGCTGAGCATATCTTCACTACTGCAATTAGCCCTAAAACTGGTGAGCGCTGGCGAATCGAAGAATGCCCCCGCTGCGGAAAGTCCTTTGACCTCGAACTCGAGCGAGAATTCTACGCTCGTAAAAATCCAAAGGGTGTCTACGACGACCGACGCGATACTTGGAACGATGGAGATCAATGGCGTAAAGGTTTGTGATACGCTGGAACGGTTGGATAGGTGTATTTCGGAAGGATTGTACGATGCTACTCTTGATCTAAGTCCTCATCTTGGCTATGTATGTCCTCACCTAAAAGTGACGGATCGAGATCTAGCCGCCGGGGGAGACGCGGGTATTCGCATCCACATAGCAAATTTCGTAAGCCAACTGGAAGGCTGCGTAGCTGTTGGCACCAAGGATCCTGATTGTGAACTAGACAATAGCGCGATGGCTTTTCATCAGATGATGGCATTGCTACCTCCCTCATTCAAGGTTTTAGTGTACGCTCAGCATAGCTGATTCCATGGCCTTATGCAAGGCATAAACGGATAGAAACTGATTTATCGTAGTTGCACTAACCCCACCCGCAATCCCCGGATAATGTTCCCCTTCGCTCGGCCCATACCGCCAGTCCGTCATAGCTACAATTTCGCCTTTGTCGTTAACCCACGGGCCGCCACTGTTGCCGGGATTGACTAGGGCGTCGGTTAACAAATACCCCTTATCCTCTCCGCTGATAATTCCCTTCGATACAAACCAGTGCATACCGCCTAAGGAATTCCCTATAATCGTCACTGAATCCCCTTCCTGCCATTTCTCCTGAAATACCGGGGCTGTATGGAACGTTACCGACGAGTCTAAGACCAATATAGCCAAGTCGAATTGTTTGGCCGAGGCTTCCAGCGACGCCTTGACCACGTTACCCATGGGATATGTATACACAAGGAATGTATCGTCCGGGGAAAGTGCCATATGTGCACAGGTAAGAACATGGGTAGAGTCTAGCAGAATTCCCGTCCCTCTACCAACGCCAGTAAATCCCTCGTTACTGATCAACACTGTTAATGGCCTACCCTTCTGTACCGGGATGGAGCCGAAGCACATACGCATAAGCAGCACGGCGATGGTGCAAGAGGCCAATAGTATCAAAACATCCTTCAAGTATTTCACGCGGCCCCCCTGATAACTTCCCCCTGTGACCATGTTCCGCAGCTTGTACACGCATACCGCTGGATAGCGCCACGGCTATAATAGGCTGTCCCACTCTTCTTGAGTCTGCCGCCGCATACTCCGCAGTCCTCGTGAAAGTTTGTTACTTTGTATACCTTCGTCATACCCGACGGTGTCCAGGGTTTTATTTTGTTGTAGAACTCTTCCGTAGACAATACATCGTGAATGTTGTACCGCTTCATCTCGTCCCAAGCGGCCTTATTGCCCGCCAAACATTCGGACCACAGAGACATTCCGGGGAATTTCTTATGCGACAGCTTTTTATACTTTGTGCAAAGCTTGTCCGTAAGATACTCGAGCTTATTCGAGGTGAACTTAGCGACCCGCCTAACAATCTGGTACGTGTCCAAGTGTTTATAGGGACTGGGGGGCTTCATTCCGTGCATGATAAAACGGGCATTAAGCTTGGGGCTATCAAAATTCTTGCCGTTTTGAGTTATAACGATATCGGCCTCGTCTAGTAGCTTCCAGAGGGGGACTAAAATATCTTTGTCGTTTCCTATGGGTTTAGCGTTGCGTTGGTCCCGGTAAATAACGGAAGATGCGGGCTCATCCAACCATTTGGCCGCCCAGGCGATAACAAACCAATCATCCCTAATATGATTTAGAGAAATATTAACGTCTCTTCGGTCCCAAACATAGGCCAACATGGGGGATAATTCGATATCGAAAACGAGCACCTTAAATTTCTTCAAGCGGCCTCCTTTAGCTTTTTTGCTTTCCGGCGTTCCGCGTTTTCTCTTTTGCTTTTGGCTGAATGGCAAGATTTGCAAAGGACTTGAAGTCCGCTCGCGGGACAAAAGAGACGGCAAATGTAAACGTCCCATCCTCGGAAGCCTTGGCTTGCTTCGACCACGGGAGAGACATGATCGACTGCCACCCCTTTTCGGTTATATCGTTTGGCACAACTAACACAGGCGTATCCGAATTTATCAGACCCGCTAATCTGTAGTGCGGCTCGTCGGGCCGGCGACCATCGCCAGATTTTTCTAAGCGCTCCGAAAATATATCCATTGGGCGACCACTCCTTTTTAAGCTTTGGCATTTGACCAATTATCCCCGGTACCAATCTCCGCCGCTAACTTCAAATCCGGCCACCAAGGAATAGGCGCAGCCATCGCCTCGTAAAGCGCCTGCCTATCAACTTCTTTTTTAGTAGTGTCTGACACAACGATAATCTCGTCGTGGACTTGTCCAACAACCTGGAGGCCTTTTTCAATAGATCTTTCGATTGCAATTTTCGTGATTTCTCCCGCGAGCGCTTGGCAGATATTTTCAATTAACTTACCCCCATATAATTTAACCGGCTCCGAATCCTTTTTCTTATACACATCGTAGACCCATTCTTTATGCCCCTTATCGCCATCTACTTGACGTAAATTTGGGTATTGGATCTTTAGCCCGGAGGGAAGAACAAGGGTATTGCCACTAAAAGACATGAACGGTGCAAAGGGCAATATCCCCCGGTCCCCGTTGGCCATTAACGGCAATAGCCTGGACGCGTTATCCCACAAGGTAGGTATCGAGTAGGTGTCCCGGTAGAGGGATACAATTCTTCGGGCCTCATTCTCCGGTAGATTTATACCTGTGTCCATTTTTATCTTCATCTGGAATTTAACCCATCCCATCCCGTATCCCAAACCAAGAATACAAGTCTTTCCGACGGTACGTTCTATCTTGTTTGACTTTGTAATAGGACGATTGTAGACTGTAGTGGCAAACGATGAATAAACATCTTCACTATTCAGAAATGCCCGAATAAGAATTTCTTCTTTCGCCAACCAAGCAACAATACGAGCCTCGATGGCAGAAAAGTCACCAACGACCAGCTTAGAACCAGCCGGAGCGCAAACAGCCGAACGCATAGGGCCCTTCTTGGGGAAATTTTGAGGGTTCCCTCCGGCCCCGCTTCCACCAGAATATCTATGTGCGCCGATAGCTCCGCTAAACTGCACGTCAAACGGAAATGATCCAGTCTTAGAGATTGCTTCAAGTTTGGCTCCTCTTGTTTCGGTTATTGTGCTCTTGGCTGCTACGCGGGCCTCGTATAGATCGGGGACCACCGCTCGTAAAGCAATAAAACCCTCGTCGCCAAGGGCCAAAGCGGGAATTGTTTTGCCAGGTACTCTCGGTGATTCCTTACATGGGACCACAACACCTCTTCCGGCGAGCATCTTTGCAAATTTATCGTTTGAAGCGAAGGCCTCTTTTTCGACGCCAATGGTTTTAAAGATTGTTTCGCGGCGGCTTTTTTCTTCGTCTACCATCTCGTGAAGCGTATTTGTATCAAGCTCTAGTTTTGGCTCTACAAATGCCCTAATTGTCCAATCTAAACTTTTAACTTGCCCCTCTGGAAACTGACCGCTCAGCTTATAGAATATTGCCCTACATATCTCGGTATCGTTAATACAATAATCGGCTAGTTCTTTTTCAACCTGTTTAGGCAAATTTAGGATACCATCTATTTTTAATTCCCCCTTCGGATTTAGGCCGAGGAAGCGGGCAACACTTTTCAGGGAATGAGAGGCTAGATTTTGACCGATTATCGCCCTAGACAAGGCCAACGTATCGAAATATATACTGGGCTTCACAGCATACCGCCATGCTAAAATTGCTCCGTCAAATTTTGCGTTATGAGCTACTAACCATGTATCGTTCCAGTCGACAGAATTAACAAATGCCTCTATGGTATGGTCCCCGCTAATCCAATGAACGGGTTGATCGTCGAAGGCATACGCTAACCCATGCAATTTAAATCTCTGATCGCGGATAAACTCGCAAACGGAAATATTTTTAAGGCTATATTTGGCCCTAGAATCGTAAAACGTTTCCGTATCAATGAACAGGTTACGCACCTATATGGACCCGTTCTCTTTTTCTTTGGCCAGCTCGTACGGCATAACTTCCTTCACGAAGAACACTAAAAAGGCCAGAAAATATGCGCGTGTATCCTCGTTAGTAATTAAACTAGAGTAAATGTCATCCACAGTACGCCAGCGGGGCTCTTTGCGCCATAAATCCATCATGCGTTTGTATTGCAGGTAGCACCTGTCCCCAGGGACCTTCAAACTAGGTTTAGCACGATGTTCCGCGTTGACGAATGGCATTAGACGATCTCCTTTTCGACCGAGATAGGTGATCCGTACCTGGCGTTCATACTAACCTGATAGTCTAGCCATTTGCCGATGCACCTATTCCACATATCGCGCCGCCATTGCCCTAGCTTTTCATATGTTCCAAAGTCATTCAAAATAACAGCCATAGCGTCCGTAAGGGTAGGCACTACCATGTCATCTTCCATCTGGCTAATAAGGCCGCCAGGGCCGTTCCAGACGCGTATAACGGGCTTCCAGAGACAATAACGGGCATAGGCGATTTCCTTATTGGCCCCGTCGCTCTTATTTTGGGTTTGATAATCCAAGACCAAATCAGCCTCGCGGATTAACTGTTTGTCCTTCTTCCAATAGGTCTGTAAGCGCTCCGCCGGAACATCCGCCAAGGGTTCGTGCAGATAGGGGATATTCTCCTCCAGAACGGCACTAATACATTCGAAATTATGATTAGCCAAAACGCGGTTTAACATTTCGGCCTCGTACCTCATCTCATCCTGCATTCGGCCAGTCATACGCTGCGCGGTATAAATTTTAATTCGGCTCATTCGATTATGTCCTCGTCAATCCATCCCCACGTAACATCGTGCTTTTCCATAATCTTGCGCAGAAGACGGAGGGCCTTAAGTTCATCTACCGTGGCCAAAACCTGCTCCGAGTTATCAATGACCCTGTATATTTTCATCGCCTGGTATCTCCTTGAATCCACAGTCGTAGTGCATCATAGTTAGGCACTGTTGTGGGGGCTCCATAGCATAAGCAATCTTGCTAGGTAGCTCGTGATAAACCGTAGGACAAATAGCCAACACCGGGGAGTTATCCTCTATGACGAAATAGCAGACGGGACATATTTTCTTCATTTGAGCGCCTCTCGTTTAAGCCCTATCCAACAGAGCGGGTGTACGCCTTGCTTACTACTAACCTTTTTGCCGCACCAGTAGCACTTAGCCCTCTTTGGCATTTTGCCCCCAGACTCTAATCCCACCTTCCGGCGTGTTATCCACATGCACATTAAATGACGGCACACGCTCCCCCATAGTGCTCTTTGTATGAAAGACCGAGCACGTCCCCGCGTCGTACCGTCGAACCGTTAAGCAGCTTTCACTAGCAGCCACTTTTCCAATAGACCCGACCATGCGCCCCGCGTTTGGTGCTTCCCCGTCCGCTTGCGCCGAGTACGCCCCTTTGTTTTCGTGGTCGATAAAGAGAAACGCGCAACCAATTTCCGACCTAAGCTCTTTAATTCTTTCCATAACTTTTTGTATCGACATGCGGTCATTTTCGTCTCCTATATGGAAGGTAGCGAAGCTATCCACTATAACTAGGTCCGGTCTTATCGCCAATAGCTCTCCCCGGAACGCTCTAAACGAATCGTCAAGGTCCAATCGCGTGGTTGTACCGCTTTTAATAAACAAGCGATCTTTAAGAGAGCTAGCCTCAATTCCTTTTGCCGCCATAACACCTTTAAATCTTCTTTGCGTTTCCGCCTTATTTCTTTCTTGGTCGATGAATAGGACACGCTTACCCTCCACGGGGAATAGGCCCAACCATAACCCCCCACCTTTCGCGCATTCAATAGCTAAATCTATAGTTAGCCATGTCTTATATGTCTCTGGAAGCCCCGCGATAAACCCCAAAGATCCGTTGGCAATGACCGGCTTGCAAATCCATTCGACAGGCGTAATGTCTTTGAGAAATATTTCCACGCTTCCAGACTCCGCACTTTGGGTCTTACCGCCCTCGCGCTTTGTAATGCTTTGAAGGACTGAATTAAGCTCTGTGTCCGAAAAGCCACAAGCGTGAGCATGAGGCAAAAGTAAAGTCCAGATTGCTGTTTTATCCAGCCCTTGATAATGAAGTTTTCCAATGATACGCGCGAATGTGTCATTTCGGCTGCCCTCCTTTAAACCCGCCAATGCGTCCGATAACCATGTCTCCGGGCGGGTAGTAATAACGCCCCGCGCAGTCACACCCCCCGACTTGATTTGCCCCGCTAATACAGACGGGAATTCCGGTAAACGACTTGTTGGTCCAGATAGCCATGTATACCTCTTTCCGTTAGGATGAATGCTAGGCGGAGCTACTATATATCCGTGCTCGCCTCTAATATCCACGCCAGACAAAACCCTTGTAGCGTTCGACATACATTCTTCCGTCCTGTACATTAACTGCATACCCTTCCCCGTCCTCGCACACATGGACGATGATAATTTCATTGGAGCGATTGATGCGCTTCCAGCTTCGCCGTCTACATCTACCACAACGAATCCTGAGATATGCCCAGTGACTATCCCGATATTGTTTAACCCCGTAGAAAACCAGGAGGATATCTCCGCTTGCGAAGCTTTTCTCTCTGTATAATCTAACCATGGTATCAATGGCTCCTTACTACGCGGCTTTAGCGGTATCACGCTATACCCCATCCTCAGATATTGCATAGCCTCCAGCATCATGCTGCCGCCTTAAAACATCCACCGCGATATTCCTCTAGGCGGCCAAGGAATTTCCTGGTTAGCCTTTTGCCGAGAGTAAACTCTTTGACCGTTACTTTATGACCAGACCGTTTACTTTTCGATACAAGAACAATAACGCCACGCTTTATCTCTCGTCCGGTTTGCTCGTGATAGGCGAGAGCATATGCCGCTAACTGTAATCCCATATCAGGATAAATGGCGGCGCTTGTCTTCCAGTCGAAGAGCGTTAAAGTTCTCGGCCTATCCTTCAAATAGCCAGTTGCATCAAACGTCCCCTGATACTTGTAAGTGTGGCTTACAACATGTAGTTCGGTTTCTTTGGCTTTAAAACCGGCGGCCTCGGACCACTCGACGAACCGGCCGAGCATCTTAAATACTCGTCCATCCGCAAAATGATTTTCGTTTTTGCTCAAGGCTTCGGCTCCCGCATGAAAAGCCGTACCGATAGCGGTAGCTGCCAGAGTTTTTTGCTCCGCTCTCTTACCCCACTTAGCCCGCCACTTGTCTAACCATGGCTTTGGACGGCTTCCCAAAACCTCGGTAACGGAGGGATACTTGATGCCGTCTACGATGAGATCAACGTGGGGCATTAGCTCAGGAATTCCACGTATTCAACGTCCGCGAGGGGCGCAATAGCCAGCGTAGAGGCATTAGCTACCGGCGTTCCCGCGTCCAACACACGAAACAAGTCTCCGTCGATACGGGCATTAGCGCCGCTCGCAATGGTTCCGGTAGTACCGTCTTTGAAGTGCAATACAGCTTGAAGTGCCATTTGGATCTCCTTTACTCGTTTACGAATTTAAGCCCCGCTTCCGCAGCGGCTTTAACTTTTTCCAAATACGTCTCGAACGTTTCACCGGCATGGACCATAACCCCCTGACTCTGTAATGCCGCCTGAAATAATCCTTGGCGGCTAATCCTCCGGTCTTTAGCGTCGGCATAGCCTAACGGCTTGCCGCCTACAATAACCGGATTGGTTAGAACGTGATCCGAGGTAGTAGCGGCGCTAGATCCTTTAATCAGTGGCATTAGAGCACCTCAAGTTCGTAGGTATGCGGTTTGCCGCCGCGCTTACCCGCTTTGCCAAGACCCATATATGTAATCTTGACGGTTGATCCCACCGCAACCTGATTAAGCCCGAGGAGCAGACGCGTGGGGGGAAAAATGCAAACCGTTTCGCCCTCCTTAACCTCCGTCTCCTGGTACTCCTTGTTGGCATCCCTACGCATAAGAGCCATATCTGTATCGACGGGGATAAACTCGAAAATGTGCATCTGTTTATCAGACCCGTCATCATTCTTGTAAGGCGCTGTAGCAGTTTTATGGTTAATAAGCTTACCCGTAAAAGTTTGTCCTTTCGCCCCGCGAACATTGACAACGGCCGAACTTACTGCCGAACTATTGCAATCAATCTTAGTGCCCATATAGGCCCCCTTAGAAGTTCACACTCAAAAACAAGTGTGGCGTTTTGCTATTATCTATCCCTACATTTACGCTACTATTGCGCCATACATTACAGCCGACTAACAAAAGCGGACGCGTCGAGCCGGGGCTATATGCCAGTGCTACGCCCGCGTCGAATCTCCATACGTCCAGCAGGTTTAATCCCACATACGTATTGAAGCGGTCCGAATATCCGACCCCTATAAAAGGGGAGAATTCTAGACCAAATAATTTGCGGTCTATCTTTACGGTGCCGTCTTTCTGCACATGTATAACCGGATCCCGCGTATACTCGCTAGCCGTCTTGGACGACGTTACGATGGTAAGCTCGTGCGTACTAGAGTTATACGACACGGCCTCTTTATCGTTCTTGGCTAAAATCGTAGAACGGGCTACCGAGCGCGTTAACATGCTGGTAGGGAGGTCCCGTTCTACTTTGTTTCGCGCCCGCACAAACAAACCCACTAGCACAGCGGCCGAGACGGCGAGCAGTCCTATGGAGCGCTTAAAGTGACTCGAGAAGGTTAGAATCATGATTTACCCCAGGGCGCAATCAGCGCATTTACAATTTCCATCGCAATTTAGCGGGCACAGATGCAAACGCCTGCATGTATTACAGGTATCCGAATTCACGACTGTTTAGGTCCTTTGCCCGAATATGCAAAGGCCGAAATTGTCGCAGCCCATAATCCCGCCTCCGCATTACTAACAGGCGGAAAACCTCGCAGAGGAGCTAATAGGCGCACAATAAACACAATTGCAAAAGCGTCAATGTACAGACCGCCATCAATGCTTAAAAACTCTTGTATAACTTTCCATCCGCTCAGTAGTTTATCTATCATTGTTTAGCTCCTGTATGCTTAGCCCCGGCATCGCGCCTTTTGTCTACAAGTCTTTGCGGAATCTTTTACGAATACGCATTAAGTGGGTTCTAACCGTCGAGAATTTGATATTTAGCATCGCGGCTATCTCCTTCTCGTCCCGCATTTCGTTAACATACAGTTCGAATACTTTAAGCTGCATACCAGAAAGCTTTCGAGATATGTCTCCGACGGAGAATTGAGGCTCCCGAACCGGATAAAAGGATTGTGCATCCGTCAGAGTATCCGGGTTAGCCTGCGCTACTTCGCTATCGTCAAAGAACCCGTGCTCCTCCACCCACTGACGGTATGGGCTGCTCTCGCCGCAGTCTTTGGTATCAATGACGCGGGTGTGCTGAATCTTGACAAGCCGTGATTTCTTCATATTCTTATTCCCCCTATGACCGGATATTTCGTTATCTCATCTTCCGACGTATAACCAATGACTACTACGGGAGACGGATCCACGGTGTACCATTCGGACCCACAGAGGGCGCAGACCAAGTAGTAGCCGGTCTTGCCGTACGGCAGCGCGGAGGAATGGGCGCAAAATACTTTCACTATCGCGCTTCCCGTTTGGCTTTACGCTGCAAAGCTTTCATCTTTCTATTGACAAGATAAATACTGCGGCGCGACTGCTTACGCGTTAAGCGGCTAGGTGTGTTAGCGACGGTAAGACGAGGCCGGTAATCCATTATTTAATCCTCCATACCTTCAATTTTTTAACTCCGAACTTGTGTTCTTCAGCCCGCGTATAAACGAATACGTCAACGGAATTACGTAGGCGACTGTTAGTAACATCGTTAACAATACGGTAGCCAGTGCCAGGGATATATAAAACAGAGCCATAGCTAACCGCCCCAGAATGTAAGAGATCGGGGCTAACAGCCACGCCAAGCTCCGAAACGTTCTCTCCGATTGAGGTTTCACAGTGATGCCGGTTTAAACATTCCGGTTTTGTCTGCTCCGGGGTTGCTCTGTAACTTGTGCAGAGAAGAACCCCGAGTAATATCGCGTGTACTTCCATGTTGCCCCCTTTTGAACGTTCTGAGACGATGGCAACTCGCACACACCAGTTCGCATTTACCTATCTCATCGAGGAGTTTTCTTTTATTTTTTAGGCTTCGTATATTGGAAACACCAGATACTTTATTTCCGCGCACATGATCCCAATCCATCTGGCATGGTTCAAACCATCCCTTACAATCCGCACAGGGTTTGTGTTTGAGTCTATCCGCCCAAGAACGGACCCCCGAGTAATACATGCGCATTCTTTCCCGTATCTCTAGCCAATGTTTCTGCCGATACAAAATATCGTGTCGCCGTTTGTCCCGCTTTAGTCTGTAGCCCATTAAGAACCACACTCTTCAACCTGAAAGAATGATTCACTACATTGCTTGCATCGGTACTCTGCCACGCTATTCCGGCATTCAACGAAGTCGAGTCCGTGGATATGGCGTATCTGGGACCCGCTCACAAGATCCCCCAATCCTTCAGCCCATCGAGGCTAAGATCGGAATCATGATTCGGGTGGCCGGGGCATTGAACACGCCAAAAGCGGATAACTTCCCCGCCGGGCATAGTCATGTCAAACGTTCTCTTTAGTTTGATTGGTTTCTTGTAGGCGAGGACCGTGTTAACCTCTGTTAACTCTTCCGGTACGCAAAGTGCTTCGCGGGCCTGTCCGTTTAACAACCGTTTCGCTAAGCTCATTTTTCACCCCTCCCAAGGTTAAATCCGTTACAATTGTTGCTTCTGCGTTACGAGTTTAACAGACATTGTTTAATTTGTCAAGTTTAGCTCACAAAAGTCTCACTATTTAGCTCTAAAACTAGAACAATAAAAATTTAACACAAATGTAACTTGACATTGAAAAGTTCATCCTGTACAATAGATGTGGGAGTATGTATATGGGAAAAAATTATACGGAGGTATAATCATGGCCGTTGCAAATGGACAAAAGAAGTGGCTCGTTACTGTGGATGTGGGGGACTACGCTTTCGTTAAAGAGGTCGCTAAGGAAATAAAGATGCCCCTCAACGAAACACTTAGGCAGTTAGTTAAAGAAATGAAAGGCTTGGATATGGCAAAACTCAAGGGCGCGGTTGAACGTCGGGCCGCCGCTGTAGAGCTTGACCATATCAAGAGGGAGAAGCAAAAGCTTCAGGCAAGAGAGAAAGAATTGCAAGCCGCTATTGGGGAGGTAAAATAACATGCGTACTACCGTATGGAGCGAAAAGAGCCGTTTAACCGGGACCTACTCTGTCCGGTGGTATGATCCTGATACAAACATGAAACAGCGGGTGCTCTGCGGATCGTATGACAAGGCGAAAAAGAAGATCTTAGAAATTAAGAACCTTCTTGACTCGCGCAAACTCGGCGGTAATACGGCGCACCCGCTGCGGCTGTTCGATCAATACTTAGAAGCTAAAAAATCCGAGCTCAGAGTCTCGACACTTGAGCGCAAAGAGGGTATCAGGAGCTTTCTCTCCCGCTTTACCGCCATGGAACAACTTGATTCCTCGACGATAGAATCGTGGAAGCAAGAACTGGCTAGTACTTACAAGGTGTCCACAATATCCTATTTGCTAAGCGCCCTTCGTGCATTCATCGCATGGTGCCGCCAAGAGGACCTAGCCAACATGAACCCGTTTGAAAAGGTTAAGGTACCCGCCATGGAACAAGTCGGGCGACGCCTAACCGAAGACGAGATTAAGAGAATATTTGTCACGATGGAGGGCAATCTTAAGCCACTAATCGTACTCTACTTGGAAACGGGATGCCGCCGAAGCGAACTACTCGGCATGGTTCCGAACGAGCTTGATCTTGAGCGCGGGTGCTGGACTATCCCGGCTATCCGAACCAAGACAAACCAAGAGCGGATGGTCCCACTTACCACAAACGCGCTAAACGCGTTGAAGATGTTAGAACCCGGCTGGACTAAAGAACGGTTGCATAAGGCTTGGAAGCGGGCACTACACGCCGCCCAGATAGAGGGCCGCGTACGTATCCATGACTTGCGGCATACATTTGCATCGGATTGGAAAGGGCGTGGGGAAACCTTGAAGGCCGTATGCGGATGGACAAGCGACCATATGATGGGTCGCTATAAGCACGTTAGATTCAACGAAATAAAAGAGGACATGCGACCAAGAGGTTTTGGGGGAGATTTGGGGCAAAGTACAGGTTCGGAATTAACAAATGGATAATAAAGGGACTTTAGGCCTTTGTTACAAGAACGTTATATACAAGTGTGTTACATCGACGGTAAACGGCGCGTAAAATTGCTTTCGGGTGCTTAGCTCAGCGGTAGAGCACTGTCCTGATCGGAGTGGGTACGCTCGACGGAGAAGGCATTAAATTTGGGGTTGATTTGGGGGATTGTACCAGACAGGGGGTTTATTTCCCCGCCGCCTTGCGCCAGGCTTTTATTTTACTGTCACACGCTAAACAATGAATAGTGATTCCATGCGAAACAATTTCGTTCGTTAAATCTTCCGCCGCTTCGAGACGGGCGAGGAGAGCGTCGGCTTTAAATCGAAAAAACTCCTCGACCTCGCGCATCAGCGTATCGGGATGCCCTTTAAGTCCGGGCTCAAGCATTTCTTTCAACCGCTTCACATCGTCGTCGGAGAAGGTCATAAACTCCTCCTGAAAACCATCTTCGCAACATTTACATAAGGTCATCTCATCTTCTCGAAGGCGGCGAGGGCTTCATCAGTAATTCGTAGCCCCATGTGCCGCGCTTCGGCCTCCATTTGCATGGCTTTTAACGCCTCGGCCAACCTCTCCGCCATTAATTGCCACGTTTTTGCTTTGGCCTTCCAGCGGTCACGTTCGGATTCCAGGCTTAGAATACGGTTAAAATATTGCATTTCTAAATCACCCATTGTTCCTCCGTGTAGCTTCTAGGGATAAGCGACTATTGCGTTAAATACCGTGCACTGACACCTCTTACAATGCCATTTCGTCATGTCGTATACATACGAATCGATTGGCTCAAGTAGATGCCCGCGCAAGGCGTTTTCCGCTTCTTTATCTGTCATACCATCATCCCTCTGTTAAATTATATGGGGATAGGGTGAGGCTCCGGTACCCCATGTTTTCCGATATTTTCCCCACCCCCAAAATCATCGAAATGGCGCAGCATACCCCATGCCGGGATGGCTATAGTTATATTCGGCCTGGATCCCGCCGGTCGGCACAATGGCATAGTACAAAGACGCGGACAGAAAACCTGCCAACATTATTTTGATAATAAGGCCTAATAGTTCCATTTATTTCCTCCTGGCGCGAATTAACGATATGCCGTAGTTTATAATTAAGATTTCCAATTTGCCCTTTTTCCCTCCGGCGGCATAGGCGGCATAGACAGCGGCATTGACGGCATTGGCGGCATAGGCGGCGGCATTGGCGTCATCGACGGCATAGGCGGCGGCATTGGCGGCGGTACCAGTAGAAATAAAT
>Ga0206943_1034_pt1 | contig 32934 bp, 21 predicted proteins | sample Alteio_BWOrgHeat_7_FD_153243 | JGI IMG/M metagenome (GOLD analysis project Ga0206943, IMG submission 153243) | Enriched cells from forest soil in Barre Woods Harvard Forest LTER site, Petersham, Massachusetts, United States -... | ecosystem: Environmental > Terrestrial > Soil > Temperate forest > O... | reverse complement strand
GTGGGTTTACATGCGGCTCAGTTGTCCTATACTTTTTCCGGAGGAGATGTGGTGTCAGGTTTGAATTCACCCGTGCAGAATCTGAACATCAATGCGTCTATCATCAGTCTTGGATATGTACAGACTTTTTCGCTGTTCAAAAAGCTCGGGCGGATTGCGGTCGGAGTGCCTTACGCTTTTTTAAACGGGACAGCCAGAGTGGTGGGTATGGATACAGCGGCCAGCCGAAACGGTTTTGGTGATGGAAGAATAAAACTGGGTGTCAATCTGATCGGGTCGCCCGTTTTAGAGCCGAAAGATTTTCAGAAATTCCAGGAACACACTGTGCTTGGCGTGAGTGTAGTGTTCTCTGTTCCGATTGGCCAGTATTTTAATGACAAACTGATCAATATCGGATCCAACCGCTGGGGTTTCAAGCCCGAAATCGGCGTTTCACATCGTGAAGGCAGACTTTTTTACGAAGGATATGCCGGCGTTTGGTTTTATACCGAAAACAATCAATACTTTAATAAATCAACACTCAGTCAAAAGGCGCTATTCAGTTTCCAGGCCCATGTGGATTATACATTCAAACATGGAAAATACGTCGCACTGAACGGAGGATTTGCGAGTGGCGGGGAAACCATTTTAAATGGCATGGATAGATTTGACGATCAGGAGAACTGGCGGATAGGCGCCACATTTTCAACGCCCGTTTTCAATAGACACCAGTCCGTCAAATTCATGATTAACACCGGTGTGGCTACCCGGGCAGGACAAAATTATACCGCTGTAACGGTCGCGTATCAATATAACTGGTTTTGATAATATCAGGGAAACGAAAAAAGCCCTGCTACAATTAAGTAGCAAGGCATATATGAAGGGGTACGGTCTAAGGTTTCCGGGCGGTTTTTCTGGATAATTCGATGAGTCTTCCTAACTCAATGAGTTTCTACTGGTAGTGGGTTTGGGGGGTTGGCATCAGATGCCGGGTGGATTATGGGGTCTTTCAAATCAAACTGCAGGGAATAATATTTGCAGAACGATTGATATGAGTCCCGACGGGGACTCACCAGTCCCGAAAGGGACTTGGATATTGGATAAACTTCGGGCTGGATTTCTATCCGGCCCTTTTTTTGATTGCGCGAAAATAAAAGACTTTTTCATTTTGAAGGAGTTAAGTTTTCCACATTATATCTAATCCAAACCAGCAGGCATTTATTTTTTGATGCAGAAATTGCCGCTGTCCCTGTTTGTCAGCAGATTGAGGTCTTTCTTGTTCACAGTCTGAAAACATCAAACCTTATAGAAATGTTAAAACATCGAAAACGACTGGCTGACTATATATTTCGATAATTACAACACCACGTTCCTGTGCCACCAGTTCGCAAGCGCCGAACCGGTAATATTCATCGTGGGTCCGAATACGGCCGGCGCCAGACCGACGGTTGCCAGCTTTCCCATGGTTAAAGCAAGACCGGAAGCAAGACCACTGTTTTGCATTCCCACTTCGAGGGAAACCGTCCGGCAGTCTTTTTCACTCAGTTTAAATAAGCGGGCGGACCAATACCCTAAAGTATAACCAGTTACGTTCTGAATAAAAGTGACTAGGATTAATTTCAAACCAACCTGGAGAAGGCTTTCCCTGCCTGTGGCCGTTATGACTACGATGATCAAAGCGATTCCCGCCATGGAAATGATGGGCATCGCTTTATCAATGATCGAAAAACGCCCGCGAACGAAATAATGAAAAATAAGACCCGCCAGTATGGGTAGAATCACAATTTTCACGATATCCCATACCATGGGCCAGAATTGAATTTTGATAAATTCACCGCCCAGTAAGCGCATAAGCATCGGCGTTAAAAAAGGAGCGAGCAGGGTAGATACAACTGTAACGGAGACCGACAACGCCAGGTTCGCACGGGCCAGAAATGACATCACATTGGATGCAAGTCCGCTCGGGCAACAACCAACCAGGATGATACCTGCAGCAATTTCTTTCGGAAAACTGAAAACAGTAGCGAGCGTAAAGCCGAGGACGGGCATGATCGTATAGTGACAAAGAATACCAATCAAAATGCCCCTTGGTTTTTTCAGCACGGTCATAAATTGTTTGATGCTTAATTCCGTGCCCATCCCAAACATGATGATTTGCAACAATGGAAGGATGAGACTTGACAATTTCAAACTACCTACCTGAAGAAAATATCCGGGATAATACAGGGCCAGACTCACAGCTGCAAAAATCACCAGCGTATAAGAAAATCCTTTTAAAAAAGAGGAACGGTGGAACGCGAACGACAGGGAAAGAAAAAATCCGGTCAGCAGCCAGCCCGCAAAAGATAATTTCCCCGAAACGGACAAATAAATATATCCGGGTAAAAACAAAAGGGCAGCCAAATAAAAGTAATTGGATTTCATTTTACGGATGGCCGTATCAGACATGTTGATGTTTTATTTTTTATCGTTGCTTACCGGGTTCAATATACAGATAGTGTATCAGGGTCTGATAATCGTTCCGTCTCTCTTTCTGATCGTCCAGCGGCCCGCATGGTTATTGATCGGATATTTGGCCGCCATCTTTTCATCTATGTCCACTCCAAGTCCCGGCGCCTCATTCACATAGAAATATCCTTTTTTCAGTTCCGGTGTGCCGGGAAAGACCTCTCTCAGTTTATCGGAGAACTCAATGGATTCCTGAACACCAAAATTCCAGATGGCCAGATCCACATGACACTGTGCAGCATGACCGACCGGTGAAACATCTCCCGGCCCGTGCCAGGCCGATTTTACATTAAAGAATTCCCCCAGCCTTGCAATTTTCATGGCGGGGGTGATGCCTCCTACCTGCGAAAGATGGCAACGGATATAATCAAATGAATGACTGGCGATGGCCCCGACAAACTCGTTTGGATTGTTAAAGAGTTCACCCATGGCCAGGGGTACGGTCGTACTCATCCGAAGCTGTTTAAACCAGTCCATATTCTCCGGCGATACCGGATCTTCAATAAAATAGGGATTATATTCTTCAAGCCTGCGGCACATGTTAATCATGTTTATCGGCTGCACACGCTCATGGGTATCATGCAATAGTTCCACATTTTCGCCACATTGTTTTCTCACTTCCTTAAACATTTTCGGAACGGCCAGCACATATGCGTTTTCATCCATGAAATCATCCGTCGCGCGGCCAAATCCGGCGTCTTTGAAATCAGGTTTCTCTGCGAGATACAAAGAACCGTAACCACCCTGTTGTATCCGCACATGCTGAAAACCCTGATCCATATATTTCTGAACGTTCACAGCAACTTCCTCAGGCGATTTTCCATCTGCATGAGCGTAACAATCTACCGCAAACCTGGATTTACCGCCGAGCAGCTGATATACGGGCATATTGGCTCTTTTTCCTTTTATATCCCAGAGAGCCTGATCCAGTCCGCTCAGCGCATTGTTTAATACCGGGCCATTTCTCCAGTAGGAACTTACAAAAAAAGACTGCCACATATCTTCTATATTATCGACATCCCTGCCCACACAGAAATCCGGCATATAATTATTGATGGCGGTTACAACCACTTCTGCGCGTTGGGTAAACGTGGCGCAGCCAAGACCATAGAGGCCGGGTTCTGTAGTTTCCACTTTTACGATTACGAGGTTGGCGCCCTGCGGCGCGGTTGCAATCGCTTTTACGTTTCTGATTTTAATGGATGGCAAGCTGCCACCTCTATGATGTTGTATGTTGTTGCCGGCGGCCCGGGCGGATGAGGAGCCACCCAGCATGCCTAAAAAACCGGAAGCGGTACCGATTCCGAGTGCTTTTAATACGGTACGACGATCGTGGACGGCGGAATTCTTTTTGTTGTGCATGCGGTGTTTATTGATGTGTGCAATAAACACGCGGTCGGTTAACCAGTCCTTTAATTATCAATTAATTTATAATATTTATTCAGTAAACAGGAATTAATAATGGAGTTAATCAATTATTAGCCCAATAATTAATCCGGGGAAACTACTTTGTACTTCTGTGTATTTAAAAGCTCCAGGGCTTTAAGAATTTAGTCTTTTTTGGTTTAAGCGAGTAGAGGTCCAATGAATTATGACACTGCTCTACGGGGAATGTTTCCACATTCCCCTTTTTTTATGCTGCTGAAATCCCGAACCCGGATCCATCGGGCTGAAATAAATTTAGAAAACCCCGGAAAAAAGATTAATTAATTTATTAATTAATCAATTATTAGCAGTTCCGTTAATGCCTTGCCGCGTTATTTGTGCTTTACTCACCAAAACCACTGCTTGATATGAAAAAACTTCCTTTATTGGTCTTACTGGTATTTGGCCTTTGTGTTCACGGTTTTGCCCAAAGCCGCATAATAAAAGGCAAGGTTACCGATGACCATGGTAAACCCCTGGCCGGCGCAAGCATCAATATTAAGAATACCACGACATCCACTTTAACCGATTCATCCGGAAATTTTGAGATTGCAGTAACCGGCAAATCAAAAGAAGATCTGGTAGTCACTTTTGTTGGTTTTTTTAGTTCGGAACTTGCGGTCGGAAAAGGCAGTTATTTCGAAGTACAGCTAAAACAAAACGGCCAGACTTTAAACGATGTGATCGTGGTCGGATATGGAACGCAAAGAAAAAAGGACGTTACCGGTGCGATCAGTACGGTAAGACCTGATGAAAATGCACACAGGCCGCTGGTAAAAGTGGAACAGGCCCTGCAGGGTACTGCACCCGGCGTCGCTGTACAAAGTTCCAACGGAATGCCGGGAAATCCGTTGAGTGTTCGCATACGCGGTACCAATTCAATTACAGGATCCAATGAACCGTTGTACGTAATAGACGGATATATCGGAGGAACGATCGGAAGTATCAATCCGGCTGACATTGAATCGCTGGAAATTTTAAAAGATGCTTCTGCCAGTGCCATCTACGGATCGAGAGCATCCAATGGCGTTGTAATCATTACAACCAGGGCCGGTCATGATGGTCTTGCGAGGATCAACGTGGGTGCCTGGTTTCAGAAACAGGAAGTTGCGAAGGACCTGGATTTAATGGACGCTTACGATTTTGCCAATACAGTAAATATTCAAAATGCAGCGGTGAGCCTGCCGCCTGCTTTTACCCAGGCACAACTGGATGGATTCAAAACCAATCCGGGTACGGACTGGCAAAAAGCGCTGCAGGTAAAACCCCTGGTTCAGAATTATGATGCCTCAGTTTCCGGAGGATCATCCCATATGAGTTATTTTGTTTCTTTTAATTATCTCGATCAGCCCGGCCTGATCCTGAATCAATATTATAAAAGAGGAAGTTTAAGATCCAACCTGGATTTTAAGATCAATGATAAACTGGATCTGAAATTTTACCTGCTCACTGCTATTCCTTCAAGCCGTAACACGGCCTATGCCGGGGATACCGGAGATCCTTTTGCATCAGCAGCCTTCTGGGATCCAACCAAACCGGTCGTGGATCCGACAACCGGAAAACTCACCCTGACATCCCAGTATGGTACACTGAATGTGAGTCCGGTGGCACAGGCCTCATATCAGAAAGTGGACGCAAACTCGGTCGATGCCGTTGGTACAGGCGTTTTGACATATCATATTTTGAAAAACCTCACGTTTACTTCTTCCAACTCTTATGAGTCACAATGGGGCTGGACACGTTCCCTTTTTGGACTCAATACAAGCCAGACAGTTATTAACGGAATGTCCTCCGGATATGCAAACGGAAATACAACCTGGTATACTGCTTTCCAGACAAGTAACTTCCTGACTTATAATTTACTGTTCGGCGATCATGCCCTGACGCTGACCGGCCTCTATGAATATCAGCTGGGGACCAATCAGAATATCAATGCCACAGCATCCAATCTTTCCACTTATGCACTTGGATATTATAACCTCGGGGTGGGTCAGACGCAGCAAACGACTTCCGGTTATTCATCCAGCGAACTGCAGTCATTTATGGGCAGGGTCAACTATGCTTACAAAGACAAATATTTGCTCACAGCCAGTATACGTGATGACGGTTCATCCCGGTTGACAAAAAAATATAGCACGTTCCCTTCCGTGGCAGTGGGCTGGAATATCTCCAGAGAAAATTTCATGGAGAATTCAAGAGTTTTTTCGTCCCTGAAAATCCGCGGCAGTTATGGAGAAACGGGTAATCAGGGAATACCTCCTTATTCTTCCATACCGGTTATTAATACAAGCAACGTAGGATATTATTTTGACGGAACATCGCTTTCCGTCAGCACACCGCTCGGACCGCCGGTTGCAAACAACCTGGTCTGGGAAACAACCTTACAGAGTGATATCGGTATCGATGCGTCTTTTTTAAATAACAGGTTAAACTTTTCGATTGATGCATACAACAAAAAAATATCGAATCTTCTATTCAGTTACCAGACTCCTGCATACCTGGGAGGCGGAAGCTATCAGCGCAATATCGGTAGCATACAAAACCGCGGTGTAGAAATTGGTCTGTCCGGAACACCACTCAATCCAAAAGGAGATGTAAAATGGACAACCTGGTTTTCTATCTCTTTTAACGATAACAAGGTTCTTAATCTGAACGGACTGGATAATGTGATCGTAAGTGGCATCGGTCAGCCACAACAGAATATTTCCATTTTGAAAGTCGGAGATCCGCTGGGTGAATTTACCGGTTATCAGTTCCTGGGAACCTGGAAAACCTCGGAGGCTGCACAGGCTGCAAAATATGGTAACAAGCCGGGCGATGCGAAATACACGGATGTAAACGGCGATGGCACCATTAACCAGGATGACTATCTCCCGATTGGAAACGGAATTCCAAAAATGACCTGGGGCTTTATCAATGATTTCAGTTACAAGAATTTCACGCTGAGTTTCATGTTTGCCGGACAGACCGGTGCGCAAATATTCTCCCAGACGATTGCTTATACCTGGGGTCAGGCGCCGGGAACACGTAATGCTACGCTTCAGGAAGCAACTTCTGCGTGGACCCCGGAAAAGGAAACCAATGTTCCTGCCTTCAGCACAACCGGAAGCTGGCCCACCAACAGCAGCCGTTTTGTATACAACGCAAATTTTGTGAAACTAAAAAATCTTTCGCTGAGTTATAGCCTGCCACAAAGTTTAATCGGCGGAGCAAAAATCCGCAGCATAGAAGTATATGTCAGCGGCCAGAATTTAATTACGTGGACAAAGTACCCGGGATATGATCCGGAACTGACCAATGCACAATCTGCCATGACCCAGGGTGTGGAAATGGGAGTGATACCAAACCCGCGTTCTTATACACTTGGATTCAGAGTAGGATTTTAATATAAAAAATCAAATGAGAAATGCCCATTTATTATAATAAATAAAAACAAAATGAAAATAAAAATCTTGATACCGTTTACATTCCTGGTCTTCCTGGTCTTCCTGGGATGTTCGAAACTCAATGAAAATCCTAAAGCGACACTGACACCGGGAAATTATTTCCAGACGCAATCCGATCTGGACGCTGCCGTGACAGCTATTTTTCAGGGAATGGTGGTGGATGGCGGTTACGCTTTCGATTTCCATCTCTATTCTTTTTTTGGATCCGATGATCTCACGGCCGATCCGAATCTGGGCAAAGCCGACCAGCGGGATTTTGATCAGCTGAACGGAAGCGCCGGTAATAATGCGATCGCGCACAGTCAGTGGGGCACACCATGGGGTGCGATTTATCAAAGTAACAATGTCATCGCAAATTATCAGCGAGTGGATGCTGACGAAGCAGGAAAAAACGGAGCAGCAGGACAGGCATATTTTGTAAGAGCATGGAGTTATTATATGCTTGTCAGAACCTTCGGACCCGTTCCGGTCATAACCACCCAGGTAGGTCCGGATTACAGACCTCCGAGAGATGCGATCGATACAGTGTATGCGCTGATCGTGAACGATCTGAAAACAGCAATCGGTCTTCTACCGACCAGCTTTCCCGGACAACCCGGAAAAGCCACGCAGAATGCTGCCAGGTCTCTTTTAGCCGATGTATATATGACGATGGCAACCTGGCCGCTGAACCAGACAAGTAACTATGCGTTGTCGGCAGCCGAAGCAGATTCTGTTATTCAGTCCGGTCAATATTCTTTGATGGCTGACTACGCAGATGTTTTTAAAACAAACAACAACTCAGAATCTATTTTTGGTTTGGAATTTAATGTCAGTGGTGGAAATCCTGATCGATTTTATGGTGATTGTTCTATGCCCTGGGAAGAATATGGTCTTGATGGAAATTTCGGATGGGAAGAATTTTATCCTGAAATAAATTTCTATAAAGCAGCCCCGGTTTGCAAAAGAACAGATGAAACTTTTTATACAACACTGAAACTTCTGCAGGCGGATAAAACCTTTCTCCTGGTTCCCTATTACTCAACTTCAACCAGGAACCAGCATCCGTTTTACAGGAAGTTCAGGAACTCAATTAATAATACAGGCTGTCTGGAAACTGATTCCACGCTCATTTCCATGAATCCAAGCACGAACAAAACAAATGATGTGATTAGGTACCCGGCGGTATTGCTGGATTACGCCGAGTCGTCTGACATGGCAGCCAGCGGACCAACCGCCGAATCATACGCTGCGATCAATCAGGTCAGAGCGCGCGCGGGAGAACCGCCGCTAACACCCGGTCTCACACAGATCGCATTCAGGGATTCTGTGGTATATGAACGTGCCTATGAGTTGTCGGCGGAGTGGGGAGCAAGATGGTATGATATTGTTCGTCTTCAATTGTTGCCGACTATTCTGGCAGCGAGGAACCCCGTGGAAAATCCAATCAATCCCAATGTAAATATTCAGGACAGGTATTATGCACCGATACCCATCAATGAAATGCTCAAGAATCCGCAATGGACCCAGAATTCCGGATACTGATGATAGGTTTATGCAGAAAAGTTTAACCACGCAATGCGTGGTTAAACTTTTTTTATAAATACTCCGGCATTTTATATCCGATCGTCTCCAAGCGCATTTTACTGAACTGAAATTTTTATTGATGATTTATTTCCTGACTTACAGACGAATTGTTTTTTTAATTTTTCTTAACGGATTCACTTTTTTCGTCCGGGCAGATCCGTTTAGTTCGCGCGACACTGCCGGTCCCGGAAATAAACTATTAGAATATATCGATCCGACCATCGGCAATGTTGCCCAGTTACTGGAGCCCACAAGGCCGACAGCCTATCTGCCAAACCAGATCATCCGTGTCCATCCGATTCGTAAGGATTATCTGGATGACCAGATTGCAGGGTTTCCGTTAACGGTTGTTTCACACCGGCTCGGTACTGCTTTTTGTATTAAACCGGCCGTCGGTCCGGTCAGATCCGAAAGCTGGGAAGAGAAGATGCCCTACGATCAGGATCTTGAAATAACCAGGCCCTGGTATTATTCAACCTATTTACTCAATGATGGTGTCACGGTCGAATTTTCCCCTTCAAAAAAAACGGGTATTTATCGTTTTACTTTTCCCGCCGGGGAAAGAAAATCCATTTTGATCAATACCTGCAATGAAGGAGAAGCTTCTTTGCAGATGATTTCCGGAAACGAAATTTCCGGAATGGAAACCTGGCATGGAAATGTGCGCATTTTTATGTACGGTGTTTTCAATGTTTCCGGCAGGAAGAGTATAGCAGAAAACGTTCGCCTGGGGACCGCGAAGCAAATAACCGGCAACACAGTAAAAATAAACATTGATTTTTCTCCTGAAACAGACACCGTTGAATTCCGGTACGCCATCAGTTTTGTCAGCGGGAAACAGGCAGAGATCAATTACAAAAAAGAAATCAGTCAGAAAAGTTTTTCAACGGTTGAAAATGACGCAGAAAATATCTGGTCGGATCTGCTTTCGCAGATTCAGGTTGAAGGAGGCACCGGGGCACAAAGAAGATCATTCTATACTGCCCTGTACAGATGCCATGAAAGAATGGTTGATATCAGTGAAGATTCATTTTATTATAGCGGCTACAATAACAAAATCAATCGGGATGCGCGGGATTTTTATGTGGATGACTGGTCATGGGACACCTATCTGGCGCTCCATCCGTTAAGAATGATTTTGCACCCTGCGCAGGAAGAAGATATGCTTCAGTCATATGTCCGTATGTATGAACAAAGCAAGTGGATGCCTTCATTTCCGGTACTCTTCGGCGATTACGCCTGCATGAATGGTTTTCATTCTTCCATTGTATTCCTGGATGCTTACCGGAAGGGGCTGAGAAATTTTGATGTGGGAACAGCCTATGAAGGCATGAAAAAAAATGCTCTTTCAGCCACACTGCTTCCCTGGCGCAACGGAGAAAAAACGGAGCTGGATGATTTTTATCAGGCGAAGGGTTATTTCCCGGCGCTTCCTCCGGGAACAAAAGAAAATATAGCACTGGTGCATCCCTTTGAAAAAAGACAGGCTGTTGCCGTTACATTGGGCGCATCCTATGATGACTGGGCCACAGCGCAAATGGCCATGGAACTTGGGAAAACAGATGACTACAAACTGTTTCAAAAATGGAGCAGGAATTATATGAATCTATGGAATAAGGACCTGATGTTTTTTATGCCAAAGGATGATAGCGGTAACTGGATCAATATAGATCCGTCTTTCGATGGAGGCCCCGGAGGCAGGGATTATTTTGACGAGAATAATGGCTGGACTTATTTATGGCAGGTACAGCAGGATATCCCGAACCTCATATCGATGATGCATGGAAAGAAAGCCTTCGAGGAAAGACTGGACAATTTATTCCGGCAGGATCTGGGGCGTTCGAAGTATGCGTTCTGGAATAAATTTCCCGATGCAACCGCGCTGGTGGGTCAGTATTCCATGGGAAACGAACCCAGTTTCCATATTCCGTATTTGTACAATTATACAAATGCTCCGTGGAAGACCCAGCAGAAAATACGCATGCTCCTGTCTGCCTGGTTCAAGGATAATATTTTTGGTATTCCCGGAGATGAAGACGGCGGTGGCATGTCTGCCTTTGTTGTTTTTTCTTCCATGGGATTTTATCCTGTCACGCCGGGATTACCTGTTTATACGATCGGCAGCCCCGTTTTCAGTAAGGTTACGATTTCCCTTGAGAACGGAAGAAAATTTACAGTGATCGCCCCGCATTGCTCCGAAACCAATAAGTATATACAATCAGCTAAGATGAATGGTGCGGAATTAAAAACTCCCTGGTTTACACATGAGCAACTGGTAAATGGCGGTACGCTTGAACTTGAAATGGGACCGAGACCAAATAAGGCCTGGGGAATTGAACCGGATGGTCTCGTAAAATAAAATTTGAATGAAGTGTATGGATAAAAGACAAGGGTTATTCATTGGTTTTATTTTACTGATTGTATATACTACTGCACAGCAGAAATATAGTTCGGGTTCATCCTTTCCGAGTTATAAGGGACTGATCATGGCTGGTTACCAGGGATGGTTCAATGCACCCGCGGATGGCGCTGCAATGGGATGGAATCATTATGCTACGAATGGAAGATTTGAACCGGGATATTGCAAAGTGGATTTCTGGCCCGATGTAAAAGAGTATAAAAAAATATATGAAACTCCTTTCAAAACAGCCGACGGACGCCCGGCATATATTTTTAGTTCCTATGATCAGCAGTCGGTTTTTCTGCACTTCAAATGGATGAAACAGTACGGAGTGGATGGTGTTTTTATCCAGCGTTCGGTAACTGCGTTAAAGAGCAGCATCAATCTGCATCATGATGACCAGGTTCTGTTGAATGCCATGGATGCATCCCGCTATTATGGGCGTGCCATAGCCATCATGTATGATTTTTCCGGTATCAATGAAACAAACAATGACTGGCAGGTGATCATCAATGATTGGAAACATCTTGTTGACAGTATGCAGATAGCATCCCGTGGCGGGGATCAGACGTATTTATATCATCATGGCAAGCCATTAGTGGCACTTTGGGGTGTCGGGTTTCCCGACCGCACCAATAATTTAAAGACCATTGAAAAGATCATCGACTTTCTGAAGAATGATCCGGTGTATGGTGGCTGTTCTGTTTTGTTGGGTGTTCCCACGTACTGGAGGGATTTCGGTGCTGACACGGAGAAAGATCCTTATCTCCATAAATTGCTGCTGAAAGCAGATATTATCAGGCCCTGGTTTGTCGGAAGATTTGATGAAAGCAGTTATCCGGAATTTAAGCACCGGATTAAAGACGACATCACATGGTGCAGGCAAAATAACCTGGACTATGTTCCGGTGGTATTCCCGGGTTTCAGCTGGCACAATATGCATCCCGAAAGCAATAAGGGAACAATTGCCAGAAACAAAGGGCAGTTCTATTGGAAACAACTGGTGGGAGCCATCGAAGAAGGAGCAGACATGATTTATATCGCGATGTTCGATGAGATCGACGAAGGGACGTCCATTTTTAAAACGACCAATGAGCCGCCGGTCGGAGCCAGTCATTTTGAAAATTTTGAATCGGATATTCCAAGTGATTATTACCTGTATCTTACGGGAATGGCGGGTAAAATGCTAAAAAAAGTAATCCCGCTCGAAAAAAATATTCCGCCTCCTCTCATTAGAAGGAATTGACCTGATGCAATGGATAAAAACGATAACCTGTTTGTTTTTATTTTGTCTTTCGTTGGAGGGTTATTGTTTAAACGGAACAACCGGTTGTCTGGTCACCGCCAGATATTCCCCCGGAAACGATACTGTAATTTCGAATGGCAATCCCCTTTTTTTTGAGAACCTCAGTTCTAATGCCGGTTCTTATACCTGGTTTATAAACGGAGTGTTTGCCTCATCGCAAAAGGATTTCACCATAACGCCGTCTTTGGGAGTCAATGAGATAAAACTCGTGGCATCGGACGGAACCTGCAGCGATACCAGTTTTTCTTTCATCATCTGGGATGGCGCTACGGGTGGCCAGTACACTAATTTCCAAAAACAATTTCATCCGGCAGGTATGGCCATGGAACCATTTTGTATGACAGCTGACCAGAGCAGCGGATACCTGCTGGCCGGAGATTTCTACCTGCCCGAAGTAAATAATTTTATTTCCAAAACGACCTGTCTTTTCCGTATAGACGAGAAAGGTTGCGTGAGCTGGGGAAAAGCCATGGTCTCCGGTGAAGTGGAAGTGATTCAGTCTATACTTTCTACCAGCGATTCGGGTTGGCTGGTCAGTGCGTTTCCCTACCAGTCCCAGCAAAGCAATTATCCGAATTTTTTAATTGTATTCAAGTTGGATAAATCGGGAAACAGGGAGTGGTCGCATTCATTCGCCAACGGATCGGTGGTAAATAATTACTATTCTGCAATATGCGAAACCAGTGATCATGGTTTTGCTCTTGAAATCGGCTCTTTCCCCGTAGCCGGCAATCCTTCGTCTATATCTGTTATAAAAATAGACGCCTCCGGCCAGTTTATATGGGGCAGACAACTCAGTGAGGAGTCGGATGCTTTTTATAATATCGGGGGTATCATAGAAAAAAATCAATTTTTATTCCTGACCGGATCTATATACAACGTCGCGGCACCCTACGACCTCATCAGATCCTTTCTGCTGGAGTTAAATGAATCCACGGGACAAACAGTAGCCTCCCTGCAAAACGATCCGGTAATGTCTCCATTGAGCTTTACAGATATCCATCCCTACAAAAACGGTCTTCTCATCAACAGTTATTCAGCAAACCGGTTGAATCATTTTTTGTTTTCGGATATTAACGGAAATGTATTAGCCAGCTCGGTGATTGACAATCCGTACGGGTCTCTGAATGGAAAAGAAAATATCATTGTGACGCCGGATAACGGGATTTATTTTCACCAGTCTTCCGGCACCCAGTCCTCCGGATATAAAGATATTATGATGCGCCTGGACAGCAGTCAGCAAATCCGCTGGCAATATGATTTTTCCGGAAGCGACTTAAATTTTACTGGTTGGTTTCAGTTGTCCACGGCCCCTGATTTCGGTGTATCCGGAATCGGAAGTGGTTTGTTACCGAACGGGTTTAATGCCATGTCATTTATCAAACTGGATTCCGCCGGGTCAGGCTGCCATTCGGAAGAAACCCAATTGCAATTGATTACGGAACATGCAGCGATGTTACCGCTGTCCTGGAATAACGATATTGGTTTTACCATGCAGGTGACTGAAATGCCCATGACCCTGAATGACATTCCTTTTGAGTCCCGTTTATTCTGCCCCGTTTACATGAGTGGTTGTGATTTGCTGAAATTAGATGGACCTTCCATAGTTTGTCAGCCCGGAGATACCGTCCTCTATAAATTACATCAGGATCCGTTTTGTGCCGAACCTGTAACATGGTCCTATGACCAGCCATCAGTGAATGTGGTGGACAGCAATCAATACGGAAGGTCGTTCCGTTTTGAAAAGCCGGGTGAATATCTCATAAAAGTGGCGAAAAGCGGTTGTAATGAGGTGCAGGATTCCATAATCGTTTCAGTGGGCAATGATATTCCAAAAATTAATTTACCCCGCGACACGGTATTGTGTTTCGGATCAACCATGATACTGGATGCGGGCAGCGGCTATGCCGGATATCTCTGGCAGGATAGTACGGACAAAGAAAACATCGAAGCAAATGAGAAGGGTTTATACTGGGTACAGCTAACGGGAAAAAATGGATGCATCAGCCGGGATACCACAAACATTCGTTCGGTTGAATCATTACCATTTTCATTTTTACCATCTGATACGGTCATATGTGCAGGTGAGCCCTGGGAAATTCATCTGTCCTTATCTTTCAAATCGTATGTCTGGAGCACCGGCGAAACGTCCGCATCCATACTGGTCAGTAACGCGGGACTGTACAGCTTACAGGTAGTTGACGACAATGGTTGTACAGGTGCAGACTCCATCCGCGTGGATACAAAAAAATGCCCTTTCGGAATTTATTTTCCCAATGCTTTTACGCCAAACAAAGATGGCCTCAATGATATTTTCCGGCCGGTGATCATCGGCAGGCCAGCGGTTTATAAACTGAGTATATACAACCGCTGGGGTCAGCAGATTTTTGAGACCTCAAATCCTGCCCGGGGATGGGACGGAATGATAAAAAGCGGGGAACAGGAAAGCGGAACCTATATATGGACCTGCACTTATCAATTTAATTCACAGGAAAAGATGATGAAGAGGGGCGTTTTTTTATTACTGCGGTGATCGTTGCGCATTCCGGTCGCGATCAAAATAATATCTTTTTTGGCAAAACTTCATTATATTTATAACAGAGCCTTATTCGCTGTTTCCCGGTTTGGAAAATCCGGTTTTTACTCTCTGATATCCTTCACGATTGTCTTGGTTATGATGAAACTATATCGAATATCTCGAGAACTTATTTATATTCACCGTTGCCTATGAAATATATTATTTTTTTCATAGCACTCCTTTTATTTTCCCATATTCAAGGTCGTGGCCAGTCCTATGGTCTGACGTTCAACAGTCACGAGAATGTACTTGAAAAAAGGACCTCACTGGACATTTCCCCGGATGATTCCATTTGTTTTACAAAAAATTTCGAACTCGGTTTTGACATCAATTACCTGCCCAACCATAAAACGTATTTTGGTTATATCCTGCGCATTATCAGCAATGGTGACCATAATATTGATTTAATCTACCACCAGAAATCTCACACATTTAAAGTCATCAACGGTGAGATATTTTCAAATGTCAGTTTTCAGATTGACAGTCCCCGTTTGTACAGGGAATGGAATCGTATAAATCTGAAATTCAACCTGGAAAACCAGACTATAGAATTCGAAGTGAATGGGAAACAGATAGGAATCTGTAATACACCCCTGAATTTTCGTTGTTTTAAATTTTTATGGGGAGCCAACGACTACCTGAAATATAAGACCAGGGACATTCCCCCGATGCAGTTGAAAGACATAAAAATTTATGAGAACGGTACTGTAAAATATTACTGGCCGCTTAATGAAGTATCGGGCGATACGGAATATGATGGGGTCAGTAAACAACTGGCCAGGGTAAAAAATCCAACCTGGCTCAAACCCAAATATCAGATATGGGAACTCCTGAATTCCTTCACCTTTAACGGATATGGCGCGGTTGCATTTGATCCCAAGACCGATAAAATTTTTATTACGGGTTCCGATTCTCTGGCCGTTTTCCCGATCAGTGAAGAACATGGTACGGTTCAGTGGATTCCCAACAGTCATCAAAATTTCAGACTGGGGCATCAGGCTATTTTTGATACCACCAATAACAAATTGTACGATGTATTTATTGACCAGAAAAAAGTGGTTGCCTACGACTTTAATAAACGCCAGTGGGAACATGACTTTGAATCGGGTAAAATAACTGAATACTGGCATGCCAATAAATTCATTTCATCCTTCGATTCTTCCCTGTACATGATTGGAGGATATGGACAACTGAGGTACAAAAATCTTGTTCAGCGATATTCCTTTGCAACAAAAAGCTGGGATACTATTTTGACTGCCGGAGATTATTCTCCTCCGAGATACCTGGCCGCCCTGGGGAAAGATCCAAAGAATGGTTTCGTTTATATCATCGGGGGATATGGCAGTCAGACCGGAGACCAGATGCTGGATCCCCGGAACTTTTATGATATGTTCCGGTTCAATGTTAAGGACCGTTCCTTTAAAAAATTATATACCCTCAGGTCCGCGAAAAGTCAATTTACTTTTGTCAACAGCCTGGTGATAGATCCAAAAACGAATGACTATTACGGCATGATTTTTCCCAATGACAGTTCCAGTTCAAATCTTCAACTGATCAAGGGTTCACTCACAGACTCATCTTTTCAGGTGCTGGCGAATTCAATTCCATTTACATTTCATGATATTGAGTCTTTCGCCGATCTCTATTATTCACCGATCAGCAACAAACTGATCGTTGTAGTTTTAAATTATTCTAAAATCGACGATCCGGTAAAAAATACCACCGTAAGGATTTTCTCTCTCAATTATATTCCGGAACCAAATGAGATTCCGGGAGAAAAACCGGACACAGGTATGAGAAGAAATCTTTTTTTAATCGCCGGACTGGCCGTCGTTCTCGCTATGTTAATGATTCTTTTTATCAGAAGAAAGAAACAAAAAAAGATAACGAATGCCGAAAGAAATTCAGTGCCCGCTTACGCGCCTGAGCTCATAGGCATAGCCGGCATGCCGTTTTTTCAAAACCACGCAGACAGGGATATTCATTCTTCCATTTTTCTGTTCGGGCAATTCCAGGTTTTCGATAAGGAAGGTCATGATATTACGGGACTTTTCACTCCATTACTGAAAGAGCTCTTTCTCATCGTTTGCATTAATACAATCAGGCAGGGCAGGGGCATCTCTTCTGAAATGCTGAACGAAAAACTCTGGCGTGATAAATCAGAGAAGGATGCAAAAAACAACCGGTCCGTCAATATCGCTAAATTGAAAATCATTCTGGAGAGAATCGGCAATTGTGTGATTAATAAAGAATCCGGATTTTGGCAATTTCAGATTACGGATGATCAGATATACATAGATTTCAAAAAATATACTAACATAATACAGCAGGGGAATGCGCGCGCTGATTATATTCATCCGCTGATTGATATCGTCCGGCGAGGTCCGTTTTTGCACCAGACCGAATATGACTGGCTGGACAATATCAAGTCGGAAATTTCCAACTCCATGATCGACCTCTGTCTGAATTATATAAAAACGCATGAGATATCCAAAGAACCGGAGTTTATCATAGAGGTAACCAATTGTATTTTCTATTTCGATCATTTGAATGAGGATGCATTGATATATCAATGCAAAGCGCTCATTGCGATGAAGCGGTTTACGCTGGCCAGTAATATCTATCTGAAATTTGCCAAAGAGTATAAGGAAATCTACGGGGCAGAATTCACCAAGTCCTTTCATGAGGCAATCGCCTAATGATCTCATGATGTGGTCATATTTCCATTTAGTCAGGGAATATTTCAGCAATTAATGGAATATTAATATCCTGGTTAATCCTCTATTAGTTTATTGCATGAATAGCATGACTTAATCCCGCAGAAATGGTATGAATGACTAAATCGAATGTATATCCGGTCAATGATAAAGGCGGAAATAATTCCCGTAAGAAAAGGATTATTTTCAAAACGGTGGCCATCCTTCTTCCTTTCCTCGTTCTCTTTCTCCTTGAAATTTCGTTGCGCGTTTTTCACTATGGCAACGATCTGGAACTATTCATTGAAGCCAGGAATCATCCGGATTATCTGGTATTAAACCCGGCTGCTTCGAAAAGATATTTCATCAATGAGTCTTTTGCCCCTACAGGAAATAGTGAATTGTTCAAAAAAGACAAGGACGATTCCACATTACGGATCTTTGTATTGGGAGAATCTACTACCATCGGTTATCCTTTTTTTCATAATGGGTCCTTTCACAGATGGCTGCAGTACCGCTTGATGCGCAGTTTTCCTGACCGGCAGTTTGAAATCATCAATCTTTCATTAACGGCGGTAAATTCTTATACTGTTCTGGGATTTGCCAAAGAACTGATTCGTTACAAACCGGATGCAGTGCTGATTTATACGGGACATAACGAGTTTTATGGAACACTGGGCGTGGGTTCTTCCAATAAAATCGGGAACAGCACCCATATTAACCAGCTCATGTTGCTTCTACGGCAGTTACGCCTGGTGCAATTACTGACCAATACATATGAGAAGATAAGAAATAAACCGGCCCCCGGGGAAAAATATGCCGGACAAACCCTGATGCAGCGTATGGTAGGCGAACAGCAAATACCCTACGAGTCAAAATTATTTTATCAGGGGGTAAATCAGTTTGTTTCGAATATGAATGAAACACTGGATCTTTTCAATAAAAATCATATTCCGGTTTTTGTAAGTAACCTGGTTTGTAATGACAGGGGTCTGAAACCTTTCGTGAGTATTTCGCCGGATAGCATTCGATTCCCGGGATTTCAAAAAAACATGGCTCTTGGAATCAATGCATATGATCAGGGTGACTGGGAATCGGCCTCCCGGTTTTTGCAAGTCGCAAATAAAATATATGATGCACATGCGCTCTGCAATTTTTATCTGGGCAATCTATCGGTCATACAGGGTGATCAAATCAGGGCAAAATTTTATTTTACCAGAGCCAGGAATTTGGACGGTCTCCGGTTCCGCGCACCCTCCCTGATAAATGACACGATATCGAAACTGTGCAGTCAATTTCCCTATGCACACCTGGTAGATATGAAGACAGCTTTTGAAGATTCTTCTGCACATCAAATCATCGGCAATGAACTCATGCTCGAACACGTGCACCCGAATCTAAAAGGTTATGCAATCATGTCTGACGTGTTTTACGAAGCCTTAAAAAGAGAACATATTATTTCTCCCGCAAAAGAATACGAATATAGTTTTCGGAAGTTGCTGCAGGACATGCCGGTGACGACCGTTGATTCGCTGACGGGTATATATCGGATTTCAAGATTGAAAAGCAGCTGGCCCTTTAGTGCGGTTCTTACCCGGGATTCAATACTGATAAGCACCGAAGAGGAAAAACTGGCCGATTCCATTGCTTTTTGGAAAATGAACTGGGCATATGCGATGGATGTATTGTATAATTATTATCTGGACCGGAATGATCTGCCAAAGGCAAAAACAGTTATGGAAACCCTGGTGCTTGAACATCCGACCGACGTATTTTTATATGACCAGACGGCTACGATTTATGGCAAACTGGGCAACTATGAAGAAGCGGCATTTTATTTTGGGAAGGCCTTTGCCATTTCACCTTCTTTCGCAGATGCGAAAACATTGTTTGTCATTTACCTTAAACTGGATCAGCCGGCGCATGCCATGCCCTATCTGAATTATGCCATTCAGAATAATGCCAGTAATGTGAACTTTCTTCCTGTTAAAAAATATGCAGGTGAAGTAATCGGTCTCAAGAGGGAGTTCGAAAAGGATTCTACCAATCTGCCGGTTTTAAATCTGATTGCCACCACCTACCTGAACATGGGAAATAAAGATGGAGCCGCGAAGTATATTAATAAAATATTGAAGGCCGATCCAAAAAATAAAACGGCGCTCATTATGCTGGAGCAGATAAAAAAGGGATAGACACTACTTTCAAAATTTCGGATTGGCCATTTTAAATGGACTTTCAAATGAGTTTATATCTTTGATTTTTAATTTTATTTTGTAAACTTTGTCTCCACAGTAGTATGGTATAGACCCAAACCCAGTGTGATGCAGATTCGGTTCATCGGCCTTCTGTTAGCCGGTTTCTAATCAGCATGGCGCGGTTTTTTAATACTTAGGGGGAAAAAAGCCCATGATTAGCCAATTAATCGTAGTTTATTAATTATAGGGATCATGATCGAATCAAAAAATATTCAGTTTACTATCCTGATAAAAGCCGGTGGTCAGCTAAGAGAATTCAACTTTAGAAAAAGTGCCGGACCTACGGGTTACCTGTTTACCATCGATGTCGCAGATACCCGGGGAGAACGGCATTATCTGATGTTCCGGCAGGAGAACAGTCAATGGATTCTGAAAACGTCTGAAATACCCGATTGGATAAAGGAGGTCATTCCGAAAATCAATGAGACGATTCATCAGTTTTGACGGGCGATGAGGAAAAACTTGCACGAACGTGACGTGGAATGGCTCCTGCGGGGTCGGGTTAACGTCCGTTATCATGCTGCCAGTCTTTAATCAGCTGCTCCAGCCTCTCGGCATTTCGGCGTATAATGTTTACGCAATCCCGGACATCTTCAGACAGCGGGTTGGTTTCCAATAAATCAAGTGAAAGAAATATATGTGTAAGCGGGTCGATGGATTCTCTTTCCAGAGAAGATAGGGGGTTGCTCATATTTTAAGTTTTAGGATTTGTCGGGAACGATCGAAAAACAAAAAATGTTACGGGACAAATATATAACGGAAGCGGCCTGATTTCAAAAAAATCCCGTCGGATGTGGTTAGTGGCATGTTTTTTTAAGAAACTAACCAATCAGATTTTATGCAGGGAGAATTAAAGGAAGATATGATTGCTGCGGAAGTCCGCAGGCTCATCCATGATAAATTGGGGATTGGAACGGAGCTGTTAACAGATAATGCCAGTTTTAAAGACGACCTGGCGGTCGATTCCCTTGACCTGATCGAACTCCAGATGGAAGTTGAAAAACAGTATTCTTTGAATATGCCGGATGAAGTAGCAGAAAATCTCAAAACAGTGGGCAATCTGATCGCATTCGTTAAACAGAATAAACGTTAGGGCGGGCATGCGATTTGCCTTTTTTGAGTTAAAGGATATGAAAGCTTACTATACGCCGGTCTCCATTGCGCTTATCCTGCTTAGTTGTTTCATGTTGGCTTTTATGCGTTACGCTGATCAGTCTTTTTTTAATCAGGCAAGCCAGGCAAACCTGGCCGAAATCGCTGCGGGGAAACTGGCCGAAACCAAGGGAAATGCAAAAGTTAAGTCACTCGGCAAACAAATGGTGGCCGATCATACGACGGCACAGAACGAGCTGGTGGCAATTGCAAAAAAAGAAAGCATAACCATTCCGATGAGTCCGGATGCTGACCACACACAAGCCTTGGCGGATTTAAATAAACTTTCCGGTAAGTCTTTTGATTCTGCATATATGGCGAGTCAACTGGCTGATCATAAAACAGCAGTCGCTTTGTTCTCCGAGGAATCCGTGAACGGATCCGATCCCGGTGCCAGGGCATTCGCCACAAAGTATTTACCAAAACTGAAAATGCATCTCCAGATGTTTCAAAGTGCCATGAAAAAATAACAGCACACGCAAAAAAAAAGTATACCGGCACAGAGTAAACCGGTGCGGCTGCAAAGGCAAGCCAGATATATATTTTCAACAACGGGCTTTAAATCATTATAACCGGTCTGACATAGTGATGCGGTGAAAACCATTCCACACTATGTTAACAAGAAACGAATGGAAACGGGAAGCCAGGGTGTATATCTTTCTTCAATTGTCCTCGATAATCTACAGGATGTTACCTGCCGGTTGCGTGCAAAACAGTATCAACCAAGGAAGGTCCGGTATTTGTATTCTGTGTTTAAAAAAATGAGAAAGGTATTTTATTTAATCCTTACTGGACTTGCCCTTGGTATTCTGCTTGCTCCTGGCAGGGGATCCGACACCTGGCAAAAAATTACAGATTGTTTAGACGATTTAAAAAGTAAGACGAAGGATACCATGAACGACCTGGTAGGCGGAGCTAAGAAAATGGCTGAAAAGGAAAAGACGGGGGCAGAAAAAGCAGCGAACAAATGGTAGCAGTTCACAAAAAAAGATCAAAAAAAAGCCTGTCGGTATTTGTCCGAACGAGGAAGAAGCTGGTGATCGTTCTGGGAACCCTACTGGTTTTATTAATTGCCATCCGCATCGCCCTTCCTTATATATTACTAAAACTTGTAAATAAAGAACTTCAAAACATTCCCGGATATACGGGTCATGTGGATGATATCGATGTCGCACTCATCCGGGGAGCTTACAAAATTAAAATGATCAAACTGGAAAAAACAGGTGGCAAAGTGCCCGTACCTTTTTTTTCCGCTCTGTTGATTGATCTCAGCCTGCAGTGGGCGTCCTTGTTTCACGGCCGCATTGTCGGTCAGATCGAAGTCGACCAGCCGGTGCTGAACTTTGTAAAAGGACCTACTGAAGAAACCAGTCAGACGAAGATTGACTCCAGCTGGACGGATGTCGTAAAAAAGCTGATGCCCCTGAAGCTAAATAAATTTGAGATTGTGGAAGGTCAGATACATTACAGGGATTTTCACAGTAAACCTGCTTTTGATATCTATACAAAACAGGTTCATATTCTCGCTGAAAATTTAAATAATGCAGAAAAGAATAAGGACCTTTTGCCATCAACGATAACAGCCTCAGCGGATGTCTATGGCGGGAAGGCGACTGCCAGCATGAAAATGGATGCCCTTGCAAAAACACCCACTTTTGATGGAAAGGCCAAACTGGAAGGATTAAATCTGGCCAACCTGAATAACTTTATCGATGCTTTTGCAAAATTTGACATCAAATCAGGTGAGGTTAGCATTTATACCGAAGCCGCTGCCAAACAGGGACAGATCACCGGCTATACCAAGCCCATTATAAAAAATCTGAAAGTAGTCAATTGGGAAAAGGATAAGGGAAAACCACTCAAGATAGCTTATGAGGCGGTCGTGGGAGCGATTGCCTGGGTTTTTAAAAATCATAACAAGGAACAACTGGCTACCCGGGTAGAATTTGAAGGAAATATAAAAAAACCGGATATCGATATATGGGAACTGATTGGACAAATTTTAAAAAATGCTTTTATTCAGGCCCTGTACCCATCGCTTGAATATTCAGTCAGTATCAATTCACTCGGAAAGGATTCAAAAGATTCACAGTTAAATAAAGAAATCTCCGGATCAGGTGGTGGGATCATAAAAAATAAAACAGATCCAAAGAAATCGAAGAAGGAATTGCGAAAAGAAAAACGCGCAGAGAAAAAAGCGGAAAAGAAAAAGAAAGAAGAAGAAAAGAAAGAAAAGAGTCAGTCCTAATTTTCGGACATTATAAACTGATAAAATTTATTCCATGCAGGATAAAACAAAAAACCACACTCAGGGGCAAGCGGTAAATAATCGTGCCACTGTAAGGATAGTTTCACAACATTGACATAGAGGATTAAGGGACCGGTGCTTTATAATTCCTGACAGTTTCGTGTTTTATGCGCTTAAGTGGAAGTTTGTCTTTATGGTCTATAAAAAGTGGAGAATATTCTATGATCGTGTCTGAACTATCAAGCCCGTACGCCTTCTGATCGCTTTGGGCCACACCTTTGATGGAGAAATAGGCATCCAGGATGAAATCTTCCTTTACCGGTAATTCATTTTCAACAGAGAGGAATCTTTCGATGATGATGTAATTGATGTCGGCGTGAAAATTATCCTTCTGCATGGATTCATATTTACAGGCAAATTCCAATTCGGCGTTCTGGACCATTTCCTGCATTACCTTTTTAAATAGCTTATGAATACGTGGTTGTACCCTGAATCCAAGCCTGAATTCGACGCGTATTAATTTATCCTTTATGATTTCAACCACATCATATTCCATCGTATAGGGAGAATCGGAAATATCAATGTGAACAAACCAGTAAATATCAGCCCGTTTTGGTTTCTTATTTAGAATAGAGTCCATAATCCTTTGTTCGATCTGCATTTCCATATTTGCCTTGGTCAGATAAACCAGATGGGTGGCATATTTTGGTATGTCCTTGTCATTACTGAGCTCCACAATGTCTTTACTGAATTTGCTGATATTAACAAAATTGAGATAACGATTCGTGATTTTACGGGCATTGAACCAGATATACATGACGAATACAAGACCGAACTCAAAAAACAGGAACATCCAGCGCTGTTTAATTTTGGCGACATTTGCCACAAAAAAAGAAGTTTCGACTGTAAAGAATATTCCGATAATGATAAATATGATCACCATATTCCATTTCCGGACAAATTTCATATAGCCGAACATGAGCGCCGTTGTCATCATCATCGCGATAATGATGGAGAACCCGTAAGCCGCCTCCATATGTTCTGATTTCCTGAAATAGAACATCATACCGATACACCCGATCCACAAAATGGTATTGATACTTGGAATATAAATCTGACCCTTAATGGTGGTAGGAAATTTTATTTTGACTTTTGGCCAGAGATTCATGCTAATCGCTTCACTGATCAGCGTAAATGATCCACTGATCAGAGCCTGACTGGCAATAATGGTAGCCAGGGTGGCGATGACAATACCGGTCAGCAAAAACCAGTGCGGCATCAGCTCATAAAAAGGATTCAGTCCGTTCAATTTACCGGTATGCTGGGCCAGGATCCAGGCGCCCTGTCCCATATAGTTTACGACCAGTGCAAGTTTTACAAATATCCATGTCAGCCTGATGTTTTTCTTTCCGCAATGTCCAAGGTCACTATAGAGCGCTTCAGCACCTGTCGTACAAAGAAATACAGCCCCCAATAACCAAAATCCTTTTGGATAGCTGGTGAGTAATTGAATACCATAATACGGACTCAGAGATGCAAGGATTGCCGGATTATGCATAATCGGAATAAGGCCCAGCACCAGGATCATAGAGAACCAAAGAAGCATAATCGGCCCGAAAGATGACCCGATAATTTTAGTTCCGAATCTTTGAAAGAAAAATAACAGGCTGATGATTGCGATCACTATACCCACTGTCAGGTTATTTCCCGGAACAATGGCATTTTCTAAGCCATGTACACCGTTTAGTCCTTCAATGGCTGATGCGACTGAAATAGGAGGTGTGATGATTCCGTCCGCCAGTAATGTAGCTGCTCCGATGATGGCCGGTATATAAGCCTTTTTTCCAAAGCGCCTGACCAGTGCAAATAATGAAAAAATACCTCCCTCTCCCTTATTATCAGCCTGGAGTGTTAGAAAAACATATTTGAATGTCGTTTGTAATGTGAGTGTCCAGAAAACGCATGAAATACCTCCATAAACGAGCAGATTGGAAATCGGTCTTTCTCCCAGAATGGCTTTGAAAACATATAGCGGGGAAGTCCCGATGTCACCATAAATGATTCCAAGAGCAATCAGTAAAGTCGCAGCGCTCACTTTGGAAAAATGGTTATGGCCATTCGTAAAAGCAGCAGGTTCCCGGTTTGCCATACGTTCTCTTTCCGGGCAAACGAGATGCCGGAAAGACTGCATTTTTGGTCTGGCTGGTAGAACCTGGTGGTAGTCAGTCTTTCGGATAAAATAAAAAAATAGCGAGCCCCTCTATGAAGATGACAAACCATACCAAAATGACATGGTGAATTGTCAAATTAAAAAACGGCTAATATGAGATCCCCGATCAACAGTTGCTCTCTTAATCAACTTTAGATGAATACCTGACCATCGCAGTACATAAACACATTTTGCGATTGGTACCTTCAAGTATAGAATAGTTTGCACAGGATTTAGATTGTTCCCAAAACATCAGCCGGAACGGCTATTCTCGCTATAATCGAATCTTCTTCCATTTTAATTTTTATTTAATAAATGACTAGTTCATCACCTGTTTCATATATACATCATAGAATGCTTTCGGCAGCATGGCTTTTGAAACTTTGGATGATAATTCATAGATGAAAATATTTTCGACAACGCCCTGCACCAGGTGTTCACCTTCTTTATACAGTTTTTCTGCAACATGTAAACACTGATTATAAAGTATCATATCATGCGTTACTGCAGCATTTTTTGCAAGTGTGGTCAGATCCTGTATGGCAGCATACATATCCAAACTAAGATCAAGGTTAAAACATTCGGAATAAGGATGTAATCTTCTGATTTTTTGTTTTAATGCTTCATTGATCACCCGTGGAACTTCATATCTGGAAATCATAATTTATTACTTTATATGTATGACAGGTATAAAGCAAATGATCTACCAGATCAGCATGCCGGAAAATAATATAGCGCAGTGATTTGATTACTAATCTGGTATGAAGCCCGGGTGTTTACGGGGCCTGCGGAAAGGTTCATGAAACCACACCATATTGAAAAAGAACGCTTCATTATGATCGTTCAACGCCGTCAGCTTTATTTTCTGATTTCAGGGGGCTGGCTGCAGTTGAAATTTTGAGACTAAAACCAAAGGTACTTCCTGTTCCTATTTCACTTTTTACCCATATCGTACCTTCCTGCGCTTCAATAAATTCCTTTGAAATGGCCAATCCGAGACCACTGCCATTTCGCTCATGTTTGCCCGGCACTTTGAAATAACGATCAAAAATCTTTGGGAGATAGCGTTCGTCTATTCCCTGACCATGATCCTGTACTGTGAATTGAACAGATCCGTTTTTTTTATGAACGGCCACATGGACTACATTACTTTCCGGTGAATATTTGACTGCATTGGTTAAAAAATTAATCAGGACCCATGTGCTCTTTTCAACATCAGATTGTATATACGGAATATTCGGATCCATTTCCAATTCAAATGATATGTGTCGCTGGGTTGCCTGCATTTGAACCGCCTGGAGTGCCTGGTCAACAATCTGTTTGGGTTCTGCCGGCAACAACTTCAGCTGGATCTGGCCTGTTTCCAGCTGGGTCATATTCAACAGTTCGCCCGTAATATTCAGTAACCGGTCACTATCGTCACGAATACTGTCGAGTAGTTCTTTTTGTTCGGGCGTCATGGTGCCCACTTTACCTCCGGCCAGTAATTGGGCGCTCAGTTTAATGGACGAGATCGGTGTTTTCAACTCATGGGAAATGGTTGCAACAAAATTTGTTTTGGCTTCACTCAATTCATGAAAGATGGTAATATTTCTCAGTACGATCACCTGTCCGATGATTACACCGTTACTGGTAACATTTAAAACATCCTTATTAAAATAGCTCTCTTTGTTATCACAATATATTTTTAGTTCCTGTTTATCATTACTGTCCCGCAGAAGCGTTCTCATCAGATCATTCTTCAGCGCCACATCGGGTGAATATTTTCCAATGATATCGGCCTCCTTTACACCTAATAATTTTTCAGCTACCACGTTCAAAAAAAGTATCCTGCGATTTTCATCAAGCCCGATGATCCCGTCACGCATCTGATCAATAATAGTTTCTATGCGACTTTTCTCGAATTTTATTTGTGATAAATTGCTGTGTTCATATTCATCGAGCTTTTCAGCCATATCGTTGAAGGACCTGGCGAGTTCGCCAAATTCATCGTGTTGCCGGATGACGATACGGCTTGAATAGTCTTTATTTGAAATTCCCTTAATTCCTTCGGATAATTTTAATATGGGATTGGAAATGATTCCGGGAAGATTAAAGATAAAAGTGAATGATATCAGTATCAGTACGGTGAAAATAATGGTCAGCCAGAATTGGGCATTGTCGGCTGTATGTTGCGCGGCTCTGTGCTTTCTGATGATGGCCATCTCGTTTAAATCCAAAATCCTGGATAGAGAAGATCTGATTTGAGGATAGTTGGTGGGATCAGCCGGATTTACCTTTAATTCATTGAAATTCTGACGGAGTTCCTGTGTCACTTCCCTTTCACCGATCTCTGTGATATTATTTTCCTGTTTACGGAGGTTGTCTTCAAATATATTCGGCGCATCCTTCTGGGTTCCGATATTATCCAGGGCCTTTAGCATATTATTAGCATACACAATCGATTCATGATTATTTTCCAGCACCTGATTCGATTCATGGCTTAATCGGCTGATACTTACGATGCCCAAAATTCCAAATACCAGTATCACGGTAAATAGAAATGTTAAGCCGGCGGATAATTTTGTCTTGAGTCGCATGTTAGTATTTATGATAGCATTACCACATCAATATTGGCAGCGGATAATTTAGTGAGTAAGCGGTTGAAAGCACCTGTGTTTATGATAATTTTAAAGAGACTGAGGTGGGGTTTGCCTATACAAACGGTTGTAATGGATCTTGATTCAGCCGTTTCTATGATCGCACTGGCTATATTATCCTGCTTTACCCGGATAACCTCAGCACCGAGCTGGGTTGCTAATTTGAAATTATTGATCAAATGGCGTTGAGCAGCCAAACCAATTTTATCGCCATCTTCTTTGGAAGTCTGGACATATAGCAAATACCATTTCGAATGATAGTATGATGCAAGCCGTGCCGTCTTGCGAATCACCCTGGAAGCAGTTTCGTGATTGCTGCTGATACAGGACAAAAAGTTTTCGGGTTTCAAATGTGCGCCTCTGGGCAATTCGGTCTCAATTTTTCTCTCAACCTGCGAAGCAACTTCTTTCAGGGCAAGTTCACGCAACTGAAGGATTTTGTCGGATTGAAAGAAATTCCGGATAGCTGTTTCAATTTTATCTGTAGAGTAAATTTTACCTTCTTTCAGTCGGGCGACGAGTTCGTCTGCTGTCAGGTCAATATTCACTACTTCATCGGCTGCTTTTACGATACTATCCGGAATACGTTCAGCCACTTCAATACCCGTTATTGACTTGATCTCCTGTTGAAGGCTTTCAATATGCTGGATATTGACAGCAGAAATAACATTAATTCCCGCGTCCAGTATGTCCATCACATCCTGCCATCGTTTTTCATTTTTACTCCCTTCGATATTAGAGTGGGCCAGTTCATCAACAATAACAATTTCGGGATGCAGGTTGATGACAGCCTGGACATCAAATTCCTCGAGTTCCTTGCCCTTATAAAATAATTTTCTGCGGGGAATTAAAGGCAAGCCTTCCAGGAGATCATACGTTTCTTTCCGGTTATGTGTTTCGATGTAACCAATTTTCACATCAACACCGTTCCTAAGTAAAGCATGAGTCTCCTGCAGCATACGGAAGGTCTTGCCCACACCAGCACTCATTCCAATATATATTTTAAATTTCCCCCTTCTTGACTTACGTATAAGCGTGAGGAATTCATCGGCTTCTTTGTCCGTAACCGGCTTGTTATTAGTTGAAAATCCCGTCATAGCCCGGCTGTTTTATTTTTGCGTTCCCTGTTAAGACAATTGATACTCTTCAATTTTCCGATATAGTGTTGTAAGTCCTATATTCAACAATTTGGCCGCCGCCATTTTGTTTCCTTTCGTATGGTTGAGTACCCGCTGGATATGCAATTTTTCCATACTGGCAAGCTCAAAGGCAGATAATGTACGGCCCCTGGGTTGTAATGCCTGAAAGTCAAGCGGGAGATTGGATGCCGTGAGTTCTGAGTTGTTTGCCAAAATAACAGCTCTCTCAATAACATTTTTCAATTCGCGGATATTCCCCTTCCATTCATGTTCCGTTAACCGGTTGATAAATTCCTTATTCATACCTGATACCTTACCATTTGTTTTTGCGGCATACAAATGAAGAAAATGGTCTGCCAGTATAGGAATATCTTCTTTTCTCGCACGAAGGGATGGCAACTCGATTGTAAATAAATTCAACCGGTAAAATAAGTCTTCCCGGAATTTTCCTTCACTGACTTCGGTTTCGAGATCCCTGTTCGTGGCGGTCATCAGGCGAACATCCACTTTGGTTGGTTTTGTATCGCCGACCTTTAAAAATTCACTTGTTTCAAGCACACGCAATAGTTTGGCCTGCAGGTCGAAAGCCATTTCGCCGATCTCATCTAAAAACAAAGTTCCCCCGTCAGCTTCTTCTATAAGTCCTCTTTTGTCTTTAACAGCACTGGTAAAGGCACCGGCTACATGACCAAATAATTCGCTTTCCAGCAACTCTTTCGAAAAGGAACTGACATTAATGGCGACAAAAGGTTTTCCCGACCGCCTGCTCGCATGATGGATGGCCTGGGCGAAAACCTCCTTACCAGTGCCTGTTTCTCCAAGCAGTAATACGGTGGCATCCGTCGGGGCTACTTTTTTCGCCTGGGATACAGCATTCCGGATAAGTTCAGAATTTCCGATGATGCTCTCAAATGTGTATTTCTTTTCTATACGCTGTTCAAGTTGTGTAACCCGCTTTTGCAATCTCACTTTTTCCATGGCACGGTCAAGCAATGGAATAATTCTTTCATTGTCGTTGCCTTTTGTCAGGTAATCAAAAGCCCCGCTCTTTATGGACTGAACACCCGCGGCGATATTGCCATATGCTGTGAGCATGATCATTTCAATCTGCGGATATTTGAGTTTGACTTTAACGATGAATTCCACCCCGTCGCCGTCAGGCAGTCTGACATCACATAAAATAACCTCAATCGATTCCTTTTCCAATTGCCGGAGACCGGCCTTCAGGCTGTCCGCTTCATAAACAATAAAACCTTCCAGGCTAATGATCCTTTTTAGCAAATGGCGCAATTTGTCTTCGTCGTCAATCAGTAAAATATTACCACGGCTCATATGCTAATCGTTCATTTGAATCATTTCGTTCCCAACTTATCCAGATCAATATTCAATTTCAGCACGTTTACCTTTTCGGGACCGAGTATGCCGAGTAAAGATTTTTCGACATGCTGATCAACCAGTGTTTTGATTTTTTCCTCCGGGATATTTCTGACTTTTGATATCCTCGCAATCTGAATATAGGCACCCTTCGGTGAAATATCGGGATCCAGGCCGCTGCCCGAGTAGGTGACCATCTCTACAGGAACATCTTCCTTCCTGACACCGGGATTGTGAACCAGAAAGCTGTCAATTTTAGACTGCACATCCTTGAGATAATCCGGGTTGGTAGGTCCTTTATTACTGCCGGAACTACCAGCAGCATTATAAGCAGCGGCCGACGGTCTGCTCCAGAAATATTTATCCTGGTCAAATTTCTGACCGATTTCAGAATAACCGACTACTTTGCCATTCACCGTTTCAGTGGTCCCTTTCCCTTTCCCGGGTGAAAACCGGCCAACGGCCGCGACCAGCAAAGGATACAAAATGGAACATATGATCAGCAGAACAGCCGTAAGCTTTAAAGAAGGCAGAATATATTTTTTCATCTTTTTAAATTATTAATTGACTACATGATTACAGCCAGCAACATGTCTATCAGCTTGATTCCAATAAACGGTACGATGATACCACCCAGTCCATAAATCGTCAGGTTCCTTCTAAGCAACGCGCCGGCACCAATGGGTTTGTAAGCCACGCCACGCAACGCCAGCGGAATTAAAATCGGAATGATGATCGCATTGAAAATGACGGCAGATAATATAGCGGACTGAGGGCTCTTCAGATTCATAATGTTCAAAGCCTGCAGGGCCGGGATAGTGGCGATAAACAGGGCCGGTACGATGGCAAAATATTTTGCAACGTCATTCGCAATGGAGAATGTAGTTAAAGTACCGCGGGTCATAAGCAATTGTTTTCCGATTTCAACAATTTCTATGAGCTTCGTAGGATCGTTGTCCAGATCCACCATATTACCTGCTTCTTTGGCGGCCTGTGTTCCGCTGTTCATCGCAACGCCCACATCAGCCTGGGCCAGCGCCGGGGCATCATTGGTACCATCACCCATCATCGCCACCAGCTTGCCACCCTGTTGTTCCTGCCTGATATAATTCATTTTATCTTCCGGTTTAGCTTCAGCAATGAAATCATCTACGCCCGCCTTTTCCGCAATGTATTTTGCAGTGAGCGGGTTATCCCCCGTTACCATCACAGTTTTCACACCCATCTTCCGCAAACGGCTGAATCTTTCCTGGATACCTGGTTTAATGATATCCTGGAGTTCGATTACACCGAGCACAATCTCATTGCGACTCACAACCAGGGGCGTTCCGCCATTGTTGGCAATCGTCTTTACCTGCGCATCGGTTTCTACTGGAAATCCATTACCAGCCTTCAAGACGCGTTTTCTAATTTCATCCGCAGCACCCTTTCTAATTTTTACATTTTCTGGTAGGTCTACACCACTGCTCCTTGTTTCTGCAGAAAATGGAATAAATTTTACCTGATGATCATTCAGGTAAGGAAGTTTGGATCCTTTGGATTGGGCAAGTTCCAGAATAGATTTTCCTTCCGGCGTTTCATCAGCCATAGAAGCCAGAATGCAGGCTTCAGCAAATAATGCCGGATCAATTTTATTGGCCGGCCAAAAATTGGTTGCCTTCCGATTTCCAATCGTAATCGTTCCTGTTTTGTCGAGCAACAGCGTGTCCAGGTCACCCGCGGTTTCTACTGCCTTGCCACTTTTGGTTATTACATTGGCTCTCAGAGCCCGGTCCATACCCGCGATACCGATGGCGCTTAATAGTCCGCCGATCGTTGTGGGAATCAGACACACATACAAAGAAACAAATGCTGCAATAGTGATCGGTGTATTCGCGTAATCACCAAATGGTTTCAGTGTTACGCAGACGATCAGGAAGATTAAAGTAAAACAGGCCAGTAATATAGTCAGTGCGATCTCATTGGGAGTTTTTTGACGGCTTGCTCCTTCTACCAGCGCAATCATCTTATCGA